>OLPA01001344.1_pt1 | contig 20782 bp, 18 predicted proteins | sample 1672811 | NCBI WGS metagenome assembly OLPA01 (sample SAMEA3136726, study PRJEB25190) | human gut metagenome | biome: human gut; feature: human-associated habitat; material: faeces | place: Austria | collected 2013
CGCCGACAGCGGCGCGTCCCTGCATCTGGAGGGCGGCGTGCCCGGTGAGGTCACGGCCGCCGGGTGCCCGGAGGGCACCACCGTGTGCGTGCGGGACCTGTTCTACAACACCCCGGCGCGAATGAAATTCATGAAAAAGGACAGTGCCGAGGGCGCGGCGGCTGCCGCTGTGGTGACACAGCTGGCGCTCAGCCATCCGGAGGTGTCCTTCAAGCTGCTGCGGGATGGGCAGGAGGTGCTGCACACCCCCGGCGACGGGCAGCTGCTGTCAGCGATCTACGCTGCCCTGGGCCGGGATTTTGCCAAAAGTCTGCTGGAGGTGGACGGCGGCAGCGGCGATGTGCGGGCCAGCGGCTTTGTGAGCAGTCCCGCCGCGGGACACGGTACCCGGGCGCGGCAGCTGTTCTTTGTCAACGGGCGGCTGGTGAAGAGCCAGCTGCTGACCGCCGCCGTGGAGGAGGCCTACCGCAACCGGCTGCTGAAGGGGAAGTTCCCCGGCTGTGTGCTGCACATCACGCTGCCGGTGAACGAGGTGGACGTGAACGTCCACCCGGCCAAGACGGTGGTGAAATTCGCCGCCGAGAAAGCGGTGTTCGACGCGGTGCACTACACCGTAAAAGACGCGCTGGACGGCGAGGGGCGGCCAAAAGCGGCGGAAAAGCCCTTCTATCAGACCATGACGGCACAGGAATTCCTGAAACGGCCGGATGCGCCAAAGCCTTCGCAGGCGGTGACGCTGCCCGCGGGGAAGGCCATCGGCTCGGCCGCGGCAAGGCCGGTGGTGACGGCGGCGCCGGTACGGCCCGCGCCTGTCCCTGTGCCGGCCGCACCGGCGATGGCCGTTCGGGATGTGGCGCCGGAGCCGGACAAGCCGTTTACGGCACCGGCCGCGCCGGGCGTGGTGTATCACATCACACCGCCGGAGGTCCGCACACCGGCGGAGGAAACGGCGGAACGACCGGAGACGACGCCCTCCCCTGCCCCGGCCGCGGAGCCGGAGAAAGCCAGGCCCGCCGCCCCAGGAGAGGCAAAATGAAAAGAGACAGAACCCCCGGCTCCCACGCCAGGCGCGGCGCAGGCAGGATCCGAAAAAAGCGCCCGGAGACGGCCGGGCCCATCCCCAGGGAGGCAAAGCCCCGCAGGCACGTCCTCTTCGCGGTGGGCACGGCCCTGACGGCGCTGCTTATCATACTGCTGGCGTTGAGCATGATCGGCAGCTCGGACGCCCGGGAATACAAGAACCATATGAACGCGGCGGCGGAGAGCTATGCCGCCGGGGACTATGACAGCGCCCTGAGCTCCCTGCGCAAGGCCGCCGCCATCGACGACACCCGGGAATGCCGGCTGCTCATGGCGGATTGCTACGAGGCGCAGGAAAATTACGAGAAGGCGCTGGAAGTGCTCCGGAAACTGGATCTGAGCGACGAGACGGTGGCAAAGCGCATCGCCGCCGTCGAGCAGCGGCGGAGCCGGCTTCTGGCCGCGGAGAAGATATTCATAGGCGGCAAGGCCTTTCCGCCAGACGCCACGGGCCTGGTGCTGGACGGGCTGGCGATCTCCGAGGAGGAGCTGCAGCTTATCTGCCAGTTCCGCTCGCTGGACAATCTCTCTCTGGCGGACAACGGGCTCGAGGACATTTCGGCCCTCGCGGAGCTCCGGGGCCTTGCCACGCTGAATCTCAGCGGGAACAAAATAAGCGATATTTCCGCGCTGGGAAAGCTCACGGGGCTGCGCTCGCTGTACCTGGATTCCAATCCCCTGAAGGACCTGAGCCCCCTGCTGAAGCTGGAAAATCTTACGACCCTGAGCATCACCGGCATTAACATCAGCGCCGAAAAACTGGAAAAGCTTTCCAAGGCCCTGCCCGGCTGCGCCATCCACAGCGACGCCTCCGCCGAGAATGCGGTGGAGATCAGCATCGGCGGCGTGACCTTCAAATCCGATGTGCAGGAGCTTGATCTCAGCGGCATGGGCATTCGGGACATAAGCTCGCTGGCCCTCTGCCAGAACCTGGTGCACCTGAATCTCAGCGGGAACGACATCAGCGATATCTCCCCCCTGCTGAAGATCCCCGGCCTTGAATGGCTGGATATCTCCGAAAACCATCTTGTCGACATGAAACCCCTTATCGGCATCGGCACCCTGCGATATGTCGACGCCTCCGGAAACGAGATAAGCGGAACCTCCACCCTGGGCATGATGACGGGGCTTACGGAGCTGTATCTTTCCGATAATCCGCTGACGGATTTTTCCGGCCTGAAAAAGCTCCGCAATCTCCAGACCCTGGGCCTGAACAACACCGGCGTCACCGACGCGGCCCTGCAATACCTGGAATATCTCAGCTCTCTGACAGAGCTGGAGCTGGAGGGGAACCCGGATATCAGCGGCGAGGCCATGGACGGGCTGAAAAAAGCCTTGGGAAGCTGCCTCGTGAGCCATGACAGGCTGATCTATTCCGTGGATGTGGCCGGAGTCAGCGTCCGGGAGGACGCGACAGAGCTGGATCTGACGGGCATGGGCATCTCGGACATCTCCGGCATGGGAAATCTCTCATACCTTGAGACGGTGAAGCTGGCCAACAACAGCATAAGCAATATTTATATCCTCCGCATCAGCGACAGCCGCAATACCATAAGCTATCTGGATCTCTCCGGCAACGCCCTGGAGGACATCACGCCCATCGCCTCCCTTCAGAAGCTGGAGACGCTCAAGCTGAGCAACAATTCCATCAGCTCCATCCAGCCCCTTATGAGCATGACAAGCCTGAAAGCACTGGATATCAGCGGCAACAAGCTCAGCGAGGAGCAGATCAAAACCCTGCGGGAGACGCTGGTGAACTGCGAGATAACGAGCTGAGCGCGCGGCGGAATATTTTGGCATTTTAACAAAAAAGACTTATCTTTGCTGGCATAGTGTGGTATTATAAATAGAGCGGCAGGCCATGTTCGCCGGCCGCGAACAGACAAGAAGCTGAAAGGAGTCGGTACAAATGAAGTTCACTTTTACCGAAAAAAGGATGGAATCCAGTGGAGACCTGAGAGCCTACGCGGAGAAAAAGATCGGCAAGCTCGACAGATTTTTTAAGACAGAGGCGGAGGCCGTCGTGACCTTCAGCACCGAGCGGGGCCGCTATCTGGCCGAGATAACCATCCACAGCAACGGCCTGTTTTACAGGGCAAGCGAACTCACCAGCGACATGTACGCTTCCGTTGACTCCGGCGTGGCCGCCATAGAGCGTCAGATCCGCCGGAACAAGACCCGCCTTGAAAAGCGACTGCGGGAGGGCGCCCTGGAGCGGGAGGCTGCCCCTGCCTACGCCCCTGTGGAAGAAGAGGACGTGGAGTTCAAGATCGTCCGAAGAAAGAGCTTCTCCATCAAGCCCATGTCCGTTGAAGAGGCGATTTTGCAGATGAACCTGCTCGACCATGAGTTCTTCGTGTTCAAGAACATGGATTCCGACGAGGCTGTGTCCGTGGTCTACAAGCGTCACCAGGGGGGCTACGGCCTGATCTGCGACGATGGCGAGGACGAGGATTAATAAATAAGCCTTGCATTTTTGCCGCCCTGGGTATAACATAGTGCTAAAGTAATTCTCTATTATTATTTGGGAGGAAACCGGTATGAAATGTCCCCGCTGCGGAAATGAAATGAATCTTGATTCCCACCGCAAGTATGCGCTGCAGATGTGCTACGAGTGCGGTTACATAGAAGGGCGTAAGGTAGAGGGTCAGGGCGGCGAGAGCAATTTTGCCCATATGAAGGGCCTGAATTTCAATGAGATGGCTGCGTTCCTGTCTGCCGGACTTGGCCTGGACGAGGAAAAGCTGGTTTACTGGCTTTATGACAGGGTAAAAGACTGACAAAAAAAGAGCCCCCTTGGGGCTCTTTTGGCATATGCGCGGGAATCCGCATCCCACGCCGGACAAGGGGCCTTGTTTTTGCGGCTCAGTCGTCCTCTCCGTTTTCATCCAGATCCCGCAAAGCCATGCGGACGGCCTCGATGACGAAGGCGGAGAAGGTGCATTCCTTCCCCACGATGGCGTTCTCTACCTGGTCGATGAGGTCGTTGGGAAATCGGATGGATTTGTTTGTTGTTGCGGGAATCCTGGGGATTTGAAATCTGCTCATAATACACCTCTTTTTCTATAAGTGTATTGCAGAACGCCTTACAACTATACATTGCGAGCGTTGCACTTTTGTGCTACACTATAAAATGAGGTGATAAAAAATGCAGCCTTATAAAAAAATGTATCTTTTTCTCTTTAACAAAGTCAGCGACGCCATTGGGACACTGGACGCCGGGGAGGTCGGGCAGGCGCGGGAACTCCTCGTTTCTGCCCAGCGGCAGGCTGAGGAGCTGTATCTCTCTGACCAGCAGCCGGACGATTGATTTTGTCTGCCGGCGGGGGATGGGCGCCGCCGCAGCGAATGAATGGAGAGCCATGCGAAAAGCAGGGGGTGGAAGCCCCCTGCTTTTCGTTATCCCAAATTCATTTTTTGTTTTTCTCGTACAGGACCCAGAGGCCCTTGAGAAGCAGGTCATCGTCGCAGATGATCTCCCGTTTACAATAGGGCGCGATGGCGTTTGCCAGGCCGCCTGTTGCGACGACGCGGCACGCATAGCCCAGCTCCGCCTCCATCCGCTCGATCATACCGTCGATTGTGGCGGCAGTCCCGAAGACCGCGCCGGAGCGCATGGAGTCCACGGTGTTGGTGGCAATGGCTTTTCTGGGGGGGCTTATGGAAATGTCTGGCAGTAGGCTTGTGCCCGAGGCCAGCGCCGAATAGGAAAGCTTTACGCCCGGAAGGATCGCTCCGCCCACATAGCAGTTGTTTTTGTCAATGACCACCATGGTGGTGGCGGTGCCCATGTCCAGGACGATGGCCGGCGCGCCGTAGCACGCGATGGCCGCCACGCTGCCCACAACCAGATCCCCGGCCAAGGTGCCCGGGTCGTCGATACGGACATTAAGCCCGGTTTTCATGCCGGGGCCCACCACGATGCCGTTTATCCCCGTGATGCCGCGCACGGCCAGGCGCAGAGCCTCTGTCACCGGGGGGACGACGGAGGAGATGATGGCTCCCTCGAAGCCCCGGGGATCCACTCCGTTAAACTCAAGCACCTGCTTGAGCTTGATGGCGTACTCCGCCTCGGTCTCCCGGATGCTGGTCTGAATCCGGACAATGCTGCGGATATTGCCGGCCTCTATACAGCCGATGACAATATTGGTGTTGCCCACATCTATCGCAAGGATCATAATTATGCCTTTCCTTTTTTGCCCAGGTTGATTATTCTCAGCACGACCGGGGCCATGATGATGTCTATGGCCATTTCCACAAGAAAATTGAGCCCCACCATGCCTACCACAAGGTAACTGCCCGCGTTGGCAAAGCCGGAGGCCGCAGCCCAGCCGGAGATCGTCTCCATAAAGAAAGCAAGACAGCCCAGAAGGAACACGCCCGTGTTCACAACGGGGCAGACGACGGCCGCCGCGATAACCGCAGCATAGCGGTTCTTCTTTTCAAAAAGCCGGTAAACAAGCCCTGCGCAGAGACCGGCCAGTGTGCCCTTGGCCAGGACTGTGAGAACGGTGCCGAAGACGCTGATGGGCAGGAACGCCGCTGCGTCTCCCGAGAGCAGGACCGCGGCCCCGAACACGAAGCCCAGCCATGTGCCGGCCAGCACCCCGTACATCGCCGCGCCCACCACGATGGGGATAAGCACCAGCGAGATCGCAAAGGGGCCGAAGCGGATAAAGGTTCCCAGAAGTTGAAGCACAACGACGATTGCCGTAAAAAGTGCCATTCCCGTAAGGACACGGGTTTTGCTGCGATTGTTGTTCATTATTCAATTCCCTCCTGCTGTCGCTCCAGTCAAGCCGGATGCGGCGCAGGAATATGATATTACCTTATCCGCCGTTTGTCAACAGAAAATGGCACCCGGCGGGCCTGTTATGATGCCCGCCGGGGAAGAATCAGTTGGCGATCCCGTGGTGCGCGCCGGGGCTCGTCAGGTCCAGGGGGCGGAAGGTGTAGCCGTTGCTGAGGCCCCAGTTTATGACCCGCTCCACGGCCGCCACACTGTAATCCTTGATATCATGCTGCAAAACCACCGAGGCCTTTCTGCCCGTGCAGCCGTTTATGATGTTGGCGGCCACCTGGTCTGTGTCGGTGGTTTCCCCCGCGTCCCCGCTGGATACGTTCCAGTCAAAGTATTGATAGCCCATGTCGGTGACGGCTTTGGCGAGCCTTGTCATGATGCCGGGGTTAAAGCTGCTGACGGTGTTGGAGCTGCCTCCGGGGAAGCGGCAGAGGCTGGTATAGGCGCCGGTCTGCTCTTTTATCATCTCTTCCACGGCGTTGAAGTCCTGAAAAAAGGCGTCCTCCCCGGCGTAAATGGCCCGGTAATTGTGGGAAGCGGTATGCACGCCGATGCTGTGCCCCTCGTCGGCGGCCCGGCCCACCATGTCCTGATATTTTTCATTGAGGCAGGTGACAAAAAACGTGGCCTTCACGTTATAGGCCTGAAGCAGGTCCAGCAAATCGTCGGTATAGGGCCCGGGGCCGTCGTCAAAGGTCAGGTAGATGGTCTTTTCATCCGGCTCCACCGTCTCCGGCAGGGGGGCGGGCAGCACCGTCACCTTTCTCACGGCGCTGACCGTCTCGCCCAGCTTGTTTGTGATGCAGTAGTTCAGCTCATACTCCCCCGCCAGATAGGGGCAGACCTCGCCGGAAACCTGCACATAGCCCGTCAGGTCGTTGCCCAGGCTGTCCGCGGCGCTGTAACCGGGATCGGCAAAGCTGGGGCCGGCGTATATCTGCAGCTCCGTTCCGCCGATGAGGCTGATGACCGGGGCCGTGACCGTGTAATTGGGCCGCCGTTCCACCGAGGCGGTATTGCCGGAGGAATCGGTAACGGTGTACTCGATGCGGTCGCCCAGGACCTTTTTTTCCACCTTGGCCGTCAGGTCCCCGTCGCAATTGTCCAGGGCGGTAAAGCCCTCCTCCTCATAGCCGGTAAACCAGCTTGGGGCATAGCCCTCGGTGTATTCCAGCGTGATCTCGGGGGGCGTTTTGTCAACAACTGTGACCGTGCGCCGGGTGCTGTACTCCTGGAAAAGCCAGTGAGCGCTGTATTCTATCTCGTAGCTGCCCAGCTTCGAAGTATCTACCTCTCCCCGGACGCTCAGGCGCAGGCGCCGGCCGCCTTCGCCGAAAAGACGGCCCGCCGTCACTGCGTAGCAGCCCGGGTCCGTAAATTCCTCCCCGTACGCTGCCGTGATCTCCTGGGGCTGCGTCATGTAAAAACGCACATGCCGCCCGTCCACCACCAGCGTCGCCGCCAGCACAAACAGCGCGTAAAGCGCCAGAATCATCAGCACCAGCCGCCTGGTGCGCCCAATTTTTCTGCCTCTAAGCTTTTCCCACAGCTTTTTCATCTTCCGCCTCGCCTTTTTCTGTCAAGGATATTATGTAACCCACATTATACACCTTTATTCCCCTCGGGGAAGAGGCAAATCCCGTATTTCAGAAATATTAAGAAACGCGCCGCACCGGGGAGAAGGGAGAAGAGATCCCTTGCTGCTCCCGGAACGACAGGGGGGACAAAGCGACAATAGGGGAGTGCGGCGAAATATCCCTTTCTTGTGATATCTTTATCTTTTCTTGCGATAATTATTAAAGTGTGATAAATTTATTTATTGTTGTCATGCAACAAAATATATCTCTGCGGCAGCCAGCCGCAGGAAAGGAAAAAAATGAAAAACACAGAAAAAACCATGGACAGAATCGTAGCCCTGTGCAAAAACCGCGGCTTTATCTTCGCCGGTTCCGAGATCTACGGAGGGCTGGCCAACACCTGGGACTACGGTCCCCTGGGCGTTGAGCTGAAGAACAACGTGAAAAAAGCCTGGTGGAAGAAATTCGTGCAGGAGAACCCCTACAACGTGGGCCTTGACGCGGCCATCCTCATGAACCCCCAGACCTGGGTCGCCTCCGGCCATCTGGGCGGCTTTTCCGACCCCCTGATGGACTGCCGTGAGTGCCACGAGCGCTTCCGGGCGGACAAGCTCATCGAGGACTGGTGCAGCGAGACGGGCTTCCAGCTCCCCAAGCCCATCGACGCCTTTTCCCAGAGCGAGATGAAGGACTTTGTTGAGGAGCACAATCTGCCCTGCCCCACCTGCGGCAAGCACAACTTTACCGATATACGCCAGTTCAACCTGATGTTCAAGACCTTCCAGGGGGTCACGGAGGACGCGAAAAACACCGTGTACCTGCGCCCCGAGACCGCCCAGGGCATCTTTACAAACTTTGTCAACGTCCAGCGCACCACCCGCCGCAAGCTGCCCTTCGGCATCGGCCAGATCGGCAAGAGCTTCCGCAACGAGATCACCCCGGGCAACTTCATCTTCCGTGTGCGGGAGTTCGAGCAGATGGAGCTGGAGTTCTTCTGCCAGCCCGGCACCGACCTGGAGTGGTTCGACTACTGGCGCAGCTTCTGCCACGATTTCCTGCTGTCCATCGGCCTGAAGGACGAGAACCTCCGCCTGCGGGACCATGACCCGGAGGAGCTCTGCTTCTACTCCAAGGCCACCACGGACTTTGAGTTCCTCTTCCCCTTTGGCTGGGGCGAGCTCTGGGGCGTGGCCGACCGTACCGATTACGACCTGACCCAGCATCAGACCGTCTCCGGCCAGGATCTCAGCTACTACGACCAGGAGAAGAACGAGCACTACATCCCCTATGTCATCGAGCCCTCTCTGGGCGTGGAGCGCACCGTGCTCTCCGTCCTCTGCGATGCTTATGACGAGCAGGTGGTGGGTCAGGACAAAAAGGGCAACGACGATGTGCGCACCGTGCTGCACCTGCACCCTGCCCTGGCTCCCTTCAAGTGCGCCATCCTGCCCCTGAGCAAGAAGGAGATTCTCACCGGGCCCGCCATGGCGCTTTACAACGAGCTTTCAAAGGAATTCATGTGCGACTACGACGAGACCGGCTCCATCGGCAAGCGCTACCGCCGGGAGGACGAGATCGGCACGCCCTTCTGCATCACCTTTGACTTCAACACCGTGGGCACCGACACGGACGAGGCCGACCACTGCGTCACCGTCCGCGAGCGGGACAGCATGGAGCAGGTCCGCATCCCCATCAGCCAGGTCAAGAGCTATATAACCGAGCGCATCCAGTTTTAAGGCGGCCCGGAATGGAAAGGTGATTTTCAAATGAAGGATGGATTTATAAAAGTCGCGGCGGCCTCGCCCATGATAAAGGTGGCCGACGCCGGGTATAACGCCGGGCAGGTCATTGCCTGCGTGGAGAAAGCCAGGGAACAGGGCGTAAAGGTCCTGGTTTTTCCGGAGCTGACCCTCACCGGCTGCAGCTGTTATGACCTGTTTCAGCACAGTGTGCTCCTCCGGGGCGCGGAGAAGGCCCTTCTGAAAGTGGTCGAGGCCACCGAGGGGGTGGACATGCTCATTTTTGTGGGCCTGCCGGTCGCCGCCGGCTCCCGGCTATACAGCTGTGCCGCCGCCGTATACGACGGAGCGCTTCTGGCTCTGGTGCCCCGGCAGAATGTTGCCGGCAGTCCCTTTGCCGCGCCCGAGCACGATACTGCCGAGCTGACGCTGGGCGGCGTGCCCGTGCCGCTGGGGACGGACATTCTCTTTGACAGCGCCGTGCTGCCCGGGCTCACCGTCGGTGTGGAGCTGGGCGCGGATATGGATGCGGTGATCCCGCCCTCCGCCCTCCACGCCCAGGCGGGAGCCACCCTCATTGCCCAGATGGCCTCCTTCCCGGAGACGGTCTCCTCTGCCGACGAGGCAGAGCTGAGCATCCGCTCCCTGTCCCGCCGCTTCAAATGCGGCATGCTTATGGCGGCCCCCGGCAAGGGCGAGAGCAGCACGGACAATGTGTTCTCCGGCCTCTGCATGGCCGCCGAAAACGGCGCCGTTCTGGCCAGGGCCGAACAGGAGGACAGCTTTATCGTCACCGAGTTTGACGTGGAGCACATGATGAACCTGCGCCGGGCCTCCGGCGGCTTTGACCTGAGCGACTGCGCCTACGAGCTGATCGACTTCGGCGCGGAGGAGGAGGAGACGAAGCTCAGCCGGGTCTACCGGATGCATCCCCATCTGCCTGCCGACCCTGCGAAGCTTCCGGACTACTGCCGCCGTATGCTGGACATTCAGGTTTCCGGCCTTGTGAAGCGCATGAAGTACGCCGGGCTTGACCACTGCGTAGTGGGCATCTCCGGCGGTTCCGACTCCACCCTGACCGTCATGGTCTGCGCTATGGCCATGAAGCGCATGGGCCTGCCCTCCACGAACGTGGTGGCCTGCACCCTGCCCTGCTTCGGCACTTCCTCCCGCACCAAGTCCAACGCCATCGTCGTGGCCGAGCAGTGCGGCGCGGAGGTCCGGGTCATCGATATCGGCAAGTCCGTCTACCAGCATTTTGATGACATCGGCCACGCCCATGACGATTACAGCATCGCCTTTGAAAACGCCCAGGCCAGAGAGCGCACCCAGGTGCTCATGGACATCGCCAACAAGGTCAACGGCCTGGATGTGGGCACCGAGGACCTCAGCGAGTTCATCGACGGCTGGTGCACCTATAACGGCGACCATACCAGCATGTACGACGTAAATCTGGGCCTGACCAAGACCCAGGTCCGTGCGAACCTGCGGTACATTGCCTCCAACACCGAGGACAAGGTCCTGGCCGCGGCCCTCTGGGACGTACTGGACTGCCCGGTCACGCCCGAGCTTCTCCCCATCCATGACGACCAGATCGAGCAGAAGAGTGAGGACGCCGTGGGCTCCTACAGCCTGCAGGACTTCTTCACCCATAAAATGCTCATCTGCGGCTTTGGCCCCGCCAAGACCTTCCGCCTGGCAAAGCTGGCCTATTCCAGCCAGTTCAGCGACGAAGAGCTGATCCGCTGGCTCAGGAGCTACTGCACCCGCCTATTCTCCCAGCAGTTCAAACGCTCCTGTCTCATGGACGGACCCGCTGTGGAGGCATTTACCGTCTCCCCCCGCACCGGCTTCCTCCTTCCCTCCGACGGGGAGAACGCCCTGTTTATGGCAGAGCTTGCGGCGCTTGAAAAGAGCCTCTGATTCTGATAAAAAAGAAGATCCGCCCGGCAGGGCGGATCTTCTTTTGAGAATACCAAAGAAGGTTTTCTGAAGCGAAACCATGGGGCCGCGGGGGAACTTGCGGCGGCGGATTGCTTTTTCCGCGGCGCTGTGCTAAAATCATGCTGTTCGATTCAGACGCGATTAAATACAGAAAGGAAAGCAACATGATCTTTACAAAAACCGCGCCCACCGGCGCTGGACGCAAAGCGGGCCGCTTTGTGGTCCTGGCTGTGATTCTGGTCCTGGCCGCCGTGATTTTTGCCTCCTGCGTTACCGCCATTCCCACCGGCCACACCGGCGTTGTGACGACCTTCGGCTCTGTGGAGGACTATACCTATGACGCGGGCGTGCACCTCAAGCTCCCCTGGCAGAAAGTGGTCATGATGGATAACCGCATCCAGAAGCAGACGGTAGATCTCTCCTGCTTCTCTTCGGACATCCAGGAAGTCACCATGACCTACACCGTCAACTACCAGATCAACAAGGCCAACGCCCAGAATATCTATAAAAACATCGGCACGGATTACTATAACACCGTCATTATTCCCTGCATAACCGAGTCCACCAAGGTCATTGCCGCCAAATACTCCGCCGAGGATCTGGTGAGCGAGCGGACCGACCTTGCCAGCGCCATCGAGGCGGAGCTTTCTGCAAAGCTGGCGGCTTTCAACGTGGAGCTGGTGAGCACCTCCATTGAGGACATGGATTTTACCGACGCGTTCACCAACGCCGTCGAGGAGAAGCAGGTGGCCCAGCAGAATAAGCTCCGGGCCGAGACTGAGGCGGAAAAGGCCAAGATAGAGGCGGAGGCCCAGGCCGCCGTCCAGCGCATCGAGGCCCAGGCCGAGGCGGATGCCCGGCTTATCAAGGCCGAGGCCGAGGCTGAGGCCAACCGCAAGGTGGCCGAATCCCTTACCGACAGCATTTTGTATAATAAATTCATTGACACCTGGAACGGCGAGATGCCCCTTGTCACCGGGGGCGACGGCAACCTTATAAATATCCCCCTGGATCAGTTCCAGGCCGGCTAAACTATTTTTTGGAGGTGCCTTATGGAAGGCTTCAGAGTTCTTGAGATCAAGAAAAGCGTTTTTGAGAGCAACGACAGAGAGGCGGAGCTGCTGAGGCAGGAGCTGAAAAAGGACAGGACCTTTCTTCTGAACCTGATGAGTTCCCCCGGCGCCGGCAAGACGACGACGCTGAAAGCCACCATCGCCGCGCTGAAGGATGAGTTCCGCATCGGCGTCATGGAGGCGGATATCGACTCGGATGTGGACGCGGCCACGATAGAAAAGACCGGCGCCAAGGTCATCCAGCTCCATACCGGGGGCATGTGCCACCTGGATGCGGGCATGACCCGCCAGGGCCTGGAAGGCCTGGGCGTGGACGATGTGGATCTCGCCATTCTGGAGAACGTGGGCAACCTGGTGTGCCCCGCGGAGTTTGACACCGGCAGCGTGAAAAACGCCATGATCCTCTCCGTCCCCGAAGGGGATGACAAGCCGCTCAAATATCCCCTCATGTTCTCCATATGCGACGTGCTGCTGATCAACAAAATAGACGTCCTGCCCTATTTCGATTTCAGCCTTGAAAACTGCGAAAAATATGTTCGCAGGCTCAACCCCAATATGAAGATCATCCCCATTTCCGCCCGCACCGGCGAGGGGATCGCCGAATGGGCCGCCTGGCTCCGCGGCGAGATTAAAAGCTGGATAGAGTAACTGAGAAAAACCAGGCCGATGGTCGGCCTGGTTTTTTGCTATGTAAAACATAGCAAAAATCTGAATGTGCCATTTCCTCGCCCCTTCGGGGCAAGCGGAAATGATGCACGAAAACTTCATGCGCATGGCTTTGCCCGTTTTCGTGGTGTGCTGTCTGCGCATGAAGTTTCATGCCTGAAAACGGAGCGCCGGGAGGCAGGGAAGGGACGCTGCCCCTTGTAAATCCGGCGGGGATGGGATATAATCAGGAGAAAAAATACGGAAAACGGGAGAAAGTTATGGACGAGGCAAAAAGCGCGGGCACGCTCTACATCGTGGCCACGCCGATCGGCAATTCAAGGGACATGTCCCCCAGAGGGATCCAGATCCTTTCTGAGGCGGATCTCATCGCCGCCGAGGACACGCGGCGCTCCATGGTGCTTCTGAACAAGCTGGAGATCCGGGGCAAACTGGTGTCAAACCACAAGTTCAACGAGTACGGCAAGGCGAAATATTTCATTCATGAGCTGAAAAGCGGCAAAAGCGTCGCCGTCATCACCGACGCCGGCACCCCCTGCATTTCCGACCCGGGAAACGAGCTGATCAAGGCCGCTGTGGAGGAGGGGATAAAGGTGGTGGGCATCCCCGGCTGCTGCGCGGCGGTGAACGCACTGGCGGTGTCGGGCTTCGATCTCAGCTCTTTCACCTTCTTTGGCTTCTTCCCCCGGGAGAATGCCGAACGCAGGCGGCTCATGGAAAAGCTCCGCCGGGGGGACAGCCGCACCTTCGTTTTCTACGAGTCCCCCAGGCGGATCATGGACCTGGTGGATTTTTTCATCGAGCAGGAGGCGCTCTGCCGCATGTGTCTGTGCAACGACATGACCAAGCTCCATGAGATGAGCTTCCGGGGCACGCCTGCGGAGGTCAGGGAGCAGCTTCTGGCCAAGGGCAATTATGACAAGGGCGAGTACGCGGCGGTCATTGAGATAGACAGGGAGTATATTTTCAACAAGGCGGAGCACACCGTCTCCGCCGAGGCCATGCTGGTGGACGCCATGGTGGCCGGGGGCCTGACGGTGAGGGACGCGGTGGGCGCCGTGCTTGCCGACGAGAACAACTCTTACAGCAAGAACGAGCTGAAAGCGGCGGCCCTGTCCCTGAGAAAGATGTTCGGAGGCTGAGTATGGCGTCAAGGCTTATTTCGGATCTGGAGGCGGCGCTTCCCGGGCTGGTGAAGGCGGTGTTCAGCCAGCCTCTGGACAATACGGCAGACAGCCGGGTGATCGTCCGCCCGGTGCTCATAAAAAAACGCCGGTGCTTTCAGCTTGAACGCTTCCGGGACAACAAAGCCTTTCACCGGAACCTGGGGGAGGAGGAGCTTATAAAGGCCGCCGGAGAGCTGGACGGGTGTTACCGGCAGGTCCTGATCCAGACCGGAAGCGACAGCGCCCAATACAGCCTGCGGCGAAACGGCAGCTATAAAAAGAGCCTTTCCGCCGCCCTGCCCCGCCCCGGCGGGGAGGCGGAGAGCCACAACAGGGAGAAGGCGTATATCCTCCGGGAGGGGGAGAACATCCCCGCCCTGGTGGACCTGGGGGTTTTTACCCGGGACATGAAGATTGTCCGGGCCAAATACGACAAATACAAGCAGATCAACCGCTTTGTGGAGCTGATCGACCAGGAGTTCTCCCAGAGCGGGCGAAAGCGCATCACCATCCTGGATTTCGGCTGCGGCAAGTCCTACCTGACCTTTATCCTGTACTATTATTTTTCCGTGAAAAAAGGCATGGACGTGAAGATAATCGGCTACGACCTGAAGGAGGACGTGGTGGCGCGCTGCGGCCAGATCGCGGAGAAATACGGCTATGGGGGCCTTGAATTCGTCCGGGCGGATGTGACGAGGGACCGGCTTTACGACCGGGAGATCGACATGATCGTCTCCCTCCACGCCTGCGACACCGCCACAGATTTTGCCCTGGACTACGCTATAAAGAAAAACGCCGAGTACATTTTTTCCGTCCCCTGCTGCCAGCATGAGATCAACGCCGGCATCGGAAAGGGCGGGGAGCTGGACCTGCTCCTGAGCCACGGGATCATCAAGGAGCGCCTTTCCGCCCTGCTGACGGATTCCATTCGGGCCGCCGTGCTGGAGGACATGGGATATCAGGTGGACATGATCGAGTTTACGGACTTCGAGCACTCCCCGAAGAACATCATGATAAGGGCCCGCCGGGGCGGCGGGAAAAGCGACCGGGGCCGGAGGCAGGCTCTGGCGCTGGCGGAGCGCTACGGCTTCGAGCAGAAGCTGCTGGCGCTGAACATGCCCTGAGACCGCGTCTGCCGGTTCCTTTGCAAAAGCTTTTCAAACATTTTAAGCTATTTCCTCTCCGATGCTTGTGCGCGGGGAGGAAAAATGCTAAAATGGCAGTCACAGAGGGTGAAAAAATGGATAAATATACGCGCCATGTAAAAACCTGGAGGCTCCTGTATCGGCTGCTGCACGGATTTATCGAGCATAAATTTAATTTGAGCCATGAGGACATCTGCCCGGAGGGGCCATGCATCGTGATACCAAACCATGTCTCCGAGTGGGACCCGCTGCTGGTGGCCATGAGCTTTCCGGAAAAGCAGATGTATTTTGTGGCCAGCGAGCATCTGTTCCGAAAGGGCCCGGTGTCCAGACTGCTGTGCTGGCTGGTGGCCCCCATCGCCAGGAAAAAGGCCTCCATGGGCACGGACACGGTGAAAGCCTGCCTGCGGGAGCTGAGGGCGGGGCACTCGGTCTGCCTTTTCGCGGAGGGAGAGGCCTGCTGGGCGGGGGTGAGCGGCAAGGTTTTCCCAGCCACGGGGAAGCTGGTCCGCGCCTCCGGGGCCAGCCTTGTGACCTACCGGCTTCAGGGGGGCTACCTGTCCGACCCCCGCTGGGGCAGGGGCATCCGCCGGGGGCGGACTCACGGAGCCCCCGTCCGGGTATATTCCCCGGAGGAGCTGCGCGCCATGAGCCCGGAGGAGATCACCGCCGCCATCGACCGGGACATATATGAGGATGCCTGGCAGCGGCAGCGGGAAGAAAAAATTGAATTCCGGGGGAAAAACACGGCGGAATTTATGGAGTCGGCCCTGTTTCTCTGTCCGAAGTGCGGGAGAACCGGCAGCCTGAAAGGCCGGGGCCGCAGGCTCCAATGTGCCTGCGGCCTGGATCTTGAATTCACCGCCGAGGGCTTTTTCCGGCCCGCCCGGCCCTTTGAGACGCTGGCGGATTGGGACCGCTGGCAGCACGAGGCCCTGCGGCGGGGGGACTTCGTCCACGGGGAAGAGCTTTTCTCCGACGGGGAAGCGGCGCTTTCCAAAATCCGGCCGGAGCACAGGGAGGAGCTTATCTGCCGGGGCAGGCTCATACAATATGACGACAGGCTGGTCTGCGGCGGGGAGCGCTTTCCGCTTTCGGACATTGCGGGCATGGCGCTGGTGCAGTCCACAGTGCTGCTGGTGCAGAAGCGGGACGGGGAATATTATCAGCTCCGGGTAAAGCGGGGCGTATGTCTGAGGAAATATCTGGCGTACTGGGAAAAGGGGGATTAAAATGGATTATTCCGCGGCGAACACGGCGCTCTGGAATGTGATAGAGCAGCTTGGCCTCATCGCGGGGGCCATTCTGCTGGCAAATTTCCTGCGGGCGAAGCTGGGCTTTGTCAGAAAGAGCCTGATGCCGATTGCCGTCATGGCGGGCTTTCTGCTGCTGATCCTGAAATACGCGGGGCTTGTGAAGCTGGACGCGGCCTTTATGGAAATGCTGGTGTATCATGGCATAGCGCTGGGCTTTATCGCCATGAGCCTGCGCGTGGCGGACAGAGGCACGGCCGCGGAAAAGCTCACGGGGCTCAAATCCGGCGCGGTCATCGTCAGCACCTACCTCATTCAGGGTGTGGCAGGGCTTATAATCAGCCTGGGGCTCGCCTATACCGTGATGCCCGGCATGTTCAAGGCGGCCGGCCTGCTGCTGCCCATGGGCTTCGGCCAGGGGCCGGGCCAGGCCAACAACGTGGGTTCCAGCTACGAGGCCCTGGGCTTTGCCGGCGGGCGGAGCTTCGGCCTGAGCATCGCGGCGGCGGGCTATCTCTGTGCCTGCGTGGTGGGAGTCATCCTTCTGAACCTTCTCTCCCGCGGGGGAAAGCTGTCCGCGCCCGGGGCCGGGGCTGACGAGCGCCATGAGGAGAGTTTTTTTCAGGACAGAAACGAGATCCCCATTTCTGATTCGGTGGATAAGCTCTCGGTGCAGATCGCCATGGTGCTGCTGGTGTATCTGGCAGCCTATCTTCTGACAAAATGGCTCACAGCGGGCATTGCCGCCCTGTCGCCGGGCCTGGCGGGTACCGTGAACACACTGCTCTGGGGCTTTAACTTCATTCTGGGCTCGGCCCTGGCCATCCTGCTGCGGGCGCTGCTGGAATGGGGCAAGAGAAAGAAAATAATCGTGCGGCAATACCAGAACAACTATCTTCTGAACCGTATCTCCGGCTTTTTCTTTGACATTATGATCGTGGCCGGCATCGCTTCCATCAATATTGAGGACCTGAGCGGCCTCTGGCTGCCCTTCGGCCTCATGGCCGCCGCCGGCGGAATCGTGACCTGGTATCACCTGAAGTTCGTCTGCCGGGCGGTGTACGGAAACTATTACTACGAGGGGCTTGTCTCCATGTACGGTATGCTCACCGGAACCATAAGCTCCGGCGTGCTGCTGCTGCGGGAGCTGGACCCGGAGCTGAGGACCCCGGCGGCCAGCAACCTTGTGACCGGAAGCAGCTTCGGCATTATTCTGGGCGCGCCGGTACTGGCGCTGGTGGGCCTGGCGCCCAAGTCCGCCCTGCTCTGCTGGCTGACGCTGGCGCTGGCGGCCCTGTATCTGGCGCTGCTGGTGCTGACGATTTTCCGCCTGGGCAGAAAGCGGGGCTGGGGCGGGCGCGCGCAGCCTCCATCGGACCGCCTTCGGCCGACGGCTTCCCCGCGCGGATAAAGCGGATAAATAAAAAGCGCCTTGGCGCTGAACATGCCCTGAGAACGTGGCCGCGCCAAATCCGCCGCGTTTTTATGGGCGCATCATGGCTCGCTCCGGAGCCATGGCAAAAGCCGGGTGTAACGCTCCTTCAAAGAAGCGTTACACCCGGCTTTTATTATAGAACCCTTTTTCTTTGTTTTGCGGCGAAATAGTTATCCTGAAATCCCGTCAGAACGCTCGCAGCCCATCCCGACCCAAATGCGGATAGGCGCGGAAAGCACAGTCAAAAAAGTCCGGCATGGACTTTTTTGACAAACTGAAATAAAATTTTGCTTGGTTTTTTGACCTTTTTGATATATGATAGGAGTATATTGCAGAGGAGACATTGCCGTGCTGATATACATGCAAATGATTGCTTCAGATGAGGACAAGTCCAAATTTGAACAAATATATTTAACTTATCGCAAGCTTATGTTTTTTGTTGCAAGAAGCATTCTGAAAAATGATGCTGATGCTGAAGACGCTGTGCATACGGCCTTTGTATCAATTATTGCGCATTTAGAAAAAATATCTGAAATCAACTGTCCGGAAACGAAAGCTTTTGCCGTTATTGTGGCGGAGTGTAAAGCGCTTGATATTCTGCGGTCAAAAAAATATATGTCAGACACTGAGTTCAGTGAGGCGACAGCAGGCTTTGAAATTGAGTTGCCGGGGGATGGCGGCTTATCAGATGCTATTTCAAAATTACCAGCTCGGTATAGAGAAGTAATACTTCTTCGTTACGCATACGGATATAGTACAAAAGAGCTTGGGAAAATGCTGGGACATTCGCAGGAGACAGTCCAAAAACTTATATGGAGGGCTAAAATGGCGCTTCAAAAGCAACTGAAAGAAATTGGTGAAACAATATGAATAGATCCTCTGAGTCGTATGAAAACTTTATAAGTTTTAGTGATGAGCAATTACAACAGGCAGCCTACGCAGTCCGTGAGGCGCTAATAATATCATTGCCAGAGCCGGACGAGATAGAACATGAATTCTCAGCTTCGTTTTCTTCAAAAATAACTGCGCTGATAAAGAGAGAAAAAAATCAGCGCAACATTATGCATATAATGCGTGGTGTTGCAGCGATTTTTCTAGCGGTTTTAATTGGTTCCGGGCTTTGGCTAAGCTTTGATGCAGAGGCAAGGGCAGATTTTGTCTGGTGGGTACGCAGCGTATATGAGAACAGCGTGTTGTATGAGTATTTTGGGAACAGGAAAGTTGGAGTTCTCCCCAAGTGTGAGTTCGGCTGGTTACCTGATGGATATGTTAAAGCAATAGAGAATATAGGCGAAGAAAGCGGAGCCGTGCTTTTTACCAGCAACGATGGAGAGGATATCGTCTTTTTCTATGGGTACATGTATGTAGGTTCAGATTCTGAAATTCTTACAGTTTCTGATAATAAAATAATATATGAATCGGTCAAGGTAAATGGTAATTCTGCGGATTTTTATTTGGACTCGGGTGAAAATGAGGCCAATATTCTTTGGTGGATCGATGAAGAATCCGGAATAGCGTTTGACTTAAATTCATTGTTGGGAAAGGAGGCGATGATAAAGATTGCTGAAAACATTATATTAAAATAGTTTTATTGTAGGAAACGTGAAATTATCAATTGAAATTTTGTATATTTTGCTCTTTTAACAAAAAATAAAAAAATTATAATATTTAACTGTCCGGTTTCACCCCTTTTCTCCGTTATATTGTTATAACGAGAAGAAAGACCTGCTAAGAAAAGTCAAGTAGAAATTTCAAGGTAATGCGGTGTGCAAAAAGGCCGCACCAAACCAAGCCGCTTCGCGTCTCAAATTTGAAACGGCGGTCAACCAATGCTTTATGGTGAGATCAGGCGGTGTGTTCCAGCGACTCCAGATGAGCTTTCACGGTGGCGTAGTAGATCCGCAGGAACTTGTTGGCAGAAGCCATCATGTAGACCTTGTAAGGCTTTCCTTCGGAACGCTTTTTGTCCATGAATTGGTACACAGGTTCGTCCAAAGGGGCGCTTTGCAGATAAATGCCCATCACAAGGAACAAAGTTCTGCGCAGAGCGGCGGAACCCCGTTTGGAAATGCTGCGGCTGTGTATGTCCATTTGGCCAGACTGGCAGGGAGGTGCGTCAATGCCGGCAAAGGCAACCAAAGCCTTTTTGGAGTGGAACCGGCGCACATCGCCAATTTCAGCCATGAGCTGCGGACCGAGCGTAGAACCAACGCCAAACATTTCCATGACCACGGGATATTCGGGCAAGGCAGCGGCCAAAGACTGCATCTCCTGTTTGAGTGCGGCGAGTGCAGCAGCGGTTGCCTTAAGCTGTGCAATTGCCTGTTGTACCAAGAGCTTGGTTGTCTCATTCCGGGGCATAACGCCAATGCAGTTTTTCGCTTTGGAATGAATTTCAAACGCCTTCTCCTGACTGAAATAGTACCCATGTTTTCTGCACCATTTCAGGTATCTGGCAGAAAAAGATTTCAGGGGCAATGTTGAAACGCACTGGCAATGCCAGAAGGTCGAGACGAAATCCACCCATTTCTCACTTCCATCGGCACGGGGGGAGCTATTGAACAGTCGATTGACCTCCGGGAATACGGCATCCAGCAAGGAAATCAGGTTGTTTTTCAACATGGTCTGTACCTTGGAATATTGCTGGTACTGCCGGTAGCAGTTTTTCAAAAGTAGCCGGGTATCTTCCTCCGGGACATACCTGGGCAGCGTAAGCCAGTGGTCAAGCCCGTAGTTGGCCAGCTTCACAGCGTCCTTCTTGTCTGTCTTGGCTCGTCTTAAGCTGTTGTTCCCGTAGTCATGCACCAGCATTGCATTGACTACGGAGACATAAAGCCCTGCATCGTGGAGCAGCCAAGCCACTGGTGTATGGTAATTGCCCGTGGATTCCATGACCACACGGG
>OLPA01001348.1_pt1 | contig 20731 bp, 17 predicted proteins | sample 1672811 | NCBI WGS metagenome assembly OLPA01 (sample SAMEA3136726, study PRJEB25190) | human gut metagenome | biome: human gut; feature: human-associated habitat; material: faeces | place: Austria | collected 2013
TTTTGACAGAGCAAAAATGCCCGGCGGAAAGCGCGTCAAAAAAGTCCGACACGGACTTTTTTGACAAGCTGAACCAGCGGCTCGTTGAGCCGCTGGTTTTACATTATCCTATCGCAAAAATCACTGCATTCCGCCGAAAGCCCAGGGAAATATTCCCTCAGGGAACTGCTGGGTCTGCTGTTGGGTCCGGGTATCCGAAGTATTGTCTGCGGCTGACTGGATCTTCTCGCCCACGGTAAGCTTTATCTGGATATTTTCGCCCTGTCGGTATACCGTCAGCTCCAGTTCATCCCCTGCCTCACAGTCCCGGATAAGGCTGACGAGGTCGCTGCTGCCGGAAATCTGTGTGCCGCCGGCCTGGGTGATGATATCATTTATTTGAAGCCCGGCTTTCTCGGCGGGGCTGTCCCCATCAACAGCCTTTACTGCCGCGCCCTGAGGCAGCCCGTAACCCTGCGTCTCGGTACTCACATCGGTGACGGAAACACCGATATAGGGTTTGACCACATAACCGTTTTCAATGATACTCTCGATGATGCCGCGCACATTGTCGATCGGTATCGCAAAGCCGATGTTGTCCACGGAGACGCCGGAACTGCTGCTGGAGTATTTTGCGTTGGTTATACCAACCACCTCGCCGTACAGATTGAAGAGCGCGCCGCCGGAGTTGCCGGAGTTGATGGCGCAGTCGGTCTGAATCAGATCCATGGTGCCGCCGTTGCTCATGGTAATTTCCCGGTCAAGGGCACTGACCGTGCCGGAGGTGAGGGAAAAAGTAAGTTCTCCCAGCGGGTTTCCTATGGCCACTACGCTCTCCCCCACATTCAAGTCAGCCGAATTTCCCAAAACAACAGGACTCAGTCCTTCTGCGTCTATTTTAAGTACGGCGATGTCATTGCTTTCATCATAGCCAATGATCTTGGCTTCGTGGCTTGTGCCGTCATAAAGAGCCACGGATATGGCGGTAGAGTCCTCGATCACATGATAATTTGTGAGAATATAGCCATCCTCCGTCAGAATAAATCCGGAGCCTGAGATCGCGGACGTCGTCTGATAGCCCCAGAGGTTTGTGGTAACGGAGGTTGTGATGCCGACAGTCGAGTTTACATTGGCCGCATAGACCTCCGCAGGGCTCAGCTGCCTGCTGGTATCAATGGCGGCAAGCTGTATCTGCGAGGTGTCCCGCTGGCCCTGCAAAATGGTCGTCGTTCCCTCCGCTCCCCTTGCTGCCCGGGCGCCCAAAATCCCGCCGCCAAAGCCCATCGCACCGCCCAACAGAGAGCAGCCAAGGGCAACCGCCACTACTTTTTTCCCGGTTCCGGCGCTTTTTTTCTTTCCCTGATCGGGAATATTTCCGGCGCCGGTATTCTCAGCGCCGGCATGATCGTTTTCTGTTTGAGTATATCTATTGCCTTCAAATTCCTTGTTCATTTTTCTGGCTCCCTTCTCTTTTATGGCCTGATTGTAGCGCACGAATCTTAAATGAAGCTGAAAATCGCTTTAACAAACTGTAAACACGCCAAGATTGTCTTGAGCGCGGCCCGCCCTGTGCCGCGCTCAAGTAATTTATTTTTTCCTGCCACACCTGGGCGGAAGCTGGCGGCTTGGTCAGGCGTCCGGGGCGGCGGCAGACCGCTCCCACTGGCCTAAGCATAGGGCCGCCCACTGAAGTCCCGCTGAAAAAGCTGTAAAAGAATTGTTAACTGCGCCTCTTTCAGCTTCATTTAAGGAAATAATAATATTATAATGGCATACATCCCGAAGGAGTGAGATATTTTGAAGATACTTATAATTGAAGACGAGAAGCTGCTGGCCGATTCGATCCGCAGCCTGCTGGAGAACAAGGGCTTCGAGGTGGAAACCGCCTACGACGGGGAAACCGGTGAGGAATACGCGGAGCTTGGCGTGTACGACCTGCTGATTCTGGACGTGATGATGCCGAAGATGGACGGTTATCAGGTGGCCCGAACGGTACGCGCCAAGCGCTGTTCCACGCCGATTCTGATGCTCACGGCCAAATCCGCCCTTGAGGACAGAATTGAGGGCCTGAACGCCGGGGCGGATTATTATCTCACCAAGCCCTTTGACAGTCGGGAGCTGCTGGCCTGCATAAACGCCCTGCTCCGCCGTCAGGGGAACCAGGTGGATGAGCTTGCATACGGCAACACCGCGCTGGACCTGGACTCGGGCATGCTCATCTGTGGAGAAAACAGCGTGCGCCTCTCCGCCAGAGAATTTGACGTGATGCGCCTTTTGCTCCAGTCGAGAGGGCGTAACCTTTCCAAGGAGGTAATCCTTGCCCGTGTATGGGGCTATGATTCCAACGCGGTGGAAAACCACGTGGAGGTATATGTAGGCTTTCTGCGAAAGAAGCTCCAGAGCATTGGCTCCAATATCCGCATCGAGGCCGTGCGCAGGCTTGGCTATCATCTGGAGGTAGAAAAGGAATGCTGAAAAAGCTTCGGGTCAAATTTGTCATAATCAATATGGCAATCGTGGCGGTCATGCTTTGCGTCATCTTTTCGCTGGTGTTCCATTTTACACGCCAGGAGCTTGAAAAGCAGAGCATGGAGACCATGCAGCGCCTTGCGGCGGATCCGCTCCAGTTAGGGGCGCTGGATGAATTTGGCCAGGGCATCCGCCTGCCGTATTTCACGCTGCAAATAAATGCCCAGGGAGATATCATCGCCTCCGGCGGCGGTTATTTTGATCTGTCGGACGAGGATTTTCTCAAGGAGCTCATAGGCGCGGCCTTCCGCTCACCAGAAAACAGCGGCGTAATCCACGAGTACAACCTGCGTTATCTCCGCGTCAGCCGCCTGAGCTTTCAATGCCTGGTATTCGTAGATATCTCCGGAGAACTGGCCACGCTTCGGGGGCTTTACAGCAACTGCGCTCTCATCGGAGCCGCGGCCATGGCGCTCTTTCTCCTTGTGAGCCTGCTTTTGGCCCGCTGGGCGGTGAAGCCAGTGGAGAGCGCCTGGCTCCAGCAGCGGCAGTTTATTGCCGATGCGTCTCACGAGCTGAAAACGCCGCTGACAGTAATTATGACAAATGCAGAGCTCCTGCGGCAGCCGGATTACCCCGAACCGGAGCGCAGGCGTTTTTCGGAAAGTATTCTCATCATGTCCCGGCAGATGCGGGAACTGGTGGAACGGCTTCTGGAGCTCGCCCGGGCGGACAGCGGTAGGGAGACTGAGAGCCCGAAGGAACTGGATTTCAGCAAGCTTGTCTCCGACAGCCTGCTCCCCTTTGAACCGCTGTTCTTTGAGAGCGATCTGGGCCTTGAAGCCCAGGTGGAGGCCGGCATCCGGCTCAATGGCCGGGAACAGGCCCTGCGCCAGGCGCTGGAAATTCTTCTGGACAACGCCAGAAAATATTCTCCGCCCGCCAGCCGCGCTTCCCTCTCCCTGGGCCGCCACGGCAGGGGGCACTGTATTCTTTCCGTCTCGAACCCCTGCGCAGAGCTCTCAAAGCAGGAACTTAAAGATATTTTCAAGCGATTTTACCGCCTGGACAAGGCGCGCAGCCGTGACGGAGGCTATGGCCTCGGGCTGCCCATCGCGAAAAGTATCATTATCCAGCACCATGGCAGGATCTGGGCGGAATACAGAGCCGGACAGATCCATTTCAATGTCCTTCTACCAATTCTATTTTGAGGCGCCGGGAAGCCAGAAAAGAGGCTTTCGGGCGCTTTTTCCCTTCGTTTCCTCTTATTTGCCCTCCCTGCGCCCATAGCTTCGCGGTTCTATATTTTCACAGGATATGATATTAAAAACTTAAAATATTCATTGCATTTGGGTGCTTTTTTTGCTAAAATAACAGGCAATGTTTTTGAGAAGGGTGTTTTGAATGGATGCGCATCCCCGCCATGTTCAGGCTGACGATACCATATTGCTGGAATGTGAAAGGCTCTGGGTTTTCGCCGCTCTTATCGCCGTGGGCGGATACCTGGGCGCTTTTACTTTTACGCTTCGCGGCGGCGTATTCTGCAACGCGCAAACAGCAAACCTTGTCCTCATGGGCATGGCCATCGGTCAGGGGCAATGGCGCAGAGGGCTGTATTATCTGATACCGATCGGGGCCTATTTTATGGGCGCTGTGGTTTCTGAACTGATGCCGGGCAGGCTTAAACGGCGGCGGCTTCTCCGCTGGGATACCGTTCTTGTAGGCATTGAGGCCGCCGTCGTGTTTCTTCTGGGCCTTGTGCCGGACGACTGGCCCTTTCAGATATCCCAGGTTGCGATAAACTTTATCTGTTCCATGCAGTTCAATACGTTCCGGCAGGCGGAGCACATCCCCATGTCAACCACCTTCTGTACCAATCACATCCGGCAGACGGGCGTTTTCTTTACGAAATGGCTCAGGCACAGGGAAAATTCGGAAAACAGGCGAAGGCTCCTGGCCCATCTGCTTATGCTTCTCTCCTTTTCCGTCGGGGCAGCCCTTTCCTCTCTGGCCTGCCGCCTTGCGGGCGCCCGGGCACTGTGGGGCGCCGTTGTCCTGCTGCTGGTTGTTTTTGCAGCTTTGGCACATGCAGATCTGACAAAGGAAAAGGACTTTCTGGCGCTGAAACCCTCCGGACATTAATTTTTTGTCAGATTTCCTCGCAAGTCGGAAGAAAAGTTCACAATTGAGTGATATATTTATTATTTGACCCTTTGTGGGCTATAACTTTGAAAGATGTGATGCATACTTGGATAAGCGAAACGAATTTCTCGGTACGGAACCTGTGGGAAAGCTTCTGCTGAGGCTGGCCATCCCCACTGTTGCCGCCCAGATTGTGAACATGCTTTACAACATGGTGGACCGGATATATATCGGTCACATGCCCATTGACGGCAAGCTGGCCCTCACAGGCGTGGGCGTATGTATGCCAATCATTCTTGTTGTCTCTGCATTTGCCGCCCTTGTCAGCTCCGGCGGTGCTCCCCGGGCCTCTATCTTCATGGGTCAGGGGGACACTCCCGCCGCGGAAAGAACGCTGGGCGCCTGCTTCAGCCTTCAACTCGTTATTTCCGCTGTTCTGACCGCAGTTTTGCTTTTGTTTAATGAAAAGCTCCTGCTTGCCTTCGGCGCCAGCGAAAATACCATTGGCTATGCCGTTGACTATATGAATATCTACGCTATCGGCACGGTTTTTGTCCAGCTCACCCTTGGCATGAACGCCTATATAACTGCCCAGGGCTTTGCAAAATTCAGCATGATGACTGTGCTTATAGGCGCGGTTTTGAATATTGCGCTGGATCCGCTGTTTATTTTCGGCTTTGACCTGGGCGTCCGCGGCGCAGCGCTGGCCACGATTTTGTCTCAGGCTGTGTCCTGCGTCTGGGTCCTCTCCTTTCTCAGCGGAAAGAGGTCAAGCCTCCGTATCCGCCGTGAAAACCTCCGCCTTCGTCCGGGTATCATTCTCCCTTGCATCTCTTTGGGGCTTGCGCCCTTTATAATGCAGTCCAGTGAGAGCGTTATCTCCGTCTGCTTCAACTCCTCACTGCTTCGCTACGGCGGCGATGTGGCCGTCGGCGCCATGACGATCCTCACCAGCGTCACCCAGCTTGCCATGCTTCCGGTTCAGGGGCTCGCGCAGGGGGCGCAGCCTATTACAAGCTATAATTTTGGCGCTGGAAACAGGGCGCGGGTAAAGAAAACCTATTTTTTGCTTCTGGCCGTCAGCCTCTCTTTCACGGTAATTCTCTGGATATTCGTCATGCTTTTCCCCCAGGTTTTTGTGGGCGTCTTTACCTCTGATGCAGATCTTCTCCCTTTCGCCTCAAAGGCTCTGCGGGTGTACTTTGCGGGCATGCTCCTTTTTGGTATTCAGATGGCCTGCCAGATGACTTTTATCTCCATCGGAAACGCCAAGGCTTCTATTATCGTCGCCGTTATGAGAAAATTTATTTTGCTGCTGCCCCTTATCTTTATCATGCCTCATCTTGCGGCTGATAAGACGATGGGGGTATATATGGCCGAGCCAATCGCAGATATTCTGGCCGTCAGCTTTACCGCCGTTTTGTTCTTTTTCCAGTTTAGAAAAGCCCTCCGTGGTATGAAAAAACCGGGAGAGGGCGCATAAACCGCCGGACAGGCGGAGGAAAGGTCTTGTGCGCGATGCGTGAAAAATGCCTTATAATTTCAGGCGGAGAGTTCTGCCCCATTAACGGCGTGCCCTCCGGCACCTTCATCATCGCCTGTGACCGGGGCTATGAATACGCCCTGCGCTGCGGCCTGACTCCCGACCTTGTGGTGGGCGACTTCGACTCCTACTCCGGCGGCTTTGCTGATGGAATTCCCGTAGACCGCTACCGCGTCGAGAAGGACGACACGGACACCATGATCGCCGTCAGATACGCGGTGGATCATGGTTTTAAATCTGTTGACTTACGCTGCGCCCTGGGCGGCAGGCTGGATCATCTCCTGGCAAACCTCCAGTCCGCCGTGTTCGCAGCAGAGCATGGGCTTGAGGCCGAAATATCCGACAGCCGGACGTTCATCTCCACCATGACCCCCGGCGTGCGGCGGCTTCCCAAAAAAGAAGGCTGGTCCCTCTCCCTCTTTTCCATTACCGACCACTGTGTGGGACTGTCCATCCGCGGCGTCAAATACCCCCTGGATAAAGCCCTGATAACGAACGCCTTTCCCATCGGTGTCAGCAACGCCTGGAAAGACGATGAGGCGGAAATCGAGTTTGAAAAAGGCATACTTTTTATCGTTCAGTCAAAATTATAGATTCGCTTGCGGCGGGCCAAGCACGTTGAAAAAATCTGAAAAGCAATATCCGCAGCACAAGATTTACGCCGCCTGTTTAGACCAATAAAAGGCAGGAAACTTCATGTGCATGACTTTGCCCGTTTTCGTGGTGTGCTGTCTGCCCTTGAAGTTTTTAGCCTAAAAATTTTCCACGGTAAAGGTGCTTAATTATGCCTATTTTTGCTCCTGAAATGTATAAGCCGCAAAAGGAATTAAAAAATAAAAATCCCTAAAAGCACTGAAAATACAGCGTTTTTAGGGATTTTGCAGTGGAGCTGGTAATGTGACTCGAACACACGACCTGCTGATTACGAATCAGCTGCTCTACCGACTGAGCTATACCAGCGTGCTTTATGGAAGTCAACGATGCGTAGTCTAGCACATTTTCAGAAAATAGTCAATAAAAAAGTGGTAAATAACTATTTGTATAATGCTGTAACAAGCAGAAATAATTCTTCAATTTAGCTCGTTGAATAAGCCTGTTTTACTGGCGAAAATATTCATATTCCGGTAATATTTTCTTGAAATATATGTAAATCTCCGAAGTCCTAAAAAGTAACATAACTTACACAAATAATTATTAAGCAAATAGTTATCAACATTTCCAACAGCTTTTTCAACAGCCGATATTTGTTGATTTTGCAAGGCTTTCAGGATTTCATGGCGAAAAAGCGCGAAACCGCAAACAAGATATAGTTACGAATTGAAAACAAAATCAGGTTTACATAATGTATGTATTTCAGTATCTGTACAGGCGCATGATACCAGAGTCCGCAAAGGACACAAAATCGTCCCCAGCTACGATAATGTGATCCTCCAGTGAAACGCCCACAAGAGCCAGCGCAGTGCTGACCTGCTTTGTGACCATATCATCCTCACTTGATGGCAGCGCCAGCCCGTCCGGGTGATTATGCGCCAGAATGACGGAGGAGGACTTGTATTTGAGCGCGGTTTCCACTATGCGCCTTATACTGGTCTCAACGCAGTTGACCACTCCTCTGCCCATCTCAGCGCACTTAATGACCCGCTTCTGCCCGTCCAGGCACAGAAGGTATACGACCTCGTCCTGCTCATACATAAAGCGGGGGACAAAGTACCGCCCCGCATCCGAGGAGTTCATAATGACTTCCCTGCGGTCCGGGCGCGACAGGGCGCTTTTTTTCATGAGCTGGGGAACGAGGCGGATGAGGGCTGCGGCATTGGTACCTATCCCCGGTACCTGGAGCAGCTCTCTTTCGGAGGCATAAAAGACCCCTTCGAGAGAACCGAAACATTCCAGCAGCGCATGGGCGATCTCGTTGGTATCGCGCCTGGGTATGGCATAGAACAGCAACAGCTCCAGCGCGTTCAGGTCGTTGAAATTGTCAAGGCCGTATTCCAAAAAACGGGCCCGCAGTCTGTCTCTGTGTCCGTCATGAACACCCATTTACTCAACCTCTTATCCAAATAATCTCAGATTTCCATGGTCGCATAGGCGTTCAGGTCGCTCCCGGCCAAATTTCCAGCCAGATATTCATAATAAGCCTGAGCACCTATCATTGCCCCGTTGTCGCCGCAGAGCTTCAGCGGTGGGATAAACAGCTGAAAGCCCTCTTTCTCTGCGGCCTTTTGAAAATCAGTCCGTATGCGGGAATTGGCGGCAACGCCGCCCGCAACGACCATCCTGCCATATCCCAGTGCTCTCGCAGCAGCCACAGTCCGGGGTACAAGGCTGTCGCTGACCGCCTTTGTAAAGGAAGCGGCAAGGCCGGCCCGATCCAGCTCCTCGCCCTTTTGCTCCGCATTATGGGCAAGATTGATAACCGCTGTTTTCAGCCCGGAAAAGCTCATATCATAGGGACTGCCGTCCACATGAGCAATGGGAAATTGATATTTCGTGTCGTCCCCGCCCTGGGCCAGCATATCTATGGGCTTTCCCCCCGGATAAGGCAGACCAAGAACGCGGGCGGTCTTGTCAAAGCACTCCCCCGCCGCATCGTCCCGGGTGGCGCCGATTATTTTCATATCCGTATAACCCCTCACATCCACAAGAATGGTGTTTCCGCCGGATATGGCAAGGCAGAGGAAAGGCGGCTCCAGCTCAGGATATGCCAGATAATTGGCGGCGATATGCCCCCGGATATGGTGCACGGGTATAAGGGGCAGATTCAGAGCCAGGGCGCAGGCCTTGGCAAAGTTGACGCCCACAAGCACAGCGCCGATGAGCCCGGGCGCGTAAGACACGGCCACTGCGTCCAGCTCGCTCCGGCTGATCCCTGCCGCGTCAATGGCTTTTTGCGCCAGAATGGAAATGGACTCAACATGACAGCGGGATGCAATCTCCGGCACAACGCCTCCATAGACCGCATGCAGATCCGCCTGAGAAAAAATCTGGTCGGTAAGTATTTTTCGTCCGTCCTCTACGATCGCAGCGGCGGTCTCGTCACAGGTTGATTCAAATGCCAGTATCTTCAATTTATCTGCGCCTCATTTCAAGAATTTCGTCATCAGTATAGCATTTTCTCTTGGTAAATCATAGTAGTTCTTTCTCTGTCCCACCTGCGCAAAGCCGTATTTTTCATAGAGCGCTATGGCGGGAGTATTGCTCTCGCGCACTTCCAGCGTGACGAAAGACAGCTCCCGCTCCCGGGCTTTTACCAGCAAGGCCTCAATGAGCCCGGCGGCGATCCCTCTTCTCCTGTGTTCCGGGGCCACAGCCACATTGGAAATATATCCCTCGTCCAGAACGCACATCATGCCCACATAGCCCAGAAGCTCTCCGCCGCTTTCGGCAACAAGAAATTCATGCCCCCCGTCCGGAAGCTGGCTTTCCAGCTGCCGCCTGGTCCAAGGCAGGGAGAAGCAGCGCTGTTCCAGCGCTTCAAGCGCCTCAATATGCCGGCGCTGCGCGTTTATTATCTCCTCCATTAATGCGCCTCCGCCCAACTGTGCCCAGCGTGCACATCAACCGTCAGCGGCACGGCAAGGCTTACGGCGTTTTCCATCTCCTGCCGGAGGATCTCCGCCGCCTTATCCGCCTCTCCTTCGGGGCACTCCACAATCAGCTCGTCATGCACCTGCAGAATCAGCCGGGACTTCATTCCCTCCGCCGAAAGACGCTTTTGAACGTTTACCATGGCCAGCTTGATAATATCCGCCGCCGTACCCTGAATAGGCATGTTCAGTGCCACCCTCTCCCCAAAGGAGCGCATGTTGAAATTGGAGCTTTTCAGCTCCGGAAGCTCCCGGCGGCGGCCAAAAAGCGTGGATACATAGCCGTCCTCCCGGGCCTGCGCAACAATATTTTTCATATAGTCCCGCACGCCGTGGTATTTTTCCATATATGCTTCCATATATGTCTTGGCCTCGCTGGGCCAGACGCCGATATCCTGTGCCAGGGAAAAGGCAGAAATGCCGTAGACAATGCCGAAGTTCACAGCCTTGGCCCGGCTGCGCAAAGTGGGCGTAACCTCGCTCAGCGGCACGTTGAAAACCTTTGAGGCCGTGACGCTGTGGAAATCTTCCCCGCTCAAAAAGGCCTCACGCATGGTTTCATCCCCGGAGATGTGGGCCAGCAGGCGCAGCTCGATCTGGCTGTAATCCGCATCCACCAGCGTCATGCCGGGGGCGGCCACAAACATTTTCCGGATCTGCGCTCCAAGCGCACGGCGAACAGGAATATTCTGGAGGTTCGGCTCCGTTGACGAAAGGCGGCCTGTGGCGGTGACGGTCATCTGGAGGCTGGTGTGGATTCGTCCGTCGGGAGAAATCACCTTCAGAAGCCCGTCGGCATAGGTGGACTTCAGCTTTGCAAGCATGCGGAATTCCAGCACCTGCTCAATAATCGGATGCTTTCCCCGCAGCTTTTCCAGCACGTCGGCATTGGTGCTCCAGCCGGTTTTGGTTTTCTTGCCCGAGGGAAGCATCAGCTGGTCAAAAAGCACCTCTCCCAATTGTTTTGGGGAATTGATATTGAATTCATGCCCCGCATGCCCCCAAATCGCTTCCTGAAGCCGGGCAATATCCCCGTTCAGGCTTTCGCCGAATTCATAGAGGGCTTTCCTATCCACAAAAAAGCCTGCCTGTTCCATATCCGCAAGCACCCGGCAGAGGGGCAGTTCGATGGAATAATAGAGTTCGTCCATTTTGAGCTCTTTCAGTTTCCCGTCCAGAACACCGCAAAGATGATAAAGAGCCTCGGCGCCGCTCTGCTCCCCGCCAAGCCAGCGGGCGGAAAGACGCTGCGGAGAATAATCGCTGCCGGTAGCGTCCAACAGGTATCCGGCAAGGGCTGTGTCAAATATAAAGCCCTCTGCAGGCAGGCCTTCTTTCAAAAGCAGGCCGATAAGGTCTTTTACATTCTGACCGATTTTCTTTGTTTTCGGCCCAAAGAGCAGCCGCAGCAGCGGGTTATATTCCTCTCCAAGGCTGTTCCAGGCGGCGGTATAGACCCGCTCACCGTCGCAGATTTCAAGGCTGTCCAGCCCCTCAACCGGTAAGACAGCGACCCGCTCCGCTTTTTCTATCGCCCGGCGAAGAAGCCCCGCGTCGGGCGCGTCGATCCTCTCCATGCCCGCCGGCGCTCCTCCGGCCGGAGCGGAGTCCGGCTCAAGGCCCCATTTTTCTATAAATTTGTTAAAGCCCAGGCGCTTCATCAGCGGATACAGCGAGGGTTGGTAGTCCCTGTTCCAGAGATTCTCCTCGGGGACAAAATGAATGGGGATATCTCTGGCTATGGTAGCGAGCCAATAAGATTTTCTGGCGCTCTCCTCCCCTTCTCTGAGTTTTTTGCGCACCCCGGCCTTTATGTCGAGACTGTCCAATCCGGCATAGATATTGTCAATTGTCCCGTATCGCCGTATAAGGTCCAGCGCCGTCTTTTCACCCACGCCGGGGACGCCGGGAATATTGTCGGAGCTGTCCCCCATGAGCGCCTTCAGGTCAACCATCCGTTCAGGTTCAAAGCCGTATTCCTCCCGGAAAAGCGCCGGAGTATAGTTTATGGTCTCGGTCTGGCCCATGCGGGTTTTTACGTTGCAGACCGTGGTGCCGGCGCTTATAAGCTGCAGACTGTCTTTATCCCCGGTGACAATGGCGCAGTCCCAGCCTTCCCGCTGGCAGACAGCGGCAGCAGTGCCCAGAATATCGTCCGCCTCATAGCCCTCCAGCTCGTAGCGGCGGATGCCCATGGCGTCCAGCAGTTCCTTTAAAATGGGTATTTGCACCGCCAGTTCCTCGGGCATGGGCTTGCGCTGAGCTTTATAGGCATCGTATTCCAGGTGGCGGAAGGTCGGGGCTTTCAGGTCAAAAGCCACGCACACAGCCTCTGGCTTCTGCTCCTCCAAAAGCCGCTGCAATATGGCCGTGAAGCCGTAAACGGCATTGCTGGGCGTCCCGTCCGGGGCGTTGAGCATGCGCACGCCGTAAAAGGCCCGGTTGACTATGCTGTTGCCGTCCAGTATCATCAGTTTCATTCAATTTCCTCACTTTTCCCCGCGCAGCCGGATAATCTCGTCTCTAAGCTGGGCAGCAATCTCATATTCCAGCATCTTTGCGGCTTTCTTCATCTTATCCTCAAGCTGCGCGATAAGCTCCCGACGCTCCCGCTCGGTCATCTTAACGCCGTTTGCCCGGTTGACAACCGCGGTGTCCGTAGATATCTCTATCAGCTCTCGCACATTCTTTACAATGGTCTGGGGCACGATTCCATGCGCCCGGTTATAGGCCTGCTGCTTTTCCCGCCGGCGGGCCGTCTCGTCCATGCAGGCGCGCATGGAAGGGGTAATTCTGTCGGCATACATTATAACCATGCTGTCTGCATTTCTGGCAGCCCGGCCCACGGTCTGGATAAGGCTGGTCTCGCTGCGGAGGAACCCTTCCTTGTCCGCGTCCAGAATGGCGACCAGGCCCACTTCGGGAATGTCAAGGCCCTCGCGGAGAAGGTTGATGCCCACCAGAACGTCATACTCTCCAAGACGCAGATCCCGGATAATTTCCATTCGCTCAATGGTGCCGATATCATGGTGCATATAACGGCAGCGGATGCCGGAATTCGTAAAATAGTCCGACAGATCTTCCGCCATCTTTTTCGTAAGCGTGGTCACCAGCGTACGCTGGCCCATAGACGTTTTACGGTTTATTTCGCCGATAAGATCGTCAATCTGGCCCTCAATGGGGCGTACAAAGATTTCCGGATCCAGCAGCCCTGTGGGCCTGATGATCTGCTCCACCACCTGGCCGGCCCGCTCCCGCTCATAGTCCCCGGGGGTAGCGGAGACATACACCCGCTGATGGATGCGGGAACTGAACTCCTCAAACTTCAGCGGCCTGTTGTCATAGGCCGAGGGCAGACGAAAGCCAAACTCCACCAGGGACTCTTTTCTGGCCCTGTCTCCGCGGTACATCGCCCGCACCTGCGGCAAAGTCACATGGCTTTCATCCACAAAAAGCAGGAAATCTTTGGGAAAATAGTCCAGCAGTGTCATGGGCGGGCTGCCCGGCGTCCTGTCGGAAATGACCCGGGAATAATTTTCGATACCCGTGCAGTATCCCAGTTCCTGCATCATCTCGATATCGTAATCCGTGCGCTGTTTTATGCGCTGGGCCTCAATGAGCTTGCCCGCGTCCTGGAAATATTTCACCCGCTGGTCGCACTCGGCCCGGATCCGGTCAATGGCGGCCGCCATTTTTTCCTTGGTGGTCACATAATGGCTGGCGGGATAGATAGCAGCATGATTCAAATATCTGGTGGCGGCGCCGGTGACAACGTTTATCTCGCTTATTCGGTCAATCTCGTCTCCAAAGAACTCCACCCTGATGGCTTTATCATTGGAGTAGGCCGGGAAGATCTCTACCGTGTCCCCCCGGACGCGGAACATATTGCGTTCGAAGGCAATATCGTTTCTTTCGTAGCGTATCTCAATGAGCTTTCTCAGAAGCGCATCAAAGCTTCTGGTCTGGCCCGGACGCAGGGAGATCACCATGTTGGCATAGTCGATGGGGTCGCCAAGGCCGTAGATACAGGAGACGGAGGCTACCACGATTACATCCCGCCGCTCAAAAAGGCTCGACGTGGCGCTGTGGCGCAGGCGCTCAATCTCGTCGTTAATTGAGCAGTCCTTTTCAATGAAAGTGTCAGTATGGGGTATATAGGCCTCGGGCTGGTAATAGTCGTAATAGGAGACAAAATACTCCACCGCGTTTTCAGGGAAAAACTCCCGGAACTCGCTGCAAAGCTGGGCCGCCAGCGTTTTGTTGTGGGCCAGCACGAGGGTGGGCCGGTTCAGACGGGCGATAACGTTCGCCATGGTAAAGGTCTTGCCGGAGCCGGTGACGCCCAGGAGCACCTGCTCGTCTATTCCGTTTTCAATCCCCAAAGTGAGCGCATCAATCGCCCCGGGCTGGTCGCCGGTAGGCTTATAGTCCGAACACAGCTTAAAAAGCTGATTTTTATTTTCTTCCATATCACTTCTCCACAGCGCCTTTCAGCGTTTTTCTGTCTGGGGCTATTTTAATATATTTTACCACAGCCCGAAATTTTTTTCAATTCATTGGGGAAACGCCGCGCTCCCCGCTTTTACCGCTTTTCTTAATTCCTCTTAATTTGCTTGAACGGGCTATTGGCTCATGTTATAATTTTATAATCAGTTACAATTCAGCCACATGCAACGGGGGCGGATATATGAGTTCAATTACTTCCATAGGCAGCGCAAAGCTAATCGTGCGCGAGGTGAGCAAGGTTATTGTCGGCAAGGACGAAACGCTGATCAAAGTGCTGCTGGCAATCCTTGCTGGCGGGCATATTCTTATGGAGGACATTCCAGGCGTCGGCAAGACCACTATGGCCGTGGCCATGTCCCGGGCTCTGGGCTTGGACTATAACCGGGTGCAGTTTACGCCGGACGTGCTCCCCTCTGACATAACCGGCTATTCCATATATGACAAAAACACCGGCCTCATGCGCTATCAGAAGGGGGCTGTGCTCTGCAACCTCTTTTTGGCGGACGAGCTTAACCGCGCCACCAGCCGTACCCAGTCCGCGCTGCTGCAGGCCATGGAGGAGGGCGAGGTGACGGTAGATAATCAAACTTATGCCGTGCCGCAGCCCTTTGTCGTCATCGCTACCCAGAACCCCACCGGAGCCAAGGGCACTCAAATGCTGCCAGACTCCCAGATGGACCGTTTCATGCTCCGCCTCTCCATTGGCTACCCCTCCCATGAGGACGAAATGGAAATGATACGCCGCAAGCAGCGCGGGCTCACGCTGGAGACTGTGGCTCAGGTCGTAACCCGGGATAAACTGATGAATATCCGCCGGGAAGTTGACGGCGTTTTTATAAAAGATGAGCTGATCGACTATATTGTCCGGCTCTGCGCCAGGACCCGCGCGGATTCCCGCATCGTTCAGGGTGCCAGCCCCCGGGCTTCCCTTGCGCTGACGGTCCTTGCAAAAGCCACGGCATGGATTCAGGGACGGGACTATGTGCTCCCCCGCGATGTACGTTTTATATTCAGGGATTGTATTGCGCACCGGCTTATCTGGGTTTCGGAGCTTTCCTCAAACGAGGCCCAGAATACGGCTCTGGCAGAGATTTTTTCCTCTGTCAAAGCCCCTGCGATAAAATAAGCCATGCCCAGCTTTCATTTTCTGCTGTATCTGCTTGCCCTGGCGGGGATATATTTGTTTCGCCTGAGCTATATAGGCTGGTTTGGCCAATATCTGCTTGCGGCTGCGGCTGCCTTGCCTCCGCTGCTGCTTTTGCTGTCTCTGCCGTCTATGCTTTCTCTTCGCGTTTCGCTTCATGCCCGCCCGTATTGTACCCGGGGCGAAAGCTGCCGTCTGGCTCTTTCGCTTGATACCGGACGCCTCATGCCGCTGAACTGGGTGCGGGTAAAAATCAGGACGGAAAATCTTTTTACGGGCGAGACGGAGCTCAAAACCTACACTTACCGCTTTGTTAAAGACTCGGATGGTTATGTTCCCCTGAACACAAAGCTGTGCGGAATGCTTCTGTGCCGGGTGGAAAGCTGGGAATGCAGGGATCTGCTTGGACTTTTCACTGTGAAGCGCCGTGGTAAGGGCGCGGCAAGATGCGCCGTGCTGCCGGCTTCCGCGGAGCCGGACACGCCGGTTAATATCAGCGCTGCCCTGAACGCCGCCGTAACGCTGAAGCCAAAATACGGCGGCGGCTATTCCGAGGAGCATGAGCTGCGTGAATACCGGCCGGGGGACACTGTAAACAGCATTCACTGGAAGCTCAGCTCCAAGACGGACCAGGTGATTGTCCGGGAGCCGCTGGTCAGCGCCAACAACCAGGTCTTTCTTTTGTTGTCCCGGGTCGGTGCGGAGGACAGGGGGCTCGAATGTCTTTACTGGCTCTCCCTGAGGCTGTGCTCCATGGAGATACCCCACATTATTGTCAGCGACAGTCAGTATGAGGTTTCCAATGAGAGCCAGGCAGCGGCGGCCATAGCCGGGCTGCTGGAAAAGCCCATGGGTCCGCCCTGCGGCTTTGACCGCTCCTGTGCCCGCTGTGTCTTTGTGATTTCCGCAGGGGAGGTGAGCATGCAATGAACCGACATATAAACCGCTCCGCCTCTCTCTTTCTTCTGCTTCTGCATGTGCTTCCACTGATGTACCTGATTTCCGACAGCTTTGGCTGCCGCCTTGAGGCCGCTTTCCCGCTGTGGATGGCGGGACTCTGCCTTACGATGTGGCTTTCCGTCTCCTTTCGGCATGGGGTTTTCATAGGACTGCCGTTTTCCGCCCTGCTTCTGTACGCCGCTTACAGACACTATGGCCAGAGCCTTGTTCCGGAACTTACAGACCTGCTTGACAGAATAACCGGTGCATATTATGAGCATTTTTATGCCCCCGGCAGCAGCTATCTGTATGCTGACGGCGTCTTATCACACAGCCTCATTTTTATTTTTCTCGGCTTTCTTATCGCATCCTATATGGCCACGGCCCTTAGCTCCCGAAGCGGGCGTGTCGCTCTGGGATTGATTGGCTCTCTTCCGATATTTGCAGCCTGCATCGCCGTAAACGGCAGTCCGGACGCCTGGATCATCGTCTGCCTGCTGCTTTTTTGGATTCTTCTCGTCATCGGCGGCGGAACTTATGAGCCGGAGGCCAATAACGGCCAGGCTGTTTTTGCGGCGGCGCTGCCCGCGGCACTGTTGCTCTGCGGCCTTCTGGCGGTCTTTAATCCCTCAGAGTACAGCTATGACAGCCAAGATGTGGCCATTAGCCGCCGCTTTGACAGCTTCGGCAGCGCTATAAAGAGCTGGATGGGCGGCAGCCTTTCGGAGACCATGCTGCTCCCGGACCTGAGTGACTCCGGCGCCCCGGCGTCCCTGCCGGCTTATGTTTCCGGCTGGCAGAGCGGCGGTGAAATGGACCTTACCCAAGCTTATGATCCCTCCTCCCGGGAAAGCCTGATCCTCCGGGTAAGGGCGGATACCGGCGGCTACACCTATCTGCGCGGCATTTCCTACGGGGATTATACCGGCACGGGCTGGCTTCCGGCGGAAAGCGCCGCCCCCGGCTCGTCCCTTGGCTTTGCCGCTGCGGCAGCCGCGGGTGAGGCGGAGCACGAAATGCAGCTTCGCATGGTGGCAGGCGGCGAATACATGTTTCTCCCCTACTACTGCGGCCTCAGTTCCGGTTCGGATCTGTGCGTGCCGCTTGATAAAAGCAGCTATACCGTCCGGTATCATATTCCCCGGGACGCAGGTTCTCTCCACCTCCCGGAGGATTACGCCGCCGCGGAACTTGAATACAGAAGCTATGCCCATGATTATTACACCCGGCTCCCCCAGTCCACCGGGGACGCCATGCTGGCCGTTGCCGCCGGTGCCGGCATATATCCGGACTCTCCCGGACTTATAGAGGCGGTTGCCGCGCTGGTTCAGGCAAGCGTGCCTTATGACCTGAACACGGAACCTTACCCAAGCACAGACTACGCATTATATTTCTTTAACGGAGCGGAAAGCGGCTATTGTGTGCACTATGCAACAGCGGCGGCGGCGATGTACCGGGCGCTGGGCGTTCCGGCCCGGGTGACAGAGGGCTTTCTCTTTGATTCCCAGGCGAGAGAATTTACCGACGTCCGCGGTAAGGACGCTCATGCCTGGGTGGAGGTGTACCTTGACGGCCTGGGCTGGCTCCCTGTGGAGGTCACAGGGAGCGGCGCCGCCCAGACGGCTCCCGCGCCGCAGCAGAACCCCACGTCAGAGAGTGCGGCGCCGGAGGACACGGCCGGAGAGGAAGCAGAATCCGGCGGTGGGGCCGCCCCCTCTCCCGGCACGGAGAGCCTCCCTGTGGGCCTTATCGGTACGCAGGACAACAGGGAGAAAATCCAGGAGCGCGGTATCGAATTCCCCGCCTGGATTTTGTGTGTCCTGCCCGTGCTGTTTCTTGCAGCGTTCCCGTTTCTGTGGCGCGCAGCTCTGGTTCATTTCCGCAGACGCGCCATGGCCGGCAGGGACGGTGGGAAGGCCGCCGTTGCCATATGGCAACAGGCCAAAAAGGTCTCCCGTTTTGGCGGAGAGATCCCTTTGGAGATTGTCTCCTGTGCCGAGAAAGCCGCGTTCAGCACGCATGAAATTACGGTTTCCGAGCTTCAAAATTGCCATGCTCTTCTTGAAGAAATGACTAAAAACCTGTATAGAGGCCTTAATCCCGCCAAAAAATTTGTTTTCAAGTATATGCATGGTCTTATCTAAGAAAAACAAGCTGCGGCGATTTTCCGCCGCAGCTTGTTTTTCTTTTATCTGCGCTCCTTGAGTTCCAGCGCGGCAGAGAGCATTTTTGCCGCCTCCGCGCGGCTTAATGTGTCATCCATCAAGCCGTTTTGCTCAATAAGACCGCAGGCGCTCAGGTTGACACAGGCCTGGGCAAGCTCGCGCTCAAGCTGCGCGTCAAGAGGCAGATATGAAACCTCTGTCACATTCAGGGCTCTGTCCAGCATAGCAGCAGCCTCCCCCCGCCCGATCGGGGCCTCCGCTTCAAAAACGCTTCCGCTTTCTCCGCCGGTTCCTGCGACGCCGCACATGGCCGCCGTTGCCACATAACCCTTCATCCACTGGGGAATCCTCTCATCGTCTGCATAGCCTGTGGACATTACTCCGGTAAAAACCGGCTCTCCGGACAGTATCATGCACATGCTGAGAAATTCACCCCGGGTCACCGCCTTTTCAGGGTAAAAGCAGTAGCTTCCGCAGAGCTGTTCTCCGGTAAAAAGGCCGTTTTCACTGAGAGCCACCGCTGCATATTCTTCTGCCCGGCCTTTCATATCCGCGTAAAAAACACCTTTTTTCTGCTTTTCTATTCTTATGATAACCGTGGCCTCCTGAGAGTAATTGCCCTGACTGTCAAGCGCTTTGTAGCCGAAATAGTCCCGTCCGCGCTTGTTCTCTCCCGGCGTGTAAATAAAACTGCCATCTTCCTTCAGCTCCAGGCTGCCCTTTACCGGCTCCGTTGTGACTTCAAAGCTCACAGCGTCCCCCTCCGGATCGTAGGCGGAGAGGCATCCGCCCACGGACACGCCCCGATAGGTCTTAAGCTCCAGATTCTCTGCCACCGGCGCGGAACCCTCCGCGTAAACAGGCTGCGCAAGCCCCGCAAACATAAATACCGCCAGAGCCAGCGCCGTAATTGATATAAGCATACGCTTCATAGCTGATACCTCCAAAAAGAACTTGCTGGTATTTTGCGTCTGATTGGGGTAATTATTCAATTTTTGGGTGGACTTTGGCAGCCGCTCCATGTTAATATATGGTATAAACAAAAAGAAGAGAGGATATGCATCATGCAGATGACTGCCGCCGCAATGTGGCTCAACACCGTTTTTGCCGGCTTCGACCAGAACGTCACCGCCACCGTACACAGGCTATATGAGCTGGCTGGTGACTTTTTCAGCCCTTTCATGGAAGCCGTGTCTTTCCTTGGAAAGGATGGGATTTTCCTTATTATTCTTTCCCTGCTGCTCATGCTTTTTAAAAAGACCCGCCGCTTTGGAACCGCCATGGCCATTGGCCTTGCCATAGGCGCGGTCTTTACCAATCTGTTTTTGAAAATCATCATTGCCCGGCCCCGGCCTTATGCCGATGAAAGCGGCTTTTACTATCCGCTCTGGCAGCTTTTGGGCCAGCACATGGAGAGCGACAAGAGTTTCCCCTCCGGACATACGACCGCCGCTTTCGCCTCAATGGTACCGCTCTTTGCGCTGGGTAACAAAAAAGTCAGTTGGCTTGCTCTTGTTTTTGCTGTGCTGATGGGCATTTCCCGCATCTACCTTGTGGTTCACTTCCCCTCGGACGTTCTCGGCGGCATCATAGTGGGCACTTTGGCCGGTATTCTGGCCGTGCTTATCGCCAAAAGGCTTCCGGAAAAGTGGTATATAAAGGATATATTCAAAAAGAAAGGGAGAGGCGAATGTTCGGATTTGGCAGGCTGAAATTCAAAGGTGTTGACAAAAAGCGCATAGGCGACCAGGAGCATATTGACGACTATAATGCGGCTCAGGAAATCGGTCGGGTGCGCCTCGGCAAGCTCTGCCTCTATTACCGTGACCTGGGCGTGAAATACTATGTTCCGTATGAATACATCGACCGGGCCTTTACCCGTATCAGCGAGTGTCAGCCTGATGACAGCCCAGCCTATTTCTATTACCGGCTCATTCTTGTCCACGGAGAAAAGGAGTTCGCAAACCTGATTTTCAATGAGGAAGCGGATGTAGACAGGATACATGCGCGTCTGAAAGAAATCCGCCCCGAAATTAAATTCGGTTATGTGCCTCCCCCAGATGGAAAGCGCCGCCGCTTTTCCTGATTCAAATAGTAAAGAGACTGTCAAAAACGTTTGCTGAGGAAAACAACTGTTCCGTGAAGGAGCTTAAGGGGGCAAGGCCCGCCTCAAATGGGATAAGCCGCCGTCAAACGGCTTGGAAACAAGCCGTTTGCGCGAAGCGGCGTTTTGACAGCGTCAAAACGCCCGGCGGAA
>OLPA01001359.1_pt1 | contig 20599 bp, 19 predicted proteins | sample 1672811 | NCBI WGS metagenome assembly OLPA01 (sample SAMEA3136726, study PRJEB25190) | human gut metagenome | biome: human gut; feature: human-associated habitat; material: faeces | place: Austria | collected 2013
TATTTTTTACCGGCGCAGCGCTTCGCCAAATGCAGGATGCGTTGCATCGTTGGGCGCAAAGTCCTTCATGCCCGTCATCTGGATCACAAAGCACACATAGGCCTCGTAGCCCTCCGCCATACAGGCTGTCAGCTCCTCCAGGTGCTTGACGCCCCGCTCTGTGGGCGCGTCCGGGAAGCGCATCACGCCGTCGTCCTCCAGCGTCACGCCCTTTACCTCCGCAAAAAGCCTGTGGCCCGGCGATTCCAGATAAAAATCGAACCGGGAATCCCCGTGAGTCGTCTCAGGCCGAATCACCGGCCACTCCCGCAGGAATCGTCCCGCCCGTACATATTCGCCGAATATCCGGTTTGGCGCATTGGCGTCCATATTCAGCAACCGTTCTCCCTTTTCCACGGCGATCAGGTCATAGGCCGTTTTCCGTGTGGGCGACGGCTGATGCTGCACATACACCCGGCAGCCCGGAATCAGCAGTTCCCGGCAGCGGCCGGTGTTCTTTACGTGAACCGCTTCGGCTTTCCCGTCGATTGCCACCATGGCTACGAATCTGTTGGGGCGGGAAAGGAAACGGGCTGTTTTTGTATTTGAATACCTCATAATCAAAAATTATAAATCGGAGTGGGGATCATTTCAACAGCTTTTGATACAGCTTGACGGACGGTATCCGCACAAAGCTAAAAAACCATAAGCGGGAATGATGACAGGCGCGTCTGCGATAATAAACTTATGAGTCTTTTTTATCAATAAAACATAAAAAAGCTATTGCCAAAACCTTTGATAACGATATAAAATATAGACGAAATCAATAGATGATACCGATTGGCGATAACAGGAAAAGGGATAAGGAAAGGACTAAAGAAAAAAGGATCGATATCGGGCCTGCGGGTCGAGAATGACATAAAGCGGTTGATGAATGCAGGAGATTCTGCCGTAACTTGGCGGAGGCCGAAGGAATAAGCGGCGCGCATTGCCGGTGCGCTGTGAACATCTCAGGCAAAAAGACTGTGTTCTGACGGAACTCTGGAAAGCGAGGGCACCGAAGGAGCAACCTGTAACGGTATGAAAAACAGGGAATCTCTCAGGTTAATAAACAGAGGGCAGGCAGCATATTCGGTATGTTGTTAGCCCTCTGTATTTTATTTGGGGGGCGGAAAGGGAGCAATAATGCGCAGCGGTCATGATTACCTGCTGATAACCAATAATCCCCTTGTGGTAAAGTGCATGGGCGACTGCTATCCCATAGAATTCGTGGAGGGCGGCTACAGGGAAGTGCTTGTAAAGGCCCGGGATCTGGTCTACATAGGACATACCCTGTACACCCACCCGCTGGCCGGCAGCGTAAAGCCTAACGAGACGATATACCGCTCCATAGCGGTATCAAAAAATCCGCACACATTTTCCCCGGAGCAGGCCGAAATGATGTCCAACAGCATCATAGCCTACGATAAATTCCCGCCTAAAAAGCGCATACTTACAGATGAACTTTTGCACGATTTTCAACTGGTTGACTATACCTTGATCGCAGGCGCCATGGAATTTGACGCGGCGGCGGGTTTGGCAAAATAGAACATCATTCCCAAAATAAGAATAAGAAAAGGAGGTGTTTTCTTTGAAATTGGAACTTGGATTCATAGAGATCAAGGACATTCAATTCTCAAAGGAATCAAAGCTTGAAAACGGCATTCTCTTCGTAAACGCTGACGAGGCCAAGAATTTCGTTTTCGAAGACGACGACGTTAAGGCCTGCGTAAAGGACGCTCATTTTGACATTGCCAAACCCGGCGAGAGCGTTCGCATAACCCCGGTCAAAGACGTAATCGAACCCCGTGTCAAGGTAGAAGGCCCCGGCGGCGAATTCCCCGGCGTCATCGCCAAGGTAGACACCGTAGGCTCCGGCAAGACTCATGTGCTCCGCGGCATGGCAGTCGTTACCGCCGGTAAGATCGTTGGCTTCCAGGAGGGCGTTATCGATATGAGCGGCCCCGGCGCCGACTACACCGCTTTCTCCAAGCTGTTGAACCTGGTACTGGTATGTGAGCCTGTAGAGGGCGTACATCAGCACGAGTATGAGCACGCCGTGCGTATCGCGGGCCTCCGTGCCGCCACATATATCGGTGAGCTGGGCCGCAACGTGACTCCCGATTCCACCAAGGAATTCGAGACCCTCGGCATCAAGGAAAGCATAAAGAAGTGGCCGGATCTGCCCCGCGTGGCATACGTCCACATGCTCCAGAGCCAGGGTCTGCTTCATGACACCTACGTATACGGCGTAGACGCCAAGAAGAGCCTTACCACCATCATCAACCCCACCGAGACCATGGACGGCGCCATCATAAGCGGCAACTGCGTTTCTGCCTGCGATAAGAACACCACTTATCATCATCAGAACAACCCCGTGGTAGCAGACCTGTTTGAGCAGCACGGCAAGACCATCAACTACGTGTGCAATATCATCACCAATGAGAACGTATACCTGGCTGATAAGATGCGCTCCTCCGACTGGACGGCAAAGCTCTGCCGCCTGCTGGATCTTGACGGCGTTATCGTATCTCAGGAAGGCTTCGGCAATCCCGATACCGACCTTATCATGAACACCAAGAAGATCGAGCTTCAGGGCGTAAAGACCACCATCATCACCGATGAGTATGCCGGTCAGGACGGCAAGTCCCAGTCCCTGGCAGACGCCGATCCTCTGGCAGACGCGGTAGTAACCGGCGGCAATGCCAACCAGGTAATAATCCTGCCCAAGATGGACAAGGTAATCGGCACTCTGGATTATGTAGACAAGATCGCCGGCGGTCACGCGGGCTCCCTGCGCCCTGACGGCACCATCGAGGCCGAAATACAGGTCATCACCGGTGCCACTAACGAGATGGGCTTCGGCTATCTCAGCGCAAGGTAATAAGGAAGGAGGCCAAATCCATGAGTTATCGTGTAGTTCATTACATCAACCAGTTCTTCGCCAACATCGGCGGTGAAGAAATGGCTCACGTAGCCCCTGAGCTTCGTGAAGGTTTTGTTGGCCCCGGCATGGCTTTTAACCAGGCATGGAAGGGCGAAGCTGAAATAGTAAAGACCATCATCTGCGGCGACTCTTACTATGCAGAGCATGAAAAGGAAGCCAAGGCTCAGATCCTTGATTGGGTCAAGGCCGAGAAGCCCGACATATTCATTGCCGGCCCCGCTTTCAATGCCGGCCGTTACGGTTATGCCTGCGCCAATGTGGCTCTGGCCGTCAAGGAAGAGCTGGGCATCCCGGTACTCACCGGTATGTACGTAGAAAATCCCGGCGCAGACCTGAAGAACAAGGTTCTTATATATGAGACTGCCAACAGCGCCGCAGGCATGCGCAAGGCTGCTCCCGGCATGGCAAAGCTGGCTCTCAAGCTCATGAAGGGCGAGGAAATAGGCGCTTCCTGTGAGGAAGGCTATATGCCCAACGGCATCCGCAAGAACTTCTTCGAGAAGGAGCGCGGCTCCAAGCGTGCCGTAGATATGCTGCTCAAGAAGCTCAATGGCGAGCACTTCGTAACTGAGTATCCCATGCCCTCCTTCGATCGCGTTGCACCCAATCCCGCCATCAAGGATCTGAGCAAGGCCACCATCGCCCTGTGCACCTCCGGCGGTATTGTTCCCAAGGGCAACCCCGACCACATCGAGTCCTCCTCCGCTTCTCACTACGGCGAGTACAGCCTGGACGGCTTCGATAAGCTCTCCTCTGCTGATCACGAGACTGCTCACGGCGGTTACGATCCCGTATATGCCAATGAGGATCCCAACCGCGTACTGCCCGTAGACGTAATGCGCGAGTTTGAGCGCGAAGGCAAGATCGGCAAGCTGCACAACCTGTATTATGCCACCGTCGGTAACGGCACTGCCGTTGCTTCTGCCAAGGCTTTCGCTGCCGAATACGCTCAGAAGCTGAAGAAGGCCGGTGTTGACGCCGTAATCATGACCTCTACCTGAGGCACCTGCACTCGTTGCGGCGCAACGATGGTAAAGGAAATCGAGCGTGCGGGTATCCCCGTAGTTCATATGTGCACTGTAACTCCTATATCCATGACCGTTGGTGCGAACCGTATAGTTCCCACCATCGCCATACCTCACCCCCTGGGCAACCCCAGCCTCTCCCATGACGAAGAGTACGCTCTGCGCAAGAAGCTGGTTAACCGCGCCCTTGAGGCCCTGACCACCGAGGTCACCGGCCAGACCATCTTCGAGGTCTGATCAATATACTATAAATAGTATAATCGCTGGATCCTCTCCCGGTTCCCTCAGAGAATCGGGAGAGGGTTGCTCGAAGGGGCGCTGTCTCTCAACGGAAAAGGCGGTAAACAAAATTTTGAACAAAATCCTGATTTTTATATGCAAATATGAACAATAAGACAGAAGTGTCACTTGTTTTATTTGACGTAAGGCCTTATAATGATAAACGGATCAGATTTCATATTTGAAATAACAGTGATTGCGCGCGGAACGTATTGATTAAGGCGCGGATGACTGCATGAAAGCGACTATTAAACAAGGAGAGTACTTGTTATGAGCAAAATATACGACGTAATAGTGCTGGGAGCGGGCCCGGCAGGACTTACCGCCGGCCTGTACGCTGGGCGCAGCAGGCTGTCCACCCTGATTATCGAGAAGGGGCAGGACGGCGGCCAGATCGCCATCACCAACGAGATCGAGAACTACCCCGGCCAGCAGCTTGAGGGAGAATCCGGCCCCAGCCTCATCGCGAGGATGACCGAGCAGGCCAAGAAGTTCGGCTGCGAGAGGGTGAGCGACACCATAAAGTCCGTGGACTTCTCCGGCAAGACCAAGAAGCTGGTGGGTACCAAGGGCGAATATGAGGCCAGGACCGTCATCATCGCCACCGGCGCACATCCCCGTCCCATAGGCTGCAAGAACGAAGAGCAGTTCGTAGGCAAGGGCATTTCCTTCTGCGCCACCTGCGACGCCGCCTTCTTCGAGGATTTCGAGGTGTATGTGGTCGGCGGAGGCGACGCTGCCGTTGAGGAGGCCATGTACCTTACCAAGTTCGCACGCAAGGTGACCATTATACATAGAAGGAACGAGCTTCGCGCCGCCAAGTCCATTCAGGAAAAGGCATTCAAGAACGAAAAGCTTCATTTCATGTGGGATCACGTCGTTGAAGAAGTGGACGGCGACGGAATGCTGAGCAAGATGATCGTAAAGAACACCAAGACCGGAGAACTGACCACTATCGAGGCGGACGAGGACGACGGCATATTCGGCCTGTTCGGCTTCATTGGCCTGCTGCCCAACAGCGAGCTGTTCCAGGGCATCATAGACATGGAGAACAACTATATCCTGACCGACGACAACATGCACACCAACATTGAGGGCGTGTTCGCCGCAGGGGATATCCGCAAGAAGTCCCTCCGTCAGGTAGTCACCGCAGCTGCCGACGGCGCAATAGCCGCGATGCAGGCTGAAAAGTACATAGCTGATTTAAACTAAAAATAAATACAAGGAGAGAAAAAATAATGCTGGAAGTAGATAAGAATACGTTCGAAGCAGAAGTGCTTCAGGCTCCCGGTAAGGTAGTGGTTGACTTTTACGGCGATGGCTGCGTACCCTGTGCCGCCCTCATGCCCCATGTACACGAGTTTGCAGAGAAGTACGGCGCAACTCTCAAGTTCTGCGCCCTCAACACCACTAAAGCCCGCCGTCTGGCCATCAGCCAGAAGATACTTGGCCTGCCCGTTATCGCAGTATACGAAAACGGCGAAATGATCGATTCCTGTGTTAAGGACGACGCCACTCCGGAGAACGTAGAGGCCATGATCAAGAAGTACGCCTGATCGCGTGCAAATAAAAGCGTTAGGTAGCCCAAGTGGCTGTCTATATAGGTAAATTTTGAGAAAGGAGATAAGGTAATGAGCATTTTAGCCGGTAAGAAATGCGTGATCATAGGCGACCGCGACGGTATACCGGGACAGGCGATAGCTGCCTGCGCTGAATCCGCTGGCGCAGAAGTAGTATTCTCCTCCACCGAGTGCTTTGTCTGAACGGCCGCAGGCGCAATGGATCTGGAAAACCAGAAGCGCGTCAAGGAATTCGCCGATCAGTACGGCCCCGAGAACGTAGTAGTTCTCCTGGGCGCAGCTGAAGGCGAGGCTTCCGGACTCGCTGCTGAGACGGTCACCAACGGTGACCCCACCTACGCAGGTCCGTTGACAGGAGTCCAGCTTGGACTTACGGTTTATCACGTATGTGAACCTGAGGTAAAGGCAGAATTCGATCCCGATGTTTATGACGAGCAGGTCAGCATGATGGAGATGGTTCTCGACGTTGACGATATCATCAACGAGATGAGCGCTATCAGGGAGCAGTACTGCAAGTATCTCGACAAGTAACGCATACGGGGAGGCGATAGCTTTGTCCTACCGCCTCCTTTTTTAGAATAAAGTTATTATTTCTTTTATATATAAAATAAAAGCAAGGAGCAAAGCAATGAAAAGCGTAATCAAAGGAGCAGGCTATATTCTGGTACATACTCCGGATATGGTCATTCATAACGGCACCACCCAGACCACCGAGCGCATAGTGACCCCCGAAAGCGAATACCTCAAGGAGCTGCCCAGCCATATAAGGAGCTTTGAGGACGTGCTTTCCTACTATCCCAATCAGGTCTACATCGGCAACGTTACCCCCGATGAGCTGGCGGAAGTACCCCAGCCCTGGTGCGACAAGACATGCCCCAGCAACGGCCGCTTCGGCCAGTTCGGCCAGATGATGCCCCAGGAAGAGTTCCTCCTTCTCATGCAGGCCTGCGACGTGTTTGACCTGGTCAAGCTGGAAAAGGATTTCGTAGCGGAGAACAAGGCGAAGCTTGCGGAAAACCCCCTCATTGACGAGACCGTAATGGCCCGCGTGAACGACGGCATAGAGCTCTCCGAAATAGAGCGGCTGGTGTCAGAGGAGCACAGCGAGGGACTGTATCACCACGACAAGCTGGTAGGCTGCGTAAACCGCGCCCACGATATAGACGTTAACCTCTCCGCCCATGTAATGCACGAGAACATCGCGGATAAGGCTTCCAGCGTTCTTGCGCTTCTTGCGGCAGTAAAGAATGCCGGCATAGCAAAAGAGGATGTAGAATATGTGATAGACTGCGCAGAAGAGGCCTGCGGCGATATGAACCAGCGCGGCGGCGGCAACTTCGCAAAGTCGGCGGCTGAGATAGCCGGTCTCAACAACGCCACCGGTTCCGACTGCCGCGGCTTCTGCGCCGCACCTGCGCACGCCATGATAGAGGCCGCAGCCCTTGTGGCTTCCGGCGCATACAAGACCGTTGCCGTAACCGCCGGCGGCTGCACCGCCAAGCTGGGCATGAACGGCAAGGATCACGTTAAGAAGGGCCTGCCCATACTTGAGGATATGCTGGGCGGGTTCTCCGTAATAGTCACTCAGGACGACGGCGTAAGCCCCGAGATCAACCTGAACATACTGGGCCGCCACAGCGTGGGCACCGGCTCCGCCCCCCAGGCCGTAATAGGCTCCCTTGTGACCGATCCCCTGGAGAGGAACGGCCTCAAGGTCACTGACATCGACAAATTCTCCCCCGAGATGCAGAACCCTGATATAACCAAGCCCGCAGGCGCAGGAGACGTACCTCTTGCCAACTATAAGATGATAGCCGCCCTCGCCGTAAAGAAGGGTGATCTTCAGAAGGCGGATCTGGCCAAGTTCACAGTTGAGCACGGCTTTACCGGCTGGGCTCCCACTCAGGGACATATTCCCAGCGGCGTGCCCTGCATAGGCCATGTGCGCAACGCCATAATGGACGGCAAGATGAAGAGGGTAATGGTAATAGGCAAGGGATCTCTGTTCCTCGGCCGCATGACCAACCTGTTCGACGGCGTATCCTTCGTTATCCAGGCCAACTCCGGCGCAGAGAAAGCGGCGGGCGTAAGTGAGGAAGAAATCAAGAAGATGATCGCCAAGTCCATGAAGGAGTTTGCAGCCGCTCTCCTCGCAAGCGAAGAAGAGTAAAGGGGGTAAACCCATGAGCATGGAGAAAAAGATAATCGCCAAGGCCTTTATGGAAATGGCGGAAGGCCTGGAAAGCGGCAGCTTCGGCGTTAAGCCCAGGATAGCCCTTACCGGCATGGGCAGCGAGCACGGCGAAGAGAACGCCATGCAGGCTGCGGTCATGGCAGCGGCCCGGGGCGTAGACGTATATTACATAGGCTCTCTGGAGCATGAAGGCATAACCACAATACATGTGGCAGACGACGAGGAAGGCCACAAGAAGATGGAGGAGATGGTGGAAAAGGGCGAGGTAGACGGCGCGGTCACCATGCATTTCCCATTCCCCATCGGCGTATCCACTGTGGGCCGCGTAATAACCCCGGCCAGGGGCAAGGAGATGTTCGTTGCCAACACCACAGGCACCAGCAGCGCCGACCGCATCGAGGGCATGATAAAGAACGCAGTCTACGGCATCATAGCTGCCAAGGCCTGCGGCGTAAAGGAGCCCACACTGGGCATACTCAACGTGGACGGCGCACGCCAGACCGAGATGGCGCTTAAGGAGCTTCAAAAGAACGGCTACGACTTTAAGTTTGCAGAATCCGCAAGAGCGGACGGCGGCGCGGTCATGCGGGGCAACGACGTTTTGCAGGGCACTCCCGACGTAATGGTGATGGATTCCCTCACGGGCAACGTCATGGTAAAGATGCTCTCCAGCTTCACCACCGGCGGCAGCTTCGAGGCCTCCGGATACGGCTACGGCCCCGGCATAGGAGAGGGATACGACAAGCTCATAATGATAGTATCCCGCGCTTCCGGCGCGCCGGTCATAGCCAACGCATTGGAATACGCCGCCCAGCTTATCCGGGGCAAGGTATTCGATGTTGCCAGGGCGGAGTTTGCCAGGGCCGAAAAGGCCGGCCTGTCCAAGATACTGGCCGCCCGCAAGGCGGCCGCCAAGCCCGCGGCCGAGGCAGAGACGGTGACAGCTCCCCCCGCGGAGCCCTGCACAGCCTCTATCCCCGGCATCGAGGTCATGGATCTTGAGGACGCGGTACAGGCCCTCTGGAAGGCCGGCATCTACGCAGAATCCGGCATGGGCTGCACCGGCCCTCTGGTAATGATGAGCGAAGCCAACCACGAAAAGGCTCTTGAGATACTCAAGAAGGCCGGGTATGTTGGCTAAGGGAGATATGATATGAAGGTAAATGACGTTATAGAAAAGGTGGAAAAGGACCTAACTACTGAAGAACTGGTCGACCTTATCGCCAACCATAACCGTCAGGTAGACCTGATATTCGCCGAGAAGAAGACAGACGAGGACGGCTATCTCACCTGGGATCTGGAAAACTGGACCAGCGTTGACGGAAAGCGCTTTATCCGAAGCTACGGTCTTGAGGGCCGCATGCTGTCCGATTACAGCGGCTATAACAAGTACGACCTCAAGGGCTGCTTCCTCCCTGAGACCGCAAAGGAAGTAAGGCTCAACTGATCTGAGCAGCTGCAAAGCGCCCCGGAAGGGCGATATACGTAAAGCATTCATCCTCCGTATGGTTTAGTGATTTAGATCATACGGAGGATTAGCTTATGTTGTCGAAAAAAGTGGCTGAACGCCACTTTCACGAACGCTTAAATTTATGATTTTCGGTTCTTATCAAATGCCCTTCCTGTACGGCAGCCAAAATAGCAATGGTACAGACGAACCCCCCGCTGTATTTCAAATCGACGATAGATAGCGTCAATGGGAGAATAAATAACACAACCCCTGTAACCTTATTCATAAGGGTGTGTTTTGCTGCAAATTTCTTTTGAACGATATATTCTGAAATTATATTGAAAACTTTTATAATTGCAATCACGCCGATCCATATAAAAAGCCAAGTAGGAATTATCAAAACAGGAAAAAGTTTTATCATACAAACCACAACAAATGCAATGTCCGCAAGGGTATCCAGTCTGGAACCAAATTCATTAGCGGTACCTGTTTTTCTTGCAATAGTTCCATCAATCATATCGGTAAATCCAGCAACCAAGTACAAAATATAAAACATGGGAGAAAAGGCAGGAACAAATAGCAAAAGTATGCTGCACAGTATTCTGCAGCTTGTTATGATGTTTGCCATATGCCCGCCCTTTCAAATTCCGATCTATCCCACTCTTCCACAGAATAAAGCATATCAGAAAAAAGCGACATATTCTACCATCTGTAAGAAGAAACGCCCGATAATTTTGATAATCTTTCGGGCGTTTCTTTCTGTATTCAAATGACGGTGTTCTTGGCTTCGATATCTTATTGTCTTACGAATACCCGCCAGCAAACCGGGGCGCTTTTGTAATGCGGTTTTTACAGGCCGTATATTTCGGTGAACTTGTTTTCGAGATAATCGGCATAGCAGCTGGGATCAAATCTGCCGCAGACCGACTCAAACAGCGCCACAGGATCCTTCATGCAGCCGTATTTCCATATCTTATCCTCCAGCCAGCTGTTTATTTTGCCAAGCTCGCCTGCGCTTATGGCTGCCTTTACGTCGAAGTCGCGGTTCATCTCTTTATAGTACTGGGCGCCGTAGGCGGAGCCTATTGCATAGGATGGAAAATAGCCTATGTTGCCGTTTGCCCAGTGAGAATCCTGCAAAACGCCGTATTTGTCAGAGGGCACGTCTATGCCCAGATATTCCTTATAGAGCCTGTTCCACTCATGGGGCAGGTCGCGGGCGGTAATGCTGCCGTCAAACATAGCCCGCTCAAGCCGGTAGCGTATCATTATGTGCAGGCAGTATGTAAGCTCGTCCGCCTCGGTTCGTATGAGGGAAGGAGAGGACTTGTTTATCATGCGGTAGAATTCCCCGGCGGAGACATCGTTCAGCAGCGGGCAGAATTCCTTCTTTACGAAGGGGAAAATCAGGCCGCAGAACTCCCTGCTCCTGCCGATTATGTTTTCATAGAACCGGGACTGGCTTTCGTGTATGGCCATGGATACGCCGCGGCCCAGGTTCGAGCAGGCAAGCTCGTCGCCGGTATGCAGCTCGTATAGCGCGTGGCCGCCCTCGTGTATAACGGAATACATGGAGGAGGCGAACTTATCCTCGTAGTAGTGGGTGGTGATGCGCACGTCATACTTGGAAAAGTCGGTGGTGAAGGGATGCTCGGTCTCGCCCAGTATGCAGTGGTTCCTATCGATGCCCATCACGTCCATGAGGTAGTCCGAAAGTTCCCTCTGCTTTGAAATGGGGAAATTCTGCCTGAGCGGCGCATCGTTTACCCTGTCGCCGCACTCGGCTACCCTGTGCATGAGGGGCACCAGGCGCTTTTTCAGCGTATCAAAAAACTCGTCGCAGGCGGCTATGGTAAGGCCGCGCTCGTAGGTATCCAACATAGTCTCATAGGGGTGCTTGCCGGGCTCCATATAGAGCGCTATGCGCTTTGTGCTGTCGAACATCTTCTGAAGGTACGGTTCGAACATGGAAAAGTCGTTTGCGGCCTTGGCGTCGTGCCATATGCTGTCCGCCTCGCTGCAAAGCTGCTGATACGCCACGAATTCGTCAATGGGTATCTTATGGGTACGTTCGTAATCCCTATAAAGCTCGCTTGCCTTGCGGCGGGTAACGGGGTCCAGCTCGTCGGAGTGAGCTATAAGGCATTCCAGCATTTCGATGGATTCCTTTGCGGTGGTGAGCTCGTAGCTCATGCGGGAAAGCTCGCCAAGGGTTATGGCCCGGACTCCCGCCGAGTCCTTGGGGGCTGTCGTTGCGCCGTCGTAGTACATGAGCCCTGAAGCATGGTACAGGGCAAAGCCCCGCCTTTCGTATTCCTTGAGCTTTTGCAGTGCAGTATTGAGTTCCATTGTGTACTCCTTTATATATATGTTATTCTGTGACCCGTTCGCCGGGCCGCACTATGCGGACTATGCTTTCTTTGGGTATTTCCCATATGTTGCCGCAGAGGGTAGGGGAGGCCATGTTCACATCGAACACCCGGCTCCAGCTTTCTTCTATGCGGCGCATCTCGTCCGGAAATTTGTTGGCGTAGCGTCCCTCAAAAAACTCAAAGCCGTTAGTAAAGCCGCAGTCGGCAAGGTGCTTCTTGTAGGCCTTTTCGTCATCGGGCGAGGCTGGCAGGTAGTGGTGGTTCAAAACATAGTCCCACTTGCCGTCGTCGAAGTATATCACTTTTTCCTTCGGGATATCCACCACGTATACTACGGTGCCGGGTTCGGGGGGCAGGCAGCGGCCGGCCTCAACTGCGCACCATATGGGAAGCTCCGCATAATCGGGCTTAGGCACGAGCTTTGCAGCCTCGCGGGCGAACCAGTCATAGCAGTCGAGATAGTGCTTTGCCATGTCTCCGAAGTGGAGCTGCACATATACGCGCTGGTTAAGTATCCTGCCGCCGTGCTCAAGCATCAGCAGCGTCTTGTCGTTTTGCCGGGTGTAAAGGCGAACGGTATCCCCTGCCATACATTAAACCTCCGGATATTATGCTGCCCTTATTATAGCATAACTGAAGGATTACCTTTGTGAAAACATGGCAAAATCCACCATGGCAAAGTCTTGCATACCCTTGGAAAAGCTGCGGATACTATGAAAACAAAGCAAAGATTACCACACCACAGGAGGAACCATGAAAGCGACAGGAATAGTGAGGCGAATAGACGAGCTGGGCAGGGTAGTTATACCCAAAGAGATACGGAGGACGCTGCGTATACGGGAAGGCGACCCCCTTGAGATATTCACGGACAGGGAAGGGGAGGTAATACTCAAAAAATACTCGCCCATAGGCGAGCTGGGGGATTTTGCCAGAGAATACGCGGAATCGCTGCATCAATCCCTCAACCGCACCACGCTTATATGCGATAAGGATACCGTAATAGCGGTATCCGGCGGCAGTAAAAAGGAGCTTATGGAGCGGCCCATACATGAGGACGTGGAACGCTGCATGAAGGAGAGGGAAAAGCTGGTGATAAACAAGGGGCAGTGTGAGATGCAGGGCATAATAGACGGCGAGGATCCTGAGAAATACACTGCAGAAGTGATAGTGCCGATACTCTGCGCCGGCGACGCAATAGGCGCGGTAGTGATGGTAAGCCGGGAGCCGGGGGATATGGTAGGTGATACCGAGCTGAAGGTATGCGAGACCGCCGCCAACTTCATGGGGAAGCAGATGGAAAATTGAAATAGATAAAGCGGGCACAGCGCCCGCTTTTTGCTTGGGTAAATATCACTGGTTGGCGATATCCAGATAGGAGTATAGGGTGTACTTGCTGATGCCGAAGTACTTGGCTATCTTGTCGCCGCTCTTGGTGATGAGCATGGCGCCCGCATCGTTGAGGAAGCGTATGGCCTTAACCTTGTCGTCCTTGTTCATCATGGCAACCGGGCGGCCTATGAGCTGTACCGACTGCTCGAGGAGATCGTCCAGCAGCTCGTTCACGTTGGTGGGTATGCGCTCCGGCTCCCCTCCCGGGTTGTTTTGCACTATGGCGTTTATGACGGACTGCGTCATCATAAGCTCGGTCATGTCGTAGTTTATGGCGAATATGCCTGTGACCTTGTCTTTTTCGTCCTTTATGTATACCGTGCTGGAGCGGAGAATGCGGCCGTCGTGGGTCTTGGTAAGGTAGTTGTAGTGGTCGGGGATATCCTTGCGTCCGTCCCGCATGGCCTCAAGAACTACATGGCTGGGGCCGGCCTTGGCGCTGCGCTTTGAAACGTGGCCGTTTTCTATGTAAAGTATCATATCCTCCGGGCTTTCGCAGGTGAGGTCGTATATTACGACCTCGCAGTTGTTGCCGAACTGTGCGGCTATGGCAGCGGCTATGCGCTTTAGAAGACCTACGGTGAGATTCTGCATTTATTCCTCCTGAAACGCCGCCAGATAACGGCAAAACAAAGATATATTTACTATACCATACATTGGCGCGGGGCAAAAGCGAAAAAGATTTTGTTTCCGGCTGAAAAATTTTTGGTCATCGGGCAAAAAAGCTATTGCCTATACGATGTTAAGCATGATAAAATAATAGCACAAACAGTAAGGCATATCGGAAGCTGTAAGGAAGTGCTTCGCGCGCGGGCTTAAAACAAATCGTGTTTTAGTCGGCGCGTTTTTATCATTATCAGTCATCAGGCATTCTTAAAAAGAGGAGGAAAAATATGTATCTCATAGCGAACGGTAAGGTTATAACCAGGGACGATGCAATGCCCTATATAGAAAATGGCGGCGTAGTCGTAGAAGGAACCAAAATAATAGAGCTGGGCGAGACGGCAGCCCTAAAGGCAAAGTACCCCGATGCGGAGTTCATAGACGCTAAAGGCAACGTAATAATGCCCGCATTCATAAACGTGCATTCCCATATCTATTCCGCCCTTGCCCGCGGTCTCTCTATAAAGGGCTACAACCCCACCAACTTCTATGAGATACTGGATGGCATGTGGTGGGCCATAGACCGCAATCTGGATCTGGAAGGGACCCGCTACAGCGCATACACCACCTTCATAGACAGCATAAAGACCGGCTGCACTACTCTGTTCGACCATCACGCCAGCTTCTGCGAAATACCCGGCAGCCTTTTCACCATTGAGGAAGTAGCCAAGGAGCTGGGCGTCCGCGCCTGCCTCTGCTATGAGGTCAGCGACCGGGACGGGGAGGAGAAGTGCGACCTGGCCATCAGGGAGAACGGCGACTTCATACGCCACTGCGCCAGGGAGAAGAACCCCATGATAAGCGCAATGTTCGGCGGCCACGCCCTCTTCACCATATCCGACAGGACCTTTGAGAAAATGGTAAAGGAAAACAACGGCATGACCGGATTCCATATACACGTGTCCGAGGGCATGAACGACGTTTACGATACCGCCTACAATTACGGCACCCGAAGCGTGAACCGCCTGCTGAACAACGGCATACTCGGTCCCAAGACCATGCTGGGCCACTGTATACACGTGAATCCCGCCGAGATGGACATTATCAGGGAGACCGGCACAATGGTATGCAACAATCCCGAATCCAACATGGGAAATGCCGTAGGCTGCGCGCCTGTGCTGCAGATGATAAAGAAGGGAATAACCGTTGGACTGGGTACCGACAGTTATACCTTTGATATGCTGGAGAGCCTGAAGGTCGCCCTGATAATACAGCGCCACAACGCCTGCATGCCAAACGTAGCATGGTGCGAGGTCACTGATATGCTGTTTAAGAACAACCGCAAAATCGCAGCAAAGTACTTTGATGCGCCTCTCGGCATACTCAAGCCCGGTGCTGCCGCCGACGTTATCGTCATGGACTATAAGTGCTTCACTCCCTTCTCCGATGCAAACATAGACGGCCATATGATATTCGGCATGACCGGCCGCCAGTGCGAGACTACCATGTGCAACGGCAAGCTGCTCATGAAGGACCGCCAGCTCATCGGCATAGACGAGGAGGCCATAAACGCCCGCACCATGGAAGCTTCCAAAAAGCTTTGGAGCAGGCTGAACGGCTAAAAGAGAATAATACATACGGAGGTGTAAATCATGAGCGAAAGAATGACTCCCATACCCTTTAAGCAGCTTATGACCTGGATAAAGGAGGAGCATGACAACTTCGGCACCGTCTTCGGCGTAAACGCGCCATATGTAAAAAAGAACGGCAAGACTCTTCCCCTGTTCAAAGAAAAGCTGGAGACCCCCTTCGGCCCCGCCGCAGGCCCGAACACCCAGCTTGCACAGAATATAGTGGCCGCATACTATGCCGGCGCCCGCTTCTTTGAGCTCAAGACTGTACAGAAGATGGACGGCGACGACCTTGCCGCCTGCATCAACCGCCCCTGCATATGGACCAAGGACGAGGGCTACAACTGCGAGTGGTCCACCGAGCTGTATGTTCCCCAGGCGTTTGACGAGTACGTCAAGGCTTGGTTCGCAATACGCATAATCAGCAGGCTTTACGGCCTGGGCGCCGAGGACGGCTTCATGTTCAACGCAAGCGTCGGCTACGACCTGGCGGGCATAAAGACCCCGAAGATGGATAAGTTCATCGAGGGCATCAGGGACGCTTCCAACACTCCCATATTCAGGGAGTGCATGGAGGTGGGCTGCGAGCTGTTCCCCGAGCTTGACGGGTACATCAGGGCGACTCCCTCCCGCATCTGCGACGGCGTGACGGTATCCACCCTCCACGGCTGCCCCCCAAACGAGATAGAAGCCATAGCTTCCTACCTCATAACCGAAAAACACTTCAATACCTTCGTAAAGTGCAATCCCACCATACTGGGCTATGAGTTCGCACGCTCAAGGCTCGACTCCATGGGCTATGACTACATCGCATTTGACGACAGGCACTTCCGCGAGGACCTCCAGTATAAGGACGCCGTTCCAATGTTCCACAGGCTCAAGGAGCTGGCGGAAAAGAACGGCCTGGAGTTTGGGCTGAAGCTCTCCAACACCTTCCCGGTGGACGTAAAGGCAAACGAGCTGCCCAGCGAGGAGATGTACATGAGCGGCCGCGCCCTGTATCCCCTGACCATAGAGATGGCCAACCGTTTTGCAAACGAGTTCAAGGGCGCGCTTCGCATATCCTACAGCGGCGGCGCAGACTTCTTCAACATAAAGCAGCTGTTTGAGGCGGGCATATGGCCCATAACCATGGCTACCACCATACTGAAGCCCGGCGGATACGGCCGCATGGTGCAGCTGGGCAACCTGCTTGACGAGTGCGAGTTCAAGCCCTTCGCCGGCGTGGACTACAAGGCTGTGGCCAGGCTTTCCGAGGAGGCGCCCACCAACTTCCACTATGTAAAGCCAATCAAGGAAGCTCCCGACAGGAAGATGGGCAAGGACAAGGTACTGCCCCTTATAGACTGCTTCAGGGCTCCCTGCAAGAGCGGCTGCCCCTTCGGTCAGGATGTACCCGAATACATAGAGCTGTGCGGCAAGGGCCTGTTCCTTGAGGCATTGCAGGTTATAACCGCAAAGAACCCCCTGCCCTTTATCACCGGTACCATATGCGCCCATCACTGCATGGATAAGTGTATGCGCAACCACTACGAGTGTCCCGTGAATATCCGCGGCACAAAGCTTCAGGCTGCAGAGGGAGCATTCGAGGAACTGCTGGCTATAACCGAGATGAGCCGTGAAGGCAAGAAGGTTGCCGTTATAGGCGGCGGCCCCGCAGGACTTGCTGCTGCCTACCACGCCCAGAAGCATGGCCTTCGGGCCACCGTATTCGAGAAGCGCGAGACTCTGGGCGGAATAGTACGCAATGTGATCCCCGGCTTCCGTATCGATGACGACGCCATTGATAACGACGTGGCGCTCATAAAGAAGACCGGCGCAGAGTTCGTGATGGGCAAGGAAGCTCCCGATGTGAAGGAGCTTAAGGCCATGGGCTTTGACTACATAGTGCTTGCCTGCGGCGCAGAAAAGAAGGGCTGCCTCAATATCGAGGGCAACGTGATGAACGTTATCGACTTCCTGTACGCCTTTAAGAACGGCGGCGAGCTGAAGCTGGGCAGGAACGTGGCGGTAGTCGGCGGCGGAAACACCGCAATGGACGCAGCCCGCGCCGCAAAGCGCGCCGAGGGAGTAGAGAAGGTGACGCTGGTATACCGCCGCAACCGCAGGTATATGCCCGCGGATCTGGAGGAGCTGGAGCTGGCCATAGAGGACGGCGTGGAGTTCATGGAGCTGGTGTCCCCCGTAAAGCAGGCAAACGGCAAGCTCGTTTGCAATAAGATGAAGCTGGGCGATAAGGACGCTTCCGGCCGCCGCGTACCCGTGGAGACCGGCGAGACCGTTGAGGTGGACGCGGATACCGTAATCGCCGCCGTAGGCGAGAAGGTAGACCTGGACCTGCTTGGCAGGTATGGAATAGCTGCCTACGCCTACAAGAAAGGCAATAAGAAATACGGCGATGTGTACGTAGTGGGCGACGCGAGCCGTGGTCCCGCCACCGTAGCCGACGCCATAGCCGATGCCAAGTGGGTAATCGAGGACATTACCGGCCGCGAGATTGTGGCGGATATCCCCGAGGAGGCCAAGCCCGATAAAAAAGAGACGCTGCTGCGCAAGATGAAGCTTCAGATGCCCGGCAAGTGCGAGGCGGACCGCTGCATCAACTGCAATACCGTCTGCGAGTGCTGCGTATCCGTCTGCCCCAACAGGGCAAACGTGGCCATAGCGGTCCCCGGGAAGGAGATGCGCCAGATACTGCATGTGGACTACATGTGCAACGAGTGCGGCAACTGCGCACACTTCTGCCCCTATACCGACGGCAGGCCCTATAAGGATAAGTTTACCCTCTTTGCCAACGAGAAGGACTTTGAGGACAGCGAGAACAACGGCTTCATGGTGGTATGCACCAAGTGCCCCAAGGTAAAGGTACGTCTCGGCGGCGCGGTCAAGGAATACACCCTTGACGGCAAGACCGGATTGGGCGACCTTGAGGACCTGATGCTCACCGTAATAAAGGAGCACAGCTATCTTCTGGGCTAAGCTTATATAATTATGCTTAAAATAAGCCGGGGACTCAGCATATATGGGCCCCCGGAGTATTGCTTTTAAGAGATAAGTAAGAATAAGAGACGAAAAAGAAAGGAAACGCTTATGTCCACATTTGTTGTGAACGGGCAGACCGTTACGGCAGAGAAAAACAAAAAGCTTCTTCGCTTTCTCAGGGACGATTTGGGCATTACCTCCGTCAAGGACGGGTGCAGCGAGGGTGCCTGCGGCGCCTGTACCGTAATAATAGACGGTGTTACCTGCAAGGCCTGCGTGCCGGATACCGACAGGCTGGAAGGGCGCAATATAGTTACCGTAGAGGGCTTGAGCGACTGGGAAAAGGAGATGTACACCTTCGCCTACGGAGAGGCGGGGGCGGTGCAGTGCGGCTTTTGCATACCCGGCATGGTGATGTGCACAAAGGCACTGCTGGATAAGAATCCCGACCCCACAGAGGCGGAGATGCGCCACGCCATACGCAACAACTATTGCCGCTGCACGGGCTATGTTAAGATAATCGCCGCTATCAGGCTGGCGGCCCAGATAAAGCGCACCGGCGTAATACCGGAGCCTTCCAACGACGACTGGAAGATAGGCTCCTGCGTACACCGCGTTGACGTTGAGGAAAAGGTTCTGGGCACCGGCAAGTACCCCGACGACTACTATATGGAGGGGATGCTGTACGGCTCCGCCCTGAGAAGCAAATACCCCCGCGCCCGCGTGCTGTCCATAGATACCTCAGCCGCAAGGGCATTGCCCGGCGTGGCGGCTGTGCTGACAGCCGAGGATATACCGGGGGAAAACAAGATAGGCCATCTTAAACACGATCAATACACACTTATACCCGTGGGCGGCCTTGTGCATTATCTGGGCGACGCTATCGCCCTGGTTGCTGCCGAGGACAGGGAGACCCTCGAAAAGGCAAAGAAGCTCATCAAGGTGGAATACGAGGTGCTGCCGGCCATCCATAATATTCAGGAGGCGGGTGCAGCCGGTGCCCCAAAGGTATTCGACGAGGAAAAGGACAACATATGCGCTTATAAGCATATCAGCCGGGGCGATGCCGAGGGCGAGATAAGCAGGGCAAAGCACGTAATAAGCCGGCACTTTGAAACGCCCTGGACCGAGCATGCCTTCCTCGAGCCCGAGTGCGCTGTGTCCTATATAGATCAAGACGGGGACGTATTCATATACTCCACCGACCAGTCCGCCCACCAGACGCTGCACGAATGCTGCATGGTGCTGGGGACGGATAAGGTAAAGGTGCAGAACGCACTGGTAGGCGGCGGCTTCGGAGGCAAGGAGGATATGACGGTGCAGCACCACGCGGCGCTGCTCACCTACGTTACCCGCCGCCCCGTCAAGGTAAAGCTCACCCGCGCCGAGTCATTGCTCGTACACCCAAAGAGACATCATTTTGAGATGGACTTTACCATGGGCTGCGACGAAAACGGCATAATAAAGGGCGTAAAAGCAAAGGTGTATACAGATACCGGCGCCTTCGCATCGCTGGGCGGCCCGGTGCTTGAACGGGCATGCACCCATGCAGCAGGCCCCTACAATTACCAGAACTTCGAGATAGAGGGCACTGCCTATTATACCAACAATCCGCCTGCCGGCGCGTTCCGCGGCTTCGGCGTTACTCAAACCTGCTTTGCCACAGAGAGTCTTCTCAACATGATGGCGGAGGAGATAGGCATAACCCCTTGGGAGATACGCTATCGCAACGCCATACGCCCCGGACAGGTGCTGCCCAACGGACAGATAGTGGACGAGTCCACCGGCCTTGTGGAGACCCTTGAGGCAATAAAGCCCTACTACGATGAGGCGATAGCAGCCGGCAAACCCGTGGGCCTTGGCTGCGCGATGAAGAACGCAGGAGTGGGCGTAGGCATACCGGATACCGGCCGTGTAAAGCTCATAGTGGGCGACGACGGCAAGGTACATATATTCTCCGGTGCTTCCTGCATAGGCCAGGGCCTTGGCACCGTGCTTGTGCAGATGATGGTCAGCAATACCGACCTTACCCGGGATGACATAGTATACGAGCGGAGCAACACCTGGATATCACCGGATTCCGGCACCACCTCCGGCTCCCGCCAGACGCTTATCACGGGGGAAGCCTG
>OLPA01001360.1_pt1 | contig 20588 bp, 19 predicted proteins | sample 1672811 | NCBI WGS metagenome assembly OLPA01 (sample SAMEA3136726, study PRJEB25190) | human gut metagenome | biome: human gut; feature: human-associated habitat; material: faeces | place: Austria | collected 2013
ATATGCTGCCATGAATCTGAAAAAGCTGGCAAATTGGAGCTGGGACAGCTCCTGTTTTTCCTCGATTTTGGCCTTCTTTTTCCCAATTTGCGAAAATTCCCGGTGTTTTGCCTGAACAAAACACCGGGTTCTTTGACAGACTGAGGCTTGTTTTCGTAAGAAAACAAGCCTTTCCCTTTTCTAAAACTACATATCGTGATGATGTTGGCACGATCCACCGCCATTTAAGCATCTCCCCTATCAGGGCCGATTTCCATTTCGTGAAAACGGCCCTTTTTTTGTTTCCCAAATTCGTTTCACGGTGAAACGGATTATTGTGCTGGAATAATATCGTACTTTTTGAATAAGTCCGTGATAAAGGCTTCTATTTTCTTTCTTGCTTCATCTCTATTTACGAACTCTTGACCGCCAAAACGGTAAACATCATATCCGTATAGGCTCAGCTTTCTGTCATCCTCTACCATTTTTGCGTACAATTCAGGAGATGCAATATTATCAACTGAATAGTGTTGTTTCCCGTCAATTTCAATTACAACTCTAACCCAGTTTGGCATTAGAATTAAGAAATCCATTCTTTGATGGAAAACATAGCTTTGGCCTCCACGCATTTTTGCACTTTTGGGATCATAGAGGCAATAGACCTGCGGTATCAATGCCGGAAGATTATTATTGTGTAGTTTGTGTATGAAGTTGTAATAAGCCCGCAAAAAAAGAGTTTCTGGTTCGGAATCCAAAGACCGTATCAAACGAACAACTAACGCTTTCTCAACTTCTAAATCGTATTCCTCATTGCCGTTATTCCACCAGGTAACTAATTCATGCCAAGATAACCCGTTGCTTTTTGGAGGAAGCATATATAAAAGGCATTTACTGCTGTCTCCAACAATCTCTATATCATTCGTTAGGGCATCTGAAATTACAATATCTGGCTTCCCATCATACGCTCCAAATATGATATTTTTAATTGTTTTTTCTATGCCGCCATTTCCCTGCACGATTTTATATATAGGCCGTCCACCAATATGCTTTTCTACTTGAAACTGGTATCCGTCTGTCACCAGGAGTTTATTGATTTCACTTATGTAGTAGGCAATTTCGGAATCCTCCCGTATAGAAGGATCTACAAGAGCCTCCAAAAAACGGATTAAAATAGAATCTGGTACATAGATTATATCTAGTATCTCTTCAAACAGTTCTTTGTAGGATATATCATCATTCCTAACCATGTGCTGGAATATGAAGTCATAAGCATTTGTGTTACACCATTCTTTTTTTATTGCTATGTTTTTCAAGTTCCATGACATTGAAAGCAGATCTACAACATTCTTTTTACCTTCAAGGTTTCTTTCCGACGATAACCACTCCAAAATAGCACGTCGAGAAACCATCGGGATAAAGAAGAAATCGTCATCCATAAATGGTTCGATTTTCCTAACGAACTCGGTGTCTGCCCCGTTTGCTATGATCCTTTTTACAAGTTCCTTGGTCTGGGCAAGATTCATTTTCTTTAGTCCACTATTTATGTATATTCTCTTGCTACTATTGGGATTTGATTGCTCATTACACTCTATCCCATATGATTTGCATATATTTGGTAGATCGTATGCTTTATAGCTGGATAAGTAATCCGCTATCTCATTTTGCAATGAATCAGTAACAGTCATTTGTAATGCCTCCAATAATTGTGCTACAGACATTTTTGCAAGAAACTGTTTGACTATGAAATAAATGTTTTCCGTTAAATGGTAGTTTGTAAATCTGTGCTAATCACGGTTCCATCTATCTTAGTAGCGTGCATTTCATTTTTCTCGCTAAAACACCTATCTTCGGCCTCATAATAGTATTTCCTCACAATATCAACCCATTTCCCGATAGTTGAAGCGTGCACAGTTCCATCCCCATAGGGCAGAATGGTTAAGAAGGACGCCGTAATAACTGCAAGCGAGATTGCAGAATGTTCAGCAGCCAGAGATACCCCGTAATCACTATGTCCAGCTTGAAGAACACTAGTATCCACAAAAGCCCCTAATCTATTGAATGTTCCCTGAGGTGATGCGTGGACAACCTTATTTGCCAATTTGTATTGCTTTCTCCAAACATCTGTGGACAAGTCACATTTGTTTTGAATATCGTTAAAAGTAATGTTTCCTTTGTGCCCAGCGAAACATGGAGCAGCTTTTGCCCAATTATGCCAGGAGTCATCTGAATCTGCGGACTCAATAAAGGCCAAGGCAACGCTTTCGTCATTGTTTATGAGGAAGTCAGCAACTACACTTAATTCATACATTGACCGCCAACGTGCAAATGCTCCATCGGCAAAGCCAGCTTTAATCAGGTATGTAATTTCAAGAAACTGCTGACATGCACGAGCATGGATTTGGCGCAATGCAGCTAAATGATACTGTTTTTCTTCGATTGTTTCTGCTGGAAGGTCGTCTACATATTGCCTATACATGTCAACAGTTTCTAACACCATAATATACATTGCTTCGGAAGCGACAAAACCTTTGCCCCAAATCTGTTCATGCCGAGCCATAAACTCTGCTGTTTGAGCGCGTTCTTCTAAAACTCGTTCGTACATAGTCTTTTCCAGAGTTTCGACAGTATTTATAGCTACAGTTTCTGCCATTTTTGAAAAAATCTCGGTGAAGTCAATTTTGTTTATCCGTTCCAGTATTGCAGTATCAGATAAGCCCTCAGCTCTTTTTGCTTCGATATGGTCATCAAGCGTTCTCAGCATAAGGTCAGTGAATTTATCTTCTGGCATTGAATTATCCCCTTATTTTTTTAAACGTTGGCAAAATTATACCACACATATATCCGCTGTATCAATGAGTCTAGAAATCCGTTTCACCATGAAACGGATTTTTTCATATACACCGCAAGCCCTAATCCACGCCGAAAGGAGGTATGCCATGTATTTTACCAATGGCGATCATCGGGCTTTTGAAAGTCTCATGCGGGACAAGCCCGGTAGCGACCACTACGACAGCGGCGTGGACGGCCCATTTCCGGAGTGCCGGAGCTGTCGCTGTCACAGGCCGTACCGCAAGGATCGGTACTGCAAGTATGCCGAGTGTCCCTACACCCCAGGCCGCATGACCGCCATCGGCAAGGGCAATCCGCCGGGGAAAGGAGGTGAGGCCACCCGCTAATCACCTTTCCCAAAACTGCGAAAAAAGGAGGAACAATGCCCTTAGCCAAGAACAAATGGCGCAGAAGCATCGCTGTGCTGCTCTGCGCTTTGCTTATATTGGCCAACTTGCTCTTAAGGGCGAAAGACAGCCATCGACAATTCGGCGGCTGTCTCTTTATTGATTTCAGAGGCCGCCGCATTTTCCGGAGAGGTGCCATGCAGATAGTTCTTTCCATAGCAAAAGACAAGACCTCCGGTTTCGCCGGTGGTCTTGTCTTTGTATGGTTACTGCTTGACAGTCACTTTGCTTCCGCAGCGGAAGCTGCCGGAGTCGATGCCGCTGTCTTTGGAAACATAGTCGATAAAAGCCTGAACCGGTACGATATTCACCAGAGGAGCCAGCTCCTGAGAAACATAGCGCTGACGGATCACAGTCATTGCCGACAGGCGAGGCAGTTCTACTCCCTCCTCAGCCACGACAACCACTTTTCCTCCATACTGGCAGATTTCCTCCGCAATTCGAAGCTGCATCGCTTCACACCGGCCTTTTGGGATAAAAACCAGAGCCGCAAACCCTTCTGTCACCAATTCGATGGGACCGTGGCGAAACTGCGCAGCCTCGAAGGCAATCGAGGGCATTTTAGCGCCTTCCTTGATGAAGAGCGCGCCACCCTCCGCCGTGGCCACAGACCAGCCGCGAGCGATCAGATTGATGTAGGCTGGCACTCCCATATACTCCCGCATTTGCTGCTGCATCTCGTCGAAGTCATCCACTGCCTCGCTCAGATATACCAGAGACTGACGCAGATCCTGAAGGGTTTCCTCCTCTGCTGCGCCGGTGAAGGCCCTGGCAAACAGAAGCATTAAGATCTGAGAGGCAAGATAGCTGCGGGTCGAGACAATGTCCTCCGGGGTCACATGCATCACGAGGGTCAGTTCTGCGTGTTTGGCCAGTGCGCAAGTTGGGTCGTTGGTCACTGCTACGACCGTGGCGGAAGCAGGTGCGGCAGCGCACAGATCCAGGATTTCCCCACTCTGGCCGGACTGGGATACCAATACCAGCAGGGTGTTCTCCGTCAGCATCTCCGTATGATAATGCAGCAGATCGCTGCTCACCTCCGTAAAGGCGTTGAACCCGGCGTTACGCAGAATTGCCCCAGCGTTCATACAGGCGGCGTAGGAACTGCCCATGCCGGTCATAACGATCTTGTCATACTGCTTTTGGGCCAAGCGGCGCACCTTTTCAAAAACCTGTTCCTCTTCATAAAACGCAAGCGCTTGCCGCATGCTCTCCGGCTGCTGGCGCACATCCTTTGCAAATCGCGTTTCTGATTTCATGCTATTGTCTCCTGTTCTTCAAAAGCTTCCAGTAATTCCATCCGCGTCATCGGCCGTTCCCGTTCCATAAATCCCACCGCCGCTTCGTTACCCAGCGCGGCGCAGGCTTCACCCGGCAGAGCGCAGAGCTTTCCCAGACAGTAGCCGGAATTGAAATTGTCCCCAGCCCCCACCGAAATGCGGGGATTCGTGAGGAAGCGGCCCGTGACCTTCCGCGCCGGTTCGCCCTTCCGCCCGACATAGGCGCAGCCCGCATCGTGGATCACGATCTCATCGGCAGGGAAGGTCTGAAGCAGTTCCTCCAACATCTCTGCCGAAAATTCTCTTTCTTCGCTGTGGGTATAATGATTGTACACTTGCAGGCACTCCTTGGGGTTGAGCCCCACGATCCGTTCATAGAACGGGGCCAGGGCCTCCAGTGCCGCAAACAGCTCCACAAACTGAGCATCGCTCTTCCCGGTCGGATCGGCAAGGTCAAAGAGAACACTGCGGGTTCTTTCACAGGACAAAGCCGGGCAAACGTCTCGCAGAATCCCCTGCAGCAGATCCGTGGCCTTGGGCAATCCGCTCCAGTTGGCAAAGCACAGAAGCTGTGCTTCCTGGAAGAGCATGAGCAATTTCTCTTGTCCGATCCGGCTTTGAAGCGTCTGCCAATCGATGCTGTTGAAGCTCTCGGTGTCTCCCAGCATGATCTTCCCGTCCGGGAACTCCAGAGCATAGGAGCCGGCACACTCCGCGACGGAATATAGCCGCACTTTATTGGAAAGCGGCCTGTAGGGTGCTGACAGTTCCGGAATACCCATGGCGCCGATGCAGCTGCACACGGCATCCTTTTCCGCCAATGCTTCAGCCAACAAGGGGCCGTTGCCGCCGATCTTCTCAAACATCGGCTTTACCGCGATGTCCGAACTCGTGCCGCCCAGATCCAGCAGGCGCATGGCAAACTCCCGCACGGAGGTATAATACGCATCAGCCTCCTGACAGATCCTGGGCTTGACCAGCTTGTCCACATAGCCGTCAAAGCCGATCAGCACCGGACGCACTGCGGCGCTCGCCGCATAATCCTTTAAGGCCCGCGCAATGGCCTTTCTGTCGATTCTGGCTTCTTCCATGGCGCTCATTCCTTGACCGAGCCTTCCGTCAGGCCGTTGACCACATACTTCTGCATGAGCAGCGCAAACAGAATCGGCGGCAGGGACGCCAGCATACCGCCCGCCATCATCAGGCCGTAGTCGATCATATGCCGGGTAGTAAACTCGGAGATGGCCACCGTGACAGTCTTGGCGTTGTAGCTGGTGGTGAAGATCAGGGAGAACAGGAACTCATCCCAGCAGGTCAGCAGGCAGAAAATGCAGGTGGTGATCACCCCGGGCAATGCCAGTGGGAACACGATCTTCCAAATGATCGTGAAGCGGTTGGCCCCGTCGATCAGCGCGGATTCCTCCAACGATACCGGAATGCTCTCAAAATACGAGCGAAGCATCCAGATCACGAAAGGCAGCACGAAGGACATGTAAACCAGCGTCAGAAAGACCTTGGAGTCGGACATGTGCAGCTTCTGCATGATCATATACAGGGGCAGGACCAGGGCAATTTCCGGCAGCATGCGCAGGGCGATAACGCTGAGCATCATGGCGTTCTTCCCGCGAAACTCCAAACGGGCAAAGGCATAGGCCGTGAAGATACCAATCAGCACGCTCAAGAAGGTGGAACAGACCGCCACCACGATGCTATTGCGCATGGCGGTGGGAAAGGGCGGGATTTCGCCAGTGCTGATGGAGGCCTGCTGCAAGCCCATGAGCTTCAGATAATTGTTGAAGGAGGGTTTTTCCGGAATCCAATGGGGCGGCGTTGCGATCAGCTCCACCTTTGGGGAGATGGAGGAGATGAACAGCCAGACAAAGGGGATGATGATATAGATCATCAGCAGGATCGCAAAGATGTTGATGAGGATCCGTTTGCGTTTTTCTTCCCGTCTCATGCTGCATTCCCCTTTCCGGTAATCAGACGGATATAAACCAGGGCCATCAGCAGGATGAACAGGCTCACCAGGTAGGAGAGCGCGGCGCCGGGGCCGAACTGGCTGTACTGGAAGGTGGTCTGATAGGTGTAGTAAGAAATGACCTGGGTGCCGTTGGCGGGGCCGCCCTTAGTCATCGTATAAACAATGTCAAAGACCTTGAAGGCTTCCATCGTCCGCAAAACCAGGCAGACGAGAATGGAAGGCCTCAACAGGGGGAAGGTAATTCTGAAAAAACGCTGCACGGCATTTGCCCCGTCGATCTTTGCGGCTTCATAGTAATTGCCGGGAATGGTCTGCAGTCCGGCCAGCAGGATCAGTGCGATCATGGCGTAGTTTTTCCAGACGTCGGCAAAAATCACACAGTTCATAGCGAGTCGGGACTCGCCCAGCCAGTTAACATACTTGTGGATGATCCCCATCTGGGAGAGCAGGCCATTGAGGGAGCCGTAGCTGGAGTTGAAGATCCACGCCCACAGGACACCGTTGACAACGGTAGGCAGGGCCCAGGGCAGGATCAGCATGGCACGGGCAATTCCGCGCCAGCGGAATTTTTCATTCAAGAGCAGTGCTACCAGCATGCCCAGAATGAATTCCAGCCCCACCGAGACCACGGTAAAGTAGGCCGTTCGCCCGGTAGACTGCCAGAAGTATTCTTCTTTCAAAATTGCGGCGTAGTTTGCCAGGCCCACAAATGTCCCCTTCAGGCCCTGCGTTTTCTGCAAGCTCAGGAAGAAGGCGTACAGCAGCGGCAACAGTACCACCACGGCCAGCGCAATCAGTGCCGGAGCAATATACAAATAGGGATTCACACCCATGTCCAGGCCTCTGCGGCCGGTAGTTTTCTTGATCATGGTGGAGCACCTCTCATTTTTACGCTCAGAGGGAAACGGCGATGATCTGTTTTTATTGCCGCGGCGGGAGCCAAAGCTCCCACCGCATGGGTTTGTTAAAAGAGGAAATCAGTACTTTTTCTGGATCTCCAAGGCCTTGGCCTGGGCGTCGTCCAGCGCCTGCTGCGGGGTCTTGCTCTGGGTCAGCGCATTCTGCACTTCCACCTGGAGGGCGTCGGAGAACTCGTTGTACCAAACGAGGGACGGACGGTTGTAGGCATAGCCCACCTGCTCCAGCATCTCCTTGAGCGCGGGATGCTGCTCGATCAGTTCGGGATCGGAATACAGTTCTTCCCAGATGGGCAGGGCACCGGCCTCAATGGCCTGCCGCTTCTGGATCTCCTTGCTGGCCAGGAACTCGATGAACTTCCAGGCTTCGTCCTTGTGCTGGCAGGTAGAGGTGATGGACAGGCCCATGGAGCCGGCGCAGGTGGCACTCTTGATGCCGTTCGTGCCGGGCACCAGCATCACGCCGACCTTGTCGGCGACAGCAGACTGTTCGGGATCGTTGAACACGCTCCAGGCAAAGCTCCAGTTGATGACAAAGGGAGTCTTGCCCTGGCTGAACAGGTCGATGGCCATACGGTCGTCAGAGGTGACAGAGGCGGGGGCGGAAATTTTCGAGTCATACAGGGAGTCCACCATGTACTGCAGGGCGGCCACATTCTCCGGGGTGTTCACGGTGGGGTTGTGATTATCGTCCACCAGGGATCCGCCGTAACCCTTGAGGAAGGTCATATAGTAGCAGATCAGGCCCTCTGCCTGCGCCCAGCCCCAGGCAGAGCCGTAGTCGATCAGGCCGTCTTCCTGCATCTTGTTGCAGGCAGCGGTGAACTCATCCCAGGTGGCGGGAGGCGCGTCGAGACCAGCCTTGCCCAGAATGTCCTTGTTGTAGAACATGAAGAACAGGTCGTTGAACATGGGCAGGCCGTAGATCTTGCCCTCATAAGCCAGCGTATCCATGGCGACAGGGGCAATACCGGTCTTCATCTCGTCAGTAAGACGGTCGTCCACGCACACAATGTAGCCGTTGGTCACATACTCCGGAGTCCAGATGCAGTCCACATCCACGATATCATAAGTGTCGGAGCCGGCGGCAAGAGCGGTAACTTCCTTCTGGTGCAGGGCATCATAGCCCACAGACTGGAAGTCGATCTTGATGCCGGGGTTTGCGTCCTCAAATTCTTTGATAACGCTGGTGCGGAAGCCGGCGAAGTCGTCGCTGCTCATGACGCGGATCGTTACTACGTCGCCGGACGCCGCAGGTGCGCTGTCGTTTGCCGCAGGCGCGGACGCGGTCTGTCCGCTGCTGCCGCAGCCCGCCAGCAGGGTCATGGCGAGACACAGCACCAGCACGAGGCCCAGGCCTCTCTTGGTCTTGCTTTTCATTTTGGTTCCTCCTTGATTTTTATGGTTGTTATTACACGGTCAGCAGCTGCAGCTCTGCCTGAGCGAACTGCTTTTTTGCCTCGCTGCTGCATCTGCTGTCCGTAATCAACAGATCCACCTCTCGCGGCTGCGCATAGATGCAGCGGGAGGTTTGGAAGATCTTGCTGCTGTCTGCAAGGACCAAAGTCTTTTGAGAATTATCCATCACAATTTGCTTGCAGCTGCAGTCATCCTCCTCCGGGACCATAAAGCCCACCCGGGGATCAACCGCCTCAGCGCCGAGAACCGCCACATCAAAGCGAAGGTGCTGGAGCATTTGCAGGGTCGTCGTATCCAGAGCGCCCATGGAGACCTCAGAAAAGCGGCCCGGGAGCACGTGCAGCTCCACATTGGGGTAATTGCAGAGCACGTTGCACGCCAGAAGAGAGTTGGTGTAAACGGTGAGCTTTTTGATGTTTGCCAGCTCCATGGCCAGTTCCTTCACCGTCGTGCCGCAATCCAGGTAAACAGAACTTCCCGGCTGGATCTGAGCTGCCGCCGCTTTGGCGATCCTCTTTTTCTGCTCAGTTGCCCGGTGGGCTTTGACGGAGCTGCTCACCTCAACGGAGCTTCCCGTATTCAGCGAGACAAGGCCGCGGTTGATTCTCAGATATCCCGTATCCTCCAGCTTCGCAAGATCCCGTCGAATCGTCATGTCGGAGGTGCCGCATGCCTCGGCCAACTGGGAGACGCGGATATTTCCCTCAGCTTCCAACTTCTCCATGATCATTTTTCTTCGCAGCGTTGCATCCAGCATTTTGAGAACTCCTCACTTGATTTGTTAATTTATCATCTTCGCTTTTAATTTAACACTGTAGCGTTTCTTTGTCAACTGTAATTTTGTGCGTTTTGCCCTGCTGACCGATTAAATTATTTCATTTTTCTTTCTTTTATTGGCTGTTTTGCTTATGCAGTTTTGGCTTCGCCTTGTAATTTTATCATTTCACATCAGAGAAAACATCCGGAACTGATACAACACAAAACAGCAGGACCCGAAAGTCCTGCCGTCCCTTTTTATGTGATCCAAAGAATTATTAAATTCTCCGCTTCATTATTGTTTCGATCAAAACTTGAATTGACAACCTTATCCGAATGGTTGTTTAAGAATAATGCACAACAGGCTGGGAGTGATTGACTACAGTCACCCCCGGCCCTACAATTTTATATCTGCTTCATTGTACTATCTGTCAGCACATCCAGCATGATTTTTGCGCCGAGTTTGAAAGCATAACAGAACGTCTCGCAATGGGTCGAATTTCGCCAACATAGAGATCTTCTAATACCTGCATTTCATCACCCCCTCAACACCAAATCAACTCACTGTTTATAACTGCTTCCGCTCTGGCCCGGATGCTGCTCATTTGTCTTACCCATTTCATCTGATTCTCAGCTTTCAGGCGCTCGGTAACGCCCTCAGCTTCCGCCATTTGCTGGATCAGCAGCTCAAGCTGTTCGTTGGCCTGGGTATCAATATTTCGCAGGTAAGCGTTCTGCCTGCCCGCGGTCAGAAGATTGGTATATGTGACGCGCCGGTTTTGCTTCAGCCACTGTAGGTGCCGCTGACCCCAGATGCCAACAGGCGGCCGCTCATCCTCACTTTCTCCGGCAATCACATAGTAGTCGCCTTGCAGTTCATATTGCAGATCAGTCTGCATATCGGTTTTGTATCGTTCCATCTTGGTCTCCTTATCCCACCATCTTCATGATGATCTCATCGATCACATCGGTGTATCTGCCCTGAGCAATCAGCTTGCTGAGCAATCAGCTTGCTGCGCATTCTGTTCAACGCAAGCAGCATTACCCTCCATTCTGGTTCGGCTAGATACAGAAATCTTTTGTCCGTTCTCATATCATTCGACCTCCTTTGAGTCCATTGTAGATCAAGGCTTCCGAGAAATCGAATGTGCCGATGAAAAAGTTGGGAATATGTGTGTCAACTGCCGGAATTACCACGTTTTAATCAAGTCCGTTATGAACACTCGCACCAGAGGATCAAGCTTTTCGCTTGGTCTTCTTTTTATTTCCTCCCGCTTTTCCTCTGATAAGAATTTTGTCAACAGCCCGAAGCCCGGCCCGGTTTTGCACCGGGCCGGGCTTTTATATGCCTGTTTCACCGTATGATGAGCGGGAGAACTGCGGCGTTTTATTTAACGATAAGCTCGGCCCGGTCCATGCCGCTTGCAGTACGCAGCCAGTTTACTATGATCTGCGTTTCCTCTTCGGTCATGGCTTTTGAGCTGGACGCCGTCATCAGCGCGTACTCCTCTTCCCCGCCGTACACAGGCCCGCAGGCGCAGCCGCTGAGCCAGTTAAAAATATCGGGGGCGGAGGCGGCAAGCCCGGCCCAATCCGTTTCGGCCGCACCGCTGCTCTCCAGCTCCTCTATCCGCTGCTCCTGCCGGTCAAGAAGCTGCTGCAATTGGTTTATGGTATTTTCCTGGACGGCAATGGTAACTTTATCTGTATTCTCCCCCTGTATGCTCCTGTTCTGCACCACATGCAGGCTGTAATCCCCCAGCCCGTAGCTGCCGAGGAGGCTTTCGAGCCCGGCAATCTTTTCGTCCGAGATGGGCGTGCCAACAAGGGAAACAGATATCACTCTGTCGATTTTATCGGCGCTGCTCTGAACCACCTGGGCGTCGGCAAACACCATTTCGTTTTTCAGATATCTGTCAATCCCGGCATCCAGCACTGAGCTGTACACCGTGACTGCCCCCAGAACGAGACTGGGTATCACGGTGATCACGGTTATGGTCCTCACGATACGGTGCAGCCTGCGCTGGTCACTGCCGCTGAGACTGCGACGGGCAGGAACCCGAAGCAGCTTCGTGACAGCCGCCGCAGCCAGCGCAATAAACAAGGTATTTATCGCGAACAGATAAAACGCCCCAAGTATAAACCGCGGCTGCAAAGTGGCGATACCGTATCCGGCAGTACACAGCGGCGGCATTAGCGCCGTCGCGATTGCCACGCCGGGAATGACGTTGCCTTTTTTCTCCCGGGTGTTTCCAATCCCTCCTGCCAGGCCGCCGAAGAGCGCGATCAGCACATCCCAGATCGTGGGCGTGGTGCGGGCAAGCATTTCACTGGTGGGCGCATCCAGAGGTGTCAGGCAAAAATAGACCGTGGAGGTGATAAGACTGATCATCACCTGGGTACCGAAGCGGGCGGCAGCCCGGCGCATCATGGTCAAATCGCAGATCGCCAGAGAATAGCCCATAGTCAATATCCCGCTCATCAGCGGCGACACGAGCATAGCGCCGATGATCACCGCCGTGGAGTTGACATTCAGGCCAATAGAGGCAATCAGTATCGCCATAATGAGTATCCACATATTGGAACCGTAGATGTGGGTGTTTTCCTCCATCATCTCATCCAGTGCCTCATAACCCATCATATCGCCCCTGAGGTCAAACAAATCATGGAAATATTTCTTTGCGCCGCTCTGCCTGCCGGGGGCGGCTTTCGCCCTGTCTTCCATTCCTTTCAGCACCTCCACAAATAACTGCCGCGAATACCGGAAAGGCCGCGGCAATTTTCTTTGGTTTGTTATTGATAACGACTATATCAGCTTGTCAAAAAAAGTCCATGCCGGACTTTTTTGACTGCGCTTTCCGCCGGGCATTTTGACGCTGTCAAAATGCCGCTTCGCACAAAAGGCTTGTTTTCAAGCCTTTTGACGGCGGCTGATCCGATTTGAGGCGGGCCTTGCCCCCTCAAGCGCCCCCGCGACCCTATGGTTTCGCTTTGGCAAACGTTTTTTGACGGTCTTAGGCAGCTTTGCTGCCCCAAGGAGTGGGTTTCCATTGGCGCTTTCCGCTTTTGACAAACCGGGCGCCCTGCTATCCAGGGCGCCCGGTTTCCGGCCGTGGAGAAACCGCAGGCAAGGCCTCGCGGGTCAAACAGGCAAATGCGTTTTCTGCGGCGTATATGCCCGGAGCGGCAGAGGGCTCAGACCCTGAGCTTCTCCAGCAGCGCTTCCATATCGGCGGCGAGGCTTTTCAGCGCGCCGGGGGCGAAGGGGGACGGGAAGCCGGCTTCCTCAAGAAGCTCCGTCCAGAGCCTTTCGCCGCCCTGACGGGAAAGGCGCAGGTAGCGGGCAAAGGCGGCGTCATAGTCCCGGAGAGAGGCCAGCAGGAAACGGAAAGCGGCGGTCTGGGCCAGGCAGTAATCGATGTAGTAGAAGGGGCTCTCGTAGATGTGCATCTGATACTGCCAGCGGGTGCCCTTTTCCAGATAGGGGATGCCCTCCAGGCCCACATGGGGCCGGTATTTTTTCTCCATCTCCAGCCAGACCTGATTTCGCTCCGCAGGGCTCAGGTCCGGGTTTTCATAGATGATATGCTGAAATTCGTCCACAGCCACGCCGTAGGGGATGAAGGAGAGGGCGGAGAGGGCGTGCATGTATCGATACTTGGCGGCGTCCCCGCCGAAGAACTTCTCCATATGGGGCCAGGCGAAAAACTCCATGCTCATGGAGTGGGTCTCCGCCGTCTCCATGCCGCCGCAGCCCAGCTCCAGGGCGAAGCGGTTGCCGGCGATGAGATAGGCGTTGAGCGCGTGGCCCGCCTCGTGGGTCACCACGTCCACATCCCCGGAGGTGCCGTTGAAGTTTGCCAGAATAAAGGGCTGCCTGTACTTGGGGAACTCCGTGCAGTAGCCGCCGCCCCATTTGTTTTTCCGGGCGTCCACGTCAAAGGCCTCGTTTTCCAGCATCATGTCGATGAAGGCGCCGGTCTCCGGCCCCATGGCATGATACATCTCCCGGGCGGCGGCAAAGATCCCGTCCCGGGAGCAGGGGGACGGGTCCCCGCCGGGAATGATGATTTCATTGTCATAGAGCTTATAGTCGCTGATGCCCAACCTTTGCGCATTTTCAAGGCGCAGCCGGGCCACCAGGGGCACGATGTCGTTCTTCACGTTTTGCCGGAAAGCGGCCACCTTCTCCTGATCGTAGCAGAGCCTGCCCATGCGGTGATAGCCCAGCTCCACGAAGTTTTTATAGCCCATTTTCCGGGCCATGCGGTGCCGCACCCGGACCATCTGGTCATAAATCCCGTCAAGCCTGGCGCTGTTGGCCTCAAGGGTGCGGCCCAGAACCTCCATGGCCTCCCGGCGCAGGGCCCGGTCGCTGCTCTTGAGATGCTTCATCAGCATGGGCCGGGGCAGCTTCTCCCCGCGGAATTCAAACTCCATGCCCGACATGAGCCGGGAATACTCGCTGATAAGCCGGTTCTCCTCCACCATATCCGGGACGATGCGCTCCGACATGGCCCGGCGCTTCACATCCATGGACAGAAACAGCACCGGAGACAGCGCCGTTTCCAGCGCCGGCCGGAAGGGAGAGTCCAGCAAGGCGGCGGCGTACTGGGCGTCGTAATTGCCTACGGCGGGGCCGATCTCGTCGTAATAATCGTTTTCAGCCAGATAAAAGCTGTCGGCGGTGTTGATGGAATAGCGCATATAGGCCAGGCTGCAGGCGGTGTAAAACTCCAGGCTGAGCTTTAAATAATCCTCCCGGGCGGCGAGAACGTCCGCCGGGCAGGAGGCGGCCTTGATCCGCTCAATCACATCGTCCATGACGCGCTGGACCTCTTCCAGGCGCACGCGCTGATAGGGAAGCTGGGAAACCTTCATCATTGATCCGTTCCTCTCTGGAATATTTTAAGACCAATATACTATAGCCGGGGATTTTTTGCAAACTTTATAAGGCCGTGCTATAATAATGACTGCTGAATAAACTGCAAAGCGGTTTGTTTACCCGGCGTAAGCCGCGAAATTTCATCAAAACGGCATGAAAAACAAAATGAGGAGACGCGCCATGAACAAGGACATAAACAGACAGCTGCTGGATTTTATCGCCGCCAGCCCCACCGCTTTCCACGCGGCGGAAAACGTGGCCGCGGCGCTCAGGGAGGCAGGGTTTACCGAGCTGTATGAGAGCGGGGAATGGAAGATCGCCGCGCCGGGGGATTATTTCGTCCGCCGGAACGGGTCCTCCCTCCTTGCCTTCCGCCTGCCGGAGGATTTTTCCGGCTTCATGATCATGGCCGCCCACGGGGATTCCCCCTGCTTCAAAATAAGGGAGGGGGCGGAGCCGAAGGCCGCCGGGGCCTACCGGCAGCTCTCCGTGGAGAAATACGGCGGGATGCTCTGCTCCACCTGGATGGACAGGCCCCTGTCCGCCGCGGGCAGGCTGATGATCCGGGAGGGGGACGGGATATCCCAGCGCCTTGTGAACATCGACCGGGATCTGCTTCTGATCCCGAGCCTGGCCATCCATATGGACAGGAGCGCGAACGAGGGCAGACGCTTTGACCCCGCCGTGGACATGCAGCCCCTTTTCGGCGCGGCGGAGGGGGCGCGGCGTTTCCTCGCCCTGGCCGCGGAGAGCGTGGGCGCGGCGCCGGAGGATCTGCTCTCCGGGGATCTGTTCCTGTACTGCCGCGCGCCGGGGACCCTGTGGGGCGCGGAGGAGGAGTATCTTTCCGCGCCCAGGCTGGATGACCTGCAGTGCGTTTTTGCCTGCCTGAAGGGCTTTCTTGCGGCTGAAAAATCACAAAGCGCCCGGGTGCTCTGCGTTTTTGACAACGAGGAGGTGGGCAGCGGCACAAAGCAGGGGGCGGATTCCGGTTTCCTGGCGGATACGCTGGAGCGGCTCTGGCAGGCGCTGGGCCGGGGACGGGAGCCCTTCCTCCGCGCGCTGGCGGGAAGCTTCATGGTCTCCGCAGACAACGCCCATGCCCTGCACCCGAACCACCCGGAATGTGCCGACAGGGGCGACCGCCCCCTGATAAACGGCGGCGTTGTGATCAAATATAACGCAAACCAGAAATACACCACTGACGCCGTCTCCGCCGCGGTGTTCGGGGAAATCTGCCGCCGGGCGGGGGTCCCCGTCCAGCGCTACGCCAACCGGCCGGATATCCCCGGCGGCTCCACCCTGGGGAACATCAGCTGTGCCCATGTGGCCATCGACTGCGTGGACGTGGGCCTGGCCCAGCTTGCCATGCACTCGGCCTATGAGACAGCCGGCGCCAGGGACACGGCCTATCTCTGCCGGGCGGCGGAGGCCTTTTATGCGTCCGCCATCCGCCGGGACGGGGAAAAAATCCGCCTGGAGACGGAAAAATAGGGAAGAAAGAGAAAAAAGCCGGAAATTCACTTGATTTGATATTGAATATTTTGTATCATATATAAACTGCCCCAGAGCAGAGCAATGACAGAGCTGGAGACAAGACGGATGACAGGCAAATTTGCAAAAAAAATAGGCGCCCTCCTGCTTTCGCTGGCTTTTCTGGCCACCGCCCCGCAGGCCGGGGCGGAGGAGCGCGTCCAGCCGGGGGAGAGCGCCGGGATCCTGGACGAGGCGGCGCTTACGGCGCTGGTCGAGGGCTACATAGAGGAAAAGGGCCTGAAAAGCGAAAACATCGGCGTGGGCTACTGCTATACCGCCACGGGGGACAGCTGGTATTACAACGGCGAGCGCTGGTTTTACAGCGCCAGCATGTACAAGGTGCCGCTGATGATGCTGCTGGCCGAAAAAGAATATGAGGGGGAGCTGAGCCAGGATTCCCTTGTAAAGGGGCTGCCCCTTTCTCAGGCCGAGGAATATGTCCTTGTCAACTCCAATAACGACTATGCCCATCTGATGATGAGCTATTTCGGCACGGACCGCGAGTGCAGGGAGCTGTATCAGCAGTATTCGGACCTGCCCAAGGAGGACTACGACCCGGATTTTTATGATTACAGCTATTTCTGCCCCCGATTCATGACGGATGTGGTGGAGACGCTGTATTTCGATTCCGAGCGCTTTCCCAATATCATCGACTGCCTGAAAAGGGCCCAGCCGGACAATTATTTCAACCTCCGCCTGGGAAGCAAATACGAGATCGCCCAGAAATACGGCAGCTATAAGGAATTCAACAGCGCCTGCGGCATCATCTACACGCCGAATCCCTTCGTGCTCACGGTGATGACGGAAAATCTCTCCATCGCCATGGGAGAGATGGTGACGGCGGACATCGCGGTGCTGATGGAGGAATATACCCTGAGCCTGGACGCGGAGCTGGAGCGCTTCCGGCAGGAGCAGGAGGCGCTTCAGGCAAAGGCCGAGGAAGAGGAACGGCAGCGCCTTGAGGAGGAGCAGAAGGCCCTCCGGGAGGAGCAGGAGCGCAGGGACCGGGAGGAGCAGGAGCGGAGAGAAAAGCAGGAGCAGGCCGCCCGGGAAGCGGAGAAAAAGGCCGCCCTTATTCAAATCGCCGGGGCGGCGGGCGTCATCGTCCTGGCCGCGGGCGCGATTGCTGCGCTGCTGCTGGCCGGAAGGCGGCGGAAAAAGCGCCCGGTCTCAAGAGGCGGGGCGCGGCGCGGCGCCGGAAGCTACACGCCCCGGCACTGAGCCGGAGACAGAGAGAAAACGGTGTGATAAAATGAAGAAAACGATTTGTATATTGCTGGCGCTGAGCCTGTGCCTTCTTTGCTGCGCCTGCGGCAGCACCTACGGCGTCAAGACCGTGCAGACCCTTGTGGAGCAGGAATACTCCCTGGCCTTCCGAACCGGGGACCCGGTGGCCGCCTATGTGGCCGCCGCCATAGAGACGCTCTCCGCCGAGGGAAAGGTGGACGAGCTTGCGTCCAAATGGTTCGGGGACCGGATAATCAACTTCACCAAGACCCCCAACGCCCTGGAAAAAACCGGCATGCCCGAGCCTCAGGAGTTTATAATCGGCATCGACATCAACTCCTTTCCCATGGCCTATCTCTCCAATGGGGAGTACTGGGGCTTTGACGTGGAGTTGGCCATCGCCGTCTGCGAGCGGCTGGGCTGGACGCTGAAAATGCAGCCCATCGAAAAAGAAAACGTCTATGTGGAGCTGTCCTCCGGCAATATAGACTGCGCCTGGGGCGGCATCGCGCTGAACCCGGATGAACTCGCCAAGGGGCTTTATCTGCAATACGGCCCCTACGTGGAGAACGATATCGTCATCGCCGTCCGAAACGGCAGCATGATCTGGAACCGGCTCATGCTCTCCGGCAAGAGCATGGCCATGTGCTCCACCCCGGAGGCGCTGGCGGCTCTGAAGACCGATGAAAAGCTTTCCAGGCGGCTCAGCCAGATCACAAGGCTCGCCGGCGGCACCACCGAGTGTTTTGAAAACCTCTATGCCGGCAAATGCGACGCCGTCCTCACCGACAGCACCGCGCTGTATTACTTTAACTGCCACTGACGGAAGAAAAGCCCGATCATAGCGGGAAATCCATTATCCGGTCCGGCCTGTGCTTGCGAGCACAGGCCGGATTTTTTTTAGGAGCGGCGCTTTGCCGCCCTGTCATTCTGGGGAGCGAAGGCGACGAAGAATCCTTGGGGCGTGTTTTGGGACAGGAGGGAAGATTCTTCGCTGCGCTCAGAATGACAATGGGGGAGTGTGCTCAGAATGACAATGGGGGGCGCACAGAACGACAATGGGGGTGCGCAGAACGACAATGGGGGTGCGCAGAACGACAGGGGAGAGTGTGTCATTCTGGGGAGCGGCGCTTTCCCACCCCCCTGTCATTCTGGGGAGCGGTGCTTTCCCGCCCCCCCCTGTCATTCTGAGGAGCGAAGGCGACGAAGAATCCTTGGGGCGTGTTTTGGGACGGGAGAGAAGATTCTTCGCTGCGCTCAGAATGACAATGAGGGGGTGTGCTCAGAATGACAATGGGGGTGCGCGCAGAACGACAGGGGAGAGTGTGTCATTCTGGGGAGCGGCGCTTTCCCACCCGCCCTGTCATTCTGAGGAGCGAAGGCGACGAAGAATCCTTGGGGCATGCTTTGGGACGGGAGAGAAGATTCTTCGCTGCGCTCAGAATGACAGAGCAGGCTCAGAATGACAAGCCGGCCCGGAATGACAAGGGAAAGAAGCTGTCATTCTGAGGAGCAAGCCTTTTCCAACAAAAAATCAATCACAACAGGAGGACAAAACATGCGCATGAATTTACAGTATTTTGCCGAGGCGGGCACGCTCGTCAACGGCACCGCGGGCTATGTGAATTCCCCCGCAGGCACCACCGCGGCCTTCACCGAGTCCAAGACCCTGGCCCCGGAGCTGAAGGCCTTTTACGACACCGAGCTTCTGGAAAATGCCCGCACCGAGCTTTTCTACGCCCAGTTCGCCAAGCGCCAGCCCCTGCCCGCCAACCACAAGGGCAGCGTGGAATGGCGCAAGTGGAACACCTTCGAGCGGGCCGCCAAGCTCACCGAGGGCGTCATTCCCACGGGCCAGAAGTTCGGCGTCACCACGGTCACCGGCTCCGTGGACCAGTATGGCACCTACACCGCCATCACCGACCGCCTGGAGCTGCGCGCCTATGACGACGTGATCCTGGGCGCCACCGAGGAGATGGGCGCCTCTGCCGCCGAGACCCAGGAAAAGCTGATAAGGGACGCGCTGCTGCTGGGCACCAACGTCCTGTACTGCGACAATATCAACAGGGACACCGGCGCCCTGATCTCCACGCCCACCGCCTGCGCGGACATGGGCGCGGGGGGCGGCGCCTCCGGAGCCGACGGCTGGAGCCTGCTGACCCCGGAGATGATCAACAAGGCGGTCACCATTATGAAGAAAAACCGCGTCCCCCGCATCAACGGCCGTTATTACGCCGTGGTGCATCCCTCGGTGGCCCACGACCTGCGGGCCTGCCAGGGCTGGATCGAGGCGCATAAGTATGCCGCCCCCGAGGCGCTTTTCAACGGCGAGATCGGCGAGCTGCACGGGGTCCGCTTCATCGAAAACGTGTTTGCCCCGGTGCTGGGCGGGGAGGACTACAAGAACAAGTCCGGCACCGTCAGCTACGCCACCTACTTCTTCGGAAAGGACGCCTTCGGCATCATCGACCCCGAGGGCGGCGCGCTGGAGATGATCATTCACGACAAGGGCGAGATCGGCGGCCCCCTCAACCAGTTTTCCACCATCGGCTACAAATTCGAGACCAACGGCGCCACCATTCTCTACCCCGAGCGCCTGCTGCGCGTGATGAGCGTCTCCAGCTTCAGCGCCAGCGACAGCGTGAATTGAGAGCGGAAAATGACCGAAAGAGAGGAAGATTGACATGGCAGAAACAAAAAAAGGCCTTGAAAGAATCGAGATCAGCATCCCCAGAGGCTCCGACCGGGAGGACCCCAACCTGTTCGTGGCCATCAACGGCGTGAATTATCTCCTGCCCCGGGGAAAGCGCTCCAGCGTCCCCGCCCCGGTGGCGGCGGAGATCCAGCGGGCCGAGAGGGCCAGGGACGCGCTGGATAAAACCATGGACCAGCTCCAGAGGGCCGGCGCATGACCGCCGGCCAGGCCGTGGACCGGGCGGACGGGCTGCGCCCCAACTCCTATGCCCGGAGCCTGAAGCTCGGGTGGCTCCAAAGGCTGGACGGGCAGATCCGGGCCGAGCTGCTCCTGCCCCTGGGCCTTCAGGCGGCGGACACGGCCGGAACGGAATATACCGATGCCACGGCGCTGACAGTTCCCTTCCCCTATGCCGAGGAGCTGTATACCGCCTATCTCTTTGCCCAGATCGACCTGAACAATGGGGAGATTGCCAAATATAACCAGTCAACCGCGTTGCTCTCCGCAGCATGGCGCCAGTATGCCGACAGCCTCATGCGCCAAAGCAGTCCCGCCCCGGCCCCCTTCCGGTTCTGATACAGGGCGCCTGGTCAAAACGCCCCTGCGCTACCACCCCCTGTCATTCTTCACCCCACCCCCTTGTCATTCTTCACCCCACCCCCTTGTCATTCTTT
>OLPA01001363.1_pt1 | contig 20585 bp, 19 predicted proteins | sample 1672811 | NCBI WGS metagenome assembly OLPA01 (sample SAMEA3136726, study PRJEB25190) | human gut metagenome | biome: human gut; feature: human-associated habitat; material: faeces | place: Austria | collected 2013
CAATTTATATTTTCGTTTACACCATCCGATCGTGCTCTGTGAAAAATTCCGTTGTAGTCGGGTAGGTATAACTCTTACCAATTTCCTTGAGCAGCACGACATTTAATTTTCCACCCAGGTTTTTCTTGTCGAGGGCAATGGCTCCGATCAGGTCGTGGAGCATAAGGTCACACTTGTGTGGAAGTCCATAGATATCCAGGACTTTGCGTATATGTTCCGCTTCGCCGGGTTTCGTCAGTCCCATTTCCTCTGCAATCTTTGTAATCTGATACATTCCGATGGCAACTGCCTCACCGTGGCTTTCGCGTGTGTAGTGGTAATGCTGTTCGATTGTGTGTGCCAGAGTGTGACCAAAGTTCAGGAGCATGCGCTCGCCGGTGTCGAACTGATCGTGCTCAACAACGATTCGCTTGATATCTACACAGCGATAGATAACTTCGGTCAGATCTTTCTTCAAATCTTCAAATGAGGTGTGTGCCTCCAGATTTTTGAATAAATCAGCATCCCAGATGCAGCCGTATTTGATGACCTCGCCCATACCGGCGGAAAACTGCTCCGGAGGCAGGGTCTTTAAAGCCGACACATTGGCATACACCAGCTTCGGCATATGGAAAGCACCCACCATGTTTTTATAGCAGTCAAAATCCACGCCTGTCTTTCCGCCGATGCTGGAATCCACCTGGGAAAGCAGGGTGGTGGGGATCTGGATAAAGTCCACGCCTCTTAAATAGGTGGCCGCAGTGAACCCGCACAGGTCGCCTGTGACGCCGCCTCCAAGGGCCGCCAGCCAGTCCTTCCGATCAAACCGGTTCTGGATCAGGTGTTCGTAAACGCGCTTCACCGTATCCAGGTTTTTATGCTCCTCGCCTGCGGGAAAAACGTAGGACGTCACCTGGCTGAAGCATCCGGAAAGGAGCTTTTCCACCGCCTCCAGATACAGGGGAGCCACGTTGGAGTCTGTAACGATACAGAGCTTTCTCCCCTGGATTCCCAGCCTTTCCATTTCCTCCGGGAGACGGTCAAAGCTGTCCTCCAGGACGATGTCGTAGATGGGAGCTCCATCCCGGCATACCTGCATCCTTCCCTCTTCCATTTCTAAAACCGCCATGATAGTTCCTCCTTCTGTCTTCATCGGTATTTTAAGAACGTGACGGAGATCCGCCCCTTTTTCGTCTGTCCTCCGTTCCTTGAAAAGAGGAATTTTCCCACACCGCGGATGGACAGGATCTCTCCGGGCTCCATCTGACGGGAGGGAGAAAGAACAGCCTGGCCGTTGATAAAAACCTTCTCTCCGGCGATCAGACCGGCAGCCTTCGTTCTGGATACGCGGCCGCAGAGGGCCACAATGGCATCCAGGCGCACGGAGCTCACCGTTCCCGCCACCTCTTCATATTCCGGCTCCAGGAGCTCTTCTGCCCCCTCCCAGACCGCAGCCTCCACAGCTGTGCGGCCCACCGTATCCAGATTCTCCAGCACGTAGCGGCTGATCTTTTTAAGGACCATCACATATCCGTCCAGGTCCTTTACCACGATATCCCCGATCATAGCCCTCTCGATTCCCAGGTTCATGAGGGCCCCCAGGAAATCCCGGTGGGTCAGTTCCCCGGAAAACTTTTTATTCCGGGCCGAGATCCGCAGGCATTCAAAGGGCGGGTCCTCCAGCTCCTCCTCGTAGGATGGAAGAAAACAGACAACCTTCCTTTCTGCCCCTGGGAAGCCGCCGGCGAGAACGTATCTCACCGGCGGCAGCGTGCCAGAAATGCTCTGGAAAATTGTCTGCTCATTTAAATTCAGGAAATCCGTATTGGAGGGCATGTCCCTGTGGAAACACAGCTCCGCCAGCTCCAGGACTCTTTTTCTGAAAAGCTGTTCTTCTTTTTCCATGGTCATCCTATAAGTGGATATTGAGACCGGACACGTCGATGTTTCCGCCGGAAAGCAGATCCTGGAAGTCTCCGGAAAGCTCAACAGACTGCGGGGTTGCGATAAATATGTAGTTGGATATCTTCTGAAGATTTCCGTCCATGGAATAGGTGGCTCCAGAGGTAAAGTCGATGATCCTCTGGGCTGTCTCCGTGTGGATCCCCTCCATATTGAGGACCACAGCCTTTCCGGCCAGAAGATAATCACAGATCTCTCTGGCGTCCTCCAGGGATGTTGGCTTGATCAGGGAAACCTCCATCCCCCTGCGCATGGGAACCACCTTGTTATTGGATGTGGCTCTTGGCAGGAACCTGGGTTTCTGTACCTCCGGCTCATCATAATCGTCCTCGTAGCTGTCCTTCTTGAACAATCCCTTTTTCGCAGGTTTATCGTCATCCTCATAGTCGTCATCTAAGAAGTAATCGTCATCACTGTCTTCGCTTAACCGCATAGAATCCATCAGTTTGTTCAGGAAACTCATTCTTTCTTCTCTCCAATCTGTCTGGAACCAAAAATACCGGTCCCTACTCTTATCATGGTGGCTCCTTCTTCCACAGCGACCTCAAAATCACCGGTCATGCCCATAGAAAGCACACTCATGGTACCATTATCAATGTTTTTACTTTTGATGTCAACATATAATTGATATAATTTCTTAAAATGTTTTCGATTTTCTTCTGGATTTTCGACATTGGGAGCGATGGTCATAAGTCCCCTTACCCGGACGTGAGGGAGGTTTTTTACCTCTTCCAGAAGGGGGATCACCTCCTCCAGCATCAGGCCAAACTTACTCTCCTCCCTGGCCACATTGACCTCCAGAAGGATGTCTGCGGTCAGATCTCTCTTTGCCGCCTCCTGTTCGATCTTTTCTGCCAGATGCAGGCTGTCCACGGAATGGATCAGAACTGCCTTTCCCACCACCTGCTTCACCTTGTTGGTCTGTAAGTGGCCGATCATATGGAATCTGGCATCCTCCGGCATCTCCGGATACTTTTCCAGGATCTCCTGTACCTTATTTTCCCCAAAATCCCTGGCTCCGGCCCCGTAGGCCTCCTGGAGCATGGACAGGGGTTTTGTCTTGCTGACCGCGATCAGAGTGACCTCCTCCGGCCTTCTTCCCGCCCGTTCACAGGCGGCGTCCACACGTTTTCTTATGGTTTTTAAATTTTCTGCTACTGACATGATTCTCCTCCGGTTACTGATAAATGACGACGCCGTTGGCTCTTACGGCCCTGGCGTCCAGTACAATATGGTCATAGACCGAAAGGCCGTAATCCGTGCCCCTGGCCACAATGTCGTACTCGTCGCTGGACGTCAGGATCTCGACCTTTCTGAAATCCGTATAGCCCTTATTGATGTTGTAAACTCCTGTTACCGCAGCCTTGGCCCCTATCTGGTACCGGTCCTGGGAGTTTTCCTTCACCAGATAATCTCCAGGCTTAAATTCACTGTTCTCCCCGGCGTCCACATAGTAATACGTATCATCTGCGTTATAGATATCGCAGGACACAAGAACGGCCCCAGCCCCGTTTTCCGTATACGTTTCCTTTAAAAAGCCCTTGCCGCCTCCGGCCAGGAATTCTTTAGGGATCAGATAAAACTCCACATCTGTGACGGCGCTCTTTGGGATCTTAAGCCCGGTCACCTCCTCGGTGATGATCTCAAAATCCACAAAACGGTCTGAAATGAACTGCTCCATATATTTGGAAAAATCCAGCTTTCCGTAGGTCTTCCCGTCCCCTCCGGTGATCATGGAAAATGCGCCGGGGGTCTTCAGATCCTTCCCAGCAAATTTCACAGTCAGCGAGGTCTTCCCGTTATAAAGAGCCGCGTCCTCCTCGGTCATCTGGAAGACCAGGGACCAGTCGCTGGAAGTGACCAGCTTATAGGCCGGTTCCCCCACGCCCACCAGCTTCCCGGATTTCAGGATATTCTTCGTATAACCAGACCGGTCGAACATCTCCTCCGTTACCTGGTTCGGAGCCACTCCCTCCAGGGAATCCACCATATACGAAACGATCCCCGACTGGTCGGCCCTTACCTGGACAAAGTTCACGCCCATTTCCTCCACAACGCTGTCCAGGTTTTTCAGGGCGTCCACGCTGACGTATTCCAGGACCTCCGAATCCAGCGTATACCTGGTATCGTAAACGGTCTTAAAATCGTTTTCCGTAAAGGTCTGGCTGAAGGAGGAAAGCTGTTTTTTTAAAGACGTAAGGTTGTCCCTGGATAAGGCCACTGAGCCGTCGGTCTTTTCTGCCAGAAGCTCCGAAAGCTTTCCCGTCTCATCCACCGAATAAACCCTGGTGCCCACTGCGGCCTTTTTTCCCTCCCGCAGATAGAAATTGATGTTCCCTGCCTGCTCCGTATATTTTACAGTTTCCGTCCGGAACGCAATGCCTGTGTGGCGCTGGTCGTTGACGATGCTGCCCTCAGGCACCTCATAAAACTCGATCTTTTCTCTCCGCACATACGTATATACATAAAAGGCCATGTACGCGAAGATAAGGGCGAAGATGATCATTCCCACATTTATATTCAAGGGCCGGCGGTACCGGATCACCTTTTTGTTCTTTTTCTTTTTTGCCAACTGCTCCCTCCGTTCAGAGTGCTTTTTTCATATCTTCCCTATTATATATGGATTAACCGGAAAGTTCAAGTTTCTGGGGAAATTCCGCCAAAAAAATGGCATAAACAATTTCTTGTTCATGCCATTTGTATTCTTACGAAGGAGCGGTTATTTTATAAGGCCACCAGAACCATATCCTTTGCGGAAGCAGGAAGCTCTTCTCCGTCCATAGAAATGCTAAGTACAAAGTTTACATGGTATTTTGTACTTACCTGGTCAAGCTCAGCCAGGGTTGCAGAAATATCTTCGCCCTCCAGACCGGCAAGCTTTAAGAAGCTGTCCAGATACATAACCTCCAGATCATGATCCTGGGAAATGATTCCGCAGATAAAACCAACAAAAGCCTCAGCGCTATGTACCGGGAACTCCGCAACATTGATCAGACGGATCTTGTTGCTCAGTTCATACATATGCTTGGAGCTTTTATCTAAATATACGATAGAACCCTTGGATTCCTTTACGGCATTGTTAGCCATATCCAGTAAATATTTTGTTTTGCCTTTTCCTTTTTTTCCAGCGATAATCTGCACCATAACGATCTCCTCCTTGGATTTTATATAATTTGTATAAAAAATCGTTTGATTATGATATGATTATAGACTATTTGCTTAAAAATTGCAATGACTATTTGTCAATTTTGGAAATAATATTTGTCATGTCCTCATAAAGGTGCGCCCGGCTGTCAGCTCCCATGATCACAGAGGCGTATTCTCTCCCATCCTCTGTCCTGGTCCCCATAATAAGACAGTACCCGGCCGCCTTTGTTGTCCCGGTCTTTCCGCCAAAGACCGCCAGTCCCTCCGGCGTTTCGGCCTTTCCATTCATATAATAATTCCCTACGGTCCAGGAGGCCGTTTTCTGGCTTCCATCGCTGCCCATATAGACTGCCGTATGATCGTGGGTCCCGATGATGGTCCGGAACGTATCGTAGGACAGTGCCTCATAGAACATCAGATACAGATCGTAGGCTGTGGTATAATGGTCCGGATCCGTAAGGCCGTTGGCATTGACAAAGTGGGTCCCCGTGGCTCCCAGGCAGGCCGCCTCCTGATTCATCATGGATACGAAGCCCTCAATGGAGCCTCCCACATGGACGGCAATGGCATTGGCCGCATCGTTGCCCGAGGGGATCATCAGCCCGTAAAGCAGGTCTTCCAGGGACATCTGGTCTCCAGGGACCACACCGGCCATGGAGGAGCCGGATTCCGTTATGACGGCTTCCTCCGGTACCGTCACAAGATCCGACAGATTCCCGTATTTTAAAGCCACGAACGCCGTCATGACCACGCCGACCGTAGCCAGTACGACGCCCGGGCCGATGATGGGTTTTATCTCCGAGAACTTCGTGTCCATACCGCCCGTGAAGAGGATAATACACAAGGCGATCATCCCCACGAACTGGGTCATCTCGACCGAACGGTACGAGATGAAATTCAAACCGAACAACATGCCCACCCCGAGGAACAGCAACAGCGCGGGGGCCCCGAAACGATACGCGACCTTACCGGCCATCACCGCCACGAAGAGCAGCAATGCGCCTACCAATACTACATTTTCACCACTGATGTCTATCATTCTTCTCCGTTTATGTTACGTTATGCTTTATCTACTATGTTCAGCCTGGTCAGCGGCTTGTACTCCAGGTCGGCGTACTCGAACGCCTGCATGGCTGCAAAACTGTTGTCGGGCGTACGGTAGAGGGCCACCGTGAGCGCCGGGACATTCGCGCGTGCCAGGCCGAGCAGCCGGTCTACGGCGCCGTTCTCCACCGACTGCACCACATCGGCACGGACGCCCCGGTCGAAGTAGAGCTCCTCGAAAACGAGGTAGCAATGCTTGTCCTTGTGGAAGGGCACGCCCCCCGAGCCGAAGAGCTGGATCGCAGCCATGACCATCCCCGAGAGGATCAGCAGCCCGCCGATGAAAACGATCGCCGAACGCATGTTGTTCGTGAGCTCCGCCCCGTACATGTTGTTCACTACCACCAACGCAACGCCGGCGATGAACAGCACGGCAGCGCGCAACTGGGACTTGCGGCGTTTTACCACAACGCCCCCGGGCAAGGCGTACATCGCCTCGCAAATTTTATTCCTATCCATATCTTTTTCATTATTAATCGTTTGTATTTCCTTTGTAAACCGGTAAAATACAACACGCTAAATAATGAGCCGGCGCAGCCGGTAGACGTAGTAGTCTACGGCATGCAGGCCGACGGACAGGTCAGAAGATTTGAATTCCGAGGTTACTTTCACGACACCCGCCTCGAACCGGTTCGCCGCAAAACGGTCGGCGTTCTGGCCGGTTCCGGATCCGCCGCGCTGGGAAACGGGCACGACTGGGGCAGGAGATACTTCCCCCGCCACGCGGGGTAAATTCAGGTCGGCATTGTACTCGCGCTCGCAACGCCATTGGTCGTGGGAAGCGCGGTCGACCGAAATCGTGACGGCGGCATGCTCCGCAACGGACGCAGGAATCCCCCTGCTGCCCGTTTCGTAGAACAGGCAACACAGCAAGCCCGACAGTATGATCGCGATTTTACGCATGCCTGAATTTCGATCGGCAACAAAGATAAAAAAAATCCGGCAAACATCACGCCTCTGCGGGGCAAAAAGAACTTATTGGGGGATAAAAATATACGTAATCGTCCCTTGCTGGCGTGCCGGGGCGGAGTCGTCGATGTTGAAACGCGATCTGCGGGCCGAACCGAGCGCCGAAGAGCGCATGCACTCGTCCCCGCCTTCGACCACCCGGGCGTTCGTCACGTCGCCCGCACGGTTGACCGTAATCTCGACCACCACTTCGCCGCCGCCTTCGCATTTGTAGGCCGGGACGGCCAGGTAGCGGGACGTCCGCACCGGATCGGTCAGCGAAAAGGAGACCGTGACGCGCCCCTTGACCTTGCGATCCTGGTGCTCGGAATCCTCCCCGGCACCGCGGCGCTGGCGGATGGCGCGCTCCTCGGCGAGCCCCTGTTCGTAAGCCTCGCGGTTGGCACGCATGCGCTCCTCGGCCGCAGCTGCGGCATCGTTGAGCGCCGCGGCATTGGTACCGCGGTCGTCCCTGAGCTTTTCGTTCAGCGCGTTTTCGTTCGAAACCTGGTTCTGGATGCTCCGCCAGTCGATCGGGTCTTTCTCCTGCCGTTCGCGCGCCAGCCGTTCCAGCCTGTCGCGCTCCTGTTCCAGCTCGGCCAGCGTCTGCAGGTCGATATACATCCCCTGGGTATGGGGCTTGCGGCCGACGACGATCTTCGACGAAACGAAGGCGATCATCAGCACCAGGTAGGCGATGAGCGTCACGCACAACCCGATGCGGTGGTCGTACGTCCACGAACCGGCATCCTGCTTCCGTTTCTCGAAAGGCAGGCGCAGGCGGGGGCGTTTGACTCGTTTTTCCGGTTCCGGCGTCGGCATGGCGTGTTTCCTGTTTTTTCCGCACAAAAATACTGTTTTTTTCCGAAATATCCACCCACGCCCGCGGTGATGTCGCTATAAACCCTTACTTTTTATAATAACCGCATAGGTACTTTTTATTAAGAAAAAATTTTTATCTTTGCGCGTAAATAATCGGAAACACTGCTTATGTCAACAAAACAACAAACGCTGAAGGCCCCGATCTCATTCTCCGGCAAGGGCCTCCACACGGGCGTCAAGGTAACCATGACCGTCAATCCCGCCGAAGTCGACACGGGGATCGTATTCCGCCGCACCGACCTCGAAGGGCAACCCATAATCCCCGCACTCTGCGACTACGTCGTAGACACTTCGCGCGGCACGACCATCGAGAGCGGCGGCCACCGCGTAAGCACCATCGAACACATCATGTCGGCGCTCTGGACGCTGGGCGTGGACAACGCCGTGATCGACATCGACGCCCCCGAGACCCCCATCATGGACGGTTCGGCCTGCGCCTATGCCAAGGCCATCACCGAAACGGGCGTCGCCGACCAGGACGCCGAACGCAAATTCTACCACGTGACCGAAAAGATGGTCTACACGATCCCCGAGAAGGGCGTGGCCATCATCCTCTATCCCGACGACGAGTTTTCGGTCTCGGTGCACGTGGACTACAACTCGAAGGTCATCGGCAACCAGTACGCCACCTTCAACCCGGGTGACAACTACGCCGAGAAAATCTCGCCCTGCCGCACGTTCGTCTTCCTGCACGAACTGGAGCCGCTCATCAAAATGAACCTCATCAAGGGCGGCGACCTGGACAACGCCATCGTCGTGGTCGAAAACCCTGTCCCGGCCGACCAGCTGGAACACCTGAAAAAGATCTTCAACAAGCCCGACATCGAGATCAAGGCGGGCTACCTCAACAACCTCGAACTGCGCTGCAACAACGAACTGGCGCGCCACAAGCTGCTCGACCTGCTGGGCGACTTCGCACTGCTGGGCGTCCGCATCAAAGGCCGCGTCTGGGCCACCCGCCCCGGGCATTTCGCCAACACCGAGTTCATGAAGCAGCTCAAGCACACCATCCGCCGGGCCGGCGAAAAACCCCGTTTCCAGTACGACTGCCGCAAGCCGCCGCTCCACGACATCAACGACATCCGCCACATGCTGCCCCACCGTCCGCCGTTCCTGCTGGTCGACCGCATCTTCCACCGCGACGCGACGGACGTGGCCGGTATCAAGAACGTCACGATGAACGAACCCTTCTTCGTGGGGCATTTCCCCGAGGAGCCGGTCATGCCGGGCGTGCTGATCGTCGAGGCGATGGCCCAGTGCAGCGGCATCCTCGTGCTGGGCGACGTGCCCGACCCGGAGAACTACTCGACCTATTTCATGAAGATCGACGGCGTCAAGTTCAAGCGCAAGGTCGTCCCCGGTGACACGCTCCAGTTCGAAATCCACCTCATGGAGCCGATCCGCCGCGGCGTGGCCGTCGTGGAGGCAAAGGCCTTCGTAGGCGAAACCCTCGCCTGCGAAGCCGTACTGATGGCCCAGGTCGTTAAAAACAAAAACAACAAGTAAGCGATGATCAGCAATCTGGCATACATCCATCCCGACGCAAAAATCGGGAACAATGTCACGGTGGAACCTTTCGCCTATATCGCCGGCGACGTGGTGATCGGCGACGACTGCTGGATCGGGCCCGGCGCCGTGATCCACGACGGGGCGCGCATCGGCAAAGGATGCAGGATACACACCGCAGCCTCCGTCTCCTGCCTGCCGCAGGATCTGAAATTCGCTGGCGAGGTCACGACGGCCGAGATCGGCGACTACAACGACATCCGCGAGTATGTGACCATCAGCCGCGGCACGGCGTCGCGCGGCAAGACGGTCGTGGGCGACCACAACCTGCTCATGGCCTACGTCCACATCGCCCACGACGACGTGGTCGGCAGTAACTGCGTCATCGCCAACCGCGTGTCGCTGGCCGGCGAGGTCGAGATCGGCGACTGGGTGGTGATCGGCGGCCATGCCGCCATACACCAGTGGACGCGCATCGGCGACCACGCCATGATCCAGGGCGGGGCGCTGCTGGGGCAGGACGCCCCTCCGTTCGTCATCGTACGCAACGACACGATGCGCTTCGCGGGCATCAACAAGATCGGGCTCTCGCGCCGCGGCTTCACCCCCGAGCGCATCGGCGAGATCCACGACGCCTGCCGCATCCTCTTCCAGAGCGGCCTGAACTACATGTCGGGGTGCGAGGAGGTCGAGAAGCAGGTACCCCAAAGCAAGGAACGCGACGAGCTGGTGAAATTCATCCGCGAATCGAAGCGCGGCATCATCAAGCCCTATGAAAGCGTATCGAAAGAGGAGTAAAATTTCCGTATAAATATTGGTATATTAGAAATTTTCACTATATTTGCAATGTCGAAAGACAAAGCAAGTGGTAAGGGGACGGGGAGTCCCCTTATTTTATACATATTCACGACCGGTATTCAGCTATGATCGACACAAAAAAGATAATCGAGGCGGCGGAGCGCAACCTGCAGGGGACGGACATGTACGTCGTGGGATGCACCTGCACGCCCGGCAACGATATCGAGCTGCTCATCGACAGCGACACCTCGGTGGCCATCGACGCCTGCGTCAGGCTCAGCCGCTCGATCGAGGAGGAATTGGATCGCGACGAGGAGGATTTCTCGCTGACGGTGGCTTCGGCCGGCATCGGGTCGGAGCTCAAGTGCCTGCGCCAGTACCGCAAGCTGGTCGGCAGCACGGTCGAGGTGCTGCTCACCTCGGGCATCAAGGTGCTGGCGAAACTCGACGCGGCCGACGACCAGGGCATCACCCTCTCCTACGAGGAGAAGCAGGCCGTCGAAGGCAAAAAACGCAAGCAACTGGTGACGGTGACGCGCCGTTACGGCTTCGGCGAAATCAAGTCCGCGCGGGAGTGGCTGGATTTCAAATAGGCACTCGCGCCGGACAACCCCGGACAAACGGCGGGGAGCCGCAGGCAAAAACAAGCATAAACTGAAAACAAGATAAACGACACAATGGACAATCTCAATCTTATCAGCAACTTTGCCGAGTTCAAAGAGCTGAAGAACATCGACAAGAGCACGATGATCGGTGTGCTGGAGGACGTTTTCCGCCACGCACTGCAGAAACAGTACGAAACGGACGAGAATTTCGACGTCATCATCAACCCCGAGAAGGGCGACCTCGAAATCTGGCGCAACCGCACCGTCGTCGAGGACGGCGCAGTCGAGAATCCCAATACGCAGATCGCCGTGTCGGAGGTCAAGGCCATCGACCCGACCTACGAGATCGGCGACGAATATGCCGACGAGATCAAACTCGCCTCGTTCGGCCGCCGCACCGTGTTGTCGCTGCGCCAAAACCTGGCATCGCGCATCCTCGACCTGGAGAAGGCCAGCCTCTACGAGAAGTATTCGGAGAAGGTCGGCGAGATTGTCACCGGCGAAGTTTACCAGGTGTGGAAAAAGGAGGTGCTGATCCTCGACGACGAGGAGAACGAACTGATCCTGCCCAAGGCGGAGCAGATTCCCAACGACTTCTACCGCAAGGGCGATACCATCAAGGCCATCGTCAAGTCGGTCGAGATGAACAATAACCAGCCGCGTATCATCCTTTCGCGCACGGCCAACCAGTTCCTCGAACGCCTCTTCGAGCAGGAGGTTCCCGAGATCTTCGACGGGCTGATCACCATTAAGAAGATCGTCCGCATCCCGGGCGAGCGCGCCAAAGTCGCCGTGGAGTCCTACGACGAACGCATCGACCCGGTAGGCGCATGCGTAGGCATGAAGGGTTCGCGCATCTACTCGATCGTCAAGGAGCTGCGCAACGAAAACATCGACGTGGTGAACTACACGGCCAACCCGTCGCTGATGATCCAGCGTGCGCTGAATCCCGCCAAGATTTCGAGCATCACCATCGACGAGGAGAAAATGACCGCTTCGGTCTACCTCAAGCCCGACCAGGTGTCGCTGGCCATCGGCAAGGGCGGCCTGAACATCCGCCTCTCGAAGATGCTCACCGGGTACGACATTGACGTATACCGCGAGGTCGAAGAAGAGGACGTGGCCCTCACCGAATTCGCCGACGAGATCGACGGATGGATCATCGACGCTCTGAAGAACGTCGGCTGCGACACGGCCAAGAGCGTGCTGGAACTGCCCGTAGAGGAGATCGCCGCGCGTGCCGACCTGGAGCTGGAACAGGCACAGAAGGTCGTCGAAATCCTGAAGGCCGAATTTGAAGAGTAACATAAGCAAGAAAGGAAAACACAAGATATGGGTAACGAAAGAAAATTAAGGCTCATTCAGGTTGCAAAGGAGTTCAAGGTGGGACTGAATACCATCACGGACTTCCTGCAGAAGAAGGGCATCAAGAGCGACGGGTCGCCCAATACGCTGGTCGACGCGGAGACTTATGCCGTCCTGGAGAAGGAGTTCGGGGCGAACCGCGCCGCAGGCAATGCACGCGAGTCGATCCGCGAGCGTATCTCCCTGAAGCAGACGACCATCACCCTCGAAGAAGCTAAGAAGCAGGAGCGCGAGGAGGAAAAAGAGGTGGTCATCAAAAGCAACGTAATCAGCGTCAAGGACGAAATCCAGCAGCCGAAGTTCCTCGGCAAGATCGACCTGTCGCCCAAACCCAAGGCTGCGCCGGCACCCGCCCCGAAGGCGGAAGCGGAAAAACCCGCCGCACAGCATCCTGCGGCCCCCGCAGCACCGGCACCTGCCCAGGCGCCCAAGGCTGCCGCACAACCCGCACCGGCCATGCCTGCAACCCCGGAAGCCCGGCCGTCACAGGCAGCCCCTGCCACACCGGCAAGCCCCGCCGCACCCGCAACGCCGGTGCATGCGGCGCCTGCTGCTCAGGCTGCCCAGGCTGCGCCCGCTGAACCTGCGAAACCCGCCGCACCGGCCACGCCGGCACCCGCAGCGCAGGCTCCCGGGCAACCGGACGCCAAGCCCGCAGAAGCCCCGGCCCCCGCGCCGGAACCGACCGCTCCCAAAGACAACATCTTCCGTCCGGAGACCGTGACCCTTACCGGGCCGCAGGTACTCGGCACGATGGACGTGTCGGGATTCGTGGCCGGCGGCAAGCACAAGCGCAAGCGCCTGCAAAAGGAAAAGGTCGACGTCAGCAAAGCCCCGAAGGGCAATGCGCAGGGCGGCGGCAACAAGCAGGGTGGACAAGGGGGCCAGGGCGGCCAGAACCGTCCCGGACAGGGCGGGCAAAACCGTCCCGGCGCCCAGAACCAGCCCAAACCGGGCGAAGGCCGTCGCAACAAAAACAAAGGTAAGGCCGCACCCAAGCCGATCGTACGCCCCGAAGTGAGCGACGAGGAGGTTTCGAAGCAGGTAAAGGACACCCTGGCACGCCTGACGGCCAAGGGTGCCAAAAGCAAGAGTGCCAAATACCGCAAGGATAAACGCGACGCCGTTGCCGAGCGTATGAACGAAGAGTTCGAACGCGAGGAACAGGAACGCTCGACCCTCAAAGTCACGGAGTTCGTGACCGTGAGCGAGTTGGCGACGATGATGAACGTGTCGCCCACGCAGGTCATCACGGCCTGCATGAACCTGGGACTGATGGTCTCCATCAACCAGCGCCTCGACGCCGAAGCGCTCGTCGTGGTCGCCGAGGAGTTCGGCTACAAGGTCGAATTCGTCTCGGTCGAGATCCAGGAGGCCATCAACGACGAGGGCGAAGACAAGGAGGAAGACCTCGTGCCGCGTCCGCCGATCGTCACGGTCATGGGACACGTCGACCACGGTAAGACCTCGCTGCTGGACAACATCCGCAAAACCAACGTCATCGAAGGCGAGGCCGGGGGTATCACGCAGCACATCGGTGCGTACAGTGTCGAGCTCAACGGCCAGAAGATCACGTTCCTCGATACGCCGGGCCACGAAGCCTTCACGGCCATGCGTGCCCGCGGTGCCGCCGTAACGGACGTCGCGATCATCATCGTGGCGGCCGACGACAGCGTCATGCCGCAGACGATCGAGGCCATCAACCATGCGCAGGCCGCAGGCGTGCCGATGGTCTTCGCCATCAACAAGATCGACAAGCCCAATGCCAACCCCGACCACATCAAGGAGCAACTCTCGCAGATGAACTATCTGGTGGAGTCGTGGGGCGGTAAATACCAGGATCAGGAAGTTTCGGCCAAGAAGGGCCTGAACCTCGACAAACTGCTCGAAAAGGTGCTGCTCGAAGCCGAGATGCTCGACCTGAAGGCCAACCCCGACAAGAAGGCGCAGGGCACGGTCATCGAATCGACGCTCGACAAGGGCCGCGGGTACGTCTCGACGATCCTCGTGCAGAGCGGTACGCTCCACGTGGGCGACGTGATCCTGTCGGGCACCTACACGGGCCGCGTAAAGGCCATGTTCAACGAGAACGGCAAGAAGGTCGAATCCGCCGGCCCCTCGACGCCGGTACAGGTGCTGGGACTGAACGGCGCGCCGCAGGCCGGCGATACGTTCAACGTGATGGAGGACGACCGCTCGGCACGCGAAATCGCCAACAAACGCGAGCAGTTGCAGCGCATGCAGGGCATCATGACCCAGAAGCACGTGACGCTCGACGAAATCGGCCGCCGTATCGCCATCGGATCGTTCAAGGAGCTCAACATCATCGTCAAGGGCGACGTGGACGGCTCGATCGAAGCCATGTCGGGCTCGCTCATCAAGCTCTCGAAGGAGACCGTGCAGGTCAACGTCATCCACGCCGCCGTGGGACAGATCTCGGAGTCGGACGTGCTGCTGGCCGCCGCTTCGAACGCCATCATCGTCGGCTTTCAGGTACGCCCGTCGGCTGCGGCGCGCAAGCTGGCCGAGAAGGAGGAGATCGAAATCCGCCTCTACTCGATCATCTACGATGCGATCAACGACATCAAGGATGCCATCGAGGGCATGCTCGAACCCGTGATGAAGGAGGAGATCGTCGCTTCGGTCGAGGTACTGGAGATCTTCAAGATATCGAAGGTCGGCACCGTGGCCGGCTGTATCGTCCGCGAAGGCAAGCTCCAGCGCAACACCCCGATCCGCGTCATCCGCGACGGTATCGTGATCTACACCGGCAAGCTGGGTTCGCTCAAGCGCTTCAAGGACGACGTCAAGGAGGTTACGGCCGGCCAGGACTGCGGCCTGAACATCGAATCGTTCAACGATATCCGTGTCGGCGACATCGTCGAGGGATACGAACAGGTCGAGGTGAAACGCAAATAGCAACGCCATGCTGAAACGTCTGACCGTTTTGCTGTTGTCGCTCTGCACGCTGTGCGGAGCGGCATCGGCCATGCAACCCGGGGAGGGTACCACCGCAAAGGAACAGAAGGCGCTGCAAAAAGCCCAGAAAAAGAAACTCCGCCGGGAAGCGCGGCATTTCGAATCCCTGCGCAATGAAGCCATCGAGAAATTCGCTCGCGGGCACCAGCCCTCGGAGATCAGCACCCCCTCGTTCGTAAACGACTTCTGCATTTCGAACGTCATCTGCGCCGGGGACAACATCACGGGCAACGTGATGCTGCGTTTCGACATCACACCCCTCTACGGGGGGTTCCGCCTCTATATGGGCGGCGAGCGCAACGGCACGGCCGCCTTTGCCAAAGGCGCGGCCTATCCTTCGTCCGACCACTACGGCCGGGTCTACACGATGCGCGGAGGACAACCCGAACACGTCGTCGTCATGTTCTACAACATTGCCCCGGGTATCGACACGCTCGATCGCGTGGACATCAGCATGGGCCTTGCCCTGAATACGCTGAACATCATCACGATGCGTAACGTACCGATTTTCTGGACTTACACGGACAAGGCCATCAGGAACTTTGTCCGCGAAAAATCGGCGAAAGGAAACGCTAACCAAAACCAAAATACAAACTTAAAGTAAAAATGACTACCCAGATCAAATTTACGACCGCCGAAGAGGCCGTCAAGGTTATCAAATCGGGCGACCACATCCACCTGAGCTCCGTGGCTTCGGCCCCCCAATGCCTGATCAACGCCATGTGCGCACGCGGCGAGGCCGGCGAACTGAAGGATGTCCACATCCACCACCTGCACACCGAAGGCCCGGCACCCTATGCCGACGAGAAGTTCGAAGGCGTATTCCAGCTCGATTCGTTCTTCGTGGGCGGCAACGTCCGCAAAGTCACCCAGAGCGGCTATGCCGACTATATTCCGATTTTCCTGAGCGAGACGCAGCGCCTCTACCGCTGCGGCGCAGTACCCTGCAATGTGGCGATGATCCAGGTGTCGACGCCCGACAAGCACGGCTTCGTATCGCTCGGCACGTCGGTCGACGCAACGCTGGCCGCCGTGGAGACCGCCGAGCACGTGATCGCCGTCGTAAACAAATATGTCCCCCGCGCATTCGGGCAGGCCATGATCCACTCCTCGAAGATCGACATCTTCGTACAGGATGACAAACCGCTGATCGAGGCGCACTTCACGCAGCCGAACGCCACCGAAGAAGCCATCGGCAAACACTGCGCCGCCCTGATCGAGGACGGTGCGACACTCCAGATGGGCATCGGCGCCATCCCGAACGCCGTACTGGCGCAGCTGGGCAACCACAAGAACCTGGGTATCCACACCGAAATGTTCGCCGACGGCGTACTCCCGCTCGTGGAGAGCGGCGTCATCAACGGCGAAGCCAAGAACATCGACAAGGGCAAGATGGTATCGACGTTCCTGATGGGTTCGCAGCGCGTCTACGACTTCATCGACGACAACCCTGCCGTGCTGATGATGGACGTGGGCTACACGAACGACCCCTATATCATTTCGAAGAACGACCGCGTAACGGCCATCAATTCGGCGCTGCAGGTCGACATTACCGGCCAGGTATGCGCGGACTCGCTGGGCACGAAGTTCTATTCGGGTGTCGGCGGCCAGATCGACTTCGTATACGGCGCATCGCTGTCGAAGGGCGGCAAGGCCATCATTGCCATGCCCTCGATGACCAATAAGGGCATCTCGAAGATCGCCCCCGTACTGTCGCCAGGCGCAGGCGTCGTCACGACCCGCAACCACATCCACTGGTTCGTAACCGAGCACGGGGCCGTAGACCTCTACGGCAAGACGCTGCAGGAGCGCGCACGCCTGATCATCTCCGTAGCCGACCCGTCGGCACAGGAGGAACTCGACCGTGCCGCCTTCGAGCGTTTCGGCCCGCACCACCACTATGTGAAGGGTTACATGAAAAAGTAATTTTTTCACATCCGAAAGGCGCCCACTGCAATAGCGGGCGCTTTTTTTGTATCTTTACCATACAAAGCCCGCACATGAAAAAATATACGTTTTTCCTGCTGCTCATCCTCCTGACAGGCTGTGCCTCGTCCCGCAAGGCCCATGTCAGCGCAACACCCGACGGAAAACAATACGTCGTAATCCTTTCGATGGACGCCTTCCGCTGGGATCTCGCCGGCCGCAGCCATACGCCGACACTCGACTCGCTCGCCCGGGCGGGAACCTATGCCGAAATTTATCCGGTCTACCCCTCCAACACCTTCCCCAGCCATTACGCCATGGCCACGGGCCTGCATCCCGACCACCACGGGGTCGTGAACAACAATTTCTACGACCGGAAGATCGGGCGCAAGCTCTCAGTGTTCGACGCGGAGGATGTCCGGCTGCCGGGATTCTGGAGCGGCGAACCGATCTGGAACACGGCGGAAAGACAGGGCCTCACGGCCAACATCTTCATGTGGCCGGGCAGCGAAGTCCCGATCGACGGGCATCAGGCGACCGTCTGGACTCCCTACTCGTCGAAACCGACCTACTACCAACGCGCCGATTGGGTGATCGAAGCCATGACGCGCCCCGAAGCCGAGATCCCGGAGCTGGTGATGTGGTATTTCGAAGAGCCCGACGCCACGATGCACACCTACGGCCCCGATTCACCGCAGGCAGTCGCCCAGGCCGAACACATCGACTCCGTCCTCCGCTATTTTTTCCGTGAGATACGGCGCTCGCCCGTCTTCGAGCGAATCAATTTCATCGTAACGGCCGACCATGGCATGGCCGCGCTTTCGCCGGAGCGATACATCAACCTCATGCCGCTGCTCGACACTACGCAGGTCATACGTACCGTACCTGGCACCCCGTTCGGGCTGGAGGTGAAAGAAGAGTATGCCGACACGGCGATCAGGATACTCCGCAGGACGGGGCACATGAAGGCCTGGCGGCGCGAGCAGATGCCCCGGCGTTTCCATTACGGCACCCACCCTACCCGCCTGACGAACATCATCGTCATCCCCGAGACCGGATGGACGCTCGACTACGCGGCCGAAACACGCCCCGTCCGCAAACGCGGCACACACGGCTTCGACAACCGCGACCGCGACATGCACATGGTCTTCTACGCCTCGGGCCCCGCATTCCGCAAGGGCTACCGGCAGGGCTCGTTCCAGAACCAGAACATGTACCTCATCCTGTGCAGGCTGCTGGGCATCGAGCCCGCCCCCAACGACGGGGAGTGGAAAGATGTAAAACGCATGTTCCGGAACAAATAAAAAATATTTTTCTATATTTGTGACAATACGCGACCGCCAATGAAAGTCAGCACTCCCAAAAGCAGACAGGATCTGCATATCAAAAGACGTGACCGGGTACTCGAGGTAGGCCCCGGCAATCGCCCCTCCTTCCGTGCGAACGTCCTCGTGGAGAAATTCCTCGGCGACGATACCCATCGCTGCGGCGGCCTGCGCATATTCCCCCACCAGCAGCTGGTCAACGCTGCGGCCGAAGCCCTGCCTTTTGCAGACAAGGAATTCGACTACGTGATCTGCAACCAGGTACTCGAACACAGTGACGACCCGGCGCAGTTCCTGCGCGAAGTAATGCGGGTCGGCAAGGCCGGCTACATCGAGACCCCGAGCCTGCTCGGCGAATGGCTTTTCCCCAAGAAATCGCACCGCTGGGTCGTGCTCAACATCGGCGACAAACTGTTTCTTTACGACAAGCGGCGCGTACCCGGCAACTACGCCAACGATTACGGAGAACTGTTCCTGAACTACCTGCCCTACCAGTCGCTCCCCTACAAACTGCTGCCCTTCTCCGAAGGGGAGTTGCTGCACGTACGCTACGAGTGGAAAGACGATATCGATTTCCTGATAAACCCCACGGACGAATATTACAGCAAGTTCTTCCTGAAGAAATGGGATCGAGAAATGGTCTGCACACTCTTTCCTCCCCGCGGACTCGCGACGGAACTGGGGCGCACGCTCCGCGCCGCAGCCCACGTCATAGGCGACAAACTGCGCCGGTCACAGGGACGCCGTCCCCTCTTGCTGGAAGAATACAAAGCCCTCCATCCCGGAGAATTCAAATAACCCGGGAGTGTAAAAACCCGTCCGCCCAGGTGATTCCAGGGCATATAACAATATTAACGACAAAAAACATCCGCCAATTCCGGATGTTTTTCGTATATTTGTATGTGCAATCCCAAATTCCAAAGCCTATGAGAAATTAACGCGCGTATTTTAACCCTTCCACAAGAACTGTTCATGCCGTCCACGCACTAAAAGCGCCGGCAAATACATATAAAAAGCGTTAGCTTTGTACCTTGCTTTCTGAAAATCTGGAAAATTTTAAGAGCAACCAAGGAATGAAGTTTGACGCTCACGTTTTCAACGTGGGCTTCATTCTGTATTTGGTTGCACAGGTAATTCCAGAGCCTCAGAGAGCAAATCAGAGTTTTGTCCCACGTTTTTTATATCTCCACACCCCACAACTCCCACTTAACTATGCCGAGGGACAGGCATCCTGATAATTGTTATGAACAACTATCTCCTGCTGATCGGCATCAGTTGCGTACCTGCTGTGACGGGCATGTGCATCACGCTGCCGCTCTGGCTTCTGAGGCACCTGCGCAACCAAACGATCCATACGCTCGGGCTGACCGTTCTTTTCCTGACCCTGGCAAGTTGCCTGCTGCCGGTAATCACGGGTGAAAATTCGGGTACCGGATTTGCGGCAATCGCCCTGAGCTGCATAAACTTTTTCCTATTCCGGCACTACGAACGTCTGCTCTACACCATGCGCTGCCCGGGTTGCCGCCACGCGACACTCCGCGTCCGCGCAGTAACCCGCCGCACTTACCGGCTCCACTGCAAACGGTGCGGACTCTACACCGACTGGCATGAATAACCGACTATATGGGTAATTGTCATGCCACGCGTCCAGTGAGCGCTTTTACCGAAGGATCCGCCAGGGGAGTTGGCGAAATACCGGGGCTATTGTTTTGATAAAACCGGATGATCCGGTAATACCGGTGCACACTGGGATAATTGCAAATTGAACAGGGGGTAAAAGGAGAGTCTCGCGGTCGACAATGCCCCCGCAATCAAAACGCCTCCAATAGCAAAGGGTAAAAAACGGCATCCGCAGGTACAACGCGCCCCGTATCCGGATCGGCCGGATTGCCCTTTCGGGAAGATCTCGGAAGATCTTCCCGATCTTTTTTGCTGCCATAGCGGCCAATCCGTTACGTATGATTTGTTTTTCCGGCAACTGTAACGCGGGAGCTCGGAAAGGGGCATAAAAAAAGGTCAGATCTAATGATCTGACCTTGAAGAGGCGGCTACCTACTCT
>OLPA01001378.1_pt1 | contig 20407 bp, 9 predicted proteins | sample 1672811 | NCBI WGS metagenome assembly OLPA01 (sample SAMEA3136726, study PRJEB25190) | human gut metagenome | biome: human gut; feature: human-associated habitat; material: faeces | place: Austria | collected 2013
AGCCTATTTGTCATTATTTATTTATTTAAATCTTATAACTAAAAATTTTATACAATTTATTAATTTATATCAATTCGATACTGTTCGCCGTTCCATGTTACGTTCTGAGTTATTGTCATTTCTATTGCTGTCAGCGGAACATATGCAACATCATCTATCATTGTCATTGGATATCCCATATCATACGATTCTCCATTTACTATTATACCTTTGTTATCCAACATCATATAAATATAGTTTCCGTTATATTCCATTGCAATTGATTTATACTCATTATTCCAATCAATAGTTTTCGCTCCTATATATTTATATATTTCATCCATTGGCAGCATGATAATCCCATCTTTTATAATCGGCTGATCATAAAAATCCAGCTCTGTATTATTTAAATTAACTGATATAACTGGCTTGCCATCTAAAACATATGGATCTTCTTTGGTTCCTGTTCCGGATAATATAATAGCATTATCAATATCTAAATAAAATGCCGGACGTATTCCTTTTTTCTCAGTTACCGAACTTTTTGTATATTTGTCACCTACTTTAAAATCAATATTACTATACGGAAGATGATGCATATTTTGTGTATCTTCTAATACTTCTCCGCTTATTATGCAACCATTTATTCCAGCTTCTGCTTCATTAGCATTATATGGACTTCTTATCCAATAAGCATAATTATAATTCGCCTTCTCATATTCAAATTTTAGACCCTCAGATAATTGTGATACTGCAGAATCAAATGATTTAAAAATATTATATATTTGTTCCTCTTCTAACAAAAATATTTTGTCTTGTGTTATATTTTTAACACCACCTTTTCCAGTAATCATATATCCGACTCTTGGAATTGTATAATAATTATCTCCATGTGCATTTGTTTCACCATACATATTTTTAAATAATCCAAATGGATATTTTATTATATCTTTAGAAACTCGCTCAATAGGCCAATATGTTTGAATATAACTATTAATCATTATACTTCTTTGACTATTAGTAAAATTTGTTCTTGATATAAAACCACTTTCTTTATTATATTCAACAATATTTAAATCTGTCGAATTAAGCCATTTTCTTATTGATGACTCCTTCCAAAAATTTGTTTCTTTATTATGTAAATCTTCTACTGTATCAAATTCTTTAAAACACAGTATTTTATCAGAATATAACAAAACTTTCGATTCCATATCAATGTTATAGTTGATTTCATCAAAATAGAATTTTCCATTGTCAAATTTGCCTATTTCATATTTATCATTATAATCCGATTTTTTTATAACTATATTATTAGTTTCATCATATATTGCATCATTACTGAAAATTTTATTATTATCATTATTTACATACCTCCATAAAATAGGTTCATCATTGTACTTTCCCATTAAGAAATAATCTCCTTGCTTTAATTCGGGCAAAGATTGCAAATTTTCTGTTTGCGCAACACACAATGAGGTGTTCAGTGAAAATATTATTGTTATAACTATAATCAAATTCATCAATTTTTTCATTGTTTATTTCTCCAGTAATTCCTTATTTGCATTTCTTTTATAGGTTGTACAACATCAGCATATGCTGATGCTGTACTTATCAATATCGTTACTGCAAATATAACAATTACTATTCTTGTTATTTCTTTCATACTTTTTCCTCTGTTTAACTTTATTTTGTATTTATGTCAATTCGATACTGTTCGCCGTTCCATGTTACGTTCGGTGTTATTGACATTTCTATCGCTGTCAGCGATACATATGCTACATCTTCTATCATTGTCATTGGATAACCTAAGTCGTATATCTCTCCATTTATCATTATTCCTTTGTTATCTCTTAACATATAAATGTAGTTTCCATCCTTTTCTATTGTGACGGCTTGGGTTTCTTCATCCCAATTTACTTTTGCACCTAATTTCTCAAAAGTTTCTTTCACCGGTAACATTACTATTCCGTCTTTTATTGTTGGCTGGTCACTCATTTCTGCTTTTGTTCCATTTGTATATACTTCTATTTCTCTTCCTGTCATTATATATGGCTCTTCTGCTGTTCCGCTTCCCGATAATATTACTGCATTATCTTCGTCTAAGTAAAATGCCGGTCTTATCCCTCCATAATAATAACACGAGAGATGCATATATTCTCCATCTTCACCCAAAGAAGTGCAACCCAATTCATCTTTTGATGCAGTACGCAAAAAATAATCATTATATTCACTCAACTTTGTAAATAATGAATCACAATCTTCTCCTAATACCGCTTTAACTTCACCTAAGTTTTTCCACATATTATATATTTGCATCTCGTCCATTAAAAACACAGTATCCGTCACTTCGTGCGCTGCTCCATGATATGCCTCCGGCAATTCTTCTATATCATAAAATTTGAAATATCCGCCATTCATCGGACTTCCCTGCCTATATTCCTTTAATGCGTTATATACTTCTGTCTCCCCATTTGTTGCTAAATCAAGATGATTTAACGGCAGCATAGTCCATTGCATTACCGGTTTAAATACTTTTCTTTCTTTTTTTGAAAAATTACTTTCATATAGAAATCCTTTCTCGTTAGTAGGAATTTGGGCACTATCTATAACAAGATTATTGTAATTGACTGCCCAACTCCATTCTTTTTCGCCTTCCGCAACATCTGAATTTAACCAGGCTCTTGGAAAAGATTCTTCCCAAAAATTATTTTCTCCAAATGGTTTTAAACACAATATTTTATCACTTACTATGAGTTTACCATTCTCATCATCTGCTACATATCTCCAAACTATTGGCTCCTCATTATATTTTCCTAAAATAAAGTAATCTCCTATTTGCATTTCTTTTATAGGTTGTACAACATCAGCATATGCTGATGCTGTACTTATCAATATCGTTACTGCAAATATAACAATTACTATTCTTGTTATTTCTTTCATACTTTTTCCTCTGTTTAACTTTATTTTGTATTTATGTCAATTCGATACTGTTCGCCGTTCCATGTTACGTTCGGTGTTATTGACATTTCTATCGCTGTCAGCGATACATATGCTACATCTTCTATCATTGTCATTGGATAACCTAAGTCGTATATCTCTCCATTTATCATTATTCCTTTGTTATCTCTTAACATATAAATGTAGTTTCCATCCTTTTCTATTGTGACGGCTTGGGTTTCTTCATCCCAATTTACTTTTGCACCTAATTTCTCAAAAGTTTCTTTCACCGGTAACATTACTATTCCGTCTTTTATTGTTGGCTGGTCACTCATTTCTGCTTTTGTTCCATTTGTATATACTTCTATTTCTCTTCCTGTCATTATATATGGCTCTTCTGCTGTTCCGCTTCCCGATAATATTACTGCATTATCTTCGTCTAAGTAAAATGCTGGACGGATACCTCCATAAAAATGACATGAACCATGTCCATACTCTCCATTTTCATCCAGAGAAGTGCAACCCGTTTCATCTTTTGATGCAGTACGAAGAAAATATTCAGTATATTCGCCTGGTTCAGAGAATGCTGAAACTCCCTTTTCACCTAATATCGCTTTTATATCACCAAAATTCTTCCACATATTATATATCTGCATCTCATCCATTAAAAACACAGTATCTGTAACTTCATATGCTGCTCCATGATATGCCTCCGGCAATTCTTCCACACTATAAAATTTGAAATATGAAGGCTCAATCGAACTTCCCTGTCTATATTCTTTTAATGCGTTATATACTTCTGTCTCCCCATTTGTTGCTAAATCAAGATGATTTATTGGCAGCATAGTCCATTGCGTTACCTGTTTTAATACTTTTCTTTCTTTCTGTGAAAAATTACTTTCATTTAGAAATCCCTTTTCTTTTGTATTTATATTTTCATTTACCCATCTATTATGAAACTCTTTTAGATTCCAATCCACTTCACCTTCAGATACTGTAGAATTCAACCATTTTCTGACATATGATTCCTGCCAAAAACTACTAAGACCAAACGGCTTGTTACACAAAACTTTATCACTTACTATGAGTTTACCATTCTCATCATCTGCTACATATCTCCATATTATTGGCTCATCATTGTATTTTCCTAAACTAAAATAATCTCCTATTTGCATACTATCAATTTTTAAATTCTCAGATTCAATTATATTAGAATTACTTTTTGCGATTACCGACACAAATAATATACTTCCGGTTACTATTGTTAAACTCAGAAAAAAAATTATTAACCTTTTCATTTTTTACTCCTCCTTATTTATTTATCATTTGTCAGGTTTTGTCAACCAAATAGATGTTGATAATTCATTTTTCCATTGCCCCACTCCATTATATATGTAATCGTTTATATCATATATTAAATTTCCACCCGTATAAGCATCAGGAAAATCACTATACCGTGTACCGGAGGGGGATTGGTCATATGTCATATTGTTACCATTGTTGTGTGTATTATCATTTCCATAAATATTGCCATAACCTTGTTCATTTGAACCTCCGGAATATACACTTATGGGAATTCCATTAGCTTTAAGTGTTTCTACCTTTTTTAAATATGCTTCAAAAAATTGTCTCTTTTGTAAAAAAGTTGCTGTATTGCTTGCATCATTACGCCCCGTCACAAGCCCCATATCAAATTCTATCTGCATTCCTACCTTGGTATGCTCTTTATCATTGTTTTTATTAGCAATATTATATTCCAACACAGCATTATAAACAGTTTCAAGCTTATTATAATCTGCATCATTACCAGAAGAATAATATAAACTTGGCTGTATAAATATATAGTCGAATAATGGTCTTCCTTTGCTATCAAATTCATCTGCATATCTTATGATACTCTTAACATCTTTATTATTTTCCGAAATATATGGTTTCCATATTAACTGTTTATTCTTATCATGTATATAATCAGATATCATACGCATCTCATCAACATCTCTACCTTCCTCATTACCATAATATATTCCGCCTATTATACTGTCATCAATCCACCATTCTCCTGTAATACTTTCATATATCTGTTTTGTATCTTCAACATAGTTTTCGGTTGGATATTCCGTTGTACCTATATATAATTTTGGCGTTACTGTATTTTTAATTTTCCCGGCAATACGCAAGAAATTTCTTGCGTCCATAAACTTACCAACTATTATTTTCATTGCGTCTGCCGCTACATTCGGGTCATCTGTAGTTCTTGTCTGCAATGCAAAGTTGCCGCTTCCCCCTGTTTGGATTAACCAGTTTAGAGCATCAAATATCGTAAACTGATAGTTGTCATACATGTCTTTTTCTGAATTTATCCACCCACTGGGATTACTCCCTATAGTCATATCACGTGACCTGCCCGGTGCGCATGCGTATATAACCTGAAATACACTGTCATTTCCTTGTCGCATATCACCCTGAGCCCCTACATACGCTTTAATTATATACTTTAGATTTTCACGCCCTTCTTCTGTTTCATTTAATTTATACAGCATTTCTTCTACTTCCTGAGGATTCTCAATAGTCGCCGCATATAATTCTTCAAAAGAATCATACTTTGTCCCGTAGTATGAATGTCCGCTTGTGTCGACATATGTCATTGGATTATTCGCACAATATGTATATAAGTTCAAACTAAGCGGGTCACTCGCATCTCCTCTATATGTATCTTCCTGTATAAACCGTGCTGTTTCTGCATCATAGAATCGAGATTTCAAATAATATAACTCTGTCTCGTTATCATATTCGTATCCGCTGTATCTGTATGGATTTTCTATATTTTCGGTCTCTCCCGTGATATTTCCAAACGGGTCGTATTCATATGCTGCCGCAATGTTTCCGCTCTTTTCTGTTAGCGCTGTAACGTCTCCATGTCCATTATAATGATACGTATACTTTTTATCATTAGACTCCCTTGTTATCAAATTTGTTCCATATACGTTCCTTGCTGTTTGGTTTCCTTCTCCGTCTGTCTCTAATACTATTTTATCATACTCATAAAGATATTTGCAAGTATTTCCATTTACTGTTTTAGATACCCTGTTTCCTTCTCCGTTATAAACATTGGAAATTACATTGCTTCCCTGATATGTTTTTACTAGACGGTTGAACACGTCATATTCATATACCGCACCTATTTCTGAGTCATCATCTAGTCCCAGCAGCTTTATTTCCAGTTCTGTTTCCTCTCCGTCGTCTGATTTTTCCACTCCTTGGAACTTACTGTGTATATTTCCGTTATTATCATAATTATATGTTACCGTCTTTTTGGTATTTCCAACAGTCTGAACCGTGTCTGTCAGACGCTCCTGTTCGTTATAATTATACGTTGTTAATGATATTATTCCGGATTCTGTAACCGTTTCAGTCTTTCTGTTTCCGGCTTTGTCATATGTATAGGACGTCTGCTTATTTGACGGTTCGGTTACCGTCTTTAATCTGTTTGCTTCATCATAGGTATATTTTGTTGCACCCTTGTCTGCACCTGACTCAGTTTCTTCTTTATATATCAGATTTTTTGCCTTATCATACGCATATGAATATGAACTTATTATAGTATCAGCAGAAGTTTTGTTCACAATGCTTGATAAAGTTCCGTCGTCATTATACTCAAATTCGGCTTTGGAACCGTCTGCATTTGTTATTTTATTTTGAGCGCCGTTTAAATAATATTCATATGTTGTTGGCTCCGCATTTTCTGCATCCTTGACAGTATGCAGTCTATTGTTTTTATCATAAGTCTTTATCGTTACATTATTCTTTGGATCAACAGTCTTTTCTGATACTTCTCCGTTATTTATCAATGTCGTTATATCATATTGGTAAGTCGTTGTTCCAATACCGGGAACATCCTTGGTCAAAACTCTGCCCAATTTGTCGTATGTTCTGGTTGTTGTTCCGCTTTCGTCCTGCATTGTCAGTTTATTATTGGCTCCATCGTACGTATTATGTATTAAGACATTATCGCCGAGTTTAGTATCTGTAAGCCTGTCGTGCACATCGTAAACAAAAGATAATGTTACACCATTTCTATCGGTTTTCTCTATCACATTTCCACGCTCATCATACTTATAGCTTTCTGTCTTTGATGCTATACCTATGCCGCCATGGTCAATTTTAGCGGTCATTTCATTTCGGATATTGTATTGGAATGTAGTCGTATGTCCTTCGCCATTGGTTTGCGTCTCAAGATTTCCAAATAAGTCATAAGTATATATGTTAGTTTCTAAAACTCCTTCAACATTCTGGCTTGTAGTTATTAGTCTTCCCAGTTCATCATATTCATAATATGTGGTATTTCCTTTTGTTTATCCACTGTGTTGCCATCCATTTCAAATCTTACATTTCCGCGGCTGTCATACAAATTTTGAGTTGTAATAGCTTCTGTACCGTCCTGTTTGCTTACAGTTGCAGAAATATTGTTTCCTAATTTATCATATCCATATATTTCGAGACGTTCCGTTCCAATTGTTTTTCTTGCCATATTTCCCAATTGGTAAATAGAAATTATGTCTTTATATAAACAAATAGAAATAGGCTTCTTATAAATTTTTAAGAAGCCTATTTGTTGTTATTTATTAATTTCTATCCTATAAATAAAAAGATACGCAATAATATTAAATAGTTATAAACTTTTTCATATTTTTTCTTCTCCTCCGCTAAAAAAGGTATGATATTCTCATACCCTTCTTTTCGTTAAAACGGTTCATAGTCGGGGAATATGCTCTCGAAATCTTTGCGCTGCCAATTTTCCATCGGTATTTCCAGTCTTTCTCCAAAATCCATTGGCAGTTTCGGCTGGTCTACCAGTACTCGATTTAAGTTTTCTATATAGTCTACCTTCGCTTCAAACGCTTCCGATACCGCTCTCAGCGGCACCATTGTTCTCTCTCCAACCAACCTCGGCGGCACCTCTAATGTTACCACTTCTCTGCTGTTTCCCATCTCCGGATTATCTATCTGCATTACCACTGTTGTATCTTCTTTTTTTGCTGTGATTATTTGTGTTTCCTCCTCCCATTCAACCTCTGCTCCAAGCTCTTCAAATATTGCCCTTACCGGCACCAGCAATCTTTCGCTTTCCTCCACCGGTTCTTCATCAAATTGCATTCTCTCTCCGTTGCAGTATACTTCTGCATTTGTTTGAGGCTGTCCGTCTATTATATATGGTTCTTCTATACTTCCGCTTCCTGATATAATCTCGGCTTTTGTTGTGTCTAAATAAAATGCCGGTCTTACTCCATAACTATACGCACATATTCCCGAACTATAATCATCGTCACCAAATATAAATTGTGCGCTTCTGTTGGATGTCCTTAACATATATTCCTCTTCAAATCCTTCATAATAATCTTTATCATTTTTAACACTGTCGAATGCCCTTTGAGTTGGATATGCCCTTACTGTCCCAAAATTTGTCCATAACTTATATATCTGTGCTTCATCAATCAGAAACATTGTATCACTTAATCTATACATTGCTCCTTCTATATGACTAAAATTTCTAATACCCGAACTAAACACATTATATTTTCCATATCGACTAATAAAAGGATAATAGTTTGTTTGAAAACACTTTTTTAATCCGTTAGTTGACAAATGTGCATTTTTCGGCCCCAATATTTGCCATTGACTTACTGTTTTCATAACTGACAGTTCACTAATGCTAAAATTTCTTTCAGACAAAAATCCATCTTCATCTACATATGGCATGAATGGTGATAATGGTACTTTTGTATTGGGAGGATTATTACCCGGCCATATAATATTACCTGCTTTTTCTATCGCATTTAACCACGCTCTTATCGTTGTGTTTTCCCATATATCTGAGCCATACATATCCTGACTTAAAAAATCATCAACATTTGTACCTGCGTTATATGCTTTATAGCATAATATTTTATCACTCAACAAAAGCATTCCATTTTCGTCATCATCACTTATACATCTCCATATTATTGGATCATCTTCGTATGTTCCAAGCTGAAAATATGTACCTATATTGTTTCCATCTTCTTCAACTCTCTGTGCTTTTACTGGATTTATATTTAAACACATTAATAATAAGACAACTATTGTTATAAATTTTTTCATACATTTCTCCTCCTACATTTTTTTAGTAAAGCGTAACTCTGCTCTCTTCAAATAATTCATTATATACACGATGTATATTATCCCTGACTTGCGACGACCATCCATTAAATAACAACCCTGCTGTTATATCATATGTAATTTTGGTATTATACGCCATATTATAATTACTTGCTATATCTGTTAAATCTTTATAAGTTTTATAATGACCATCATTTTCATAAAGAGTTATATGATTACGGTTACTGTGTAAGTTTATATTATCAGATATTTTATTCATATTGTAACCCTGTTCATTAGGCCCGCCAGCATAAATTCCAAATGAATACTCAGGGGTTGTTAATAAATACTTAAAAATATCAAGAGTTTTGGCAAAACGATACGTTTTATTACTTGGATTTGACTTTGACTCATCATTAATATATCTTCCAGTAAAAATAGATGAATCATATTCCATTTGGAAACACAAATCCGTTCCTGAATTCTTATCATTATTAAACACTATATCCCTTATATACTGCATAAACTCAGGATATTCACTATCGCTTCTGCCGTCATTGCTGACCTCATAGTAAAAATATCCGGGCTGGATTACTATTACATCACATAGTTTTTTCCCGTCATAATTGTATGTATTGGCAATATTACATACATTGTTTACACTAGTTATACTTCCGCCAGTATATGGCATCCAAATCATCTTTTTACTCTCTCCGTGAATCATGGATGAAGTGTTCCGCATTATTTTTGTATATTCAAAAGATGTATTATACGGTTCCGGATCCTCTTTGCCGTAATATAAACCGGCTATATCATTGTCGCTTCCTGATTTAGCAATAACATGTGACCGTACGCCCTCATAAATATTTCTGACTATTTCATCATATTTTAAAACATAATTATCTATATTTGTACCGTCCCAATTTCTAATCTGCCAGCCTGTATAATGCGGAGTTCCAATATATATTTTAGGCATTGTTTTCGGCTTTTGATAATTCGGAAGACTTCGGTATGCTGCTATCATATTATCATATACATTATTAACCCTGTCAATAGTTAAGTTTTTAACAAGCTCAAGCTGCCCGCTGCCTGAAAGATTGTCATAATTATCAAAAATAAATGGATCATTTCTTAAATCTCCTATGTTATTAACAGGCAGAAATACCCTGTCAAAATCCAGGTCTCTGATTGAAACTGAAAAATACACATCCTTATTAACCAGCAGCGGTAGATATTTTTTAAAGAATTCAACCGAGTATTCAAACTTATTTCCTGAACTGTCATAGTACCTTGGAATTTGACCATCATAGAAACCATTTCCTCCGTAACCCGAATCATAAAGAACTATATGCACGTCCTGTTTTTCTTTCGAGTCATCTATTACCGAAAGTATATAATCTGTCGCTTGATTTTGACCATATGTTTCATCTTCAGCGTATACTCCTATATAGTAATCAGAAGTTTTAAAATTAACTGTATCACCATTTTCAAGTTCCCTGGTTGAACCATTTTCATAAAGCGCTAGTTTCAAATTATCAGCTTCAGTGGTTAACACAACACGGTTAGGAGTATTAACAGTGCCTTCATAATGGAACCAATCCACGTCGAGCTGACTGTCTATCACACCGGTACCGGATACTTGCTGAGTAAGCTTGCCCGCTGAATTTTTATTATTTTTAAAATTAATAAAATCATTACGGCGGGTAATTGGTGTAACCGCAGATGTTTCTGCATCTCCGTTTAATGCTTTCTTGCCGGAAGGAGTATATGTACTGTTTTCATTTACATCTTTTTTCATTTCTTCAGGAGATACTCTTGTTATTATCAAATGATAACCTACTTCGCTTCCTATATCCATCGATTTTTTATTTTTCTGTACCACGATATATGCTGTGTTTGATACTAAATTATTAGGAACAATCCATGAAGCAAATGCCGAATTATTATATGCCTTTACATTATACGGATTTGTACAATCAGTCCTTTCATATGTTATGTTAAAGTCCTTTGAAACACCATCTGGATTATCACGATAATTAAAATCTTTAAAATTAGTCTGAAAACTTATCGTATATGAGCCTACATATTCAGATTTGTCTACTTCAAGTGAGACAGATATTTTTTCACCCTGTGAAACCTCGATTGGATATGTATCTATATCAGAAGTTGTAGAAAATTTTGCGTCTATACCAGAAGTAGGCTTATTTGTTGTTCCAATTGCTTGTTCAATTTTATTAAAATTAACAGCTGATTTGTCTCCGTATTCCTTATCATTTGCCCCCATCTGCCACTGATTTGATTCAAATTTTTCTGGATCGGTGGTTACAAACGCTTTAATTTTAAACTCTCCCCCTTGAGGGTCATACTCACCATTGCTACACACGACTCTGATAGAATAACTACCATCACTCTTAGCTAAAAAGGACGATGATGCTATATTATTAGTATTATTGTACGGATCTAAACAGCCTACCGAAGAGTCAAGATTGTTCGAAATAAAATATGGAACATATGCATATCCTGACGGCGGTTCTACAACTGCAATTATCAGTGACCCCCTTTTTACATTTTTTATTGTAAACACCCTACTCAAAACATTTTTATTTAAAACTCCAGTTCCTGAATAAACGGTTGTTGTATTGTTTATTCCAAACTCACCTGAATTATCTTCTTCCATTTCTATTGACATACTGTTATCCGGAAGTGTTCCGTCATCAATAATTGTATAATTTGTATTTGAAACCGACATATCAACCGAGTTTAACATATTTTGAGATACCCTTGTCGGAAGATTACCGGTTTCTTCAGTATAATATTCTGAAACCTCAAGTGTATAATTTAAATCTGAACCATCTGAAGGCACGTTATAGACTCTGATAATATAATCGCCTGTTGTCATCAGCCTATTTTCAATCATAATATTCCCGTTTTTTGAGTAACCGCTTGCTATATGCAAACCATATTCATCTAATATTTCAAAACCACCATCAAAATTTTGAGGTATACCGAATAGTTTAATATCAATATTTGTTAAACTATCTATTTCAAACTTATAATATTTTGAATTTTCATTTGATTTTAATATATCTGAAACAGGTACATTCAAAGTTAATTTTATTGCATCATTTATGTTAGTTCCCAAAGGATAGAGTTTTCTTTCTGAACTCCATACGCTAACGCCTCCGTTTTTAATTGCACGAACCTTAAAATTTTCATCATTTGGTTCAGATATTAAATAATTAACTTTTGTTTCAGCAGTGAATATAGGCTCTCTGTCTCCAATCTGTATCTCATACGAATCTGCTCCTGTTACAGGCTGCCATGACAACATTGTTGACTGCATATCTATGCTTAAAGCGGACTTCACATTTTTAGGGGCTTCACTGCCCCAATAGTATTCTACAGAATCAAGATATTCTCCATTCCATCCGCCCATAAGTATAGTTTTATTTTTATAAAACACAGCTGAGTGACCAACTCTTGCTGCGTCCATGTCCGCAATACGCGTCCATATATTTGTGTTTGGATCGTATACTTCAACAATATTATTGGGTACATCTGAAATAATACCATTATTTTCGGTTATAGGATCATGTCCGTCTTTGGTATACTGATTTGTTCCGCCAAAAACATATATCTTTCCATCAATAACAGCAGATGCAGCATTATTATGATAATAATTTGTTGGCGCACATTCTTTTATTGAATTTTCTGATATATCATACTTATATGTGCTGGTTAAACATCCGTTTTCATTTGCACCTCCAAAAAGATAAATATCTCCATTTAGATATTCAGCACAGGCATACCCGCGACTTTCCGGCATTAAGCATCGAAAATCACTACTGCTTGTTGGCTTAGCAGATAAAACATCATTAGCATATCTGCCATCAGATGTTCCTCCAAAAAAGTAAACCTTACCCTCTGCTCCCACTCCTGCAGCGGCACTGCGGTTAGCATAAATATAATAAGAACCTGTATTAGTTTTAATAGTATTATTAAAATAGCTATGTATATTATATGTCCATGTTGTATCAAGATCTTTTTTTAATATACTTCTTCCACCGCATAACCGGATAGTACTGTCAATAAAAACAGGCGCTGCAAATATTCTGCCTTCACGCAAATAAGTAACATCGCTCCATACTCCTAGATCAGGTTTATAAACAGCAATATTGTTCATAAAACCGGATTCATCGCAGCCTGCCAATCTATATATACTATTGTCATGGTTTATTATTTTACCGCCATATTCTTTTATTCCGGCGACTAATGTACCCTCATCAGGATTCAAAGGAGAATTCTCGTACGCTCCCAAAATATCCAATTTACCATGAAAAAGCCCCGTCTCCGAAGTCTTACTACCGTTATTTAATGCGTCTTTTAATTGCTTTGAATCTAAACTCGGATTGATTATTTTAAGCAATGCCGCCGCACCTGCTACAAACGGTGTAGACATAGAAGTTCCATCCATATACATATAGTTATTTTCAGGTGCTAAGCTGTATATTGCTTTACCTGGAGCTGCAATATAATCATGTCCATAATTACTAAAAGATGTTAAATCTCCTTCTTGATTTAACGCACATACAGAAATTACATTATCAAGGTCTGCGAAACCTGCTGGATATTCTTTTAGCTGAGTCCCATGATTTCCGGCAGCACATACAAATAACATTTTACTTCTTCTCATAACATCTTTTAGTGTTAAAAATTCATTATTACTTGCAAAACTGCAATTAACAATAGATGCACCCATTTTCTCTGCGTATTTTATTCCTTTTATAGCGTCTGAAAGATCTCCGCCCTCTTTTCCCGCAATAAATTTCACAGGCAAAATTTTTACATTTTCATATGCTACCCCTTGCATTCCAACTCCATTTTTAGCGGCAGCAATAATACCTGCAACATGTGTTCCGTGACTATCTGTTTTTTCACCAGTTGAATCTGTTGTATTGTCATAAACAGTATTATCATTATTTAAAAAATCCCATCCAGCAATATCATCAACAAATCCGTTATTATCGTCATCTTTTTCAGTGTTCCCATATATTTCTTCTTGATTTTTAAATATATTATCTTTTAAATCTTCATGATATATATCAACACCAGTATCTAAAACTGCGACTATAGTTTCTGTTTTTGATATATTATCATTATACACCTTTTCCCATACATTTTCAACATTTATATTATACACCGGATTATTATATGCCCATTGTTTTGTAAAATTCGGGTCGTAATCAGTATTTGCAACATATAATTTATAATTTGGCTCCACATACTCAACACCTGGAATTTGTCTCATTTCATTTATTGTCTTTTCCAAATCCTCGGTTTCGACATGTAATTGTTTTAATATGCTTCCGTCCTCCTTATCAACACTTAACGTATCTATAAGTTCCACACTTGATACACTTTCAAGATTTTCTGACATCATTAATTCAGGACTAACATCAGATTCATCTGCAAACATTCCAACAGGCGAATACTGTATTAAAACCTCATTTTCAGCATATTTTGCATCCTGCGGCATTGAAAACATTTCTATATTTTCATTCTGCACGTTTCCTTCGGCAAAAATATTTATATGTACTATTCCAAGCAAAATGATTATTGCTATGAATAGTGAAATTATTTTTCTCAAAATAATACCCTCCACTTTATTCTATAATATTTGTTATTTTAATTTCAGTATTCCCGTCTTTAGCTGCTTTGAATTTTAAACAGTTAATATAACCATTAAAATTGTTTGTTGCTGAATACCTAAAAGTAATTACACCTTTATCAACACTTTCAATTTTAATTGTTCCGTTTTGACAGCCAGGAAGAATATCTTGCTCATCTGTAATCCCAATTAAATCAACAATTTCAAAAATATCAGAATCAAATGTTATAGTATATAACATGTTGTTATTCTCATCATTTGAAATAACAAATGATGATATATCACCCTTTTTCGCACTTATATAAACATCAGTACTGAGTGAAGAATCTTTTTCTATTATATAACTAAAACAAGTGCTAAATAATTCAGTGTTATCGCTTATTTCAGCAGACAAATTTATTTCTATATCATCACTGCAACGATCTGGCCGCTTAATAAAAGTTCCATCATCCAATATATAATCTGTATTGCTGCTTTTCCAAACTATTTTGCTTCCATTGGGTGCGCTGCTTGGCAAAACCATACTTACTGCGATCGGAGATAAATATTGAGCCATATAACCATTTAACCATTTTGTATCATTTATCATATTTGATGTAACTTTTACCGGTATAGAAGAATATATCCCCAATTGCCCGGAATTATTTCTACCGAAAGAATATAGTTTTCCATCTCTGCCTATAGCTACTGAAAAGGCTCTTCCGCATGATGTCTGTTTTATGTTTTTTCCGTTTAATGTCGTTATTTCTTTTGGGTTTAATGTTGAACCTGTTACAAAAAATCCCAGTTGTCCATCTGAACCATATCCCCAGCCATATACTGTTCCATCATTTTTTACGGCTAATGAACTGCTATCACCAGCAGAAATATTTTTTATTCCTGTTATACCTTTTATTTTTGTTGGTATATTTCTGTTATTTTTATCTCCCAATCCTAACCTTCCGCTTCCGTTATTTCCCCATGAATAGACGTTGCCAAAGTTAGTTAAACCAAGGCAGAAGTTTGTTCCTGCTGATATATCAGTAAAATATTCTCCGTTTTCCAGTTCTGCATTCAGTTTTACAGGTATATATTCATCATCCGTTGTTCCGTTTCCAATCTGTCCGTCTGTGTTTGCTCCCCATGAATACAGTCCGTCCTCGGCTAAAGCTACAACAAATGATTCTCCTGCGCTCACCTTTTTAAAAGTCTTCATTGACGTTATTTGTGTCGGTGTTAAATAATCATCTGTATTCCCTTGTCCTATTTGACCTTTATCGTTTTTGCCTACTCCCCAAATAGTTCCGTCATTCTTTAAAAATATGCTGAACTCTGTTCCGGCTGCTATTTGTTTTACATTAGAAATTCCGGTCATTTTAGACGCTTTCTTTACCTTTCCTCCCAACGTTCCCATTGGGTTATTCGTATTGCTTCCCCAGCACCACACGTCTCCGTTTTTATCCAGCACCAAATTATGATTTTTACCGCGGCTCACTTGGGTTGGATTTTCTATTCCCTCAATCACAGTCGGGTATGTTTTTGTTTCCATTTTATCCGAACCGTTTGCATAATAGCCTTCTCCCCAGGCGATTACTTGTCCGAGTTCATTTATTGCCAATGTCTGCGTACGGTATGAATCTACTTGTTTTACTGCATATGGATAATCTACTTCTACAGGACTTACTGTTATATTATTTTTCAAAGATTTACCGGCAGCCATATTTCCCCAACGGTATAACTCACCGTCTGCATTTGCTGCCAAACATGTTTCTCCTATATCAACTTCAGTTATGTCGCTTAAACCTTCTACAGCCTGATATGATTTATTCTGTGTATCAGCAACACTACCGCATTGATACACTTTTCCATCAGCCATATATGCAGTGGAATTGGCTCCGGCAAATATCTCTCCTGCAAAGAGCATTGTATCTGTTGGACTGCTGGTATATGTTGCACTGTTTGGCAATGTTATACCTAACTGATCATATGTATTATCTCCGCACACAAAAAGCTTTCCGCTGTTAGTCAAAATAGCAGTATGATTATTTCCGCATGACACATCTTTTACATTATTCATAACAAACGCAGGCTGACTTTTATTTTCAGTATCCGAAGTTCCAAGCTGTCCCTTGTCATTTTTTCCTAATGCATATAAATTGGAATTTTCATCAATTATATACGATTGATAATCCCCTGCGGCTATCTTTTTAGCATTTGAGAAAAGTCGTGTATAACTGCTGCCTGATATAGTGTCTAAAATAATTTGTCCATAAGTATTTTCTCCCCACGCCATAACCTCGCCATTTTTTGAAAGTGCAATTACGTGTTCTAATCCTGCCGCTACATCAATTACTGCGATTGCAATCAATATAGGAACATTTTTATCAATATTAGTATTGTCATGTAATTGATATTTGTCATTTCTACCCCATCCGTATACCTTATTATCTTCTGTCAGAACAAATGAAGTATCCGCACATGTTTCAGCTTTCACTATTTTTTTACTTCCCCAAGGCCCATGGACTTCAGCAAAATCTTCACGCGATACATTATCACTCGTTCCCAATTGTCCGTATGTATTATCGCCTTTTGTAAATAACTTACCATCTTTATCAACATATAATATATGATTAGAACCACTGCTTATATTTTTATGCTCCAAATCACCGTAATAATTATTTATAGGACTGTTTGATGATACTGTAGAACCGTTTCCAAACTGTCCATATGAATTATCTCCCCAACGCCATACGTTACCATTTGCATCCAATGCTACGATATGATTATTTCCGGCTGCTATCTGAGTTATATTAGTCATACCTTTTACGGCGTAAGGCTCGTACCTTTTATTGTGAGTTCCGTCTCCGATTTGTCCGCGGAGATTGTATCCCCAGGTCATAACAGTTCCGTCTTCTAAAAGAACTATACTATGTTCTTTGCCGCATTTAACATCTTTTGCATTATATATATCTATATATCCTTTGCCGTCTATCCCTTTACCACATTGTCCCCAATCATTCGTTCCCCATGCTGTAATCATACCTGTCTCATCTATTGCAACTGCATGGTTATATCCAGTATCTATATCTATACTTATTGATACAGGTTCAGGTGTAAGTGTAGTGCCAGCATATGATAATCCCAAAACATTGTGGTCATTTGCTCCGCAGGCAAATACAGTTACAACATTAATGAAAAATGTATGTTTATTATATGATTTAACAATATCAGCTCCATTAGAATTTTCCATATGTGTTAATATAGCTAATGTATCTTTTGTACCATTTCCCAGCTGTCCATATGAGTTATCTCCCTGGGCATATATACCATTAAACCCCTGAACCACAAAACTAGTTAATGAGCCGGCTTCAACATAAGTTATATTTGATAGTGTGTGCATAACAGGCAATGATATTTTTCTATTATCTGAAAACGATACTGCATTATATCCGTTATATCCCCATAAATACGCATAACCTCTGCTGTTTAGTGCTATACAATGCCTTTCACCAACTGCGACCTGTACAATATCTGTCAAGCCTATTACCTGAACAGGAACAGCTGAATTCTCATATGTTCCATTGCCCAACTGTCCATATGTGTTATCTCCTGCCATCCATAAAGAACCATCACTCTTTATAAATGCTGTGTTGTTTCCTCCGGCTTCTACTTGTACTGTTTTAAGTGAGCTAAACAGTTCCCAATTTTCTTCCGGTGTTCTTTGATATCCGTTGACATCAAAATCGTCTTTCGGCGATATTTCTATTATCCCATCTGAAATTATATTGTTTACTAAATTACTATAACTCAGCTTTCGCTGACTATTTACTTTATCTTTCAAATTAGATAATTTAACTGCTGTATTCAGCAGCGATTCTTTTATATTTTGAACTCCGTTTGATTCTGCCATTGCAGCCCCGGCTGTGACATATGCTGCTGACATTGATGTTCCGCTCTGCTCACCATATTCTCCTCCCGGAAGCGTGCTTCTTACATTTCTTCCATACATCGCTATATCAACACTGTTTCCGTAGTTTGAATAGTAGCTAAATCCCATATCTTCATTTAATGATGTAACGCTTATCACGTTTTCTATATCAAAACTTGCTGGATATATCGGTGTTTCATCTACATTTATCCTACTGTTTCCCGCTGCGCAAACAAATAACAGTCCGCTGTTTTCCATTGCTTCTTTTAATGCCTGATTATTATCTGTACTTCCCCAACTGCAGTTTACAATCGTCGCTCCATGTTCTTTTGCGTATTCTATCGCTTTTATTAAATCACTTGTATACGCTTGTCCATTCTCAAAGGCTGCTATTGGAATAATCTCAGCTTCGGGCACGGTTGACGATATTATTCCCGTAACATGCGTTCCATGGTAATACTGTCCTATTTGGTTTTCTTCATATGTAAGTTCAGTATTGTTTACTATATTAAATCCATTTACTACATGTGAACTTAAATCCTGATGAGTAATGTCTACTTTACTATCAATTACTGCAACCTTAACTCCGGTGCCTTTGGTTACTCGCCATCCTGACTGTATATCATTCTGTAAATCATCATATGATTCCGTATCAATTTCTTCATTCTCTTCAGTTTCAGATTCTATATTTTCAGTCTCAGATTCTACATTCTCAGATTCTACATTCTCAGGTTCGGAAGTCTCAGTTGTTTCAGGTACAGGGCTTTCTGTTTCACTGGTCTCAGCCTGATTTTCAATAACTTCTAAGTCCACACTTATATCTTCTGTTTCTTTATTTTCCTTTTGAATATCTTCCTTATTTCGCTCATCTTCCAAAAGAGTTTTATCACTATCCTTTGAATCTATATTTTTATCCTCTTCTGCTTTGTCTTTACTTCCTTCATCTATATCCGACAATTCAAGTTTATAATCCGGCTGTATATACTCTATCCTTCCGCTTGCCTTTTCGTATATTTTTTCAGTAAATATTTCCGGGTCTACTTTTTTAGATAGTTTTATTACACTTTTCTCTTGATCAATCTCATATACAGGCTCATCTGAAAAGGTTGATATATCACCGGTATTCTCTTTAGATATTAAATCACGAACATTTTTAGATACCACAATCTCTTCATCATTTTCCGATATTTTTAAAAACTCTTCTTCATTACTACCTTTTATTGTCTCTAATTCCTGTTGTTTTACTTTATTTGATTCATCGCACGCATATCCTACAGCTTCTTCAATATCCCCATTATATTTTATAATAAATCTGTCAGTATACTCTTGTGCCAGCTGTTCTAATTGTTCAGAAACCGATGTTTGTTCCCCTGATAATCCTTGATTTGTCGCATTTTCACTATCTTCATCTGCATTATCTTCTTCATCACATTCTTCAGAAGATTCTTCAGATTTGCTAACGATAGAATGAATAGCAGATTTAGTAAATTCTATTTTTGTTTCATCATCAGATGTTTCAATTACAACGTCAGTATCATTAAGTTCAACAATCTTACCTTTGACTCCTCCGATTGTAATTATAATATCTCCTATCTTTAAATTATTTCTCATATCCATTATAGCTTTTTGTCTTTTCTTTTGAGGTTTTATCAAAAGAAAATATGCAATAGCCATAAATCCACCTAGCATAACTAACTGCATAGTCACCTGATCCATAACATTCCTCCTAAACTTAAATATACGACTATATTTTAACACAAAATCTATTATTTTTCAAATAT
>OLPA01001379.1_pt1 | contig 20405 bp, 21 predicted proteins | sample 1672811 | NCBI WGS metagenome assembly OLPA01 (sample SAMEA3136726, study PRJEB25190) | human gut metagenome | biome: human gut; feature: human-associated habitat; material: faeces | place: Austria | collected 2013
CATTTTGCATAAAAATTCCTCCTAAAATTTCTATTGAAATTCCAGAAGAAATCTGATATAATAGATTTATCAGAAATTCTTCTGGTGCTTGAAACAGACTTGTGTCTTTTGTGGGAGACAGTCTGTTTCATTTTTTTGTTTCCGAAAGTAACATTTGAATACCTCGTCGTATTGCTTCGCCTTTTGTTATGCTGTTTTTATTGCAATAATTTTGCAACTTTGTTTCCGTTTGTTCATCAAGACGAATACTATAACGAATAACTTTAGGCTTATCTGCTTTCGGTCTGCCTGTTCTTGGTGACATTACTTCACCTCACTTTCTGTCACACCTTTATTATACTTTATGCGTGACAGAAAGTCAAGAGTTTTTTTAAATTTTTATATCTATTATATAAATTTTTTAATTTGGACCCCATTCGGAAACAGAAATATCTGGTATAGTAATATTACCACCCATAGTTGATTCATATGTTAATAATCCATTTGATTTTCCCATAATTGTTATATAGTCGTTTTCTAAAATTCTCATATTAGCCGTTTTAGCTTTAGGCACTCTGCAAAAAATAATACTGTCATAGTCTCCTCCAATAGCAAGACGTAACTGTGTTTCTGAGGTTCCCTCAATAACTTGTATTACTTTACCATAAAATTTCACCTTTTTACCTATGTAATCATTTGGAGTACGTGCAAGCTGATTATATGTAATACCTGTTTCATAGCTGTTTAATTCTGCTTCTTTGGCTGCTTTTTCTTTAGCTGCCTTTTCCTCTGCCGCTTTTTGAGCAGCTACAGGATCAACTGTTGGCGCCGGCGTAGGCTTAGCGGTTGGAACAGGTTTAGGAGTTGCAGTTGATACAGATTGACTTGCCGCCAATTTTTGTTCTGCGTTATTGTCAGAAACAGAAACAGCTATAATTATAGTTAATACGACAATAAGCAAACATATTGACGATATCATAATTATTTTATCAATATTATTTTTCACTATATCTATCAGCGAATTTGTTTTCGGTTCATTTCCTGTTTTAATAGAATATCCACAACTATCACATTTGTTTTTATCCCCGACATAAAAACCACAATTAGGACACTTTTTTATAGATTGATTTTCCTCTCCCTCCTTTAACTCACCACCGCATTCATTACAAAACTTTGCGCTCTCCGGATTTTCAGTTCCGCATTTACTGCATTTCATTTTTCTTCATCCCCTTTATTCTATATTTTTCTACATAATACCATAATTTTCTTAATTTGTAAAGGAATTTTATGACATGTTCTCTAAATTCACATTTAATACATTCAGTAAATCATTAATTCATATTATAAAAGACACCCTGCATTGGGTGTCTTTATGGTTAATTATATTTTAATAGCGGCTCAATTTCGTCTACGTATGTGTCGTAGGGGATACAACGCCGCAAATTAATAAAAACCATATACCAAGTTTTACCGTCAATTTCTAATTCAAGTTTATCGTTCATGATTAATTCATCAACATTTGTCTTTAATCCTTTATTTTCTGCTAAATCAATTATATATTGTGCGGTTATATAATAAATTTCATTATCAAGTATTGTGTAATTTTTTAAATCTACTGGTGGTGTATATTTACTCTTCATAGTATCTTTATCAACCCTTTCTCCAATATAAGCTGTATTATCAGTTTCGTCATACTCTACTGTTTCGCCAAGTGCTTCGCTTACTGCCCGTAAAGGTAAATATGTAATATCATTATATAAGAAATTATCCGCTGTAACAGTTTCACCATTAACAACTACATTTATATCGTTTTTCAGCACGCTGATATTATCCCAAACACCGTTTGCTAAACTTCCAATTGATAGTGTACAAATCGAACCAATTAATAAGCCGCAAATAAATTTTTTCATAATTAACACCCTTTCGCTATATATTATTAACAATATATCATACAAAATAAATATATGTCAATACCTACATACCTTTCAACGCATTTATTTGCTCTTGTAATGATTGTATATCATCTTTTGTTGCTATTTCAGTGTTCTTATAATACCACGTTCCATTCATAGAAACTTTATTCGAAAGTGTTGTCAATAATTTTGAGTTATTACAATAAAATGTTACTCCGTCTATATCATTATATAATTTAAATATTTCAACACCATTATAATAAGTCGCTAAATCGCTATGTCTACCGTCAGGATTACTAACTAATCCGTGTAACTGATTATCACTGTTATAACTCTGTATTCCGTTGCCGTCTATAACGGTTCGTGTCTGTCCATTTTCACCCGTCATAAACACACCGCATATAGTTAAATTACCGTTGTCGTCCATATATAGCGATTTTTTGCCGCTTTCGTCAAAAAGCTCAAATACATATTTACCTAATTGTGGATTTAAGCCCGATTGATAGCGCAGTGTTCCGTTTCCGTCATACATTTGTATCAAATTATCCTCTATTTTAAGTTTTCCATTCTCTGACATTATGGTGATTAAGTTAGTGTATAGATATGTCGTTGCCCAATCGCTTCCGTCGCCGTGTCCAAATACTCCTATCCAGTTCCAGCCGTCGTCACGACTTTTGTCAGCAACTCCAATCTTGATTTTACCGTCTATTATTGCAACAGCGTACATTCCGTTAGGGGATACGAACATTGCTCCCGTTTCATACTGCGCTATTTTTTGGTATTCTCCGTTATTTTCGACTGTTACATCAGTGTTCTTTTTCATAAATTCAAGTGTGTTTGTCTTATATTCATTTCTTTCGTTCTGCGCCAGTCTCAAATACTGGTGAGCCGTGAACATACCGCTGAATGCTTCTATCATATTTATTGGCGGAACTCCTACGATAATAGAATTTTTGTGAGGCTCATACGGGTATTTTTTAACCGTTATAACTCTTTGATTAGATTTGATTCCGTTGTTTATGTCGTTTACCGTTACTATGTCACCAAGGTTTATTTCTCCCGGCAAATCCAATACTTTTACATTTACCGCATACTTTGGCACGTCTATTCTTTCCGGGTTGTCTTCTCTAAATTGTGTCTGTGCTGCCAGCAACAAATTTTCCTGGTCTGTTACTTCATCAAAGTTGCAGAATCCCTCATATTCTCCCAATGTATCATAGTTAGGACTTAAAATGTACTGCTTGTCTCCTTCAAGCGGCATGTCGTCCTTACCGTATGGGTACAGCTTTGTTACTAATGTATAAGTTGATATTTTAGGCTTTATTTCACAACCATTGTATCTAGGGTCAATGACAAAATCTTTCTTGCTTCCCAGCTGTCTTACAAGACCTATTTTATCATTGTCAATATATACTTCGCTGTGCACTCTATATTTTTTTAATGTTTCCATAAGCCTGTTGAGACACGCTATAGGAGTAGTCTTTGACATTTCGAAAAAGTCTATTTTGTCCGTGACAGGTTCAAGCCCCAGTGCTTCAATCTCTTCTTTTTTCAAAACTGTTACATACGGCGTTGTTGCAAAAATGCTCTCCACAATCTCATTTGCCGGGGTGTTTATCATATCTCCTATGTATTGCACATGCGTTCTGCACGCGTCCTGCAGAAGCGTTGACGCTGATATTGTGCAGTCGTCTATATCTTTAATTCTGAATATACGTCCGTCGTACCCGACTTTGCGGTCAAAATCAATCAATCCCCATTTTTTATCACCTTTAGGCAGAATAAATGTCAATTCATAATCTCCGTTTATTGACTGTTCAATACATACATCTTTTGCATTCTCTAAAAATCCCAGTCTGTCTGATTCATACTCTGTTGCGTCTTTGTCATACACTGCAATAAATTTCATTTAAAAACCATCTCCATATAATAATTTAGGTACATATTCTAATATAATCTGACCGTTTCCGCTCAGACAATTTATATTTATTTTATTTATTTCAGGTTTCAGCTCAAAAAAATCACCTGAAAAGCCACTCGGCAGAACCGCATTCGCACAGTCTATTGTTACAGGATTTCTAAAAGCCGCCGTACTGCTTATTGTGCTGTTGTTAACAGTCAGGCTGAATCCATTTGTTTCAGTCGTTGGCGTTATAACAACAACGGGTCTGACAGGAGCTGAGCCGAAATAATCTAATTCAAGTCCTGTTGCTCCTGCGCCGTATATTATCTCGTTTTCATCGCCCAATCCTAAGGGTATATCGCTGTCCAATGAATGGTTGCTGTCCAGCGGCACCCCTTTACTGTCATGTATCCAGTCGTTAAATGGTCTGCACCTGAATTGTATTTTGGTATGTCCGTTCTTGTATAATTCTATTGTTAAATCGTCTAAATCAACAGGCTTTGCTATCCATTTTACTGTTGGCATGTCGTCAAATATAAGTTTCCCGTATCCTCCGGCTAACCAGTTTGCGACTTTTGTTACGTTTTTTTGGAGTTCAACAGTATCGTGAGATACTAAATAAAAGTCAAGTTCCAAAACTTTATCGTCATAATATAACCGCCCTCCTGTCTCGGAGCAATCAACATTTCCGTCCCTATATGGCACCTCCTCATCAATCTGCCTTACAGGCGCGATTATCGGTCTTCCAACGGTCTTTACGATTACGCCTATATCATTGCTGTGTTTACCCCTAAATGTTATTCCATGTCTCATTTTTAGCCCCCTACAGCGGTTACCGTTTTATCCAGCACTTTATTTTGATAGAGTATTCCGTCCGTGCCGTCATTTATATTACTGGTAATATTCTGTGTTACTGTAATACTCGGTTTGATTTCCTTAATGGCAGCTTCTATTCTGCTCGTCATATTATCCATATTGGAATTTATACTCTGTTCCAGCGGCTCAACAACCGAGGCAACTTTTAAATTTGCTTCCTTTGTCTGCTGTAATATATTTGCCTTTTCGTCTTCAAGCGCCTTATATTCAGCTTCCATTTGCTTTATTATGGCGTTGTTTTCCTGCTCTATCTGATAACGCTGTTCGTCTCGCTCTATCTCTTTGAGTTTGTCTAATGCTTCCTGATATTTTTGTTTTCCCTCTATTGTTACAGCATTCTTATATTTCTCAATGTCTGACAGGGTTTCAGCCTTATCTTCTGCCCGGTCTTCCACTTCCCATGATTCTTCTAGAGCACTGAGCTTGTCGTCGAGCAAGTCCTTGACCTCGTCCATACGTTCCTTAGCCATATCCAGCATTTCGTCGTATCTGTCCTCTGTGGCTTTATATAATTCAAGCCGCATTTCGTCAGCCTGACGGCGAGCATATTGCTGTTTAGTCGGATCCAGGCTCTCATCTTGCGACCATTGTGTATATTTATCTATTTTGCGCTGGTAAAAATCAAGCTTATTTTCTCCAATTTCTTCCCAGCCGTATACCCCCGCTTGCTTCTCAGTCCAGTCTGCGTCGTCTTCCCATTCGCTCAATTCGTCTCTGACCGCGTCATACATTTTCTTATCCAGCTCTGCCTCTACCTTAATTCTGACTACCTTTTCTTCATCGGTCAGTTCTCCGAGCCCTGCAAAATATTCCTCTACTTCTTTTCTCTGTCTATTAACCGCCGCTATCGTGTCGGCAGCCGACATATTGTTATACTCTTTTTCATTATCTATCCAGTCGTCCGAATAATCCAAATAACCGTCTAAAAATTGCTCTGTGTAATCAAGCCTTGTGTCAAAATAATCTTCCCAGGTGATTAATCCGTCCTTTGCCGCTTGAACATTACGCTGGTTTACCGTCTGCCAAACAGCGCCCATGCTTGTACCCATTTCGCCCCAGTCGTTTATACTGGCGTGTAAATCAATATACGCCTTAGAGGCAGCATTTGCGTCGTCAATAAGCTGCTGGCTGTACTTATGTAATTTTAGTGTTGCGTCTTTCCATTCCTGCGTGTCGGGTGCGAAATTTTCATCACGGTATACGGCGAGGTTATTATAGTATTCTTCCTGAGATGTCCAGCCCATATCAAGAGCAAATTCCATTGATTCCAGGTTTTGGCTCCACATCTCTCTTGTATAATTAACTATTTCTTCCTCAATCTCTTTTATAACCTCAGCGTCAGAAGCAAATTTCTGTTTCATTTGGTCGAGCCATTCAAGCTCTTCCCATGCCGGAATTATGTTGTATGAAGTTTTGCGTATATGTTCCCTGTCAGACTTAGCGTTTTCCCAGTCCTCGTTGTTCTTGCCGCTCGCATAGCGTGGAATTCCCGCGCCCGACATTATTTGTCTTGTTTGCTTTGCAGTATAAATTTTATCGTGTAATTTTAAATCTATTGGAACGTTTTTGCCTTCAAAAATATATCCAACACCATCGCGTACAACAAGTTCCCTAGGGTCTGACACTCCTTTTTCATCATTGATAATACCAAATCCGGGTTTGGCGTCCATTGTCCCTTTAGCTGTTATTCCGTTTGCTAAAGCATTTGGACTAGGCAACCCCCCTCTTACTACTGTATTTATTGTTATTGTTTTAGATGATGGTATTGACCTAATTGCCGAAGCCACTTGATTCGCTACTGGACTTGCGTTATCGCTTGCTGTAATTGAAGTGTGATGTGACTGCGGAATTCCATTAACAGAACCAGTTGCATTATTTGCAGGCGCGCTCGCTCCATCACTTGCTGTAATATTTGTATTATGTGAATCAGGGATATTGTTCACTGCCTCTGTTGCATTATTAGCCGGTTCACTAGCTCCATCGTTTGCAATAATTTGTACTGTTCCGGTCTTCCCATCTATATCAGCAATTTTATTGCCAACCTCATCAAAAATTTCATAGTTACCGTCAGCAGTTACTTCCACCCTTGCCGCGCGTCCGTCCAAATCTCCGACCGCACTGTTTATTTGTTCAACAGTCGGTGTCGCTCCGTCTGCTACCTCTAATCTAACCTGTCCTGTTTTTCCGTCTATCTCAGCTATTTTATTACCAGCTTGATTCAATACGTCGTAGTTTCCGTTGGCATTAACCGAGACAGTTGCGGTCTTGCCGTCAATTTCAGAAATTTTATTTCCGGCTTTGTCCAAAACCTCATAATTTTCTGTTTTGGTATTAAGTTTTATATCAACATTCTTTTCGTTTATCTCTTGTAACTTACCGTCAATTTCTGTAATTGTTGATATATCACCTTCTGCGGTAATATGTATACGTTGATTATCAGAAAGTACGCCCATAGACCTAGCAAGTTCATTAGCTTGTTCTGTTACTACCTCTAAACCGCCGTTAGTTGCCGCCGCACTCGCTATATCTCTAAAACCATTCTTTATAAGTGCGGCTCCTACCGCTGTATCTTCTGCGCTTGCGTTGAATTTTTGGCTTGTATTTATATATTTATCAACAGTATTATTAATGTCTGCGCCATTCTCAATTAAAGCGGTTCCGGCACTAGCTAATGATTTAGATATATCATCTGCACCTGCCCCGGCTTTTGCGGCATTGCTGGCAAAGTCGCTGAAAAAGTTGCTTATACCATTATCACCGCTTTTTGCTACCTGGGCTATATTTTTAAATCCCTGCTGTGCAACAGTTAATTGCTCTGTTATGTCACTGGCAAATTTGTCAAATCCCATTTCTTGAGTATAGGATTTCACATCACCCAAAGCTGTTTTTATTCCGCTTAAAGCCTGAGAATATTCACCGTTCGCAAGCTGTTCAGGCACTAAAGCACTTGTTACATCTGCAACGCCCTTCACAGCTTCCTTGTATTGTTCCACCTCTGCACTGGATTTGTCAAAATCAGCAGATAAATTGTTGACCTCTGTCTGCGCGTCGCTCAATGCTGATTTTAAATATCCAATACCCTCATCAATATTAGCGTTGCCATAAGGGTCTGTCAAAGCATGAGCTTTTACTTTATCAGAGACCCCCTCAGCTTCATACATTGCATTTAATGTCTTTTCGTAACTTTCGGCTAATTCATTTTGTTTCTTTATATATTCATCTCTCGGCATACTTTTTTCTGCTGATTTTAGTTCATTTTGCTCTGTCCTATAATCGGACATGATGTCCTTAGACTTTGCGAGTGCCGATGAGTATTTGTCAACCGAATTTTGCGCTGTCTGTAATTGATTATCATAATCTTTCATGTTGCTGACAGCTTGACTAAAGTCGCTTTCATTAATCTGTTGCTGTAGGTCTCCGCGCTGACCTCTTAAATCGCTTGTAGCCCTATTACCTAACTTTTCTAGTGTTTTATTTAAATCACCATCATTTGCAGTTAATGTTATATTATATTCTTGCTCAACCTGGGCTTTTAGTTCTTCAAGTTTCTTTTTTGCTCTGTCTACCTCTTCCGTATCAGTAGAAGTTTTTATTGTAGTTTCAAGCTGCTGTGCTTCCGACTTCCACCCCTGTATCTTTGTATATGTATCTAAACTCTTTTTAGTAGCCTGAATTTGTTCGTCGGTAGCCTTTACAACGTCGAGTTGGGCGTCATGATATTCTTGATAAGCTTTTACACCAACTACAGCCGCCGCACCAACAGCCAAAATTCCACCAGCTGCCGCTAGGGCTACAGGTCCCATACTAGCTAATGTTGGTGCCGCAACTCCTAATTTCCCCAAAGTTTCAACAAAATTACCTACTCCCTTTGCAGTCCCGGCTACAACTTTTGCGCCTGCTCCTAGACCAATAAGCCCGGTGCCGATATTAACTAGATTCTTTTTGCCCTCATCGCTCATATTAGCAATGTCTTGTGCAAAATCTTTTATTCCGCCGGATACATTCTTGATTGTTGGTAAAAATGTTTCCCCGATACCGCGTGCGGCTTCAACCAAGTTATTTTTAGTAACTTGTATTTGGCTTGCCGTTGTCTCTGCTTTAGCATTAAATTCCTTTTGGAGCGCTGTTCCATCTTCCCATGCAGTGTTTGAATGTTCTAAAGCTTTAGTCAACAATTTTATACCCGACTCTCCTGCAAGTTTCTGCAATGCTTGAAGGTCTCTTATATTATTGAATCCTAAATTGCTTAATGTAGATATTTGGTCGTCGGTTTTAGATAATCCTTTTAGAAAGTCCTGGAACGCTCCGCTTGCGTCTGTGTTCCATTGTTCTTTGAATTCTTCTGAACTCTTTCCGCTTAGCTCGGCGAACGTTTCTAAATCTTCTCCGCCCTCTGACACAGACTGGTGCATTTGCATCCATATACGGGATACTGCACTGCCGCCTGACGCGGCTTCTGCTCCTAATGATGATAATGCTGTCGAATACGCCAGCACGTCCTGCGCCGATATACCAACGGTTGACCCTGTAGCCCCCATATACATAGCCATATCAGCTATTTCAGCCTCAGTTGTGGCAAAGTTGTTACCTAAATCAACTATTGACGAGCCTAGATTTCCTACCTGGTCTTGTGAAACACCAGCCACATTCATAAATCTAGCAAGAGTTTTTGCGCCTTGTTCTCCTGCCAAATTAGTCGCAGTTCCCATTTGCGCCATAGTTTCGGTAAAACCTACAATATTTTCCGTCTTTATACCAAGCTGGCCGCCAGCAGCCGCAAGCTCTGTCAACTGTGCCGTCGTTTGCGGTATGGCGTTTCTGCCGTCTATTCCTGTTGTTGATAAATCTATAATACCTTGTTTTACTTTCTCAAGCTGCGGCTCTGTTCCGTCTACGGTCTTTTTAACATTTGCAAAATTATCCTCAAAATCTATAGCAAATTTGGCGGAAGCTACACCCCCGGCGGCAAGAGCAACACTTGCTAACTGTATAGGCTTAGTTATTGTGTTAATGCTCTGTCCTGCTTTTTGCCAACTTTCCCCAACATCTTGTAAATTTAAAGCCTTTTCCATGTTAGCAATAGCTTTTTGGTTTTGGGCTAAACTTTCATACTGTTTGCTTGCGTTTGAAACAGCTGACTTTGCAGAATTATACGCCGCGCTTTCTCTGTTTAATGCGCTTTCATTGTTCAGGATTGATTTTGATACTTCATCGTGCTGTTTCTGCAATCCTTTATATTCATTCTGTGTCCACTGTATAGCCTTAACATTATCCTTATACGCCTGACTGTTTTTATTCAGCCCTGCATTGGCAGATTCTAAAGCCTGAATCTCAGCTTTTTTGGAAGTCATAAGACTGCCTATAGCCGATTTCTGACCGTTTAGCCCTTTTATATTTTCGTTCAGCTGTTTAGTATTTTGCTTATACGCTTTTTCCGTTTCAGCCAATATACTTCGCTTTTGCTTTAGGCTTTCAGCCGACTTTGCGACTATCTTATCATATCCGCCCATTTGCCGGGTCTGCTCCGCAATGCTTTTCACGCCTTTCTGTGACATAGCATTCATACCGGATAATTCCGACTGCACCTTTGATATAGTAGAACTTAATGACGATGCGTCGCCTGTAAATTTTACAGTTAATTCCCCTAAATTTCCGCTCATATAATCCCGCCTTTCTTTTTCTGCAACAAAAAAGCGCCCCTAAAGGGTGCGCTAAGTTATTAAAATTCGTAATGCGTCCACATGCTTATAATTTTTACTGTTTTCGCGTCTTCAACCACTTCATACACAAGTCTATGCTTTATATTTATTCTTCTTGAATACGCTCCGCTAAGTTCGCCTTTCAGCTTCTCATACGGCGGCGGATTCTGATATGGGTTATTCCTTATTATATCTATAAGCTTCTTTGCGTTGTCAGATAATCCGGCTTCTTTTAATTTTGGTATATCTTTCAAAACCTTTTTAGTATAAACAATGCTATACATTACCATTCCACCTTGTCTTCAGGCACGCACTCACTTATCGAAGTATTTAGCCCATCTTTTATTTTATCTGCAAGTCCCGGAACCGAAGATAAATAGAGAGTTTCCATTAAACTGTTATAGTCATTTTCGCTAATTATTACCGCATTGCCGTTTTTTGTGTTAACATTAATAACATCATTATAATTTACTGCCTGGTCAATGTATTCAAATAAATTCTTTCTTAAATTTGTTATATTTGTGTTCGTCATAAAAACACCTCCAAATATATTATATGTACATTATACTGTACGTATACAAATTTGTCAAGAAAATATTATTTCACAAAGCAAAAAACACTGTTTAAAATGCTTTTTGCTTTGTGCAGTCCGTGAACTGCACAATATTTTTATAACCCATTCATCCAGCCAAGACTGGGAGGTAAGTTTGTGACAGAGTTTTCCTCCTCGTCTTCGTTTAGTGAAATTAACATTTCCATTAATTTAACCGGATTTTGTCTTGCAAGCTCGTCGGGCAGTATCCCTTTTGACTTATACATTACTCCATATATATCATTAAGATTAAAAGTTTCGTCACTGTCCGACTTTACTGGTTTTTTATAAGTTCGTTTACTTCGCTTATTGTATTGAGGTAAATGTCAAGCAATTTCCGACACAACATATCTTTTTCCGCAATAGACATTGTTTCAATGTATTCTTTATTAGCCGCTGTGCCTCTGAACATACGTATAAGAACATCATAACACAGCTTGCAAGCGCCTGAATATCCCCTTAAATGCTTGTCCTGCATATCTGCGTAATCCTCAAAGTCAAACGGTCTTGATTGCACTTCTTTGCCGTTAATCTTTATAGTTAATATATTTTCTATGTCTTTTGCCATTAGATTAAGCCCCCTGTTCCGGTGCTGCCGACGGATACCAGTTAGGGTCTTTGAACCAGTTTTCTATAGCCTGTGCTTCTGTCACGCCGTCAGGAAGATTGTCTGTGTCAATATAGTAATATCCCTTACCGTCAGAATCACGGAACACAGCTGAAAATGTGGCTTTGGCGGTCTGATGTTCAGGCGCGCCCTCAGAAGCTTTGGTTTTGCCTCCAATATTTGAGGCAAATCCATATTTGCCCTTATAGTATCTAACCAAACGTTTTACACCGTTAGATTTTTCAATTATCCACGCTACTGCAAAATATTCAGCCTTTGCCGCTGTGTCTTTGTTGAACTCAACGCCGTTGTCTACAAGCTCCGCACCTCTCCACATAGCGTCAACCTCGGGCGGTATATCTGCATTGGTGATTTCATGACCCATTTTTTCAACATACGAATCCACCTCATATGCTCCGTTGTCCGCGTCAAATGTTGAGGTAGACCCTGAATCTGTAGGAGCGATTTCAACCGTTCCGGGCAAGGTCACCGCCTCGCCGTATGTAGTCTTCCCTGTCGCTATATCATCAGCCGTTATGGGGAAAAAGGTATAATTTGATACACCAATTTTCGAATGTGGTTTATTTATTTCTTTTACTGCCATAATTAATGACCTCCTAAAATTAATTTATTGCTTTTTGTACTTCGTTTGTTAATATTTCAACCGCTTCATCTTTCCCGGCTTCAAACCCCGGTTCCATGTACGGCTGTGGTCTCTGACCCCTGGTCGTGTGCCATTGTCCTTTGCTGTCCTGATACCTCCACGGCGTTTGACGTCCTCCGGCGTAAATACCTGTACCCATTTCAACGTATATACCATAATCAGCCGTGGGTCCTATTTCAGATGTATATTTTCCGCCTCCGCCTGTTGTTTCTTCCACAATACTGTTTCTCAGTTCTCCTGTATCAACAGGACACTCAGCTTTACACTGGGCTTGTATAGCTTTGCCGCCCTTTGCCACCCCGTTTTGCACAGCGCCGTCAAGTTTAGACGATATGTTTTCTAAGTTGCCTAATATATTGTCAAGTCCGTCAATTTCAATATTGATTCCCATTATGACACCTCAAAATATACCTCTTTTTTGTATCTCTGCGAGAGATGATACAATTCGTCAGGGCTTTGCCGGGGCACATCGTAGTCATATGTTCTTGTCCAGCCGTCCGACTGCATTATCTCATTGACTTTTACGCCTATATTAGATAACTGAACGGGTGAATTACTCCAAATATCCACGGCAAACTTGCTTACCTGCGACTGTTCAGTGTTATCGGCGTGAAAGCCCTCGTCCGTTGTCACTTTCCTAAACGTGATAACAGGCACGATGTTAAAATGAAACTCCGTGCCATATTTAACCGTTATTCCTGTGCTTTCGAGCAGTTTTTTCACCCGTGGAATTAAATCAATCAATAAAAACCACCCCCGTACATATCACTTGCGCCATTTTTACCCGTGTTAACGTTTACGCTCTCATCTTTTACGGCTGTTGACAGCTTGTTTAAAAGAGCCATTGTGTAGTCGTCCCAATGTTCGGCATACTTTACTGTATAGCCTATATTTTCACCTTTTAAGGCGACCCTTGCGCCCTCTTCAAGAAATGCACAAGGCTCGCAGTAAATACGCTTTACAGCCTCAATTTCAAGCCCATATTCTTTCTGCGCAAGACCTCCGCTGTATGGCTGAATATCTGCTGTTATTTCAGCTTTAAGCTCAGCGCCGCCGTATACCTCAATCGTTTTTTTCAGGTTCATCAAAATCACTCGGAACCCTCCCTTTGCGATTAATAAATGGCTTTAATCTCTCGCGGTAATTATTGAGAAAATGACTGTCGTTCGCCGTACTGTCCTCATAGCTTTTGCTTACAGAACCCTGTGTTTCCGACTTTAAAACCTTGTCCGCTTTTTCCTGCCCATAGCTTGTACGCCTATATCGGTCGGCAGCCATAACCGGCAAAAGGCTTTCAAGTTCCGGCGGTAACTCTAATATTCTGCAATAGTTTAAAATCAGATTTATATTATCCTCAATTAAAAAGGACAGCAGGTTATCCCTGCAGTCCCCCTCTATCCCTAGAAGCATTTTTGCGGTTTCTAGCGCGTTTGCTTTGTTTAACATTGGTTCTCACCTCCGCCTTCGGCTTATCGTCAGATACGGCTTTTCTTGCTTTCCTGTGTCTGCTTAATAACATTCCCATAGGATATTACTCCTTTGCGCTAATCTTGATGGCCTTGGCGTCGTCCGCGATGTGCGTTGTATAGTGCTTGTCGGCTGTGATAACCGTGGTTTTATTAACAATATCTCTGTCATTTTCAATCTCGGTATCGCGCTTTAGGTAAATCGCAAGCGCACCGGGCTTAACGATATAGTTCGTATAAGCGCCGTTCTCCGCCTTAATCTTGTTGGAAAGCACAACTTGACAGCCGTGTATCATGCCGACCGTGCCCTTGATAATAATATCCGCGCCGATATCGGTCGCTTTAATCCAGTCCTCGGATTTTCTAAGTTCCGCCAACTGTGCCGGAGCGATAAGCAGAACCTTTTCACCGTCTATGTCCTCTCCGAATTTAACGAGTGCGTCCGCTATAAAGTTTGAAGTCAGCGTTGCCGTGCCGTCTCCGACTGTCATAGCGGATATAATATTATCAAGCACAGCAAGCACATCATTGTCAAGCTTGTTTGCTATTGACAACCCAAGCTGATTTACCGCCTCGCCCATAGGGTCGCCGTAGCCGCTTAGAACGGACTCGTCCGTAAGCTCAACGCCCTTGCCTGCCTTTTTAACGCTTACCTTTGTGGTCGATGTCGCCATTTTCTCAATCGGAATAGCCTCGCCCTCGCCCACGTCCTCCGCGTCGCCTATGTACGCATACTTTGGAAGCGTGACGGTGTCGCCCGGCTTTCCCTGCAATGTTCTGTCAATGGTCGCAAGCGGGGCAAACTTCATAGCCGCCTCAAGCTTTGCCGATACCATAGGCGCCATAACCTCGGGATTTACCATGTTTTCAAGCTTCGTTGTTCCTGTTGCCATTATTGATTACCTCCTGTTAATTTTTCATAAGTTTCTTTGTCCTCGTTATACAGCTTGACGCGCTCTGTATAACTCATTTTGTTAAAAGCCTCTTGCGTTATTGCAGCGGCTTTGTCTGTCCCCGCCTTTGGGACAGTTCCTTTCAGCTTATCGACAACCGCAGCTTGCACCTCTTCGTTAAATGCCTTTTCAAACGCGTCTATATTCGCCTTTGTGGTTTCGGCGTTGTCCTGCGCCAAAAATGAAGCGAATTGAGGCGAAAGCCCTTTGTCCATAAGTGATTTACCCGTTTCAAATTCAAGCTTTTCACGCTCATATTTCGCGCGTTCTTTCTCGAATTTCTCCTGCTCCTTTTGCCGCTCGGCTTCCGCTCGTTCGTCCGCGTTCAGCTTGGCAAGGCGTTCGCTTTCGCTTATTGCTTCCGACAACCTTGTTTCAAGCTCTGCGTCCCACTTCTTGCGCGCCGCCTTTAACGCTTCATCAATTTTGGATTGAACGTCATCAGTGCCGCCAGTGTTGACAGCCGTCCCTGCGGCCGGTTCTTTAGGTTCGGTCGGCGTTGCCAGGTCTGCAACATTTTGCCCTGTTTGGGGCGTTGCCATAGCGCCGCCTGTCTGTTTTGTATTTTCTGCCATTTAAAATCCTCCTTTCAATTTTGGGTATAAAAAAAGAGCGTCTCCGCTCATCATCTTTATTTATTTTAATTAATTTGTTGGGTCTCTTGACCTCATGTCATCACCTCATTTTTGGTATAATAAAAGCGCCCCAAAGGACGCTTTTAAGTTAAGCTACTCTCAAATAAGCTCAAATAAACTAAACATTGAGAGTTGTTTGATAATATATCTCATCATATAACCATTGAAGCTCACAACCCAAATCAGTCAAATAATCCTGATTGACCATACCATATACTATTATAGCTTCATCAGCCGCCGACTGAAATTCTCCTATATCATTACTGTTAATCTTTATATTAAATTTCTCATCATCAAATTCTAAGTTTCCGCCTTCATAACATTCTATAACATACTTTTTTATTAAGTCATATTGTTTTTTATTAAATTTATATAACATGCTAATTTCACCTTATTTCGCTATGTGGATTTGTTTGTATAAGATTTCCCGTTCTTTGGTTTATTGAAACCTCACATTTATCAGAAACATACTTGGTACTACATTTCTTTTTCCTTACCCTTCCATGTAGCAATGCCTCTTTTATATCCTTAATTTCAACGCCGTTTCTAGTTCTGCCTGTTATTGGGTCTTTATTGGTTCCAAACACTCGTTCAATAAAATGCTTGCTTTGTGATTTTATTTTAATTCCGTCAACTGTTGTAAGTCCTATCAATTCGTCGGATATTATCTGCTTATACTTTTTATAATCTTCAAACGATGTAAATGCTGAAATCATATTTGTGCTTCTCGACTTATAATAGTCTTTCAACGATTCCCATAACTTATTATCATTATACTTCAAATCCTGAAACAATGCAAACGTTTTCGGCACATTCTTCTTTCCCAACACTTCAACATACTTTGCATACTGCTTTTTATCACCTGACAGGTTTTTATACTGTCTCACGTGCAGGTCAAACGCTAACCTTTGCTCAGGATTAAGGCTCTCAATCCATTCATTGTAATTCATACCCTTTATTTTATATCCCTTGCCTGTCAGAGGGTCGCGCGCCCAGCGTCTTGCATAGTCTGTCGGCATTGTTGTTGTACATCTGCAATGCGGGTGCATAGGCGGATAATTTACACCACCTACCGCCTCACTGACTTTAAATATCTTATTATCAAGCGGCGAACAACTTTCGCACGTCCTCTCATCAAGCGTTGCAAGATATTTGTATTGTTCTATTCCTAATTCTTCATAAGCCCTCAATTCAGCCATGTTCATGAAATAACTGACCTGCGTATTAACCAGCCTTTGCGCGTTATACTTTGATGTTTCCATTATCTCAGCAAGCCGGGCAGCCATTTGCGTATATCCCGCATGGCTCATTAGCCCTTCTGTAATTATCTTCTGCGACTGTTCAGCGACCTTTGCCGTGTTATTCCACACTCTATCGCTAAATTGTTCGCCATGCCACTTACTCTCAAGCATTTCATTAACTGCACGTTCAGGGATAAGAGAAAAGTTTATTCCAACGTTACAGCCTTTTGCTACATCGTGTACGGTTCTGTAATAGCTTTCTTCTATTACCGTGTTGTATAAAGTCTTAGTTTTCTCTATCTCCGTTAGTGCCTTTTCTTTGAAATAAGCATATACATTAAGCTTAACCGCTTCTAAACGGCTAATTCTTGCCCCGTATGCCTGCGCGTGTATCTTGCGCATAAGTTCAAGCCGCTGTTTTGGGTCTTCCGTGTCTTTTAATATTTCAGACAGCCTGTCCGCTATTTTGCCCTGCGCCGCTTTGTTAATAAGGTGTTCTGCTTCCTCGGCTGTTATTTGTACGCCACTTTTGTATGTGTTAAATATCTTTTTTATCTCTTTGTCGATATCTTTTATGATACTGTCATACATACGCCTAAGCTCTTGTATTGTGTATGCTCCGCGGTTATGTGCATCAAGCTCGCGCATTAGCGCAACTCTCAGCCAATAATCAGCGCTTCTCATCAGTTAAATCTTCAAGCGCTGTATAATCCGCGCCCGTGCTCTTTCTGTAAAGTTCCTCGCGCTTTATCTCGCGCTCTACGCGGCTTTCCTCCTGCTTTTCCACAAGCTCCATTTCTTCCGCTGAATCGGACACAAAATCAAGCTGCTCAAGCAGTGTTTCATCAGATACAAGACCGCGCAGATAATTAATCGTCTGTGCCAGCTCCAAATTATTCTCAGGAAGATTTCGATTGAAGACAAAGTCAACATCTCCCGAACTTACTACACTCATACGGCTTAGTAAAGATAAATAGTGGACATATAGGTCAAATCTTTCTTTAAGTCCAAGAACTAAAAACCGTTCCTTATTCTTAACATGCTGTTCAAACCCCAAAAGCTTGTATCTTATAGCAACGCCGGAAAGGTTATTGCCGAAATTCACGTCTGTGAGGTCGGGCGTTAATGAAAATTTATGTAAATCGTCCTTGATGTTATTCCTCAGTATCTCTACATCAGTCTCGTTTAGAACCTTTTGTAAATATTTTGCTTCCGCGTCCGGCGTGAAAGACATCATTATTTTTTCAGTCAATAATTCTTTGGCTTTTTCGCTGTCAACCTCTACGTTTTTAAGGAACAATATAGCGTCTACAAACTGCTCCTTATCATTAACGCGGTCACTCATCAACGTGTTGTATGCGTCTATAAGACCGATAAGCTGTTCAAAATCGCCCTGCTTGTCTTCATTGTTGATATACTCAATCATCGGCACCCTGCCAAATGAATGCGCCGTCCTCTCTATTTCTTCATAAACGCTCCCTCCCCCTGTGCTTCGGTATTTTATAACCTCGTTTTCTGTATAAACATTAGCGACTTTACCCACTTCCAGACCGTCTATATCTGTTATCGTGTAGTAATGCACACCGAACAGTTTTCTTTGCTCTACAGTATCATCATAAACAATAAACGCCTGCCGCGGTTCAAGCACAGCAGACTTCGGTTTGGAATCTTCGTTCGCATAAACCAACTCATATGAATGTCCGTAAATAGACATATCCCGTACAATCCGGCTGTCTGTATTTTGTATCTCGCTTTCAAAATATGCGTTCTTTAACGGTTCGATATCAATACCGTCTGCCGCACTGTACGCAATAGGCGCGCCGAGCAAATAACCTTGTGTCATATCAACTATGTACTTCGCATGGTTACATACCGTTTTGTTGTTCGGCAAGCCTTTGCCTTTAGGTCTTCGATAAAGCACATCATGTTTTCCCAAATAATAATCTTTAAGCTTGATAAGCCGTGCCGTATCTTCAGCACGTTTATTAATCAGCTTTCCCAATATTCTTCCGTCAACCTCTTTTACCGTCTCAGCGTCAACTATCATATACCCAGCTCCTTCCTGCTTCTTATCTCAATACCTCTGTTACTCATATCATCTTCCAGCGCATACCTAACCGCGTCAATTGTGTGGTTATCCTTGTCAGGGTAAGAAGCTTTAAACTCACCTCTGCTGTCACGTTCAAGCTCGTAGTTATAAAACTCGTTGGCAGCATGCGGACACCGCACAGGGTCGATAATTATTACTTCAAGCGACTGCAGGAACTTAATACCATACTCAATACTATCGGGCCCTTTCTTTGCTCCGCGTACTTTAAGGCCATATCCTCTTAACTCCGCTATGCTTTTAGGTTCCGCGCTGTCGCAGACAATGTAACCGTCATACACCTCGCACCCTTGGATCAACTCCGCCGCCGCACGATTTGACAAGCCGACTTTGTATATTTCATCCATGAGGTACAGCCGCTTCCGTGTCTTGTCATAGTGGCAGACGAGATACGCAAACGGGTCAACCGCATACCCAAAGTCAATTCCCCGCCTGATCCGGTCAAAAACCGCAATCTCTTCTTCGCTTATCTCGCGAACATCAAGGTTTGTAAACACCTCGCCGCCCGTTCCGGTAACCTCTCCCAAATACTCGTGGTTATAATTACTCGGTTTCGTCTTCTTTAAATGCTCCGCCTCCAAAATAAACTGTTCGCCGAGCCACTGAGGAGGAACGCTTAAATATGTGCTGTGGTGTATCACTCTGTCGCTTCGCGTTGTCAATACCTCTTCATTTACCCAATTCCGTTGACTTTGCGGAGGGTTGTAAGAGTAAAATACATTATACATTTCACCTCCGCGCATAAGTGACTGATTAATCGTACGTATCTCTTCCATGCCTCCAAATTCGTCCACTTCCTCATACCAAATATAACGAATATATCCTCTGTGCACCTTGGTAGATTTCAGTTTCTTGGGCTTATCTGCTCCCCTGAATAATATCCGCTGCCCTGTCGGAAGATATATCAGTTCAAGCGGCGACAGCTTGAATTGCCAAAGGTGTGATACTCCGAGTTTTTCTATCGCCCACACAAGCTGTTCATATACACTGTCTTTAAGATAAAGTCCCACCTTGCGAACTACAACGGCATTAGCACTCGGATTACTCATTATACCAAGCACAATTTCCACGCTGATAAAAGAAGATTTTGTGCTTCCTCTGCCGCCCTTTAGCCAGTAGTGTGTATGCCCGCCTCGCTTAATATCATGGTGAAGAGCATAAAAAGAAGGCGCGATAAGGTCTGTCAAACTAACCACTATCATCACCCTTTGGAATATTGTCTAAAATCTGAACCTGCGCTATTCCATCAACCTGCGTTCGTTCTGTAAACAGTGTGTAATACTTACCAAGCAACTCTGCCGCTTTTAAACGTTCTTTTTCATCAGGAGATTTTTCAATGTGCTTCGTCTTCGAAAAGCCATCTCCCCGTCCCTCAACAACAAGCACCTCCGCTTTACTTTTACCCCGCATTACTGACGTGAGATACTCTACAACCTCCTGCGCATCTGCTGTCTTTTCGTTGTGCAGCTTCTCAATTTGCTCACTAATATATGCTTTAATCTTAGTATTTCTTAGCAGTTTAGAAGCATTTACAGCCGCCGAATCATTATTTTTTACATTGGGATAAGCGTTCTTATATGCTCGAGTCCCATTCAAATCTATCAAATATTCATCACAGAAACGTTTCTGTTTTTCAGTCAAATATCTCACCTCCAAATCACATCACAGCCGCCCGCCCCTCAGCAAATTTATGATGTACAATTCCCACAAGACCTAAAACTAAAAGAACCGCCCCAAAAAGGAAAACGGCTCTTAAACAAAAAATATATA
>OLPA01001388.1_pt1 | contig 20297 bp, 19 predicted proteins | sample 1672811 | NCBI WGS metagenome assembly OLPA01 (sample SAMEA3136726, study PRJEB25190) | human gut metagenome | biome: human gut; feature: human-associated habitat; material: faeces | place: Austria | collected 2013
CGTTCGGCCAAAAACGTGCGGCTGTTGTCGCCGCTGCGGGCGCAGTCGAGCAGCGTGCGGTACAGGTGCGCCGTATGATAGAGAAAATCCTTGACCTGCGTGCCGCGCAGGCGATCCTGAATGCGCCTTTGCCGCTGCGCGAGGGCGGGCGTGTTTTCCGCGCTTTCCCAGTGAAAGGCGCAGCCTTCCTCCGGATTTTGGGGCAGGCAGGAGGATAGACGCAGGCGGAATGCCGGGTTGAATCCCCGAAGAATCGCCCGGTCCACGCACCGGCAATAGAAATGGCCGACATCCTCCAGCCCGCTTTCCCGCCAGGCGGTGTGCCAGGGGCATTTCAGCATCCGGTAGCTGACATGGGAACAGTCGGGGTCGTTTTCGGTCCGGGCCGATCCACCGGGCCAGGCCCATTCACAATAGGCAAAATAGGAGGCCATATCGTCCAGCGGATCGCCGTTTTTCAGGCAGCGCGCCGCCATGCGCCGGCCGCGTTCCTCGCCGTAGGCTTCCACGGCCTCAAGCAGCAGCGCGTCCGCCTTTGGTCCGTAATGCTTGCAGATCGCACCGGCCAGCAGTCCGAACATCACCGCGTGCTGCTTCGGGCTGAAAAGGCAGGCGCTTTCCCGTTCCGTCGTCATGAGGCCGTTCTCCTTTCTTTCGGAGCGCTATTCGCCCCGCGGGGTCAGCTGGCCGCTGCGGTAGGCGTGCAGCAGCTCCTCCAGCGTGCGGATACGCTGCTGAATCTGCCGCCCGTTGTCCGTGTCCGCCACCAGGCAGCGCCGGCGGTTGTGCCAGAGAATCTGCGAATCGGAATGGATATCGTCGTTGGCGTCGAGCACGCGCGTCAGGGACGAAAAAGGCTGGTGCGCCACGATGCGCAGGCCGTGCGAGTTGGAAATCAGCGTGTATCCCGCGATGCCCGTCGCCTTCTGATACGCCTTGCAGAAACCGCCGTCGATCACGATCAGCCGTCCATTGGCCTTGACGGGGCTTTCGCCGCTGCTGACATGAATGGGCGTATGGCCGTTGATGATATGCGCTTCGGGCGAATCCAGGCCAAAGGCGCTCAGGATGCGGCGGCAGACGGCCTCGTCGTTGATATGGCGATAGTAGGGATTCATCGGTTCATGCCAGGCGTCCGGGCAGTTGATGAACGCGCGCTCGAAGGTTTTGATGCTGCGGCCGCACAGGGGCGAGCGCTCGCCACACCAGAGGTACCACATAAAATCCTCCGCTTCGGGGTCCCGGTCAAAATAGGCCCTGCGGGCCATGCGCTCGTGATGGTCCATCAGCGCCCGGCCCTGATAGCATTCGCCGTCAAACGTTACCTGAGCGAAGTCGCCGTCCTCCGTCATGGGAATGCAGCCGTGAAAGAGCAGATTACCGTTGTAGCACCGGTACAGCCTTCCGTTGTCGTAGAGAAAGCGCACATGGCGGCGCAGCCGCTCGCTTTTGGCAAAGGCGGCGGAAATGTCGCGCACGACCGCCTCTTCGGCGGCGGTCAGGCGGTAAGGCGCGGCAGGATCAACGGTAGGCAATTCAACGGGCCTAAGCGGATAGACATGCCCGTTTAAACAAATGCTTTCGCCGTTTTCCACCAGCCGGTGCAGCAGGCGGCGGCTCTCCATGCCATATTCGGGATGGCGCTCAATGAGCTGCCCCTCCAGCTTGAACAGAATGACGGTTACGGCCTGGAGCGCCGCCTGCGTTTCCGCAAGCCCCGGATAGGTCTGGCTGGCGAACAGGGCCAGCGACCGCAGGCTGATGCCGTAGCCGGTTTCCAGCAGCTCCATGTTGTCGTATTGCAGGCAGCCGCGCACGACGGCGGCCATGCACACGGGGTTGCCGGAGGCCGCGCCCATCCACAGGATATCATGGTTGCCCCATTCGATGTCCACGGCATGGTGGTTCAAAAGCAGATCCATGATGCCGTCCGCGTGAGGGCCTCGATCATAGATATCGCCCACGATGTGCAGCCGGTCCACCGCCAGGCGCTTGATCAGCCCGCACAGCGCCACGATGAACTCATCTCCGCTGCCGATGTCGATCAGCGTGTCGATGATCTTTTGATGGTAAACGAGCTGGTTGTCGTCCTCGTCCGGCAGGGCGTGGAGCAGCTCGTCCAGAATGTAGGCGTAGGCCGAGGGCGTCGCCTTGCGCACCTTGGAGCGCGTGTACTTGGAGGAGAGCACGCGGCTTAAGTCGATCAAATCGTGCAGCGTGTCGTTGTACCAGGCCTTGGTCAGCCTGCCGCCGGCGCCGAGCAGCTTGAGCTTTTCTTCAGGATAATAAATCAACGTGAGCAAATCGGAAATCTCCGGGCCGCTGCGGGTAGCGGAAAGAAGCGTCAGCGCCTTTTCCCGGATGACGCCCGAACAGTTGTTGAGGATGTGCAGAAACGCTTCATATTCGCCGTGAATATCGCTCATGAAGTGTTCCGTGCCCTTGGGCAGGTTCAAAATGGCCTTCAGGTTGATAATTTCCGTGTAAAGAGACTGGACGGTGGGAAACTGTTCGCTGATGCAGGCCAGGTAGCGCTTTTGGGAAGCCTCGCTCATGAAAATCCTCCGTGTGCTCTTGTCGCGTGTCCATACCATCAGCAAACAGTATACGACATTTTGGATGGCGTGACAATAGAAAACGGCCTGTGTGATGAACGCACAGACCGTCGGAATGTGCCGGCGCAGAACCGCTTTACTCGTGGATGCGCAGGACGTTCTTGTTGTTGATGTAAAAATCGACGCTTTCACCGATGTTCAGGTGGCGCGTATCATGGTTGAGCAGCTCCAGGTTCACGGGAATGGCGCCGCAGTCGATCTGATAGCGGGTCACGCTGCCCAGCATGGAGCTGCGCACCACCTTGCCATTCAGATGAATCTTGCCTTCGCCGCCCTCCAGCGTGAACGCTTCGGGCCGGATGGCCACCACCTTGCATCCAGCCTCGGACGGAATGCTCAACAGGCTGGCCGCCTGCTGGGGATCATACACGTTGTAATGACCGATGAAGCGGGCCACAAATTCGGTCTTTGGCAGCTTGTAAAGCTCCTCCGGCGCGCCCTCCTGGGCGATGATGCCGCCGTGCATCACGCACACGCGATCGGAAATGGCCATGGCCTCCTCCTGGTCGTGGGTGACGAAGATGGCGGTGATGTGCATATCCTGCTGAATCTCGCGGATCTGCACGCGCAGATTCTGGCGGATCTGGGCGTCGAGGGCGGAGAGCGGCTCGTCCAGAAGCAGCACCTTTGGCTCCATCACCAGGGCGCGGGCCAGGGCCACGCGCTGCTGCTGGCCGCCCGAAAGCTGGCTGGGACGCTGGTTTTCCTTGCCTTCCAGGCCCACCAGCGCCATCATGTCCATGACCTTTTTGCGGATCTCGTCCTTGGGCAGCTTTTTGATCGACAGGCCAAAGGCCACGTTCTGCGCCGCCGTCATGTTGGGGAACAGCGCGTAGCTCTGGAACACCATGCCCACCTGGCGCTGACGCACGTCCACGTTGGTCACGTCCTTGCCGTCGATGAACACGCTGCCCTCGTCCACGTCGTTAAGTCCGGCGATGGCGCGCAGCAGGGTGGACTTGCCGCAGCCGGAGGGGCCCAGCAGCGTCACGAATTCCTTTCTGCGGGTCGCGCAGGCTACTCGGCGGCCTCCTCGGCCGAAGCCTCCTCAGCCTCGGCGGCAGCGGCATCAGCCTCGGCCTTGGCGGCCTCCTTGGCCTTGCGCTCGGCGGCCTTCTTCTCCTCCTTCAGCTGCTTGTGTTCCTTCTTGCCGCTGGACAGCTTCATCACCGCCGCACAGATGACGGTCATGATAAACACATAGATGACCACCACTGCGCTGGAGAGATGACCCGTCTGCTTCATGATGAGGTACAGATAGATCTGCACCGTCTCAAAGCTGCCGCCGATCAACAGGTTGGCGACCACGAATTCGCCAAACAGCGTCGAGAAGCTCAGAAGCGTGCTGACCATAATCCCCGGCGCGATGCCCGGCACGATGATGCGCAGAAAGGTCGTCCATGTGGAGGCGCCAAGCACGCGCGCCGCCTCCGTGACCGGTACGATGTCGATGGCGTGCATCGCGTTGTTGATGCCGGAATACACCAGCGGCATCACCAGCACGAAGTATGCGCCCGCCAGCACCAGCACCATGGGCAGGTCGGTGCCACCATAGGCCCTCAGCAGCGCGGCGGCGCTGATGACGCCGGGAATGGCGTATGGCAACAAAGTGATGATCTTCATGGCGCTCTCCAGCTTGGGCGAAAATGCGGCGATGGCGAAGACCACCGGGGTCATCACCAGCACGGCCAGCGCCACGCTGACGGTGCTGATGAAGATGCTGCGGCCGATGGCCATCCAGAAGCGCTCGGAGGTGAACATCTCAACGTAGAACTTGAGCGTATAGCTCTCCGGCAGCACGGTGATGTTCCACATGTCGGTCAGCGAATAGACCAGCGTGATGAAGAAGGGCAAAAACAGATAGACCATCAAAATCCCCACGATGACCTTGGGGCCGATTCCGGTTTTGTTTTTCATGATTTCAGCCCCCTTCTGCTCGCCACGCGGGACGCCCAGTCATTGAGCAGCATGGCTACGATCAGCACCAGCGCCAGCGTAACGGCCAGGGCGCTGCCCAGCTCCGGCTTGGTGCGCACGTCGCCGCTCATAAGGGCGCTGATGCGGATGGGTACGATATTGTAGCTGGACGATACCAGATAATAGGCGGTGGCATAGGCGCCCATGGCGTTGGCAAAGAGCACCGTGAAGGTGGACAGGATGCTGGGCAGAATGGCCGGAATGCCGATGCGCAGCCAGAACTGCACATTGGAAGCGCCCAGGATGGAGGCGGCTTCCTTCCAGTCGTCCCGGATGCCGCGGTAGATGGGGTAGAGCAGCATGATGCCCAGCGGAACCTGGAAATACGTATAGGCGATGACCAGGCCCTGCACGGAATAGATGGAGAAGTCCTGGGTGATGTCGATGCCCATCTGCTGGAGCAGGATGACGAAAACGCCGGTGGTGCCCAGCATCAGGGTCAGGGCAAAGCCCAGCGGGAGGCCCGCGAAGTTGGAGGTCATGTTGACGACAACCAGAAGGTTGCTTTGCGTACGCTCGGATACGAAACGCGTGATGGCATAGGAGCAGAACAGCGCAATGATGATACCGTAAATGCTGCACTGAAGCGAGAGCTTGAGGCTGTTGCCGAAGCTCTGCGCATAATAGGCACTGGTGAAGATGTTTTCAAAGTTTTCAAAGGAGAAGGTCTGCGTCGCCTGGGATGTGAGCGCCGATGAAACCAGACTGATGACCGGCAACGCCATAAACGCCAGGATGAACAGCAGAAAGATGCCCATCGTGGATAGATAAAAGCCGTTAAGCTTCCGCTTCCTTTTCAAGCGGGTAGCCCCCTTCCGATGTGAGGATGGCGCCTTGCGCCAGTCAGCTTTCACGCGGCCCCTGCAGGCGTCCAGGATATGGAAGACCGCGTGGACGGGGAAAAGGGGCGGCTCCGCGGCCGAAGCGGTGCGGGCGCCGCCCTTTTTTCAGATAAGCCCGCCGGCAGGCCTGGGCGCGCCGGCGGGCAGAGAGAGGCCTGTGATCAGTTCATGTAGATGGCGACGTTCTCGGCCCAGAGCTCGGGCAGCGCGGCGACGGTCGCGTCGAACACGGCCCAGTCCTTGACCTGGTAGACGTTCTCATACATGCTGTTGTCCAGGATGGCAGCCTGTGCTTCCTCGCTGAATTCCACATCCGTGCGGATGGGCTTGGCATGGCCCAGCGCCAGGAACTCCTGGCCCACGTCGGAGAGCATGATCTCACGGGCCAGCATGGCGGCGTAGGGGTTGTTGGCGTACTTGTTGATGATGTTGGCATAGCCGGAAGCAGCCGCGCCGTCCTGCGGGATGGTGATGGCAAAGCGGCCGTTGTCCTCGCCCTGGGATTCATAGATCGTCTCGGCATAGCCCAGCGCGTTGAAGTCCCACACCACGGCGACGCCGACTTCGCCCTTTTCGATGTTCTCGACATAGGGGTTGGAGGTGATCAGACGGCCCTGCTTGGCCAGCTCGGCGAAGAAGTCCATGGCGGGCTCGAGGTTGGTCTCGTCGCCGCCGTAGGCCACGGCGCAGGCCAGCACGCCCACATACGCTTGGGCGGCCTTCTCAACGTCGCCGATCCAGACCTTGTAGTCGCCTTCCAGCAGCTCGGCCCAGGTGGTGGGGGCGGTCTCGACGTTGTGAAGGTCGGTCATGAAGGCGGTGGTGCAGGTGTAGGCCATGATCCACTTGCCGTCGGGGTCCTTGGCATAGTCGGGAATGGAATCCCAGGTGCTGGGCTTGAAGGGCAAGAGCAGATCCTGCTCCATGGCCACGCCGGTCATGCTGATGCCGATGTCGCCAATGTCGGCGTCGGCCTTGCCTTCCAGCGCGAAGCGGGCAAGCTCCTCGGCGGAGGACATGTCGGTGTCGGAGTGCTTGATGCCATAGGTGTCGGTGATGTAGGCCCACAGAGACTTCCAGTTGGCCCACTCGTCAGGCATGCCGACGGAGAACAGCTGCCCCTCCCCCTGAGCAGCGGCAACCAATTCCTCAACGGTCATCGTGGCGGCGGCTTCCGCAGCGGCAGCCGCGGCGGCCTCATCCGCCAAGGCGGAGGTACAGCCTAGCAGCATGGTCAGGCACAGGATGAGGCACAGGATTTTCTTCATGATCGGGTTCCTCCTTCATGTTTTTGATTGGGTCCAACACAATCTCAAACAGTGTACCTGTTTGAAATGATACGAAGATAAAGGAAAGGTAAAAACCAGGAAAAATCCCTTTTCGTTGATTTCATAAAAAACCCGTCTAATTTAGTACTGAACACCAATAATGCGTTTACTAAACAACTTATGCAACGATCGTATAGAACATATTGTCATTATAAATGGAAGCATACAGGATGTCAAGCCGGAAAAAGCCATATTTTTGGGAACCGCAGCCATGGGGAAAATGGTTGACAATTAAAGCCACGCCATATACAATGAATTAAACAGGTATTCGGAAGCAAAAAACGGAGGCAGCGATGCATGCGTGAGGAACGGCTCTTGAGCGTAGGAATAGACATCGGCACCTCAACTACGCAGTGTGTGTTCAGCTCCATTACGCTGTCCAACACAGCCTCGGCATTTTCGGTCCCTCGCATTCAGATCACGGAAAAACGCGTTATCTACCGTGCGCCCCTTCGCCTGACTCCCCTCACCAGCCCGGACACCATCGACGCGCAGGCGGTCGAGCGCATCGTCAGCGAGGACTATGCCGCGGCAGGCATCCGCCCGGAGCAGATTCGCCTGGGTGCGGTCATCATCACCGGCGAAACAGCGCGCAAGCAGAACGCGCGGGCCGTGGCGCAGGCCCTCTCCCGCCTGGCGGGGGATTTTGTGGTGGCGACCGCCGGTCCCGCGCTGGAAAGCATCCTTGCAGGCCGGGGATCCGGCGCGGCGGAGCTTTCGCGCACGAGCGGCAAACGGGTGATGAATCTGGATATCGGCGGCGGCACGGCCAATATGGCGGTGTTTGAGCGGGGCGAGCCCATTGCCAACGGTTGCCTGGACATCGGCGGAAGACTTTTGCGCTTTGAGGAAGATGACAGTACAGTTCATTCCTTTTCACAGGCAATGAGGCGTATCGCGCGGGACGCGGGCGTTCCGCTGGCGGAGGGAACCCGTCTCTCCGCCGAAGAGACGGACCGTCTGGCGCGCCGCATGGCGCAGGTGCTGGAGGAGGCGGCGGGGCTGAGGCCGCGCACGCCGCTGCACGATGCGCTGTGCGTGGAGGCGTGCCTGCCGGATATCGGTCCGTCGGACATCTATACCTTTTCCGGCGGCGTGTCGGAATGCATCTACGGAACGGACGCGGAGACGGCGCGCTTTCATGACCTGGGCGCGGCGCTGGGGCGCGCGGTGGCGTCCTCGCGGTTTTTCGCGGCCGGACGGGTGGCGCGGCCCGCGGAGTGCAGCTACGCCACGGTGATCGGCGCGGGCGCGTACAGCGTGGCCGTGTCGGGCAGCACCATCTGCTATCAGGGATTATCCTTTCCGCTCCCGGCGCTGCCCACGGGCAAGGTGCCCTTTGCCGGCCCGGAGGACCTGCCGGGGCTGGAGGCGGCGGTGCGGGAGCAGTACCGCATCTTTGACGGCGAATGCGCCATCTGCATGGACGGGGTGCGGGCGCCCTCCTATGCGCTGGTGGAGCAGGCCGCGCAGGCCCTTGCGCGGGCCATGGCCCCGCACTGGCCCAAGGTCGTGATTCTGCGGGAGGATATGGCTAAGGCGCTGGGTCAGGCGCTGATGCGCGCGTGGCCCAAGGACACGCCGTTTCTGTGCATGGACGGGATTGCGCTCACCTATGGCGATACGGTGGACATCGGCGCGCCGCTTTCGGGCGGACGGGTGATTCCGGTGATTGTAAAAACGCTGGCGTTTGCAGCGGGGAGGTAAGGGCTTTGCGGCTAAGCGTATGTCTGGGCGGCCACACCTATTCCTTCCGTGATGTGCGGGAGGTGATGGGAAAGGCCAATGAGGAGAAATCAGGCGACCAGCTTTGCGGCGTGGCGGCACAGACGCCGCAGGAGCGCGTGGCTGCGCGCATCGTGCTGAGCGAAATGACGGTGAAGGAAATCTGCGAGCACCCCGCCGTGCCCTATGAGCAGGACGAGGTGACCCGGCTGATTCTGGACGGCCTGAACCTGCCCATCTACCGGGCGTATCAGGACATGCCCATCGGTGAGCTTCGGGAAAAGATTCTCTCCGCGCCGCCGGAGGAGCTGACGCGCATGGGTCGCGGCCTGTCCAGCGAGGTCATCGCCGCGGTATGCAAGCTGATGTCCAATCTGGACCTGATCTACGCCGCTGCCCGCATGCGCGTGAAGGCCACCTGCGTCACCACCATCGGCGAGCCGGGCACCCTTTCGGCCAGGCTTCAGCCCAACCATCCCGTCGATGATGTGGAGGGCATTACCGCGAGCGTGCTGGAGGGATTGTCCTTCGGCATGGGCGACGCGGTGATCGGCCTCAACCCCGTGGACGCGTCCACCGCCAGCGTGCAGGCCATTCTGACCCGCTTTGACGAACTCAAGCGGCGCTATGAGATTCCCACGCAGATCTGCGTGCTGGCCCACGTGACCACGCAGATGGAGGCTGTCAAAAACGGCGCGCCCTGCGATTTGATGTTCCAGAGCATCGCGGGCTCGGAAAAGGGCAACGCGGCCTTTGGCATCAGCGCGGAGCTGATTGCCGAGGCAAAGGACCTGATGGCGCGCGAGGGGACCTCCCACGGCCCCAACCAGCTCTATTTTGAGACGGGGCAGGGGAGCGAGCTGTCCTCCGACGCGCACAACGGCTGGGATCAGCTGACCATGGAGTCGCGCTGCTACGGCTTTGCGCGGCACTATGCGCCGTTTTTGGTCAATACCGTGGTTGGCTTCATCGGGCCGGAGTACCTCTACGACAGCCGGCAGTTCATCCGCGCGGGGCTGGAGGACCATTTCATGGGCAAGCTCCACGGCCTGCCCATGGGGTGCGACTGCTGCTATACCAACCACATGCGCGCCGACCAGAACGACAACGAAAACCTGGCCGTGCTGCTGGCCTCGGCCGGATGCAACTACTTCATGGGCGTGCCCCATGCCGACGACGTGATGCTCAACTACCAGTCCACCGGTTACCATGACGTGGCCGCCGTGCGCGAGGCCCTGGGCCTTGCGCCCATCGCGCCCTTCGCCCGGTGGCTGGAGCGGTGGGGCTTCTGGCGGGACGGGCGGCTCGGCCCGAACGCGGGCGACGCCTCCGTGTTCCTTTGATGCGGCAAAGGGAGGATGAACAGCATGACCGAACAGGAAGTCCGGGAAGTGGTGGAGCAGCTGCTCAAGCGGCTCAACGCCGGGGACTTTGGCGCACCCTCCGCGGGAGCGCCCGCGCGCACCCCTGCCCAGCCGGCGGAGCAGGGCGGCGTGATTGCGGATCTTGAGCAGATCGACCTGCGCAAGCAGTACCTGGTGGAAAACGCACATGACGCCGCCGCGTTCCTGGCCATGAAGGAGCGCACGCCCGCGCGCATCGGCGTGGGCCGGGCGGGAGCGCGTTACCGCACGCAGACCATGCTGCGCTTTCAGGCGGACCATGCCTTCGCGCAGGCGTCGGTGTTTTCCGACGTGCCGCCGGAGGTGCTGGAAAGCCTGCATTTGCCGGTGTACCAGACCACCTGCGAAAGCCGCGAGGAGTTTCTGACCCGGCCGGACAAAGGCCGCGTATTTGACGCCGAGACGCTTGGGCGCATCCGGGGAAGCATAGCGCCGGATGTCCGGGTTGTGGTCTATGTGGCGGACGGGCTGTCCTCCTCCGCGGTCACGGCCAATGCGGCGGATATTCTTCCCGTCATCCGCAAGGGGCTGGAGGGCGCGGGCGTCAAGGTGAACGAGCCGTTCTTCGTGCGCTTCGGGCGCGTCGCCACGATGGACCAGATCGGCGACGGGCTGCCCGCGGAAGTGGTATGCGTGCTGCTGGGCGAGCGTCCGGGGCTGGTGACAGCCGAGAGCATGAGCGCCTATATCGCCTACAAGCCCACGGTGGGGATGGCGGAAAGCCGCCGCACCGTGCTGGCCAACATCCACCGGGGCGGCACGCCCGCGGTGGAGGCGGGCGCGCATATCGTGGATCTGATCCGGCTGATGCTGGAGAAAAAGCGCAGCGGCATTGATTTGCCGGTGTAAACGGAAGGGAGGGGCCGCGATGCGGGGGGACCGCATGCCTGCCAGGGTGCTGGCCATGAGGCTGATTCCGCGCGTGGACGCGGGCCTTCGGGAACGCCTGGGGCTGGGCGGCGAAGTGCACGCCCTGGGCCTGATCACCTGCGACAGCGACGACGTGGGCTATACGGCGCTGGACGAAGCCACGAAAAAAGCCTGTGTCAGCGTGGCCTACGCGCAGTCCATGTACGCGGGCGCGGCCAACGCCAATACGGCGCTGGCAGGCGAATTTCTGGGCATCCTGGCCGGGGAAACGCCTGCCGAGGTGGAGAGCGGCCTTTTGGCCGCGCGCCGGATGATCGAGCAGGAAGCCAGCTTCTATTCCGCCAACGACGATGACAGCATCGTGTATTTTGCCCACTGCATCTCCCGCACGGGCAGCTACCTCTCCGCCGCCTGCGAGATCCCGGAGGGTTCGCCCCTGGCGTATCTCATCGCGCCGCCGCTGGAAAGCATGTATGCGCTGGACAAGGCGCTCAAGGCGGCGCAGGTGCGGGTGTGCGCCTTCTATGGCCCGCCGTCGCCCACCAACTTTGGCGGTGCGCTGCTCACCGGCAGCCAGTCGGACTGTCAGGCGGCATGCGATGTGTTTGCGCGCGCGGTGATCGACGTGGCGACCAATCCCATCGAAACGCTTTCGGGCGAATAATCGCCCGGGGAAAGGAACCGGCATATGGTGAGCGTGACGGCCCTGGGAATGATTGAAACCATCGGCCTGGTATCGGCCATTGAGGCGGCGGACGCGGGCCTCAAGGCGGCACAGGTGCGCCTGCTGGGCACGGATTACGTGCGCGGCGGGCTGGTGATGGTGCGCTTTGAGGGCGAGGTGGCCGCCGTCAAGGCCGCGGTGGATGCAGGCGCGGCGGCGGCGCAGCGCGTGGGCAAGGTGTTCAGCGCGCACGTCATTCCCCGCGCCATGCCGGAGGTGTTCTGCATGCTGGCCTCGGACCCGTCCGTGGGACCGGGCAAGCGGTACCGGGGCGGCTGTGTCAGCTGCGGCGGCTGCGAGGGCGGACGGCGCGAGCTGGCGGCGATGGCGCGTGCGGAGCAGGCGGAAAAGGCCCCCGCGATGGAGGACCTCAAGGGCCGCCGGGTCGCGGAGCTGAAGCAGTACGCCCGCTCGCTGAAAAACTTTCCGATGACGCCGGCGCAGATACGCACAGCCACCAAAGACCAGCTGCTGCAAGCCCTGGCGCGCCATTTTGGATGGACGGAGGAAGCCTGACCGCCGCATCGCCTGATTGCCTAAACCGAAAGGAGCCTTTCGCCTATGCGATATATCACCGAGCAGGAACTGCGGGACAGCTTTGCCGGGGGCGTGCCCTCGCGTTTTGTCCTGCCCGCGGACTGCCGCCTGACCCCGCTGGCCGAGCAATACCTGCGGGACCTTAGGCTCCTGGGCGGGGAAAGCCTGCCGGACCGGCAGCAGAAGCCGGAGCACATGACCCACCTCAACAGCCGGGAGATGGTCTACAAGACCCATCCGTGCATCCTTTTGCGCGGCAAGCTGGACGCTTTGGAAAGCGAAATCCTGCTGGTGATGGTCGGGTGCGACGAAGCGTGGCGCGCGCTTTTGCAGGACGCTTTGCAACTGGTGCGGCAGGTGCTGGCCGCCGATGTGAAGGACGCTCCGCTTCCGCCCTGGAAGCTGGGCGGTATGGATGCGGAGGAAGTCCACCGGGGGTCGCATCATCCGGAGGCGTTCGGCCTTTCCGGGCACCTGCTGCCAGCGCCGGAGCAGGGGCTGCTGGCCGCGCAGCTCAACCGCCTGCGCGCCGTGTGCCGCGAGACGGAGCTGGCCGGCATCGCGGCCTGGCAGGATGGCGTGCTTTTGCGCCATGAGGACTGCATCCTGGCGCTCAACCGGCTTTCCAGCTATTTTTATTTGCTGCAGCTGCGCGCCGCAACGGGCGCCGGACCCAACGGAGAAAGGAACGAACGGACATGAAGCAATGTATCTACGCGCACCGCGGCGCTTCGGGGTATGCGCCGGAAAACACGCTGGAAGCTTTTGAGCTGGCGGTCCGGCAGGGAGCCTACGGCGTGGAGCTGGACGTGCACATCACGGCGGACGGGTATCTGGTGGTGGCGCACGACGAAACGGTGGACCGCTGCTCCGACGGCAGCGGGCTTATCGCGCGGATGACGCTTCGCGAGCTCAAGGCCCTGCGCTTCAACAAGACCTTCCCGGCGTATGCCAACGCCACCATTCCCACGTTCCGAGAGGTGCTGGAGGTGCTCCGTCCCGCCGGGCTGCATGTGAATGTGGAGCTCAAAAACAGCCTGATTGACTATCCGGATCTGGAACGGCGCTGCGTGGAGGAGGCGGCCGCCGCGGGCATGCTGGAGAGAATGCTGTTTTCCTCCTTCAACCATCACAGCATGCTGCGCATGAAGCAGCTGGACAAAAGCCTGCGCTGCGGCCTGCTATACGAATGCACCATGGTCAAACCCTGGGATTACGCCGTGGCGCTGGGCATGGATGCATTGCATCCGCACTTCTCCGAGGTGCTGGTGCCGGGCGGGGAGTGCGAGGCGGCGCATGCGGCCGGGCTTGAGGTCAACCCCTGGACGGTCAATGACGAGGAGGACCTGCGCCGGGTGATTGCCGCGGGCGCGGACCGCATCATCACCAATTATCCGGACCGTGCGCTGCGCTGCCTGGCGGAGCATGGGGAAAAGCGGGAAGGGTAACGGCAGGAGCCGTTTTTCCGGCTGATTATAAAAAAACGGCGCTCCGCGTGCTATGGACACACGGAGCGCGTTGGTTTTCCGCCGCGGACGCAAACGGAAGTGCCTTACTCTATGGAGGCGTCGGGCGCGGGATGCACGGCCTTCTTTCCCGCTTCAAGGGCGGCGTGCTCGCTGGAGAGCTCGCCATGGAGCGTAAGGGAGTTCCAGGCGCTGTTGGTGGGCGTGAGCATGGCCTTGAGCGCGATGGGAGGCACGCCCAGCCTGCGCAGCGATTGCAAAAACTGCGACGCTTGCAGGGAGGAGAGATGGGCCATCACCAGCATTTCATCCTCAAAAGCGCCGGGCGCAGGCAGGCCCGCAGGCGGCTCCATGCCGCACAGGGCGGCGAGCGTTTCCCCATACTCCGAGGGAGATACGGGCCGCACGCGAATCTTGAAGCGCATGGCCGCCAACCGGACTTTTTTGAAGACTTCCTCCCTGAGGTTATAGCAAAGAAGCACGGGCTGCCGCATCAAAAAACGCCGCCTTTCACAAACGAATTCGCAGGGGCTTTTATTGTAGGTGGAGACAGGCGAAATGTCAAGGGTGGTACGGGCCGCCCGTCCGCATCCCCATGCGCCGCGATCAAAGGCGGCGGACAGCGCCACAAAGCTGTTCTTGGCAAGCGAAAGGAGACCATGCCATGCCATTTTCCATCGTCCGGCAGGACATCACCCGAATGCAGGTGGACGCCATCGTCAACGCCGCCAATACGGAGCTTAAGATGGGCGGCGGCGTGTGCGGCGCGATTTTTCAGGCGGCGGGCGCGGAGGCGCTCCAGGCCGCCTGCCGCAAGGCGGGGCCCATTCCCACAGGCGGGGCTGCCCTGACGCCCGGATTCAACCTGCCCGCCAAATACATCATCCACGCGGCGGGACCGGTCTATTCCCGCCAAAATGCCGCGCGGAGCGAGCGGCTGCTGCGCTCGGCGTACCTGGAATCGCTCAGGCTCGCCCTGCGGCGGCGGTGCGCAAGCATCGCCTTTCCCTTGATTTCAAGCGGTATCTACGGCTATCCCAGGGAAGAGGCGCTTCGGGTGGCCACCGCCGCCATCCGGGATTTCCTTATGGAGCATGAGATGGACGTGTACCTAGCCATCTTCGACAAATCGTCCTTCGCCATCAGCCAGAAGCTGGCCGGAGCGGTCGAAAGCTATATTGACGATAACTATGTGCTGGCGCATCAGGTGTTACGCCGCGGCCTGCTGGAGGTTGAAAACAGGGCGCTCAACGCCGCCGTCCCGCCCATGGCGGCCGCTCCTGCGTGCAGGCCGGGGGAGCTGGATGCGCTGATCGGCAACCTGGATGAGCCTTTTCATGTGGCGCTGCTCAAGCTGATCGACGCCAAAGGCAAAACCGACGTGGAGGTCTACAAGCGGGCCAACATCGACCGCAAGCTGTTCTCCAAAATCCGGAAGGGGAAGGGGTACCTTCCCGGCAAGCGCACCGTGCTGGCGCTGGCCATCGCCTTGCAGCTCACCCTCCGGGAGACGGACGATCTGCTGGAGCGGGCCGGATACGCACTGTCCCACAGCCAGAAATTCGACGTGATTATCGAGTATTTCATCCTTAGCGGCCAATATGACATCTTTCAGATCAACGAGGTCCTTTTCCAGTATGATCTGCCCCTGCTGGGTTCCAACTGATGTCGCTTTGAAAGCGACCCAAACGATCCCCTCCTGCGCTATTGTGTAAACGCACCAGAAAACAGGAGGGCAAACACAATGAAAAAGAATCTTACGGAACTGGTATTCATTCTGGACAAGAGCGGCTCCATGGCGGGGCTGGAGCGGGACACCATCGGCGGGTTCAACGCCATGCTTGACAAGCAAGGCGCAGGCGGGAGAATGCCGGATCACAACGGTGCTCTTTGATCACCGCTACGAGCTTCTGCACGACCGCACCGATATCCGGGCCGTGAGGCCCATCACGGCAAGGGAATACCGGGTGGGCGGCTCCACCGCGCTGCTGGACGCCCTGGGCAAAACGATTCACAAGATCGCAACCGCCCAGAAAAATACGTCGGAACCTTTCCGTGCGAAGAGGGTGATGTTTGTGATCATCACCGACGGCGAAGAAAACGCCAGCCGCGAATATGCGGCCAAAGAGGTGAAGGAGGCCATTCGGCGGCAGAAGTCCCGCTACGGGTGGGAGTTCATCTTCCTGGGCGCGAATATCGACGCTGTGGAAACGGCGGGACGATTCGGCATCGACGCCGGCCGCGCGGCCAATTACGTGCCGGACAGCCAGGGAACAGCGCTCAATTTCCGCGCCATGAGCGAAACCGTATCGGCGTTCCGGGCGTGCGGCGCCGTTCCCGACGCGTGTCTGGACGCCGTGCGCAGGGACATGCGGAAGCGGGGCGGGCGCGGATGACGGGAGGCGCGCCGTGAGGGCGGCGTCCGACCGGAGGACAGATCCTTATTGGAAGCCTGTCCTCCGGCTTTTTTCGTTTCATGGAGCATACGCGAGCGGCTTTGCACATACAATGTGCGAAGGAGGTGGAGTGCGTGAAAATCAACAAAAAACGGCTGATTCTTTGCCTTGCGGTGCCGCTCCTGGGGGGCGGATTGGCAGGGCTTGTGACCATGAACAGCATGAAGGCCTTTGCGACGTTGAATCAACCGCCGCTGTCGCCTCCCGGATGGCTGTTCCCGGTGGTGTGGACGGTGCTGTACGCGCTGATGGGCATCGCTTCCTACCTGGCGTCCGCATCGGATGCGGAACAGGAGGAAAAGAGGGGCGCGCTATGGGCGTATGGCATTCAGCTGGCATTCAACTTCCTGTGGCCGATCGTGTTTTTCAATTTGAAATGGTATTTTTTTGCTTTCCTATGGCTGGTGATGCTGTGGGCGTTGATCCTCATCACGCTGCTGCGATTCGGACGGATTCGCAGGCTTTCCGGGCAGCTGCTGATTCCCTATCTGCTGTGGGTGGCTTTCGCAGGATACCTGAACCTGGGGGTTTATCTGCTTAATCCATAGGAAGGGGAATGCGCCGGCAACCAGAAAGCCGCACACAAGGCTCCGCAGCGCATCAAAAGGTCCGGCTGCACCGGGCTGTGAGCGCCATGACCATGGGCGGCGCATCCGGGTACGGGAGCGCCATCCGCCAAGAACACGTTTTTCTCTCATCAGCAGCAGACATCCATCCAGCTTCTGTTCAATGGTAGATACCATTTATGATATAAATTGCACCTAAAATGGCCTTGAAATTGTCAAAAGCGCATGGTAAAGTAATGACAACAGTTGAGCAAACGCTCAATTTCATACGCGAGGCCTTCCGGAAGGCCGAAACAAATCTCATAAAGGAGGATGTCATGTCAATGAAAAAACTGGCAGCTGTGTTCCTGGCTTTGGTATTGGTGCTTGGCCTGTTTTCCGGCGCTGTAGCCGAGGAAAAGAAGTATACCATCGGCTTTTCCAATGTGTGGGTGGGCAATACCTACGGCATTCAGTGCGTCAACGAGCTGGAAGCCTTCCTGCAGAGCAATCCCCAGGTGGAGGAATACTACATCTACAATGCCGACAACGACGTCAACAAGCAGATCTCCGATATCGAGGATCTCATCGCCAAGGGCGTGGATATGATCATCCTCCAGCCCATCTCCGCTGAATCCGTAGCGGCGGTGGTAGAGGAGGCCTATGACGCCGGCATCGTCGTGGTGGATTCCACCTCGCCTCTGGCCGACGCGACCGACGCCTATCACGTGTCCGTGGTGGCCAAGGACTATGACTTCGGCTACATCGGCATGAAGTGGCTGTGCGAGCAGATCGGCGGCGAAGGCAACGTGATTTGCCTCGACGGCATGGCTGGCCTCTCCAGCGCGGTGCTGCGCATGGAAGGCGCCCAGGCGGCGCTGGCCGAGTATCCCAATGTGAAGATCATCGCCAGCGAGTATGGCGACTGGGATTACGCCACCACCAAGCCCATCGTTGAAAACCTGCTGGCCACCTACGACGACATCGACGCGGTGTGGTCCTCCGGCGGCGACATGACCCGTGCCGCGATCGAGGCGTGGGCCGAGGCCGGCCGCGAATGGGTGCCCATGATGGGCGAGGACTGCAACGGCTTCCTCAAGCTCTGGTGCCAGTACAAGAGCGAAGGCCTGAGCTGCATCGCCGTTTCCCTGCCTTCCTGGCTGCACGCCTATGCCGCCGAGCTGGGCATTCAGGTGCTCAACGGCACCTACGAAGGCGAGAAGGACATCGTCGTGGAGATCCCCACTTTCGGCAACGACGAAGTGGAAGATTATGTCCGCTATGACCTCTCCGACAGCTTCTGGGGTCAGACGCATATGACCGAAGAGCAGATCGTGGCCCTCTACGGCAACGGCAACGACGGCTCTCAGGGTCTCACCGGCGCCGGCGCGGCTTCCGACCACTGATACTCCGTCCCATGCAAGGAAAAGGGCCGTCTTTACGGCCCTTTTCTAAATCCGCTGGATTTTGTGGAGGCTTTTAAGGTGCAAGAATACTACCTGAAAATGAGCGGCATCACCAAGCAATTTCCCGGCGTGCGCGCGCTGGATGGCGTGGATTTCATGCTGCGGCAGGGAGAGGTGCACGCCATCGTGGGCGAAAACGGCGCAGGCAAATCCACGCTGATGAATATGCTGGGCGGCACCCTTACGCCGGACAGCGGCTCCATCGAACTGGATGGCCGGGCGGTGACCATCGCCGGTCCCGGCGAGTCGCTGCGGCTGGGCATCGGCTTCGTCCATCAGGAGAACAACTTGCTTGGCAACCTGACTGTGCTGGAAAACGTGTTCCTGGCGCGCGAGATCAAAAGGGCCGGCTGCCTGGACCGCCGGGCGATGCGCCGGGAGATCCTCAGCGTCAACGAACGCCTGGGCTACCGCCTTGATCCTGACGCGATGGTTGGTACGCTGCCCCTGGCGGAGCAACAATGCGTGGAAATCACGCGCGCGCTGCTGGCCAGGCCGCGTATTTTGATTCTGGACGAGCCAACGGCCGCGCTGGATGACAGCGAGGTGGCAAGGCTGTTTGGCATCGTGCGCAAGCTGCGTGACGAGGGCGTGGCCGTGATTTATATTTCACACCGGCTGGATGAAATCTTCCAGCTGGCCGACCGGATCACCGTGCTCAAGGACGGCAGGCTGGTCGGCGTGCGCGAGGTGAAGGAGATTACCAAGGACGAGGTCATCAGCATGATGGTGGGCCGCGTGCTGGAGGACATCTATCCCCGGCGCGACGATATCGCGCCCGGCGAGACGCTGCTGGAGGTCGAAAACCTGACCGTACCGGGAAGCGTCAAGGGAGTCAGCTTCCAGGTGAAAGCCGGTGAAATCGTCGGTCTGGGCGGCCTGGAAGGCCAGGGACAGCGCGACGCGGTGCGCGCGATCTTTGGCGACGTGCCCTTCACGGAGGGACGCATCACCGCAAACGGGCTCGTGCTGAAAAGCCGCGGCATCCGCGGGCGCATCCGCCGGGGCGTGGCCTATGTCACCCATGACCGGCGCGGGGAAGGGCTCATCCTGCACGAAAGCGTGCGGCGCAACAGCGCCCTTGCCTCGCTCTACCGGCGCAGCCGTGCGGGATTTGTCAAGGCGGGGCAGGAGCGTGCCGCGGTGGAGGAAAACGTCGAGAAAATGCAGATCAAGGTATCGAGCATCGAGCAGAAGGCATCGACCCTCTCCGGCGGCAATCAGCAGAAGGTCATGCTGGCCCGCTGGCTGATGACCCAGCCCCGCGTGCTGATGATCGACGAGCCCACCAAGGGCGTGGATGTCGGCGCGCGCATGTCGGTGTACCGCATCATCGACCAGCTGACGCGGGAAGGCATCGCCATTCTGATGCTGACCAGCGATATGATGGAGCTTATCGGCCTGAGCGACCGGGTGCTGGTATTCTATGAGGGCCGCATCACCGGCGAGCTCAAACGGGGCGAAGCCACGGAAGAAAAAATCATGCTTGCCGCCAGCGGCATGGCCGGGTGAGGTGGATGCAATGATCAAGAAAAGAAAGCTGTCCCAGCAGATGAACGGCGTTTTGACCATCTACGGTCTGCTGCTGGTGGTATTTGCGGTGATGTGCCTGGTATCGGAGTCCTTCCGGTCACTGTACAACATTACAAACCTGATTACCCAATGCGTGCCGCTGGCCTGCGTGGCGTTGGGGCAGACGCTGGTGATCATCTCCGGCGGTATCGACATGTCCGTGGGGTCCACCATCAGCGTGTGCACCTGCGTGGCCGCCAAGCTGATGAATACCGACAGCCCCGCGCAGGTCGCCTTCGGGGCGGCGGCGGTGGTGCTCACGGGCGTGGCGGTGGGACTGATCAACGGTGCAGGCATCAACTTTGCTAAGGTGCCGCCCATGATCACCACGCTTTGTACCAGCACGGCCCTTAGCGGCGTGGCACTGTGGATTCTTCCCATGGCGGGCGGCAAGGTCAACAGCGATTTCGCCCGCTTTGTGTATCGGAAATGGACCATCGTGAGTTTTCCCCTGATCGTGATGCTGGTGCTCTTTCTGGTGATGCGCACGCTGCTGCATCGCACCCGCACCGGGGTTGACATCTATGCCATCGGACGCGACCCGCGCATTGCCAAAACGATGGGCGTCAACGTGCGAGCCGCCAGCATGAAAACCTATTTGCTCTGCGGCCTGTGCGCGGGCATCACGGGGCTGCTGCTGGCCTGCCGCATGCGCGTGGGGGACCCCACCTGCGGCACGGTCTATTCCATGGACTCCATCACCGCGGCGGTGGTGGGCGGAACGTCCATGGCGGGCGGCGTGGGCCTGCTGTCGGGCACGGTGGCGGGCGC
>OLPA01001396.1_pt1 | contig 20245 bp, 13 predicted proteins | sample 1672811 | NCBI WGS metagenome assembly OLPA01 (sample SAMEA3136726, study PRJEB25190) | human gut metagenome | biome: human gut; feature: human-associated habitat; material: faeces | place: Austria | collected 2013
TTGCGTTTTTCGTGTAGTTAAGTAGGTTTTGCAAATTCTTTTCGACAAACTCGAATACAATTCGTTTACTCGGAGGAAATCCCACACAAAAGTTGGAAGGAATCGCTCGGTCGAAATAGGGTTTGAAAATAAAAAAACCACACAAAAGTTGGAATAACCAGTCCTGGGGGTGCATTGACTTTTCCTCGCCGGATATGATAAAATAAAATATAGAATTGGGACGGGGCGCCGGCTTGCGGCGGCGCTGTCCCATCTGTTTTCGGCGCACGCGAAGCGCCGCACAACACAGCAAGGAGAGAAGCTATGAGGATCATTACCATCAGCCGCGAGTTCGGCTCCGGCGGGCGGGAGCTGGGGAAGCGTCTGGCTGACCTGCTCGCCTGCGACTACTACGACAGCGAGATCGTGCACGCCGTGGCACAGAAAAGCGGCATGGACGCCGGCTATGTGGCCGACACCCTGAGCAACCACGGCTGGCAGGACATGGCCCTGACCTTTCGGGGCACCCTGTCCTCCCCCACCTATTTCCAAGCGTCCAAGGTGGCGCTGCTTTTGCAGCAGAAGAAGGTGCTGGAGGAGATCGCCGCGCTGGGCAAGGACTGCGTTATCGTGGGGCGCAACGCGGACGTTATTCTGAAGGACTATGCGCCCTTTAACATCTTCGTCTGCGCCTCGACGGAGGCCAAGGTGCAGCGCTGCCAAGAGCGAGCACCCGAGGGGGAGAACCTGACGGAAAAAGAGCTGCTGCGGAAGATGAAGAAAATAGACGAGGTGCGCGCCCAGACCCGCGCCATTATGTCCGACGCGGCCTGGGGGCAGCGCAGCGCCTACCACATTACGATAAACACCACCGGATGGGACATCAAGGCGCTGGTGCCCGCCGTGGCAGACTTCGCCGGACGGTGGTTTGAGCGAAAAAAGTGAAAAAACAAATTCAGCTATCGGATCACTTCACCTACGGGCGGCTCATCCGGTTCACGCTGCCGTCCATGGGCATGATGGTGTTTACGTCCATATACGGCGTGGTGGACGGGTTCTTCGTGTCCAACTTTGCCGGAAAGACCCCCTTCGCCGCCCTGAACCTCATCATGCCGTTTCTGATGATCCTGTCCACGGTGGGGTTTATGTTCGGCACCGGCGGCACGGCCATTGTGGCCAAGACCTTCGGCGAGGGCGACCGCGAAAAGGGCAACCGGTACTTCTCCCTGTTCGTATACACCGCTGGCATACTGGGCGTGGCGTTCGCCGTGCTGGGCTTTCTCTTCCTCCCCGCCATTGCCGCGCTGCTGGGCGCTGAGGGGGAGATGCTGAAAAACGCCGTGCTCTACGGGCGCATCATCCTGCTGGCGCTGCCCTTCAACACGCTGCAGCTGCTTTTTCAGTCCTTCTGCGTCACGGCGGAAAAGCCGAAGCTGGGGCTGGGTGTCACCGTTCTGTCGGGCATAACGAACATGGTGCTGGACGCCGTGCTGGTGATCTCCCTGCCGCAGGAGTACAAGCTGGCCGGTGCGGCGGCGGCCACCGCTCTGAGCCAGGTGGTGGGCGGCGGCGTTCCCCTGCTGTATTTCGCCCGAAAAAACAGCAGCATCCTCCGGCTGGGTAAGTGCCGCTTCGACGGCAGGATCCTGCTGCGGGCGTGCGTGAACGGCTCGTCGGAATTCATGAGCAACATCTCCATGAACCTTGTGGGCATGCTGTATAACATGGAGCTTCTGCGCTACGCCGGAGAGGACGGCGTGGCGGCCTACGGGGTGATGATGTATGTGAGCATGATCTTCTCGGCGGCCTTTATCGGCTACTCCATCGGCATCGCGCCGGTGGTGGGCTATCACGACGGGGCGAAAAACCACAGCGAGCTGCAGGGACTGCTGAAAAAAAGCCTGCTGATGATCGGCATGTTCGGGGTGGCTATGGTGGCTGCCGCCGAGGCGCTGGCGTGGCCGCTGGCGCGGCTCTTTGTGGGCTACGACCCCGAGCTGACGCGGCTGACGGCGGAGGGCTTCCGCATTTTCGGACTGTGCTTTTTCTTCATGGGCTACGCCATATTCAGCTCCGGCTTTTTCACCGCTCTCAACGACGGCGTTACCTCCGCCATCATCTCCTTCCTGCGGACGCTGGTGTTTCAGGTGGCTGCCGTGCTGCTGCTGTCCAGCCTCTGGGGCATTACCGGCATATGGATCTCCATTATCGTGGCGGAATTTATGGCCGTGCTCCTCTCGGCGCTGTTCCTCATGATAAAAAGAAAAAAGTATCATTACTGGGATCGCTGAACGGCTTGACAAAGGGGCGGCTTTGGGGTATTCTCACTGTAGACAGTTTAATATGAATTTGTCCTTGCGATGCGGACTTGCTGATGGGAGGAATTTGCCATGCTATCTATGGAAATGCTGCAGGAAGCCCAGAGGATCCTGGATCCGGTGATAAACCACACCCCCGTTGTGGCCACGAGGGACATCGTGCCCGACTGCGACTTTTATCTGAAGGCGGACTGCCTGCAAAAGACGGGCGCCTTCAAGCTGCGGGGGGCTTACTACAAGATCGCCACCCTCTCCGACGAGGAGAAAAAGCGGGGCGTCATCGCCTGCTCCGCCGGAAACCACGCACAGGGCGTGGCCTTTGCCGCCCGCGACATGGGCATTCCCGCCACCATCTGCATCCCCGAGGGGGCGCCCCTGAGCAAGATCGAGGCCACCCGCAGCTACGGCGCCAACGTGGTGCTGGTGCCCGGCGTATACGACGACGCCTACACGGAGGCCGTGCGGCTGTGCAAGGAGCAGCAGCTCACGTTCATCCACCCCTTCAACGACTACCGCGTTATGGCCGGACAGGGCACCATCGGTCTGGAGCTGAGCCGGCAGCTGCCGGACTGCGACATCTTCCTCGTGCCCATCGGCGGAGGCGGGCTTATTGCGGGGGCGGCCTATGCCATCAAGCACCTGATGCCCCGCTGCAAGGTCATCGGCGTGCAGGCGGCGGGCGCGGCCAGCATGGTGGACTCCATCCACGCCAACCGCATCCTCACCCTGCCCTCCGTGCACACCATTGCCGACGGCATTCAGGTGAAGACACCCGGCGACCTGACCTTTGACCTTGTGCGGCAATATGTGGACGACGTGGTGACGGTGAAGGAGGGGGAGATCGCCAGCGCCATACTGACGGTGCTGGAAAAGCAGAAGCTGGTGGCCGAAGGCGCCGGTGCCGTGGGCATCGCCGCCGCCATGTACGGCAAGGTGGACGTGAAGGGCAAGAAGGTGTGCGCCCTGCTCTCCGGCGGCAACGTGGACGTGACCATGCTGGAGCGCATCATCACGCGGGGTCTTGCCAAGGAGCGCAGGACGGTGAGCTTTTCCACGGTGCTGCCCGACCGGCCCCACGCCCTGAACCGCTTTTTGCAGATCATCTCCGAAACCGGCGCCAACGTGCTGGACATCCACCACGAGCGCCGCAACACGCGCACGGACATCGGCTCGTGCATTGTGAAGCTGTCGCTGGAAACGCGCAACGCACAGCACATCAAGGAAATATACGACAAGCTCAACGAAAACGGCTATGAGATCAATGAATAAAGGAGATATTGCCATGAAAAAGAACATCATCGCCACCACCAACGCCCCCGCCGCCATCGGCCCGTATTCCCAGGCCATCGACTGCGGCAGCCTGCTCATCACCTCCGGCCAGATCCCCATTGACCCCGCCACCGGCAATCTGGTGGAGGGCGACATCACCGCGCAGACCCGCCAGTCCCTGACCAACGTGAAGGCCATTCTGGAGGCCGCCGGCCTCACCATGGACAACGTGGCCAAGACCACGGTGTTTCTGGCGCACATGAGCGACTTTGCCGCCATGAACGCCGTGTACGCCGAGTTCTTCACCGAGGGGAACTATCCCGCGCGCAGCGCCGTGGAAGTGGGCGCGCTGCCCAAGGGCGCGCTGGTGGAGATCGAGACCATCTGCCTGAAATAACGGGCGCAGACAGCAAGAAAAGCAAAACCTCCGGACTATCCGGAGGTTTTGCTTTTATATTATTTATAATTCATCATTTCCGACGCAAAGGCGCGGGCGCGCCGGGCAACGTCGGGCAGGCGCACCAGACTGCCGGCCTCGTTGGCCGTTTCCAGCAGGCAGAAATGGGGCGGCAGGAAAAAGGACTTATTCATGTTCAGCGCCGAAATGAGCTGGCGCGCCAAAAGGTCGCCGCCGGAGTAGCCGGACACCACCAGCCCGTACAGGCGCTTATCATAGAAGCGGTGCTGGCGGAACAGAGCGGTAAGGCGGTTGACGCAGGCGGTGAGGTTGGCGGAGAGGGCGTCGTTATAATTGGCGCAGAGCATCACCAGCGCGTCGCAGCGGCGGACGGCGGGATAGACCTCCTCCACCATGGGGCCGCTGCCGTAAAAGCAGCTCCCCTGCTCGCCGAAGTGCAGGCAGGCGGTGTAGCTGCAGCCGTTGCAGTCCGGCACGGTGCCGTTGCGCAGGCCGATCTCCTCCACCTCCACCTCCGGCGGCAGGCACCTGCGCACCAGCTCCCAGAAGGCAAGGGTGTTGGAGGTGCTGCGCTGGGAGGCGTGGAGCGCCAGCACATGACGGAGGGGGGCAGGTCTTTGCCACTGCTCCAGGCGGGAGAGCAGCTCCGACACCGCCGCGCGGAAGGCCGTTTTCTCGTCCACGCCGCCGATCTGCGCTTGGACGCGGAAATTGCGCAGGGAGCCGGTGGCCTCCACCAGCGGGCGACCCAGAAAGGCACAGCCCGCCTGATTGGCGGCAAAAACCATGTCACGGGCTACGTCCTTGGTATAAAACTCCCCTACGCCGGTGACCACCACGCCGGCCACGCAGCCGCAGAGCAGGTCGGTGCTGCGGCGCAGGCGGGAGAGCATGCGGTAGTAGACTTCGTTGCAGCCGCCCTCGTCCAGCGCCACGGCAAAGAGCAGGCGGCGGCTGCGCAGGTCTTGCAGGCCGTCCTCGGGATCGGCGAGCTCGCTGCCGGCGGGCAGCAGGGGCAGGAGCATCTCGGCCAGAGCCGGACTATATTCATTTTTGGGCAAAAGAACTGTCAGCGGCATGAGGTTTTCCCTTCTTTCATGGAATGGCGTGCAGCTTTTTCTCCGTTTCCCGCAGGCGAGCAAGAAGCTCCTCCGGCAGCGGCAGGCGCTCGAACTCCACGCCCATGGGCGTCTCGCGGTTGCGCCCGCCCATGAACACGCCGCCGAGATAGGCTGAGGAGCAGTGCCACGCCCCCCGCAGGCACAGCAGCAGGCTCAGCGCTCCGGAAGAAAGCGCCGGCGCTACGAAGGGCTTGAAGCCCATACGGCGCATGTCCAGATTGGCGTGGGCGGCCAAGTCCGTCAGCTCGCGGGAGAGGGCGTCGTCATAATGGGAAACGGAATTGGCAATGACCAGATCCTCCCCGTGGGGGCCGAAGCTGCGGCCGTCGGTGAGGAAGTCCGCAAAGCGGGGGTCTTTTTTGGCATAATAGGCCGCGCGGGCGTTCATGACCCCCAGACCGAAGCCGCGGACTTGGTGGGGAAAGAGGCCGAGACCGTCCAGATGGCCGGCTTCATCCCGATTGCTCTCCAGCAGCGCCGCCCGACACAGGGGATCCACCGGATCGCTGACCACGCAGAAAAGCCCCTTATACCGCGCCTGCCGCGCCTTTTTGGCGTACTGCGCCACCAAGTCCCGATTAAGCTCGTACTGCGCCATGCGCACGTCCCCGTCCCGCACCGCCGTGTCCGGCACGAAGCGGGAGGCGCAGAAGAGGAACACATCTCCGGAAAACAGCTCCTCCGGCGAAATGATCTCCACGGGGGGCAGGGCGTCATAGTCCCACGGAAGGCCGATCTGGTTCAGCTCAAACTCCCAGCGCTGGGGGACGTTTTCCCGCAGGTCGCACAGGCCGATGGAGGAGAGCACGTCGCCTCCCAGCAGCCGCAGACCCATGAGCAGGGTGCTGCCCACATCGCCAAGACCCAGCAGATGCACCCGATACTTTTCCTTTTTTGGCAGCGGGGGCAGAAGCTCCTGCCAGCGGGGGTGCCGGCCGTTCACGGCGCGCACCCGACCGGCCTTGACGGCCGCTGCCAGCTCCGGCGGGACAGGCGGCGCGGGCGTGGAGGCATTCAGGGTGTCCACGCTCTCCCGCTCCGTCAGAAGGGCGGCGTCCGTCACGGGGTAGCTCTCCCGTCCGGTGAGCAGAGGGCGGTGAAACAGGAAGATCACCTCGCCTGCCGCCGGAAGGGCGTCTATTTTTTCATAGGGAAGCGGCTCCCACGAGCAAAGCGTATAGCCATTATAGCGGTAATAATTCATTTTCATTCTTTGGCCTCCTTCGGCGCAAAACGCATGCGCTTGAGCAGCTCGATGTCATCGTCCAGATAGGTGGACGCGCCGCGGCTGAGATCATAGGTCATGCTGCCGCCCTTATCGGGACACAGAGGCAGGATCACCGCCTCACTGAGCCGAGCCAGCGTGAGGTTGCGGGCAAAAATGCGGCGGTACTCCGTTTCCAGCGCCAGCAGGATATTGCGGGCGTTTTCCAGACAGCACAGACTCAAGTCCCAGGCCGTTTCCGGATCCAGCGGCGAAAACTCCGGAGAGGCATAGGGCAAAATGCGGTTTACCGAGGGCTGAAGGCCGCCCTCCAGGCGCTCGCTGCGGCGGATGGTGTCGCCGCCGATGAAGGGATAGAGCGTGGACTCCACGAAACGCATGCGCAGGTTGGGCAGGTAGTACACGCCCTCGGCGTCGTAGCCGAGGCTCTCCATAAGGTCGCGGCCGGTGCCGGTGAGGTAGCCCACCAGCACTTTTTTCACCTGCGTGCCGGTCTTTTGCAGAAGGGGCGCCAGACGGCGGATGCGCTTGCCGTCATGAAGCACATCGTCCACCAAAATGGCAGGCCGGTCAAAGGCGCGGATGGTGCGCACCTGATCCTCCAGAGGGGAGTAGTCCGGATAGGCCTCGATGGAGTAGGACGACAGATCTGGCTCATAGACCTTGTCCGTGCGCAGGGTCTTGGTGACGGTGTTGGGCACGATGACGCCGCGCAGGAGCTTGCCGTAGGGCACGCAGATGTCCGGTCCCAGCTTGCGGGGCTGGGTCGGCTCCTCCGGCACGCCGTTGCAGGCGGTGATGCGCCGCAGCAGCCGGTGATAGATCACGCCGGCGGAAAGGCTCAGCACCAGACTGCCGGGCTGGAGCTTCGTCATGGCCTCCTGCAGCCGCCGGTGCGCCTCCGCCACAGCGGCTACCACGGGGGGCGTCGTGGACAGCGGGGGCTTGATGGTGGTGTCCACATTATTGCTGAGGATGATGGGCTGGCGCATATCCACGGCCAAGGCGCTGCGGGAGCAGCCTTTGGGCACGCTGACAAAGCCCTGCAGGGGCAGCAGCTCCCGCACCCAGGCATCCGAAAAGCCCTCCAGGGGCATATAGAGCGCATAGGTATACTCCCGCCCCAGCGCCAGCGTGAGCACCTCCGTGAGCAGAAGCTGACCCAGCTCGCTCTGCTGGGGCGTCGGCGGCACGAACAGGCCGCTTACCAGCAGCGTCCGCCCCCCTGCGTTCTCCCGCACGAAGGCCGCAAGCTCGGCGCTGCCCAGGCGGGAGAACAGATGCTGGGAATCCATGCAGCGATAGACGGCCGCTCCCAGCACCGTCTTGCTCTCTCCGTGGCACAGCAGCAGCACATCGTCGCCGCTGAGGCGCAGGGAGCGGAGCACGGTTTCCGCCGCAGAGGCGGGCATGGATCTTTGCACCAGCGCCCGCAGGCGCTCCTCCTCCGCCCCGCAGGGGAGGAACTCCAGATCCTCCGTGCGCAGAACGGGCTTATCCAGCGGCTCGCGCAGGTATAGGCTGTGGCGGTAGATGAACTCCTGCGCCATGGGGTCGATGAGGTGGGAGATGTCGCGATTGGCATCCACCGCTTCGCGGATGCGGGTGGAGCTGATCTCCTCCAGCTCCTCCGGCAGCGTCAGCTCCAGCACATGGCCGCTGAGGCAGCCATAGTCCGCCTCGGCATCGGCGCCGGCGCGGCGGAAGATGACATGGTCGAAGCTATGGATGGAGTCCGGCTCCGCGGGCTTATGGTAGGACGAGGCGTGCGCCACCACGTCGCTGCCCACCACGATGGACACCTGACGGTCGGGGAAAGCCTGCCGCAGGCAGCGCAGGTTCTCGGGGTTGGCGATGTTCACGGGGAAATCCTCGGGGAAAATATGCACATAGAATTCATCGGCCACGGACATGGCGGCGATCTCGCGGCGGATGCGGTAGGGCTGGGTGCGTTTGGACCACGAGAACTCATCTATGGCCAGCAGCACCTCAAAGCCTGCGTCCCGAATGGCGCGGACGATGCCCTTGTGGGACAGGGTGAAGGGGTCGAAGGTGCCGGGGAAGAAGGCAACGGGGCGAGGCGGATCAAAGGGCACGCCGCCGCAGGAAAGCTCCTGCTCCACCATGAGCCGATAGAGCTTGCCCAGCATGGCCGCGCGGTAGTAGAAATACAGGCCGCCCTCGCTCTCCTCCTGACACAGCGCCAGAATACGCCGCACGGTGAGCTGCAGCGCCCGACACTTTTCCTCCCGCTCCAGCACGGCGGAGCCGAACACATGGCGACCCAGCAGGTACATGGCCTCCTGCTGCGTGCCGGCGTCGATGCCCACCGTGCCCTTCATCAGCATGCCCAGCAGACGGCGGGCACGGCCGCGCCGCAGCTCCTCCGGCTCCGCAAAGCGCTGACCATAGGCCGAATACCGCTCCAGTATCTCCGCGGCGGTGTCCAGCGCGGAGGCCACGATGTGCCCCTCCGAGGAGGACAGGGACGCGGACAGACCCGCCAGCAGCTCGTCCAGCTGCTCCGGCGGCAGCCACAGGGCAAAGCGACCCAGATACTCGGGGATATACTTGGTGAACTCCTGCTGCCCCAGCTCCAGACCACGGCAAAGCTCCACGGCGATCTCGTTGCGCTGATCCACGCTCAGAAGCGGCGCCAGCTCCAGCAGCGCACCGCCGGCGCTGTGGCGCACGGTGACGCGGTCGCTGACCTTGATCAGATTGGAAAAATGGGCGGCAATATGCAGCACCTGCGCGCCGCCGGCCTTGGCGTGCTCGGCAAGCAGGAGGATATTCACACGGCGGATGCTCCAGTGGGTGGCGGTTTTGAGATTATCCAGAAAAATTTCCGAAATGGTCTCATCCGGCAGGCGCACCGCCTCCCCCGCCAGCAGGCGGTCACGCAGGAGGGTCAGAGAGGTGCTGTCGCCGCAGGGCAGCTTTTTCAGCGCCGTGCGCACGCGGGGCTGGTCGGGCATCACCGCCAGCAGCTCCCGCAGCAGCAGGGCGGCGGCGGTGCGCACCGTCAGCTCCCGATAGCGAACCGACGACTCCGCAAAGCGCAGCAGCGTTTCCCGCTGGGCAGGCGTGCAGCGCTCCAAGGGCAGCGCCGCAAAGGTGTCCAGCAGCTGGAAAGCCACGCCCGCCTCCACCCGTCCGCCGGCGCGGCAATAGGCCAGCAGACAGTCCAAAAAGCGCTCCTCGCGGCCATGACAGTGCTGCAGGAGGGAGTTTACGACGAATTTCAAGGTATAGCCGATCCAGCTGCGGTGCTGGGGCATCAGCTTGTGGTCGGGGAAAATGATCTGCTCCAGATACAGCTTCCACTGACCTATATCGGTGATATTGCCCAAGGGGCGGCTGCCCGCAGGGCGCTCTTTTACATAGCCGGCGTGGAAATCGGCGATGATGGCGCCCATAAGCGCCGCCGCCTGCCGGCGAATGTCGCCCTCTCGGTGCATCAATAGTTCATAGAGAAAAGCCAGCGTTTCCATTTTTTGGGGAAGACGGAGGTACAGGGAGTAGGACTCGATGACGCCCAGATAGGTGCGCAGGCGGCGCCAGTCCGTTTCGCCCCGCGCCTGCTCCAACAGCTGCGCGAAGCTGCGCAGGCCGGTGAGGCGATCCATGAGCCGGACGTTGTGCTCCACGCACACCAGACGCAGAACCTCCAGCGCCTCTCCGTCCGTCATCAGCGCCGCCGGCTTCTCCCGACGGGGCGGCGTGTTGCGGCCTTGCAGGGTGGTATCCACCCCGTGCGCCACCAGAAAGCGCTCGAAATCCCGCAGGCGGGTGTAGACCCGGCGGTAGCGCTCTTTTTTCTGCTCGTCCACGCCGTCCAGCTTGGCGAGAATGACGTCAAAGGCTTCGGACAGGGTGGAAATGTGGGTGATCTCCTCCCCGTGGGCGCCGCGGGTCTGCTTGACACGGAAATCCGCATAGATCAGCAGCAGTGCCTCCACGGAGAGATAGTCCGGCTCCAGATCCCACACGGAATGGTTGGCGGCCACATGGCCGATGTCCGTGAGCTTGCGGCGGCGGAACCACAGGTCGGTATAGTAATAGTGCAGGTAGGGCACACGCTCCCCCGGGCGGCAGCCGAACTTGCCGATGTCGTGGCCGGCAGCAGCGCCGGACACCAGCGCCAGATCCACGGGGACGCCGCTCTCCTTCAGGCCGCGCCCCATGGTGACGGCGATGTGGTGGACACCGGCGATATGCTCCAGAGCGCGGAAGGGCGTGACCTCCAGCCCAAGGCGCATCATTTCATACACATACTCCCGCTTCCAAAGGCGCAGCATCTGGCCGTAGCCCGCCGCGCAGGGGCTGTCCGCCTGCTCCTCCTCGCTCAAAAAGGCGAAGTCCCATAGGGGGTCGAAGGGCAGCATCTCCCGCTCCGCGGCAAACAGCACCTGCAGCACCGACAGCAGGAAGGCCGCGCCGGCGCCGCAGGACGCCTCCTGCTCCTGCTCCGGAAAGAGCTGGCGGCGGGCAAAGGAGAAGGCGCACGCCAGCCAGCCCTCCTGCGGCTCCTGGGGGCAGAGCTGGCCGAGGGTGTCGCGGCACAGCTCCAGCACCTGGGCGCACTGCACCCGTCCGCCATCCAGCAGCGGGGCAAAGCGCTGCATATAGTTCTCCCGCTCCAGCGCCTGCAGAAAGTCCTTGCGGCGGGCGAACCAGTCCCCCGCAGGCCGCCTTTGCAGCCGGCGCAGCAGCTGCGTGTTCATCTGCCGGATCCTCTTTTTATTCATGGCAAAGCCCCCTGTTCCGGTGGATTTTTTCTTGCCTATTATGCTACCACAGCAGCCGCCGGATGTAAACCACCCGAAAGGCGTGCAGAAGCGAAAAAAATGGGCGATACAGGGCGGGCAAAAGCGGCAAAGAGCGACGCCCTTTCGGACGCCGCTCTTTTTGAGGGAGATCCCCACCCCGCGGAGCACGACCAACGCGGGGCGGGGGGGGAGATATTTATTTGACGAAATCGGGAGTAATAGCCGCAGAATCCTTCCACTTGACAATGGCAGGCACGCCGTCGGGCAGCGTATTTCCGGAAACTGTGAACGACTTACCCTCGGGCATGGTCATATTGCTGTTGAGGAGGGAGAGCAAGGCCGTTGCCGAGGCATTGACGGCGTTGCCGCTGATGACGACGTCGCCCTTGATGGTCTCGCCGAAGCAAAGCGCCGTGTTCTTCACGCTGTCGGCAGAATTGCCGGTATGCTTATCGCCGGCGAGCATGGTGAAGGTGTTACCGGTGATGGTGACGGAGCCGATGCCGCCCTCGCCCACCTTCATGGGACGGGTGGAGGTGACATGGCAGCGGGCGACGGTCAGGTTCGTACCGGACGCGTTTTTCCACCAGATGGGATTTGCCCAGTTGGTGCTGCCGATGTTATTGTAATCGTTGAAGGTGCAGTCGCTGATCTCCACGTTCTTTGCAATATTCCCGTTGGCGAACCACTGGCCGTTGATGGTGCAGCCGGAGAGCTTGATGTTCTCGATGACAAAGGGGTAGCCGTACCACACGTTGGTATAGCCGGCGGGGATCGGCTTCTGCTGGTGGCCGATGTCGCCGTTGGGCAGGTTATACATATAGGTGTAGCTGCCGCTGATGTTGAAGGAGCCGTTCAGCGTCATGTTCTCCAGGATCACGGTGGACTTTTCGGGCAGCTGGAAGCACAGCGTCTGGAAGCCGCTGAAGTTGTCGCTGTCATAATTTTCCGTGGTCAGCGAGCCGAGCACATGGACGGTGAGGCCGTCCTTATTCGTTCTGTAAGCCGTGGCGTTATCCTGCGCATTTCTGCGGGCGGTCGCCGTGAAGCCCTCGGGCACGGTGTCGCCGTCCTTGACCCAGATATACTGGTCGGAGAGGCTGTAATTGCCCACCGTGGCGCACTTGCTATAGCCGGTGATGACGGTGTTGTCGATATTGATGTACACATTCTTGACGCCTTCGGGCAGGGCGGTCAGGGCGTTGAAGTCGGCGAGGGAATAGAATGCGGTATCCTTACCTGCGTTGGCATCGTACAGATTATCGTTGCTGTCGTGCTCCACAGTGTCCTGGGTGGCGTACACGGTGATGCCGATGCCGTCAATGGTCAGACCCTGATACTCGTTGCCGGCGTCACTCTTCATGTGGCCGGAGATGGTGAACTCCTTACTCTCGCCCACAGCCAGGCTCGTGTATGTATCGGGGGAACCGTAGTCGCCGATGGTCCACTCAATGGCCTCGTTGAGCTTGGCGCTGCCGTTGATGCCGGTGATGATGACCTTGTACTTCAGCGCCAGATTGCCGTTATTGACGATGCGGAGCCGAGGCAGGTCATAGGTGCAGTTCGGCTCCCAGAGGACGGTCTCGTCCTCGGCGCCGACAGCCTTTTTAAACTGCAGGGTCTTGCCCTCGGCGGGTACCCACTTGACGGTGCCGTCGGCATTGAGACCGTCGGCCATTTCCAAGGCCACGTTCAGCTTACCGGCCTCGATCCGGTTGACGGAGGTGCTGGCGCTGTCGGTAAACCACGCGAAGGTGGTGCCCACCAGCATGGTCACGCACATGGCAAGCGCCAGGACGCTGGCCAGCAGTGACCGCTTGGTCGTGTTTTTCTTCATAAACACATTCCTCTTTTCATTTTTTTATTTTTAGATAAGGACAAGACGCAGGGATATTCCCTTGCTTTTTGCGGAGCAAAAAGCAAGAATCACCGGTGATTCTTGCCTAATCTATTGACAGGTTTATTTTAGCATTGTATACCCCTCTTCGCAAGGGGGTTTTAGGACTTCTCCGTTTTGCATAAATATTTTTTCGTTCTTTGTGCGAAAAGGCGAAAAGGATGGGTAAAAAGAGGGACGGATTGCCACACCAGTCTGCGGACCGGTTCGCAATGACAGGTTTCGGGAAGTACGCTGCATGGGCGGCGGGGTGAGGGCACCCCTCCCTACGGAGGGCAGGAAGTGCCTACGGCGGGGCGTCGGGGACTCCGCCCCCTACGAGCGCATAGCTGTAGGTGCGATGCATACGGGACGATGTGGGCATCGTCCCGTATGGGGGGATAACGGGAAGCGCGGGGCGTTTTGGTGGACGCCCCGCGCTTTTTTTAATTAATTCTGCGAATCCCGATACGCTGGGCATCGGCCGGCCGCAGGGCGATCACCGTTCCCATGACCTCATAGGACACGGCACCGCCGAAGGGCGCCTTTTGCAGAGCCGTCACCGCAGCGCCGGCGATGAATCCCAGCTCCATGAGCCGCCGCCTTTTCCCGCCGGAAAAGTGCAGCTCCGTGATGATGCCCCGCTGCCCGCTGCCCAGACTGGAAAGATCCTCTTGCACAGGGAAAGACCTCCTCCGGACGGACTGCTCTATTCTATGTCCGCCGCGCCAGAGCGGTCACAGGTATTCCGGCCCAAAGCTCTCCGGCAGCAGCTCCTTCAAAGCGAAGTGCCGCGCCTCCCCCTTGCCGTTGAGGCAGATGACCTCGATGTCCGGCGCAAACTCCCGCAGCACCTGCCGGCAGGTGCCGCAGGGCACGCAGAGCTGTTCGCAGCGGCCGGCGATGGCGATGCGGCGGAAGGAGCGGTGGCCTTCGCTGACCGCCTTGGCGATGGCTGTGCGCTCGGCACAGATGGTGGGGCCGAAGGCGGCGTTTTCAATGTTGCAGCCGGTATACACCGTGCCGTCGTCGCACTCCAGCGCCGCTCCCACGGGGAAGTGGGAGTAGGGGACGTAGGCCATGTCCAGCATTTTCACGGCCGTTTGGATGAGTTCCTTTTCCGTCATGTTCTGTTCCTCCTTAAAATTTTTATCCTGAATAATTTTGTTTGAAATCAAGAAAGCTCGCTCTGACCGGTGTAGAGCTGGTAGTAGCGCCCCTTCTGCCGCAGCAGATCCTCGTGGTCGCCCCGCTCGATGATCTCCCCCTGCTCCAGCACCAGAATGGCCTGAGCGTTGCGGACGGTGGAGAGTCGGTGCGCAATGACGAACACCGTGCGGCCGGCCATGAGGGAGTCCATGCCCTTTTCGATGAGCTTCTCCGTGCGAGTGTCGATGGAGGAGGTGGCCTCGTCCAGAATGAGCACCGGCGGGTCGGACACCGCCGCCCGAGCAATGGCCAGCAGTTGCCGCTCGCCTTGGCTCAGGCTGCCGCCGTCACCGGTGATCTTCGTGTCGTACCCTTCCGGCAGATGGCGGATGAAAGCGTCGGCATTGGCCAGTTTGGCGGCGGCCACCACCTGCTCGTCGGTGGCGTCGGGGCGGCCGTAGCGGATGTTCTCGGCGATGGTGCCGGTGAACAGGTGCGTGTCCTGCAGCACCACGCCCAGAGAGCGGCGCAGGGAGTTTTTCTCGATGCTGCGCACGTCGATGCCGTCGTATGTGATAGTCCCCGCGTCAATGTCATAAAAACGGTTTATCAGGTTGGTGATGGTGGTCTTTCCGGCGCCGGTGGAGCCGACGAAGGCGATCTTCTGGCCAGGCTCTGCGTAAAGGCTCACGTCGTGGAGCACGGTCTTTTCCGGCGTGTAGCCGAAATCCACATGGTCAAAACGCACATCACCCTGCAGCTCCGTGAGCTTGCCGTCCGGCGCTTTCCACGCCCAGCTGCCGGTGCGGTGAGGCACCTCCGTCAGCTTTTCGCCGTTCTTTTCCACGCGGACGAGAACCGTCTTGCCCTCATCCGGCTCGGGTTTTTCCTCCATGACGGCGAAGATGCGCTCGGCGCCGGCCACGGCGGCCAGAATGGTATTCACCTGCTGGCTGATCTGGGCGATGGGCTGAGACACCTGCTTGACATAGAGCAGGTAGGCCGCCAGAGAACCGATGTCGCCCACGCCGCCGATGGCCAGAAGGCCGCCCACGCAGCAGGTGACGGCGTAGTTGATGCGGGAAAGGTTGCCCATGGCGGGCATCATGGAGCTGGCGTAGGCCTGCGCGGCGGTGGCCGCCTGACGGTAGCTCTCATTGAGGGCGTCAAACTGGTCGATGGTCTTTTGCTCGTGGTTGAAGACCTTGATGACCTTCTGCCCCTCGATCATCTCCTCCACATAGCCGTTCACGCTGCCCAGCGCCGCCTGCTGGCGCTGAAAGCTCACCCGACTGCGGCCGCCGATGGTCTTCACCGTGAGCAGCATCAGCGCCAAGAAGGCAAAGGTGATGAGCGTCAGCACCCAGTTCAGGTAGAGCATCATGGCAATGGTGCCCAGAAACGTGAGGGCGCAGGAGATGAGGTTGGCAAAGCTGGAGTTGATCATCTCCGAAATGGTGTCGATGTCGTTGGTGAAGCGGCTCATGAGGTCGCCGGACTGATGGGTGTCAAAGTACCGCAGAGGCAGGCTCTGCAGGTGATTGAACAGGTCGCGCCGGATGGCGGAAACGGTGTTCTGGGCGATGTGCACCATGATCCGCGCGTAGGCATAGGAGCACGCCGCCGACAGGGCAAAGGCGCCCCCCAGCACGCACAGCATGCGGATAAGCCCCGCAAAGTCCCCGGGGAGGATATAGTCGTTGATAACGGGCTTGAGCAGGTAGCTGGAGAGGACGGAGGCGCCGCTGCTCACCACCAGGCACACCGCCACCAGCGCCAGAGCGCCCTTGTAGCGCCCCATGTAGGCCAGCAGCTTTTTCACGGTGCCCTTCATGTCCTTGGGCTTCTGGTAGCCGTGGCGCTGCCCGCCGCCGGGGCCGTGGGGGCCGGATCTGCGTTTTTCGTCAGCCATCTATCTCGCCTCCTCCCTGCTGGGATTCATAAACTTCCCTGTAAATTTCATTGGATTTCAGCAGCTCCTCATGGGTGCCCACGCCGGAAATTTTTCCGTCATCCATGACAATGATCATGTCCGCCTCCTGCACGGAGGAGATACGCTGGGCGATGATGAGCTTGGTGGTGCCGGAGAGGGTCTCCCGCAGCCCCTGCCGGATGGCGGCGTCCGTGGCGGTGTCCACCGCCGAGGTGGAGTCGTCCAGAATCAGCACCTTGGGCTTTCGCAAAATGGCGCGGGCGATGCACAGGCGCTGCTTCTGCCCGCCGGACACATTGGTGCCGCCCTGCTCGATATGGGTGTCGTAGCCGTCGGGCATTTTCTCGATGAATTCCTCGGCGCAGGCGATGCGGCAGGCCGCCTGCATCTCCTCGTCCGTGGCGTTTTCGTCGCCCCAGCGAAGGTTTTCCCGAATGGTGCCGGAAAACAGAGTGTTCTTTTGCAGCACCATGGCGCAGGCAGAGCGCAGGTGCTGCATGGTATACTCCCGCACGTCGCGGCCGCCTACGCGGACGCTGCCCTCGGTGGCCTCATAGAGCCGCGGGATCAGGCTCACCAGCGTGGTTTTCGCGCTGCCGGTGCCGCCCAGAATGCCCACGGTGGCGCCGGAGGGAATGTCCAGATTGATGTCCTCCAGATTCCACGTCTGCCCCTGCGCATTATAGCGGAAATACACATGGTCGAAGCGGATGGAGCCGTCGGCCACGGTCAAGCCCTCCTGCGCCGCGGCGTCGGTGATCTGCGGCTCCTCGTTGAGAACTTCCTTCACACGTCTGCCGCAGGCGATGGAGCGGGTCAGCATCATCATGACCATGGACACCATCATCAGCGAAATGAGGATCTCCGACACATAGGTGAAAAAGGCGATGAGGTCGCCGGAGAGCAGGCTGCCCTCGTACACATAGTTGCCGCCGATCCACAAAACGGCCACGATGGTGCCGCCCATGAGCAGAAAGATCAGCGGCATGAACATCACCACAAAGCCAAAGGCCTTTTCCGCCATGTTCTTGAGCTTTTCGTTGCGGCGGGCGAACTTTTCCTTTTCCACATCCTCCCGCACGAAGGATTTTACCACGCGGATGGCGTTGAGATCCTCCTGCACCACAAGGTTCAGGTCGTCGGTGGCAGCCTGCAAAGAGATAAAGAACGGCCCCACCTTCCGCAGCACCAGCACCACGCCCAGCACCAGCAGGGGGATCACCACCAGAAACACCTGGCTAAGCCGCGTGCTGATGATGAGCGCCATGACCAGCGCCGTCACCAGCATCACCGGCGCCCGCACCAGCATGCGCATGCCCATCATGAGGGTGATCTGGAGGCTGTTTACGTCGTTGGTGAGCCTGGTGATGAGGGACGCCGTGGAAAAATGCTCGATATTGGCAAAAGAGAACTTCTGCACCTGCCGGTACTCGGCGGCGCGCAGGTTGGCGCCGAAGCCCATGCCGGCCTTGGAGGCCAGCACCGCCGCGCCCACGCCCAGCGCCAGCGCCACCAGCGCCATGAGCACCATCTTCAGCCCCGCCAGCAGGATGTAGTCTTTGTCCGCGTTTTTTATGCCGATATCCACAATGTCACTCATGACCTGAGGCAACAGCAGCTCCAGCACCGCCTCCCCCGCCGAACACAGCACGCCCAGCACGATGAGCACGCGGTAGCCGGCGGTATAGTCGGTCAATTTTTTCTTCATTTACCTGGTTCCTCCGTTTCTCGCGTCAGATTGTCAGCCACACGGTGCAGAAGCTCCTGCAAAAGCGACAGTTCCTCCGGACTGAAGCCCTGCTCCGCCTGCCGGTGTACCTCCTCCGTGATGGCGATGAACTCCTGATAAAAGCACCGCCCCTCCTCCGTTAAATGCAGCAGCTTGCACCGCCCGTCGCCGGGGGACACGCTGCGGGTCAGCAGGCGCTTCTCCTCCAGCCGCTCCACGATGCCGTTGACGGTGGAGGGCTTCACCCGCAGAAACTCCTGCAGGCGTTTCTGGGTGACATCCTCCTGCTGCTCATAGAGAAAGGTCAGTGTGCGGCACTGCATGGGCGACACGTCATACTGCCGCAGCTTGCGCACCATCAGCTTCATCATCTGGTGGTCGCAGTAGCCCAGCAGCGGGCCGAAATGCTCCTGCGCCGCACTTTTTTGCTTCAAACCGATCCCCTCCTTTATTAAAATTTAGTGTACTAACTATTAGTAGACTAAATAATAGCACAGTTTTCCTCCGACTGCAATAGGTATTCTGCCCATTCTTGTAAACAATTTATGAATCCCGCAACACTTCCGTTGACAATTTGCGCCGCGTCCTGTAAGGTAAGCTCGTACAGCGTGTTTTTCTCTCCTCTTCTTTTCAAAAAAGCAGGCGGCTGATCCGATTTGCTGGGTCAGCCGCCTGTTTTTACTCTTTTACTATATGTCGTCGGTCTTATTTTATGTAGAAAACGGTGCCCTTTCGGGCGCCGTTTTCCGAGGGAGATCCCGCCCCGCGGAGCACGACCGGCGCGGAGCGGGAGGGGAAATGCAGTTTCTTACTTATTGACGTAGTCAGGCGTCCACTTTGTGGTGGTCTTCCACAGAACGGACTCCGCAGCAGCGCCGTTCAGGACGTTGCCGGAGAGCTTGAAGGAAGCACCGTCATTCATCGTGGGGCAATGCGTATCCTTATCGTAGAAGCAGATAAGCGCCGTTGCGTTGCCGGCAACGGTGTTGCCGGTGATCTCCACATTGTCGAGCTTGCCGCCGCAGAACATAACGGCAACGTTCTTGTGCGTGGCATCCGTATCAATGGAGCACTTATCCATGTTGAACGTATTGTTCCGGATGGTCACGGCACCGCCGGCCTCGCCCTCCCAGAGCTTGATAGGACGAATGGCATTGATGGTGCAGCCCTCGATGGTCACGTTGCACTGACCCAGATTCTGGATCCAGATGGGGTTGGAGTTGTTCTTGGTGTCGAAGCCGTCGCTTTTGATGCCGGCGGTATTTTCGTACTTATTAAAGGTGCAGTTCTTCATGACCATTTCATCCGCGCCGATAGCACCGTTCTGGAGCCAGTTGCCGTTGAAGGTGCAGCTATGGAAGGTCACGCTTGCAACTCTGTGCGGGACGGTCATGGACTGCACGCCTGCTTCACTCCACACGCCCACGGCCATCTGGCCGACACCGAAGTTGACCTTCTCAAAGGTGACATGGCAGGCATCGGGAACCTTCAGCGTGATGGCGCCGGCATTGGTGATGTCGCCGCTATCCTTGGCTCCCAGCACAGAGCCGGTCAGAATAACATCAAACGCAGCCTTGCCGGTGGAGTAAATATAGCGGATGGCGCCATCGCTCTTTCTCACATCGGTTCCGACCTTCACGGGATAGCCCGCAGGCGCGACATCGCTATTCCACTCGCCATACTGGTAATGATCCGCAATATTCGCGTTGCCGATGGTGATGCCGCCCTCAAGGGACTTGCCGCCCAGATCGACATACACATTCTTGACGCCGGCGGGAATTTCGGTCAGCGCATTGAAGTCAGCAAGGGAGTAAAATGCGGTATCCTTGCCGGCATTGGCATCATACTCATTATTGAAGCTGTCGTTCTCATAAGTATACTGCGTGGCATAGACGGTGATGGAGACGCCCTCCAGCGTCAGACCCTGATAATCGTTGTTGGCGTCTTCCTTCATGTGGCCGCGCAGGTAGTAATAAACGGCATTATCCGCAGGCGCGGAAGCGCCCTTGGTCAGCAGCTGTCCTTCCTCGGCAAAGGACACCGCATCGGCATCCTTCTTCGTGTTGTCCGTCACGACAGCGAAGTCGATGGCTTCCAGCAGCTTGGCGTCGCCCGTAAGGCCGGAAACAACGACCTTGTACTTCAGCGCCAGATCGCCCTCGTTCACGATCTTGAAGCCCTGGGTAAAGAAGGTGGCGCCCGGCTCCCAGAAAATGTTGGTTTCGCCCGTAACATTCCGGAAGCTGAGAGATTTGCCGTCGAGGGAATCGCCGCTTTCGTCAACGATGTCCACGTTCAGCGTGCCGGCCTGGATCCGGTTCACGGAGGTGGAGGCGCTGTCGGTAAACCACGCGAAGGTGGTGCCGACGAGCATGGTCACGCACATGACCAGCGCCAGGACGCTGGCCAGCAGCGACCGCTTGGTCGTGTTCTTTTTCATAAACACATTCCTCTTT
>OLPA01001397.1_pt1 | contig 20244 bp, 20 predicted proteins | sample 1672811 | NCBI WGS metagenome assembly OLPA01 (sample SAMEA3136726, study PRJEB25190) | human gut metagenome | biome: human gut; feature: human-associated habitat; material: faeces | place: Austria | collected 2013
TCCCGCGGGGGCGCTTTCCATTTTCCGCCGCGCCGTCAGCTCAGCCGCTGCACGAGCGCGTCCCACAGCTCCAGCAGCCGGAAGCGCACGACATAGCCGCCGCCGGACTCCGTGACGAGGCGCACATCGTCGTCCGAGAGCGCCTGCACCGCCTGCTCCGACAGGCCCGCCGCCTGCGCGCACAGCGGCGGGAAGATGACGCACCACCAGTTGTGCCCCGCGCCCGCGCCGAGCGTCACGCGCAGCGACGTATACACCCCCGCCGGGAGGGCGAACGTGCCGTAGTCGCGCGTCGGGTAGTGCTCGGAGCCCAGCGACACGCGCACCGGCCGCTCCCCCGCCGCCGCCTGCGCCGCGCGGGCGATGCCGTCGAGGTCGCCCGCAATGATCTGCTGCGCCGCGCCGATGTCCGTCACGTCGGCAAGCTGCGGCTCGAGATAGGCCAGCACCGCGTCGCGCACCTGCAGCTTCACGGCCTGCTCGGCGTCGTCGTCCGAGACCGCGATCACGTGCAGCCGCACGAGCCGGGCCGCGAGCAGCTGGCTGCGCGCCTGTGCCCACGTGCCGGTCAGCAGCGTCACGCACACGGCCAGCAGCAGCGCCAGCTCCCACGGGCGCAGCGCGCGGCCGGAATCGGGATGGATGGAGAGAGAATGGGTATGCATCGTATGTCCGCCTTTCTGTGATGAAAAAAACTGCCGGTACCGGGCATCTGTGCTCAGTATCGGCAGTTTTGTTCGGTTTTAATCCGGCGGGCGCTCAGATCTCCAGGCGGGCGATGGTCTCGGTCAGGAAGCATTCTTGATAGTCGCGCGCGAGCCGGCGCTTGGCATACGCCGCGCTGTCGGCATCGGCGAAGAGACCGAACACGGCCGAGCCCGTGCCGCTCATGACCGCGCCGAGCGCGCCGCCGTCAAGCAGGCGGCTCTTGATGGCCGCGATCTCGCCCTCGCGGTGGGTGAGCACGTCCTCAAAAACGTTGTACATCCGGCGGGCGAGCTTGCCCATGTCCCCGTCGGCGAGCGCGGCGCAGATGCCCTCCGTGTCCGGACGGCAGCGCGAGGTGCGCGCGTCCACGCGGTGGAACAGCTCCGGCGTCGAGATCGGGAAGTCCGGCTTGCAGATCACGACCGGCAGGCGCGGCATGGGCGTGACGGGCGTGAGCCGCTCGCCGCGGCCCTCGGCCAGCATCGTGCCGCCCGCGACGCAGTACGGCACGTCCGAGCCGATCTCGGCCCCCATTTCCTCGAGCTGCGTGCGGGTGAAGCCCGCGCCGGTCAGCCGCTCGAGCGCGCGCAGCACGGCCGCCGCGTCCGACGAGCCGCCGCCCAGCCCCGCGCACACGGGGATGCGCTTGTGCAGCCGGATGTGCACGCCGCAGGTAAGCCCCGCGCGTGCGAGAAACACCTGCGCCGCGCGCACGGCCACATTGTCCGCCCCGCAGGGCAGATAGCTGCGGTTGGTCTCGGCGCGGCAGGTGCCGGTATCGTCGAGCGTGACGGTCACATCGTCGTGCAGGTCCACGCTCTGCATGACCATGCGCAGGTCGTGAAACCCGTCGGGCCGCGCGCCGAGCACGTCCAGCGACAGGTTCAGCTTTGCCCACGCGGGCTCCATCGTCGTGCCGGTCACAGCTTTTTCAGTTCGAAGAGCAGGTCCATCAGCTCCGCGCCGTCGTCCACATACGGGCCCTTGCGGCCGTTGGCCTCGGAATACGGCAGACCGGAGCCCTCCGTCACGCGGCTGTCATAGAGCACGAACGGCACGGGGTCGGCGCCGTGCGCGCCGTTGGCCATGTACGTCATGTGGTCCGATAGCAGCAGCAGGCGGAAGTCCTCGCCCGCGGCGCGCAGCGCCTCGGTCACGGGGGCGACGACGTCGGCGCTCAGGCGCTCGATGGAGTAGATCTTGTGCTCCAGATCATGGTTGTGCGTGGCCTCGTCCGGGCCCTCGAGGTGCAGGGCCACGAAGTCGTGCCGTTTGAGCACGCCCAGCGCGGCGGCGACCTTGGCGGCGTAGTCGGTGTCCCACTCGCCGGTCGCGGTCGGGACGGTGACGGCCTCCAGCCCCGTCAGGATGCCGATGCCGTGGCACAGCGGCACGGCCGAGACGACGCCGCCGTCCGAGCCGTAGTGCTCCGGGAAGTTCGGCAGCGCGGCCGCCGTACCCTCGGCCCAGAACCAGACGCCGTTGGCCGGGAGCTTCCCGGCGGCGCGGCGCGCGACGTTGATCGGGTGCTGGTCGAGAATGTCGAACGCGCGGCGCATGAGCTCGCGCAGCACGTCGGCGTTCGGGCAGCCGGTGGGCAGGATGGGGCCGATCTCCTCGCCGAGGTGGTCGTGCGGCGGGGCGAGCCGGATGCCCTGAATGTCCACGTGGCTCTGCACCGCGAGGTGGCGGAACGACGAGCCCTTGTGGATGACCATGCCGGCCTGCTCGGCCAGCGGGCGGAAGTCGGGGTGATGGAAGAGCATCGTCACGAGCTCGTCCGACTCGCGGCCCTCGATGCTGCCCGCGCTGTGGGAGAGGATGTGCTTGTGCTCGAACGGCACGTCCTCATCGGCATACGTGACCATGTTGCAGCGGTAGCACGCGTCGCCGGGGGCGAGCTGAATGCCGGACGCCGCCGCCTCGAGCGGGGCGCGGCCGAAAAAGTACTTGCGCGGTGAGCAGCCGAAGATGGACATGATGGCCGTGTCGCTGCCGGGGGCGAAGCCCTCGGGCACGTTGCGCACGCTGCCGAGGATGCCGTGGCGCGCGAGGGCGTCGATCGCGTCCTTTTTCGATGCTTCGAGCGGCGTGCGGCCGCCGAGCGTGTCGAGTGGGTGGTCGGCCATGCCGTCGCCGATGACGAGAATGTATTTCATACCGTATCCCTCTTTTCGGAAGATTTTTCGCCGCGGGGTGCCCTGTGGGATGCCGGGACCCGCAGTTATTCTGCCCCACAGTATATACTATTTCCCCCGGTTTGTGAAGCGATGCGGCGGCTTCCGGGGCATTTTGCTGCTATTTGTAGAATTCAACAAAATTATTTCAATCATTAAATTAGGTGTTGGCAATTTTTCGTCATCATGATATAGTAGAATACTGTTAAGTATCCGCTAAGTTTTCGCCAAGAAATTACTCCGGCGCCGCCGGGGTTTTCCGCAGATCGGGAGGGACAGCAAATGTCGATCGGACAATATCTGCTCGGCGGCGCGGCCGGACTGGCGTTCGGCCTGCTCGTGGCCGCCGGCAACACGCTGCTGCTGCGCCGCAGCCTGCAGCGCGCCAAACAGACGCAGGGCACCGTCATGGGCACCAGCGGCCTGCGGCAGGTCATCAACCTCGCCGCGCTCGTGCTCGTGTACCTGCTGCGCAAAGTCGTGCCGCTGCCGCTGGCCGGCACGCTCATCGGCACGGCCGTCGGCCTGTCGGGCGGCAGCATCGCCGGCGTGTGGATCCTCGCGCGGAAAATGGACGACACCATCCCCGCCGAGGGCGTGGAGGTGCCGGATGCGGAGACGATCGAGCTGCCCGAAGACGCTGCACAGGAATCCACGCCGGACACCGACCCGGCGGACGAACGGAGGGACGACACCAATGGGTGAGACGAATGTACTGTTTTCCATCGGCCCGCTGGAGGTGACCGGCGCGGTCGTGACCATGTGGGTCATCGTGGCCGTGCTGGCGCTGCTGTCGTGGCTGGCCACGCGCAGACTGCGCGACGTGCCCGGCCCGCTGCAGAACGCCGCCGAAATGGCCGTCGAAAAGCTGCAGGGCTTCTACGGCGGCATCCTCGGCCCGGCCAACGCCCGGCGCTACTTCCCGATGATGGCGACGTTTTTCATCTTCATCGTCGTGTCCAACTACATCGGGCTGCTGCCCGGCGCGGGCGAGGTGTTCACCGTGCCGACGGCCACGCTGTCCGTCACGGCGGGTCTGGCCATCATCGCCTTCTGCATGACGCACACCGTCGGCATCCAGCGCCGCGGCCTGGGCGGCTATCTCAAGAGCTTCATCAAGCCCTTCCTGCTCATGCTGCCGCTCAACCTCATCGAGCAGATCGTGCGGCCGTTCTCCCTCGCGCTGCGACTGTACGGCAACCTCTACGGCGAGGAAATGGTCACGCACGAGCTCGGCAACCTCTTCCCGCTCGTGCTGCCGCTGCTCATGCAGGTGCTGAGCCTGCTGTTCTGCCTGATCCAGGCCGTCGTGTTCACGATGCTGCTGTCGATCTATATCGAGGAAGCCATCGAGGAGTGACGCCCTGCATCCCATAAATACGCAAAAGAGAAAGATCCGCATCGCTAAGAAAATTTAGGAGGAAAAGAGTTATGTCAACCGGAATCATTGCGATCGCCGCCGCGCTCGCCATCGCCATCAGCACCATCGGCCCCGGCATCGGCCAGGGTCTGGCCGCCGCCCACGCCATGGACGCCATCGCGCGCCAGCCCGAGGCCGCCGGCACCATCCGCTCGAACATGATCATCGCCATGGGCCTGCTCGAATCGCTGACGATCTATGGCCTGCTGATCGCGTTTTTGCTGATCGGCCAGCTCGGCTGAGAAGCCCGGAACAAGGGAGGCACACGCTTTGAGCATCAACATCTCCGAACTGATCTGGACGGTGATCTGCTTTTTCGTGCTGCTGGTGGTTTTGAAGAAGCTGCTGTTTGACCCGCTGGTGTCGTTCATGGCCGCGCGCGACGCGCGCATTCAGGACGGGCTCAGCGCGGGGCGCACCGCCCAGCAGCAGCTCGACGCGGCCGCGCGCGATCGCAGCGAGGCCCAGCGCAAACAGGCCGCCGCGGCGGACGCGCTGCTGGCCGAGGCCAAGAGCGCAGCCGAGCGCGCGCGCGCCCAGGCGCTGCAGAGCGCGCACCAGGAGGCTGCACAGGCCACGCGCGCCATGCGGGCGCGTGTGCGCGACGAAGAGACCGCCGCGGCCGCCGCCGTGGACGCGAAGCTGCCCGAACTCGTCACGGCGCTGACCGGCGGGCTGCTCGGCAGCGACGCCGCCGAGCGCAATGCCGCGCAGATCCGCCAATGGGTCGCCCCCGCGCATGAGGGCTGAACCATGAATGAAATGAATCGAAAGGGGGCGCCGACGCCATGGAGTTTCTGAGAGCCATCGGCCCCGTCTTCAACTTCCTGCTGCTGGCAGGCGCGCTGTTTTTCCTGACGCGCAAGCGCATCCGCAAGCTCTTCCAGGACCGGAAGGAGCGCATTGCCGATGCGCTCGGCCGTGCGGCCGACGCGCAGGATCAGGCCCGCCACACCGCCGAGGACATTGCCGAGGCGCAGCAGACGGCCGACGCGCAGGCGCAGTGCCAGCTCGCGGACGCGCAGCGTCAGGCGGCGGCCAACACCGCGGCCGCCGACGCCGAGACCGCCCGTCAGGCAGAGGCCGTGCGCCGCAGCGCGCAGCAGACCGAGGCGCAGCTGCGCAGCGACATGGAAGACCGCGTGAGCGACGCGGCCATCGGCCGCATCACGGCGGCCGCCGCCGGCGTGCTGGCGCAGGACGCGTTCGCACCCGCGCGCGCAAACCTCATTGACAACTTTCTCGCCCACATCGGTGAGCACCTGACCACCCAGCCGAGCGACGCGCTCGCCCTCGCCGAGACCGGCACCCTGACCGCGGCAGTCGAATCGGCCGAGCCCCTGAGCGCCGCCGCGCTCGACGCGCTCACCGATACACTCACGCGCGCCTACGGCCACGTCACCGTCATGACGACCGTGCGGCCGGAGCTGATCGGCGGCATCTGCCTGCGCATCGGCGACACGCACTATGACGGCACGCTGCGCCACGCGCTCGACCTGCTCGAGCAGGACGCGGCCAACAGCGTCCTGCACACCTCGGCCCAAACGCCCGACCTCGCTGACTGCATCCGCGCCAAGCTCGCGGACACGCACGTCGGCATCGACGTGTTCCAGTCCGGCGTCGTCACGAGCCTGTCGGACGGCATCTGCCGCGTGCGTGGCCTCGCCGACGCCATGGCCGGTGAGCTGCTGGCCTTTGACGGCACGCTGCGCGGCATGGTCATGGACCTCGGCCGCGAGGACATCGGCGTCGTGCTGCTCGGGCCCTACGGCCACCTGCAGGAGGGCGACCGCGTGCGCCGCACGGGGCAGATCATGTCCGTGCCCGTGGGCGAGGAGATGACCGGCCGCGTCGTGGATGCGCTCGGCCGCCCGATCGACGGGCTCGGCCCCATCCGCACGACGGAGCGCCGCGCCATCGAGAGCCCCGCGCCCGGCGTCATCGCGCGCAAGGGCGTGAGCGTCCCGCTGCAGACCGGCATCAAGGCCATCGACGCGCTCGTGCCCATCGGCCGCGGCCAGCGCGAGCTCATCATCGGTGACCGCCAGACCGGCAAGACCGCCATCGCCATCGACGCCATCCTCAACCAGAAGGACACCGGCGTGCTGTGCATCTACGTCGCCATCGGCCAGAAGGAATCGACCGTCGCAGGCGTCGTGCAGAAGCTGCGCGACCGCGGCGCCATGGCCTACACCACCGTCGTGTGCGCGCACGCATCCGAGACCGCGCCCATGCTCTACATCGCGCCCTACGCGGGCGCCGCCATCGGCGAGTACTTCATGTACCGCGGGCGCGACGTGCTCATCGTCTACGACGACCTGTCGAAGCAGGCCGTGGCCTACCGTGAAATCTCCCTGCTGCTGCAGCGTCCGCCCGGACGCGAGGCCTACCCCGGCGACGTGTTTTATCTGCACTCGCGCCTGCTCGAGCGCGCCGCACGCCTGAGCGAGGAAGCCGGCGGCGGCAGCATGACCGCCCTGCCCATCATTGAGACGCAGGCGGGCGATATCTCGGCCTATATCCCGACGAATGTCATCTCCATCACCGATGGGCAGATCTTCCTCGAGACGGACCTGTTCCACGCCGGTGTGCGCCCGGCCATCAACGTGGGCCTGTCCGTGTCGCGTGTCGGCGGCGCGGCGCAGCTCGGCGCCATGAAGCAGGTCGCCGGCCGGCTGCGCATGGACCTGGCGCAGTACCGGGAGCTGGCGTCGTTCGCGCAGTTCGGCTCCGACCTCGACAAGGCCACGCGCGACACGCTCGCGCGCGGCAGCCGCATGACCGAGCTCCTGAAGCAGCCGCAGTACGCGCCCATGGACGCGGCCGATCAGGTCGCGGTGCTCTTCGCCGCCGGCGAGGGGTACACGGACACGATCGCCGTCGAGGACGTGCCGCGCTACGCGGACGCCCTGCTCGCGCGCATCCACCGGACGTATCCGGAGCTGCACGACCTTGTGCACAGCGGCAAAAAGCTCCCGCCCGAGGCGCTCGAGCGCCTGCGCGAGCTTTCAGCCGAGACCCTGAAGAATCTATGAACCATCATCCCCGCCGCCGGCAGAAAGGAGTTGACGCCCCTTGACGAACCTGCATAAGATCCGCGCGCGCATCCGCAGCGTGAACAGCACGCAGCAGATCACCCGCACGATGAAGATGATCGCGGTGTCGAAGTTGCGCAAGACGCAGACGAGCCTTGCGGGCGTGCGCCTGTTCGCGGACAAGAGTCAGGCCGTGCTCAACGCCCTGCTCGCCGGCGACGCGAGCTTTGAGCACCCGTATCTTACGCCCCGGCGGCACGTCGGCCACGTGTGCTACGTGGTCTTCTGGGGCAACCGCGGGCTGTGCGGGGCGTATAACCAGCTGCTGCTGCGCCACCTCGAGGGGCTCGTGCGCGCCGAGGCGCGCCCCTGCTCCGTGATCGTGTGCGGCCGCTGGGGGCGCGACGTGCTCGCGGGCACCGACCTGCCCGTGCGGCAGATCTTCTCCGACCTGAGCGACACGCCCACCATGGCCGAGGCGCTCGAGATCGCCGAGGAGCTCAAAAACCTCTACCGCACCGGCGAGGCGGACGAGATCCACCTCGTCTACCAGCACTTTGACTCCGTGCTGCACCAGACGCCGACGCACCGGCAGCTGCTGCCCGCCGCGCCGGAGGCCGACGCACCCGCCGCGAACAACAACTATCTGTTCGTGCCGGACGCGCAGACCGTGCTCGACAACGTGCTCGAGCTGTACCTGAACAACACGGTCTACGCCGTGATGCTCGAGGCCCGCGTGGGCGAGCACGCCGCACGCATGACCGCGATGACCGCCGCCACGGACTCGACGGCGGAGCTCATCGAGGACCTGAATCTGGAGTTCAACCGCGCGCGCCAGGCCGCGATCACGACGGAGATCTCCGAGATCGTCGGCGGCAGCGCCGCGCTGAAAAAATCGGACAAATCGGACTAACACCGCGGCGGCAGCGCCGCGTCCCACGAAGGGAGAACGTATGGAAAACGGTATCGTCAAAAGGGTCATCGGCCCGGTGGTGGACGTGCAGTTCCCGGCCGGAAAACTGCCGGAGATCAACAACGCCATCGAGGTGCACGCCGGTGAGCGCCGCATCGTCATGGAGGCGGTGCAGCAGCTCGGCGACAACGCGGTGCGCTGCATCTCGCTCTTTTCCACCGACGGGCTGCAGCGCGGCTGCGTCGCCGTGGACACCGGCTCGAGCGTGAAAATGCCCGTCGGCGAGGCGACGCTTGGCCGCATGTTCAACGTCATCGGCGAGCCGATCGACGGCAAAGGCCCCGTCCACGCGACAGAATATCTGCCCATCCACCGCGAGGCCCCGGCCTTCACGGACATCGCCCCCGCGACCGAGCTGCTCGAGACCGGCATCAAGGTCGTCGACCTGCTCGCGCCCTACGCCAAGGGCGGCAAGATCGGCCTGTTCGGCGGCGCGGGCGTCGGCAAGACCGTGCTCATCATGGAGCTGATCCGCAACATCGCCTACGAGCACGGCGGCTACTCGGTCTTTGCCGGCGTGGGCGAGCGCTCGCGCGAGGGCAACGACCTCTGGAACGAGATGAACGAATCCGGCGTCATCAGCAAGACGGCGCTCGTCTTCGGCCAGATGAACGAGCCGCCCGGCGCGCGTCTGCGCGTGCCGCTCTCGGGCCTGACGATCGCGGAAAACTTCCGCGACGAGTCCGGACAGGACGTGCTGCTGTTCATCGATAACATTTTCCGCTTCACGCAGGCGGGCAGCGAGGTGTCGGCCCTGCTCGGGCGCATGCCCTCCGCCGTCGGCTATCAGCCCACGCTCGCCACCGAGATGGGCAAACTGCAGGAGCGCATCACCTCCACGCGCAACGGCTCGGTCACGAGCGTGCAGGCGATCTATGTCCCCGCCGACGACCTGACCGACCCCGCCCCGGCCACGACCTTTGCCCACCTCGACGCCACGACCGTGCTCGACCGCAGCATCTCGGAGCTCGGCATCTACCCGGCCGTCGACCCGCTCGGCTCCACGTCGCGCATCCTCGAGCCGGACATTCTCGGCCGCCGGCACTATGACACCGCGCGCGCCGTGCAGCGCGTGCTGCAGAAGTATAAGGACCTGCAGGACATCATCGCCGTGCTCGGCATGGACGAGCTGAGCGTGGAGGACAAGGCCGCCGTCAACCGCGCGCGGCGCATCCAGCGCTTTCTGTCGCAGCCGTTCCACGTGGCGGAAAACTTCACGGGCATGGCCGGCAAGTACGTCCCGCTCGACGAGACCATCCGCGGCTTCGAGGCCATCCTCGGCGGTGAGTGCGACGACATTCCCGAGCAGGCGTTCCTGTTCTGCGGCTCGATCGACGACGTGCTGCGCAAGCGCGACGCGCTGCAGTGAGGTGCGCCATGGCGGACACACTGCATCTGGAGATCGTCACGGCCGGCGGCGCGGCCGTGGACACGCAGGCTCAGCAGGTCACGCTCCCCCTCGCTGACGGGGAAGCCGGCGTCCTGCCGGGCCACGCGCCGCTGCTCGGCGCGCTCGTGAGCGGCGTCGTGCGCTATACCTCCGGCGGCGCGGAGCACTACTGCGCCGTGAGCCCCGGCACCGTGAACGTCGCGGCCAACACCGTGACCGTGCTCGCCCGCACGGCCGAGCCCGCGCCGGACATCGACCTGCCCCGCGCCGAGGCGGCGCTGCGCCGGGCCGAGTCGGATCTCGAGGCCCGCGGCATGGAGATGAACGTCTCCGTGGCCGAGGCGGCCCAGGCCCGCGCCCGCGCGCGCATCCACGCAGTCCGGCTCTGGCGCAAAAACGGATAAAAAAGGCGGGAAATCCTCTGCACTGTCCCATTCAACGGACAGCGGCGGGGTTGCATTTTCGCCCGCAATATGAGAAAATGTCTGCGTATTCGCTTACGCAGACATTTTTGCGTTTCCCGCTGTGGAACAGAGGAAATGCGCTCATTTTGGGCAGAGGTGGCCGGCATACAGCCGAAGCACAATGCGCAGCTTGTTCCTCTGGCAAAACAGCTGCGCAGGCACATGACCAAAGAAGAGCGGCGGCTCTGGTATGGCTTTCTGCGCCGCTGTCCCGTGCGCTTTTCCCGGCAGAAAGTACTCGGCAAATACATTGTGGACTTCTACTGCGCCCAAGCCCGGCTGGTCATAGAACTGGACGGCAGTCAGCACTACGAAGACGAGAGCAGAGAAAAGGATGTCCGGCGCACCGCCTTTCCGGAAGCATACGGTCTCCGGGTGATCCGCATCCCGAATAACGACGTCACCGGAAATTTTCCGGGTGTTTGCGCGTATATCGACGCCGCAGTCAAACAATCCCTCAGTCAGCCTGACGGCTGGCAGCTCCCTTTACACAAGGGAGCCGAGGACGCGGGACAAACACCGGTGTACTGTCCTCACAGCTTTCCCTTCCCGCAGGAGCGCCGCGCGGCTGAACGTATCTGAGCAGCGGGGAGCCCATGGGGGCAAAAACCGCCTCGGATACAAGGATACATCGCCGTTCGGCGATGCCTCCCCTGTGTAAGGGGAGGTGGCAAAAATCTTCGATTTTTGCCGGAGGGGTTGCAGACACCCCCACGTTTTTATCATCAAACAGGAGATGTGACCCATGGCCCAACCCACTCGCGGCCGCAATTCGCAGGCCAAAAATCATCTGATCACCCTCGTGCTCGCGCTCATCATCGCGTGCCTTGCCACCTGGCTCGGCTACGGCCGCGACCATGCCGCCGCCGACCCCAGCGCCACGGCCGTGCCCGGCGTCACCGCGACGGCCATGCCCGGCGACGGGCTGACCGTGACGTATCTCGACGTCGGCCAGGGCGACTGTACGCTGCTGCAGTGCGACGGGCAGGTCATGCTCATCGACGCGGCCGAGGGCAACCAGGCCAACAAGATCACGGCCTACCTCAAGCAGCACGGCGTGACGGCCATCGACTACCTCGTCTGCACGCACGCGCACGCCGACCACTGCGGCGGCATGCGGGCCGTCATCGCGGCCTTCCCGGTGCGCACGCTCTACAGCTCCGTCACCTCGAGCAGCAACGGCGCGTTTCAGCGCGTCATGCGCGCGGCCGAGACGGCGAACCTCGCCATCACCGTGCCGGACGTGGGCGACACGTTCGCCCTCGGCAGCGCGACCGTGACCGTCCTCGGCCCGCAGCAGCACTACAGCGACGTCAACAACCAGAGCCTCATCCTGCGCGTGGACTACGGCAGCAACGCCTTCCTCTTCACCGGCGACGCCGAGTACGAGAGCGAGACGGACGTGCTCGATGCGGGCGAAAACGTCCGCTGCGACGTCATCAAGGCCGGTCACCACGGCAGCCGCACCTCCACGGGCTACCGCCTGCTGTACGAGGCGCAGCCGAAGTACGCCGTCATCAGCTGCGGCGCAAACAATGAGTACGGCCACCCGCACGACGACACGCTCAGCCGCCTGCGCGACGCGGACGTGACCGTCTACCGCACGGACCTCAACGGCACGATCGTCTGCCGCTCCGACGGTGTGAACCTCACCTTTACCACCGAGAAAGAAGGCTGATCCCCTTGCACCGCACCCTCTCGCCGGCAGGCGCGTTCTGGCTCGCCGCGTTCACGTATTTCATCTGGGGCTTCACGTTCCTCGCCTCGCGTATCGCGCAGGACTACGGCACGCCGTTCGTGCTGCTGTTCTGGCGCTTCGCGCTGGCGTTTGCACTGCTGAATCTGCTGCGCCTGACGGGGCGCTTCCCCGTGCGCTTTCGCTCTCGGAGGCTCTGGCCCGTGCTGCTGGCGGGTCTGTTCGAGCCCGTGCTCTACTTCCCCTGCGAGCAGTATGGGCTCAGGCTCACGAGCACGTCGTTTTCCGGCGTCATGGTCGCGCTCATCCCGCTGTGCTCGCTCATCTATGGGGCGGTTTTTCTGCACGAAAAGGCCACGCGGCGGCAGGTCGTGTTCTCGGTTCTCTCCGTCGCGGGGGTGATCGTGCTGGCCGTCTACGCCACCGGCATCGGCGCGGGGAGTTTTCCCGGCTTTCTTGTCCTGCTCGGCACGGTCTTTGCCGGTGCGGGCTATATAGTAGCCTGCCGCGCGTGCTCGGGCAGCTTCACCGCCTTTGAGCGCACGTACATCACCTGCGGTATGGGCGCCGCCGCGTTCGGGGTGCTCTCCGTGCTCGAGCACCGGCACGACCTGAGCGCTGTCGTGCTGCCGATGACGCACGCGCCGTTCGTGCTCGCCATCGTGTTTTTGAGCGTCGTGGCCTCGGTGCTGTCCTACCTCGCGCTCAACCGGGCGCTGGAGGTGCTGCCCGTCGCGCGCACCGCGGCGCTCATCAACTTCTCGACCGTTGTGTCCGTGCTCGCCGGGGTGCTCCTCCTGCGCGAGCCGTTCGGCTGGGTCAGCGCCGCTGCCTCGGCAGCCATCCTCGTCGGCATCTGGGGCGTGCAGCGCTTCGCTGCGCCGGCAGTGCCGGATACCGCCGAGAGCACCGAACCGCTGTCCCCGTCGTGAATGGCCCGGACGGAGCAAGCGCCGCACGTGCTGCATCATGTGACCGTCCCGCGCCCCCTGGCTCCCTTGTGGAAAGGGAGCTGTCAGCCGTTAGGCTGGCTGAGGGATGGATGCGTTTCGTCTTGTGCCGCGGCCGGTATTTGCAACCCCTCCGTCACGGTGCAAAGCACCGTGCCACCTCCCCTTATGCAGGGGAGGCATTGCCGTTCGGCAATGTTTTCACCATGCCGGAGCAGCTGGATCATGCACTGCCTTCCCCTCAAGGAGAAGGCTTGAAAGTCCGTGTCCTCCGGCACCACCGGGCAGCACATCCGCGTCCTTTGCCCCACTTCCAGTCTAGTATGCTTTTGCATAACTTGTCAAGAATTTTTCTCTCAGCAAGAAAGCCAGCCAGCGCGCCCTGCGCTGCACCCGCGCCCTGCACCGCACAGCCGCCATCACGCACCCAGCCGCCATCACGCACCCAGCCGCAAACGCGCACCAGGCCACACCTGTGTCCGCCGATCACCGGCGCTCACTCCACGCACCCGGCCGCAAGCCTGCGCCAGACCGCACCGGCCCCATCTGCCGCAAAACAGGTTTTCCACAATCTCTCCACAGACTTTTCCACATTTTCGCCGGTTTTCCACAGCGGCTTTCTTTCCCCTTGGCTTTCTTTGAGAGAGACAGGGTAAGATCTTCTGAGCAGTGCGTTCTTACTGCGCAGTAAGACCTGGTCTGGTCTGGTATGGTTGGGTACGGTACGGTGCCCCGTTACTTTTGTGCGACATCACGCGTGACAGGAGATTCCCGCCATTCCGGGCGTGGCCAGTCACAGACCCGATAAATATTCATTTCAAAGGATGACCCCTATGCAATCTACCGAACAGAAGATCGAACGCGCCGCGCTGGCCGGTCTCGCCGCGGCGAGCATGGATGAACGCGAGCGCTCGACGGACATTTCCCTGGCTGAGCTTGCCGCGCTCGTGGAGACGGCCGGCGGCCAGCCCGTCGTGACGCTGCTGCAGAATAAGCCCACGCCCGACCCGCGCACCTTCCTCGGCGAGGGCAAGGTGGCGGAGCTCAAAGAGCTCATCACCGCCAACGACTGCGACCTCGCGGTGTTTGACAACGAGCTCTCCCCGTCGCAGATGCGCGTGCTGGAGGAGGAGCTCGGCGTGCGCGTGCTCGACCGCTCGGGCCTGATCCTCGACATCTTCGCCCAGCGCGCCCAGACGCGCGAGGGCCAGCTGCAGGTGGAGCTGGCGCAGTACCAGTACCTGCTGCCGCGCCTGACGGGCATGTGGACGCACCTCGTGCGGCAGACGGCCTCGGGCGGCTCGTCGCCGATCGGCACGCGCGGCCCGGGCGAAACGCAGCTCGAGACCGACCGCCGCCACATTCGCCGCAAGATCCAGAAGCTGCAGGCCGAACTCGAGGACGTGCGCAAGATCCGCCGCACGCAGCGCCGCCGCCGCGAGAAGAATGCCCTGCCGGTCGTGGCCCTCGTCGGCTACACGAACGCCGGCAAATCCACGCTGCTCAACTGCCTGACGGGGTCGGACATCCCGGCCAACGACCGCCTGTTCGACACGCTCGACACCACGACCCGCCGCTGGCGCATCGACGCCGCGCAGGAGGTGCTGCTCTCGGACACGGTCGGCTTCATCCGCAAGCTGCCGACGCACCTGGTCGAGGCGTTCAAGGCCACGCTCGAGGAGCTGACGTATGCCGACGTGCTCCTGCACGTGATCGACCTCTCGAACCCCGAGTGGGAGGCGCAGGCCGCCGTCGTCGACCGGCTCATCGACCAGCTCGGCGCGGCGCACACGCCGTGCATCCGCGTGTTCAATAAGTGCGATGCGTATCTCGGCATCCTGCCGCACGGGGAGAACATTGTCTGCATCTCGGCCCGCAGCGGCGAGGGCACGGCGGAGCTGACCGCGCGCGTGCGTGCCATCCTCGGTCGGGCCGACCACCACGTGACGCTGCTGCTGCCGTATGCGCAGGGCGCGCTGCTCGAGACGCTGCACCGCGACTGCGCCGTGCTGCGCACCGACTACCGCGACGACGGCATCGCGCTCGAGGTCATCATCCACCCGGAGCAGTGGCCGCGGCTCGAGCCGTTCGTCATCGCGGACGAGGAGGGGTAATATGGACAGCTACCGCATTCCCACAAAATCCGGCACGTCGGAGTACGTGGACAAGCGCTCACGCTTTCTGGGCCTCGTGCAGCCGGTCGGCTCTGAGGACGAGGCGCGCGCGGTCATCGCCGCGTGCAAGAAGCAGTATCACGACGCGCGGCACAACTGCTGGTGCTACCTGCTGCGCGACGGCACCGAGCGCTACTCCGACGACGGCGAGCCGCAGGGCACGGCCGGCATCCCGATGCTGGAGGTGTTCCGCCGCGCGGGCGTGACGAATGCCGTCTGCGTCGTCACGCGCTATTTCGGCGGCGTGCTGCTCGGCACGGGCGGCCTGCTGCGGGCGTACACCGCCGCTGCGGCCGATGCGCTCGCGAGCGCCGGCATCTCGGAGGTGCGCCGCTGGCTCGCCTGTGAGGTCAGTACGCCCTATGCGCTCTATGAGCCGGTGCGCGCGGCCGTCGCCGCACTCGGCGGCGTCGTGCAGGAGACGCAGTATGCCGCCGCCGTGACGGTCTGCGCCCTGCTGCCGGAGGAGGCCGGCGAGGCCTTTGCCGCGCAGGTGCGCGACCTGACCGCCGGCCGCTGCGCCGTGCGCCCCGTCGGCGAGACGGAGCGCGCCGTCCCCCTCGCCGGTTCCGGCCTGTGAGCGGCGGGTGCGGCAGTACATATGCGCGCCGCACGGTGAAGAACATAAGGTATCGCAAAGCCCTCCCCAACCGGGAGGGCTTTTGTGCCGTTGCGCACTCTCTCAGCCTTCCCCTTGCGGCGCGAATGATAGATGGTTTCAAGATATTTGCGCCGCGGGGGAGCCCGAGGGGGCAAGGCCCGCCTCGGATAAAATTTTTGCATCACCCTCTGGCGATGTATCCCTGCATCCGAGTCAGACCTTGCCTTACGGTACGTGCCCCCCATTCCTTTTCTTAAAAAGCGCATAAACATTCTGCTCGACGAATACATATCCACCGCCAAAATCTGCGCAAGCCGCCCTAAAGCATACCTGCCAAACTCCCGTCAAAAAATTGGCACAACGTTTGCAAAATTTTTTCGCTGCATTTTTTCAAAAAAAAGAGGGAAATACACAGCAATGTCGTATAAGAGTATTGCAGCCGGAAATGGCGCAAGCCGCTCCGGCCGCAAACATGGATTTTATGTGGAAACGGAGGGATCCCTGTGCCCTGTCCGAGAGAAAAACGCGAGGCCGCCGAGGCGCTGTTCATTGGCCCGCACGGCCTGCTGAGCACGCAGTCAACCGGCCGCCTGACGCCCGAGCCGCCGTGTGAGATGCGCACATGCTTCCAGCGCGACGTGGACCGCATCACGCACTCAAAATCGTTCCGCCGCCTGAAGCACAAGACGCAGGTGTTCCTGCGCCCGGAGGGCGACCATTACCGCACGCGCCTGACACACACGCTCGAGGTCGCGCGCCTCGCGCGCACGATCGCCCGCGCGCTCGAGCTCAATGAGGACCTCACCGAGGCCATCAGCCTCGGGCACGACCTCGGCCACACGCCGTTCGGCCACGCGGGGGAGCGCGCGCTCAACGTGATCTACACCGGCGTCGGCTTCCGGCACTATGAGCAGAGCCTGCGCGTCGTCGACCGCATCGAGCGCGACGGCCGCGGCCTGAACCTCTGCAACGAGACGCGCATCGGCATCCTAAACCACACGACCGGGCAGCCGCGCGGCACGCTCGAGGCCGACGTCGTGCGCCTGGCAGACCGCGTGGCCTACATCAACCACGACCTCGACGACGCCATGCGCGGCGGCATCGTGCAGCCGGAGGACGTGCCCGCCATCGTGCGCGAGCGCGTGGGCGAGCGCAACAGCGTGCGCATCAACTCCATCCTCACGGACATCATCGCCCACAGCGGCGACGGGGAGCTGCGCATGTCGCCCGATATGCGCGAGGCCGTGGACGTGTTCACGACCTTCATGTACGAGAGCGTGTACTACAATCCCATCGCCAAGGGCGAGGAGCGCAAGGTGCAGAATATCCTCGGGAGCATCTGGGAATATTATGTCAACCACATTGCCGAGCTCCCGGCGGTCTACCAGTCCATCGCGGACGACGAGGGGCCGCAGCGCGCGGTGTGCGACTATGTCTCCGGCATGACCGACAGCTACGCGCTGGAGGTGTACTCAGAGCTCTTCATCCCCGCCGCGTGGACGATCAAATAAGGAAGTACATCCAACGGAAACCACAGAAAGAAGGTGACGCACGTGGCCTTTCCGGAATCCTTTTTACAGGAGCTCGCCGAGCGCAACGACATCGTTGACGTCGTGAGCAGCTACGTGCGCCTGACGAAAAAGAGCGGGTCGAACCTCTTCGGGCTCTGCCCGTTTCACAGCGAAAAGACGCCGTCGTTCTCCGTCTCGCCGGACAAGCAGATCTACCACTGCTTCGGCTGCGGCAAGGGCGGCAGCGTCATCAGCTTCATCATGGAGATCGAGAATCTCTCGTTCCCCGAGGCGGTGGCCTTTCTGGCCAACCGCGCGGGCATGCATCTGCCCGAGCAGTCGGACGACCCCGGCGCGAAAAAACGCCAGCGTCTGCTCGCGCTCAACCGGGACGCGGCGCGCTTTTTCCACGCGCAGCTCAAGACCCCGGCCGGCCAGCCGGCGCGGGACTATCTCGCCCGCCGGCAGCTCACGGCGCAGACCGTGACGCGCTTCGGTCTCGGCTTTGCGCCCGACACGTGGGACAGTCTCGTGCGCGCGATGAAGGCGCTCGGCTACTCCGAGCAGGAACTGTTTGACGGCGGGCTCGTGCGCCACGGGAAAACGAGCGGTGTATACGACACGTTCCGCAACCGGCTCATGTTCCCGGTCATCGACGTGCGGGGCAACGTCATCGGCTTTTCCGGGCGCATCCTCGGCGACGGGGAGCCGAAGTACATGAACAGCCCGGAAACCATCGTTTTCAGCAAGAGCCACAATTTGTTCGCGCTCAATTTGGCTAAAAAGTCGAAATGCGGGTATATCATACTGGCAGAGGGCAACATCGACGTGGCAAGTCTGCACCAGGCGGGATTTGACAGTGCGGTCGCCTCGCTCGGCACGTCGCTCACGCCGGAGCAGGCGCGGCTCCTGTCGCGCTACACGAGCGAGATCGTCATCGCCTACGACAACGACGGCGCGGGGCAGAAGGCGTCGCAGCGCGCGATCGGCATCCTCGAAAAGCTCGAGGTGCGCGTGCGTGTCCTGCAGATGCAGGGCGCAAAGGACCCCGACGAATATATCAAGACCTTCGGCGCGGACGCGTTCCGCAACCTCCTTGCGCAGTCGGAAAACCACATCGACTACCGGCTCGGCGCCGTGCAGCGCAAGTACGACCTCAAGGTCGACGAGCAGCGCGTGGCCTTCGTCAAGGAGGCGGCGGGCGTGGTGGCCGAGCTGCCCGGCAGCGTCGAGCGCGAGGTGTACGCCATGCGCGTCGCGGAGACGGCGGGCATGCCCGCCGCGGTCGTGACCGACGAGGTGCAGCGCCAGCGCGAGCGGCGGCTCAGCCGCGCGCGCAAAGAGCAGGAGCGCGACCTGCTGCGCCCCGCGACGGCGATGCAGCCGACCGGGCGGAGCATCCGCTTCGACAACCCCCGCTCGGCGGCCGCCGAACAGGGCATCATTAAGTTATTGTATCTCGACCCCGGCCTGTTCCGGGGCCGGGCGAACGTGCCGGACGCGGCGCAGTTTTCCTCGCCGGAGCTGCGGCACATTTACACCGTCCTGCTCGCCCACGGCGGCACGGGCACGGTGCAGATCGCGGCGCTCTCGGGCGAGCTGAGCCCGGACGAGCTGGCCCTGCTGACCGGCATCATCCAGCAGCCGGCGGAGCTTTCGAACGGTGCGCGCGCGCTCGACGACTACATAAGCATCCTGCAGACCCAGGCCACCGCCGGCGCAGCGTCGTCAGAGGCGGACCTGCTGGCTTTTGCAAAGCAACTCAAAGAACATAAAGGGTATGGTGGTAAAGATGGAACAGAAAGAACTTAACAACCTCTCGGCCGAAGAACTGGACGCCATGGCCGACGCGCTGCTCGCGGCGGACGACGCCAAACAGGCGGAAGCCAAGGCCGACGGCACCGCGCCGGCGCAGACCGCGGACAAGCCCGCGGCAGCCTCTGCGGAGGACGTGTCCGCAGCCGAAAAGCCGGAGTCGGAAAAGACCACGGAGGAAAAGCTCAACGACCTCGTGGAAAAGGGCAAGAAGGCGGGCAAGCTCTCGAGCAAGGACCTCATGGTGCTCGAGGACATGAACCTCTCGAGCGAGGAGACGGAAAAGTTCTATGACCGGCTCGAGAGCCTGAGCATCGACGTGCTCGGTGACGATGCCCTGCCCCCGGTGGACGAGGACGCACTGCCCGAGCTCGAGGAGCTTGAAGAGATCGAGGAAGTCACCGAGGAGGAGATGAACGAGACCGAGGCCATGGCCGACACGTTCTCGACCGACGACCCGGTGCGCATGTACCTCAAGGAGATCGGCAAGGTGCCGCTGCTCACGCCCGAGGAGGAGCAGGATCTGGCCAAGCGCATGGCCGAGGGCGACGAGGAGGCCAAGCGCCGCATGGCCGAGGCGAACCTGCGTCTGGTCGTGTCGATCGCCAAGCGCTACGTCGGCCGCGGCATGCTGTTTCTCGACCTCATTCAGGAGGGCAACCTCGGCCTGATCAAGGCCGTCGAGAAGTTCGACTACACGAAGGGCTACAAGTTCTCCACCTACGCCACGTGGTGGATCCGTCAGGCCATCACCCGCGCCATCGCCGACCAGGCGCGCACGATCCGCATCCCCGTGCACATGGTCGAGACGATCAACAAGGTCATCCGCGTCTCCCGTCAGCTCCTGCAGGAGCTCGGCCACGACCCGAGCGCCGAGGAGATTGCGGCGGAGATGAACATGCCGGTCGACAAGGTGCGCGACATTCTCAAGATCGCGCAGGAGCCGGTCTCGCTCGAAACGCCGATCGGCGAGGAGGAGGATTCTCACCTCGGTGACTTCATCCCCGACGAGGACGCGTCCGAGCCGAGCGAGGCGGCAAGCTTCTCGCTGCTCAAGGAGCAGCTCATGGAGGTGCTCGACACGCTCACCCCGCGCGAGAAAAAGGTGCTCGAGCTGCGCTTCGGCATCGTCGACGGCCGCACCCGCACGCTCGAGGAGGTCGGCAAGGAGTTCAACGTCACGCGTGAGCGCATCCGCCAGATCGAGGCGAAGGCCCTGCGCAAGCTCCGCCACCCCAGCCGCAGCAAGAAGCTGCGCGATTTCCTGAACTGAATCCGGATATGACAGCGCATCCGGGCGCGGCAGTTTCTCTGCCGCGCCCGGATGTTT
>OLPA01001404.1_pt1 | contig 20172 bp, 20 predicted proteins | sample 1672811 | NCBI WGS metagenome assembly OLPA01 (sample SAMEA3136726, study PRJEB25190) | human gut metagenome | biome: human gut; feature: human-associated habitat; material: faeces | place: Austria | collected 2013
GGATTTTATGTACAGTGGTTATCTGCTTCTTACGCTGCTGCTGCCGTGTCTGATATATCAGGGACTAATGGAAATCAAAGCAAAGCAAAATTCCAGACGTGTGCCTGCAAAATATTATTTTGGAGTTTATGTAATGCTCGTTTATCTGTGGGCGGTATTTAAAGTGACAGGGATTGGCCTGTTGGCAGACATTGTAAGACTTAAAGGTGCCATCAGTGGTGGATATAACTGGAATCCACTGGCAGGACCCCTGCGTCCGCGGCGCCGCCCGCCGGGGCGGCGGAGGGGGGGGTTGCGGCCGTGTCGTACTCGGAGGAGGAGAAGGCCTTCCACCTGCAGAGGATGTGGGCCGAGGGGCTGACCTGCGGGGGCGCCTGGAGGCTCTACGGGGGGCCGAACAGGGAGACGCTCAGGAAGTGGGAGAGGGCCTGGGAGAGGGGCGAGATCGAGTGCGCCAGGCCCCGGGTGCCCGGGGCCTGCGCCCACGAGAAGCACGCGAGGTACCCGGAGGGGACGAGGAGGGAGGCCCTCAGGCTCCTCGCCCAGGGAAAGCCAGCCAGGGAGGTGGCCAGGATGCTGGGGCTGCGCCCCGGGACGCCGGGGGCCTGGAGGAGGGCCGAGGCGCGTGCTAAGATGCCCACTCCGGGCGCGGAGGGCGCGCCCAGGGCGGGAGGGGGCCGCGTGGGCGCAGCGCAGGACAGGGTCGCCGAGCTGGAGGCCAGGGTCGCCGCCCTCGAGGGCGAGCTCGCCGAGCTGGGGGCGCAGAACGAGGCCCTCAGGGCGGTGGTGGGGGACCCAAAAGCAGGAGGCCCGGCGAGCCTCTCGCCGAGGCTGAAGGTCGAGCTAGGCGAGAGATTGAGGCGGGAGAGAGGGTGGCCCCTCCCCCGTATACTGACTTTCTTCTCTATCTCGAGGAGCACCTACTACTACAACAGGAGGAGGGCGCGGGAGGCCCCCGGGACGGCGGGCGGTGAGGTGGACGCCCTGGTCAGGGCCTCGTTCGAGGCCTCCGGGGGGACCTACGGCTACCGCCGGGTGTGGTTATGGCTGGAACGCAAAAAAATACATAAGAATCCTAAAACTGTTCTGCGTATCATGAAGAAATATGGGTTATTATCAGAGATTCGCCGCCGTAGGAAGTAGGTAAATCTTGGTCAGCAGATGTACAAATACGACAACCTGCTAAAGCGGCAATTCAAAGCAGATAGACCGAACACCAAGTGGGTTACGGATATTTCCTATATCCATACCAAGGAAGGTGTTCTGTATCTGTCTATGATCCGGGATCTATATGACAACAGCATTGTGGCTTACAAGACATCATCCAGGCAAACAGTTAGCCTTGAGCTGGATACAATACGGCTGGCAATGAAGAACGAGAAAAAGAGAGCCGCTGCGGAGTTGCAGCTCCACAGCGACCAAGGGTTTCAATACACTTCACAGGGGTATTTCAACCTAACACAATCTTACGGTATTACACCATCAATGTCAAGTAAGGGTAACCCATATGACAATGCAATGGCAGAAAAATTCTTCTCCATTCTGAAAACAGAGTGTATTTACCGACACAAACCAAAGACCTTTCGTGAAGCGAATGATTTGATCGACAGGTACATTCATTTCTACAACTACGAGCGTATCCAGACAAAAACAGGAATGGCGCCGCTGACGCTGCGCCACTCCGCTTAAAACTAAATAATCTTACACAGGGCCTCTCTTTTGTACTGTCCGCATAAACTGGGGCCGTCTACCTTTTCGTCACGCCTTTTGCTTAGAGAGGATAGCTGCAAGCGGCGCAAGGGGTGCATCCCCTTGTGCGGAGCGAAACGACGCAAAGTAGCACAGGCACTGGAAAGCCCTGGCTGTTCACTCCGCAGAACATACAGGGCTTTCTCCTTGTATAGAAGTGCGCCCTTGCATCTGCTCAATAAATCGGAATTTGTTGCTCCATACGCCCTTGACAGTAGTCCTTACAATATACTATAATAATATTTACAAATACTATTTGTAAGTGGGGGACTTATGGAAAACAATCATTTTAACGTTGCGTGGGCGAAAAGCACTGCTCTATATACAAAAGCAGCTTCGGTACTTGGCGTCGGATACCCGGAAATGATGGTGCTGTATGCGCTGGAATCCATGGGAGAACTGACGCAAAAGCAGATCGCAGAGAATTTCGGTATGCAAAAACAGACGGTTCATACGGTCGTGAGCGCACTTCAAAAGAAGGGCTATTTACTGTTGGAGGCCAGCGAGGGCGATAAACGTGAGAAGCGGATCGTCTTGACTGAAAGCGGACAGGTATACGCCCACAGAATGATTGCGCCTTTACGAAAAGCCGAGGAGAAGGTTTATAGAACAATCGGGAACGAACGGCTCCAAGCCATGTGTGAAATTCTTGACCTTTTCAATCTTCTCTTTGAAAGAGAGCTGAGCGGAGGTCTGGGCAGTGAATAACAAGCGGACTTTCTTTCAGTATGTGATTCCGTCCGTGTTATCCTTTGCGCTTTCCGGGGTGTATGCCATCGTTGACGGTTTCTTTGTAGGCAACTCAATCGGGGATGCCGGACTTTCCACAATCAACATTGCATATCCCATCACGGCGGTCCTGCAATCCGTAGGGACAGGAATCGGAATGGGTGGTTCAGTCAAATACTCCATTCTGAAAGCAGCAGGAAATGAGAAAAAAGCACGGGAGTTCGTTGCCGGTGCAACATGGCTGATGCTTCTTTTCAGCGCTGTCCTGACTGTCACCGTTTTCTTCACTTCAGAGAAAATCCTTTCTGCCCTTGGTGCATCGGGCGAGTTGCTTACTCTGGGAAATGAGTATATCAAGGTAATTGCCCTTGGAGCGATTTTACAGGTGTTCGGCACCGGACTGGTTCCGTTTATGCGTAATTACGGCGGTTCTTTGTGGGCAATGATCGCTATGATCTGCGGCTTTGCTACCAATATTGCTCTTGACTATACTTTTGTGTGGGTTCTTGGACGGGGCATGTACGGTGCGGCATTGGCGACCATTATTGGGCAGGGAGTTACCATGGCGGTTGCACTCGTGTATTGCGCCATCAAAAAGAACCTCACTCTGAAAATCGCACCTGTTGATACCCCGAAAACGGCATTTCAGATATTAAAAATCGGACTTGCTCCATTTGGCTTGACCCTTGCCCCAAATATCTCTCTTGTGATCATCAACCGATTTTCGGTTTCTTATGGCGGACAGGAGGCTATCGCCACCTATGCCTGTATCTCCTATATCATCTGCATTGTTTATCTTCTTTTGCAGGGTGTCGGTGATGGTAGCCAGCCGCTCATGAGTCAGTTCTACGGAGCAGGCGAAGAAAAATCGCTCAAACAAACCAAAACGCTGGCGTATGAATTTTCCATGGTTTTGGCGGTAATCAGTGCGATTCTGATTTACCTGCTCCGTGGAAAGATTGGACTACTGTTCGGTTCATCTGCCGAGGTAAACGCAGGGGTCATAAAGGTCATGCCGATCTTCCTTGTGTCGGTTCCGTTTGACGCCATCACACGAGTTTCCACGGCGGCTTTCTACGCAACCGAAAAAAATGTGCTGTCCTATGTTCTGACATTTATCGAACCCATCATCATGCTGGTGTTGATGCTGATGCTGCCGCCGGTGTTTGGCGGTCAAATCATGATTTGGTGGAGCACCGTATTTGCAAAGGTCATTACCGCATCAGTAAGCATTGTGCTGTCCGTTAGATATAGCGCACAAAGAAATCGATAACTTCCAGTTTGCCGAATCCGCAGCGCAAATCCTGCGCCGCAATAATCAAAGAATAACTTTTTGAAAAAATCGAACAATTTACATAGAAAACCCGCTGAAATCTTATGATTTCAGCGGGTTTTCTGGTCCGAGTGACTGGTTTCGAACCAGCGGCCTCGTGGTCCCAAACAGGAACAGAAAACTTTTTTCGGACGTTTCTAACGGTTTTTTATCGTTTCCGCTCGTATTCCGTTACTCTCGTACCCTCTTTTGAACCCCCATTTCCGCCTGTTCCGCGCGCGTCTGTAGTAATCCATGTGGTCAAAAATGCTTCCCGCTCAAAAGAACGGGAAGCGTTTTCTATGTTCAAGGTGTCTGCATTGTAACTCCGGGCAGAGGGTTATGCAAGTGGTTTCTGCGAGGACGGCAGTTCAAAGATTGCGGTGCTATAGACAAAGAATACAATCATCTAGTTTATACGCTCTCAACATGGTGATATGCCATAATCAAATTATCCGAAATTTCCTGATATGCCACGGAACTGTCCACATAAGACCATGGAGTGCCAGCGCGGTGTGTGAGATCAACAAGCGCTCCCGCAGAGTACTTTCCGTATTTTGCAATCGTCCTATCAATAGACGAGAGTTTTTCTGTGCCTTCTTTAGCAAACAGAATGCGGCTTCTTGCGGGTAACTCTTTTACGCCAGTCCGAATATCACTGTCGTCACCAAACTCGAACGGCTTCACATATTGGGAGCCACTTCGCTTAAAAGTCTCATAGACACTGTTAATGACAGGACCATGACGGAATGCATAAATGTGATCTTCAAATAGCCGCTCAGAATGCTCACAGAGGTAATCCGCATATGCATAATAAACGAGTTTTTCCAGTGAAAGATGCGTACACCGAATTTTTGAAAGAATGTAATTTGCAACGTCCAGTCCTGACAAAACTCTACCTTTTTTGATTTTCTCAGAAAACGCTGTTGTCGATTTAGTACATTCGACATCCTCAAAGAATGGATCATACGCTACAACAGAATCCCATGAAGCGGATTCTGTTTCGATGAAATGCGTTGATAGAGGAACATCTTTGCCGCAGTTTTTCCTGATTTCCTCAATCATTTCTGCAATTGCTTTGCTGTTAAGAAAGCAATCCTCCGTAATATCCAATGCTACACGACTGCCATCGGTGTACGAACTACTCATAATAATGTAGTGCTTAATCATTGATGATTCCTCCTTCCTTGCTTTCTTTCTCCCATGCGGTGTATTCCTGCTTGTATTTTTTGTGAGATGAGAAATTGCTATCCATGTCACACATATTCCAAATCTGCAGCTCCCACGGAAATGACTGATTATTCTCTTTGAAATAAAGGTGAACAGCTTTATAGTCAAACTTTGATGAGTCAATACATCGGTACCTGTTTGGATAAGTATCTTCTATGAATGAATAAACCTCATCAAAAGTCAATGGCTCTCGCAAAAAGATCCTGATGCCGAATAAATCGTTGATACATTTGTTGATTGGAATTTTACCAAATTCATGTCGCTCTGTCTTGTAGTTTTGAATTTTAAACTCAATCGAGTTTTGCGCTTTTACCCGCGCAGTTACTTTACAGGAGCATACGCTAGCAAGAGGCAATGTGATATCTGCGCTTTTTTCGTTCAGAAGCTGAACATATTCCATTATGCTTTTATAAATTATACCATCAGCGTCAATGTCAGCGACCAAGGCGTTTTTCAAATTCGTTTTTGTAGGTGTTTCTCGCAGCCACTCATCTGTAATCTCAGTATATACTGATTGAATGTAGTCGATTAAGTCTTTCAACTCATCAAATGTACTTTTCATTGTATAAAACCTCGCTAATAGTATAGCTCTATAGGCAGAATAGTGCAAGACGTTTTTGACTCTGGGGAATTTAAAGGCGATGTTTTTCTGTTGATCGTGCAGCGCCACATTGCATTTTCTTTTTCATATTTGGCTATGGTTGCATTGATCTCACTTTTCAAGAAGATCCTCCATTGTGCAGCCAAGGACTTTGGCAAGGATGAGAACCGTCTCCGCGCTGGCTTTATTGATATCCTTGTTGTGCTGCTCGTACATTTGAATTGACCGGAGGCTGACGCCGCTTCGCTTGGCAAGCTCTGCTTGTGTGCAGCCGTAGGTCGTACGGATGCGCTTGAGATTGGTATCTGTAAAATACGCACGCACTTTGGCATCGGCGATATCGGCAAATTTGCTGATGTCTGCTTCGTGAAGCGGAGCGTACATCTGCTGCAAATCCTCGAACGAAAGGACCTTGAAAATATCGCCGAATTTCCTGCCGGAGAACCATTGATAGTACGCGATAGCCCAGCCAATCCAATACTCTCTGGAACGGCTGAACGTTACCTGCGGTTTTGCAGTTGGCGTTTTGCCGGCCGTCTCGACAAGAATATCTTCCACAACTTCAATTCCGCTTTTTCCTGCCAGATAAGCAGGCTCACCATTCTCGATTCGCTTGCTGACAGAGCTTACGGAAAATAGCTTCACAAAGTCATTTCCTGAAATACTGCAGGCGTTGATGGCATAGTCAAAAGCGTCGCCCAGCAGCGCCTGTGCGTTACTTAGATACATTTCTTGGTATGCGTGGGTCATCGTTCCGGATGCCTCCTCTCATAATGTCAAGCATGTACAGGCCGTCAGTCGCTTCTTCGAGCATTTTCGAATAAAGCTGGTCGGCTTCGTCGTTTCGCGCCTTGCGGAGAACATAATATTTTTCCCTTTCTGCGATGGAAAATCCCTCGTAATGCAGCAGGGAGAAGGCGTATTTAGACTTGACGACGATCTGTTCGCCCAACTTGCCCAGGCGCATAGCACTTGCGAGCTGCTGCACGGAAATTCCATTATTCAAGAAAGACGCCGCAAAGTCGAAATAGGAGTCGTCGGCTCGGTAGCCGATGATCAAGTCATAGGCGTTGACATTGACGCCGAAATTTTCGATCAAATATCGTTTGGCCCGCTGCGCGGCCGGATTATTGATAGAGAACAGACGGTGCTCTACCAAAACGGCGATCCAGTTCAGAATCGTATAGTCCGGACTGTTCAGATTCAGAATTTTTAGGTATTCCGTATCAAGGCTATAACGATTGGCAAAGCCGTTGCGCAGAGAGGATACGGCCCATTCTTTGGCAAGCGCTTCGCTTTCCGTGCAGTAAAAGCCCAGCCCGAAGTCGTTGTTCTGCTTACCCAACCCAAAGGCGGGAGCCTCTACGATCTGCTCAGAGCCGTGATATAGGATAATTTTCTGATCCATTTCCGTATCCTCCTAAGTGTCCCTGCACGAATTATATCACTAAAGTGATATAAAATCAAGTTGTATTTGTGGGGAGATTCATATGCAAGTGTTTTTTTTCATGGGTGGCGGCGCAAAAGTTGAGCAGCTGTAAGCAAAGAATAACCACTTCCTGCACGAGTGGCTTGCACAACAAACGCTATGGCAGCACGCACTATGACGCAAGGTCAGCGTCACGAGGGAATTTAAGAGCAATCCTTATCGTTTTTATTTTGTGTAAAAATCGTGATATTCCACCATTTTCTTGCTTTTTGCGCCTAAATATGCTATCATAATATACAACATCATTCATTGTTTGAATCAATCTTAACAGTACAGTTATGTACGCATATTATACTACACCCAAAATTGGAGGAGAGACCAATGGTCAATGAGAAAAGCAGCGCCGTGGGCGTAAATATACAGGAAAAGGCCACGATGATCTGGAATGTGGCGGATGTGCTTCGCGGGCCGTTCAAGCCCCACGAATATGGCCTTGTGATCCTGCCGATGACGGTGGTCAAGCGGTTTCACGACTGCCTGCTGCCCACCCACGATGCGGTGATCGAGCAATATGAAAAGGTTAAGAAGCTGGCGGTTATCGACGGCTTTCTGACCCGTGCTTCCGGCTATCAGTTCTATAACACCAGCCGGTTTACTTTTGAGAGCCTGCTGGCCGACCCGGACAACATTGAGGCGAATTTCCGGGACTATCTGGCCGGGTTCTCCGGCAATGTGCAGGATGTGCTGGCCAAGTTCGATTTTGACAACATCATTCGCCGTATGGTGGAGTGCAACAGCCTGTATCTGGTCATCAAGGAGTTCAACTCCCCCAAGGGCTACCTCGGCCCGGATAAAATCAGCGCCGTGGACTGCGGCTATATCTTTGAGGATCTCGTCAAGCGCTTTTCCGAGTCCTTTGGCGAGGAGGCCGGAGCGCACTTCACCAGCCGGGACATCATCTATCTGATGACCGACCTGCTGCTGTGCGATGCCAAGCTGGATGACGGCAATGTGACCGTGTACGACATGACAATGGGAACCTCGCAGATGCTTTCCTGTATGGAGGAGCGCATTCACGAGCTGAACAGCGATGTGGAAGTGACCTGCTTCGGGCAGGAGTTTAACCCCTCCACCTTCGCCATTGCAAAGGCGGATATGATGATCCGGGGCGGCGACCCCAATAATATGCGGTTCGGTGATACGCTCTCCGACGATCAGTTTCCGGGCTTCACCTTCCGGTACTGCATTTCCAATCCGCCCTTCGGCATCGACTGGAAGCGGGAACAGAAGGCGGTAGAGGCCGAAGCCGCCAAGGGCGAGCTGGGGCGCTTTGCGCCCGGTCTGCCGAAAATCAGCGACGGACAGCAGCTTTTTGTGCTCAACGGCCTGTCCAAACTGGCGCCGGGCGGCAAAATGGCGATCATCCAGAACGGCTCGCCTCTGTTTGCCGGCGATGCCGGGAGCGGCCCCAGCAATATCCGTCAGTATATCTTGGAAAACGATTGGCTGGATGCCATTGTCCAGCTTTCCACCGACCAGTTTATGAACACCGGCATCTCCACCTATATCTGGGTGCTGTGCAAGGACAAGCCCGCCTACCGCTGCGGCAAGGTGCAGCTCATTGACGCGTCCCACTGCTATGAACAGCGCCGCAAAGCCATCGGCACCAAGCGCAACGACATCAGCGACTATTGCCGGGAACTGATCGTGCAGGCCTACGGCGAATACCGGAACAACGCCGTGTATGGGGACAAGTCCGGCGTGTATTGCGAGAGCAAGATTTTCGGCAGTGAGGAGTTCGGCTACAACAAAATCGTAGTGGAGCGTCCGCAGCGGGACGAAAACGGCGAGATCGTGATGAAGCGGGGCAAGCCGGTGGCGGACACCGCCCTGCGGGATACCGAAAATGTGCCGCTGGTGCAGGACATTGACGCCTATTTTGCACGGGAAGTCCTGCCCTACGCCCCGGATGCGTGGATCGACAAGAGCAAGACCAAGGTGGGCTATGAAATTCCGATGACCCGCTATTTCTATGAGTATCAGCCGCCGGAGCCGGTGGACGACATTGTGGAGCGGATTCAAAAGCTGGAGCGTGAAATTGCCGACAGCCTGAACACGCTGTTCCATAAGGAGGGGTAAAGATGGAAAATGAGAATATTGTAAAAGAAGCCGCATTGTCTGTCGCAAAAGAAACAGCTAAAGATGTCTATGCGGACACAGTACAACCAACAGCAAAGAATGTGGGTGGATTTTTCGGGACATTGTCCGGCTTTTTCAATCATGTGGTCATGTACCCTCTGAAAAAACTCAACATTAGATATGAGCAAAAGGCAATCGCGTTTGAAAAAGAAATGGAGCACAAATATAATAGCATTCCTGAAAAAGAGCGGGTTGAACCGCAATTACATATCGTTGGACCCACAATGGAGTCACTCAAATACAACATAATGGACGATGATCTGGCGGAACTGTTCTCAAACTTACTTGTGAGCGATATGGACATGAGAACGCAAAATTTGTGTACACCTGCATTCGTAAAAGTTATTGAGCAGTTGTCACCGGCAGATGCTAGGGTTTTCAAAACAATTTTTAATGAATGTGCTAAAGCAGAAACAATCCCTATTTGCAAAATGGATTTGTGCAAAAATGATGATGAGAAGCGCAAAATAAGGAAAGAATATCTTCCACTGTATTTAGTAGGCATAGAAGTTGATGGGCTAAACCCGAATGATATATCGAAATCGCTTCAAAACTTAGAGAGGTTAGGCCTGCTGACTATTGACTTTCTAAAGTGGAGTGGTAACGATGAAGTTTATAATAAGCTGATCGATAATAGCTTTATTGAATCTATAAAAGTATGGGCAAATCAAGCAACTGGGGATTATTTTGTGGCAAAAGTAGAGGCTAAAGGACTGTTAGAACTCAATGATTTCGCAAGAGATTTCGCAAGGGTGTGTCTAAGGTGATGTTATGCGTGAAATGAAAGACAGCGGGATTGCTTGGATTGGAGCAATGCCACGGGCGTGGAAAATGAACACTATTGCTCAGATTTTCCTGCAAGTGAAATGCAAAAATACTGGGTTGCAGGAGAAAAATTTGCTTTCACTAAGCTATGGTAAGGTGAAGCGAAAGAGCATTGACACGGTTGAGGGGCTGTTGCCGGAAAGCTTTGATGGATATAACATTATTGAAAAAGACGACATCGTTTTAAGGCTCACAGATCTCCAAAACGACCATACAAGTTTAAGGGTCGGCCTTGCAGAAGAACGAGGTATTATTACTTCAGCGTATTTGACAATAAGAAATCGCAGCAATTTCTGCTCTAAATACTTGTACTACTACCTGCACTCTTTTGACATTGCAAAAGGCTTTTATGGTATGGGTGCAGGCGTAAGGCAGGGACTAAATTGGGACGGTGTCAAATGGTTAAAGATTCTTGCACCCTCAGTACCGGAGCAGGAGCGCATTGCGGCGTTTTTGGATGCAGAGTGCGCCGAAATTGACGCTGTATTGGAAAAGACCCGTGCGTCCATTGAAGAATACAAAAAGCTGAAACAGGCGGTCATTACGCAGGCAGTCACCAAGGGCATCCGTGGCGATAGGCCGATGAAGGACAGCGGCATTGAATGGATTGGGGACATTCCGGCGGAGTGGAATAAAGACAAAGTAATTCGAGTGTTTTCTGTTATCGGTAGTGGAACAACTCCAAAATCTTCTGACGAAAATCTGTTTGGCGGTAATACGCCTTGGATACAGAGCGGTGATATAAACGGAGAGAATCTGTTTGTTACAAAAAACTGCGTATCTAACAGCGCAATAGAGTCTTACAGCGCATTGAGAGTCTATCAGGCACCATACCTAGTAGTTGCAATGTATGGTGCATCTGTGGGAAACCTGTCCCTATCAATGATAGATGCGTGCGTTAATCAGGCTTGCTGTGTCCTAAAAAAGCCAACTATAAATCTCAAGTTTTCGTTTTATATTTTTAAAGCAGTTAAGGACTATTTGACCCGAAAAGCGGTTGGTGGTGGGCAACCTAATATTAGTCAAGAAACAATCAAGCAATTATGGCTTCCCATTCCATCTGCGGATGAACAAATCGAAATATCAAATTATTTGGACGAAAAGTGCAGATCCGTAGATGCACTAATAGCAAAGAAACAGCAATACATCACCGAAATCGAAAACTACAAGAAATCCCTGATTTATGAGTATGTGACGGGCAAAAAGGAGGTTGTATAAATGAATCCATTCTACAACATTTGGAACTATGACTATATTCAGCAGCAGGCGCAAATGCAGCACCATTTTTCGCAGGTCAAGCAGGTACAGGACACAGCGAAGGCACTGTCTGATTTTCTGGACGGCTGCGACAAAATCGAGCCTGCTTATCAGCAGCAGGCAATGGCAGAGTTTTGTGCAGTTATCGCTGCGTATTTCAACAAGCACAACAGAGGATAACTTTACATAAGGGGAACGAATTATGATCACCACCGAAAAGCGCTTTGAAGCGGATATAGAATCCTTCTTTCTCTCCCCAGCGGGCGGATATACCAAGGGCGCAGACACCTATGATGCCAAACAGGGGCTATATGTGAACACCCTGATCGACTTTGTCCAGCGTACCCAGCCTAAGGAGTGGGCGCGTTTTGAAAACGCCAATCAGGTGGACCCGGTGCGGAAGTTCTGCACGGCGTTCAACACGGCTTGCGAGACGGAGGGGCTGCTCTCTGTCCTGCGCCACGGCTTCAAGCACCGTGGTCTGCGTTTTCGGGTGTGCTATTTTAAGCCGGAGTCTGCCCTGAATCAGGCGGCGGCTACCCAGTGGGCGGCAAACACCATCGAGTGCTATCGCCAGTGGTACTTCTCCGCCGATACAAAAAAAAGCGTGGATATGGTGCTGGTGCTCAACGGCATCCCGGTATTCGCTTTTGAATTAAAAAACCAGTACACCGGACAAACGGTGGATGACGCCAAGCGGCAGTGGATGTATGACCGTGACCCGAGGGAGCTTTGCTTCCAGTTCAACAAGCGTATTCTGGCTTATTTCTGCGTGGATCACACCGAGGTGTGGATGACCACAAAGCTCGCCGGAAAGAACACCTATTTCCTGCCCTTTAACCAGGGCTCCAACGGAGCCGGAAACGACGGCGGCAAGGGCAATCCGGCAAACCCAAACGGCTACCCGACGGCGTATCTGTGGGAGAATGTCTTTCAGAAGGACAGTATGATGGACATTGTCCAGAAGTTTATGAACCTGAAGGACGGCAAAACGCTGATTTTTCCGCGCTATCATCAGCTGGATGTAGTGCGCAAGCTGCTGGCCGATGTCCGACAGAATGGAGCCGGGCATAATTACCTGATCCAGCACAGCGCCGGAAGCGGCAAGTCCAACTCCATTGCGTGGACGGCTTACCGGCTGGCATCGCTGTTCAATGAGGAGAACAAGCCGGTGTTCTCCAGCGTGGTCGTCGTTACCGACCGCACCGTGCTGGATGCGCAGCTGCAGGAGACCATTTCCGGCTTTGACCACACCCTCGGCGCCATTGAGACCATCGGGGAAGATAAGACCTCCAAGGACCTGCGGGATGCTATCAACGGCGGCGTGCGCATTATCGTCACCACCTTGCAGAAGTTCCCGGTCATCTATCAGGAAGTGGATAAAGTAGCGGGACGGAACTTTGCGATTATCGTAGACGAGGCCCATTCTTCCCAAACCGGCAGCTCGGCTCTGAAACTGAAAGCCGCCCTTGCGGATACCGAGGACGCTCTGCGGGAATACGCCGAGATCGAGGGCAAGGCCGAAGAAGAACTGGACCCGGACGACCGTCTGATGCGGGAAATGACCGTTCAGGGGCGGCATAAGAATCTGTCCTTCTTTGCCTTTACCGCAACGCCCAAGGACAAGACGCTGGAATTGTTCGGCACGGAATATGAGGACGGCAGCTTTCATCCGTTCCACATTTACAGTATGCGGCAGGCCATTGAGGAGGGCTTTATTCTGGATGTGCTCCAGAACTATATGACCTATGACACCTGCTTCAAAATCGTCAAAACCTCCGAAGATAATCCGGATGTGCCCGCCAGCCGTGCAGCTAAGGTGATCCGCAAATATCAGGAGCTGCATCCGTATAATATTTCACAGAAGTCGCAGATTATCGTGGAGACCTTCCGGGAAACCACCAGAAACAAGATCGGCGGCAGGGGCAAAATGATGGTCATCACCTCGTCCCGCCTTGCGGCAGTGCGCTACTACCACGAGGTCAAACGCTACATAGAGGAGCAGAAGTACAACGATGTGCAGGTGCTGGTGGCCTTTTCGGGTGCTGTGCAGGACGGTGATGAGGAGTATACCGAGCCGAAGCTGAATGTTCGTGCGGATGGAACGCACATCGCCGAAACGCAGACCAAGGCGGAATTCCACGACCATTTCAATGTGCTGATCGTTGCCGAGAAGTACCAAACCGGGTTTGACGAGCCGCTGCTGCATACGATGATCGTGGACAAGAAGCTGAAGGGCGTCAAAGCGGTGCAGACGCTGTCCAGATTGAATCGCACCTGCACCGGCAAGGTGGACACTTTCGTTCTCGATTTTGCCAACAAGAAAGAGGACATTTTGGAGGCGTTTCAGCCGTTCTATCAAGAAACCTCGCTTTCGCAGGAGGTCAACGCTGACCTGATCTATCAGACGCAGAAGGAGCTGCGGGGATTTGCGGTCTATAACGATGCAGATATTGAGGCTTTTGCCAAGGAGTATTTCAGCACAGGCCGGCAGGATGCCCGGGCGATGGGGCGAATGACCAGTGTGTTGAAGCCGGTGGCAGACCGTTATAATCAAAAAACGCCCAACGAGCGGTATCAGTTCCGCCGTCAGGTGCGCAATCTCATTAAGTGGTACGGCTATATTTCGCAGATCCTGCGGATGTTCGATAAGGAGCTGCACAAGGAATATGTATTCTGTTGTTATCTGATCAATTTGCTGCCTGCGGAAACCACGGATATGGTGGACCTTGAGGGTAAGTTGAAGCTGGAATACTACAAGCTGCAAAAGACCTTCGCCGGAAGCATTGAGCTGGAACAGGTGAAGGGTGTGTACGAACCGGCCAAGCAAAAGGGTGCAATGGGACTGGACACAAAGTCGCCGCTGGATGAGATCATCGCCAAGATCAACGAAAAGTACAAGGGTGAATTCACCGAGGGAGACAAAGTGCTGCTGACGGCTCTGCGTAGCCGTCTGATGGCCGACAAGAAGCTGACCAAGATGGCGCAGACCTCAGATCCGCAGATTTTTGTGGAGAGCATTTTCCCTAAGGCCTTCGGAGCAGCGGCTCAGGACAGCTATCTGGAATCGCAGGATACCTATACCTCGCTCTTTGAGGATCAGCACAAGTACAATGCCATAATGAGCGCATTGGCCGATGTGGTGTATCGGGAGATGAGGATGGGCTGATTCAAACTACTTCATAAAATTTTAGATAACAGTATTGGTGGTGACACTATGCCCCTTATCATCGTTCGCAACGACATCACGAAAATGCCCGTGGACGCCATTGTCAACGCGGCCAAGGAGTCCCTGCTGGGCGGAGGCGGGGTGGATGGGTGCATCCACCGGGCGGCGGGGCCGGAGCTGCTGGCCGAGTGCCGACGGCTTGGCGGCTGCAAAACCGGCGACGCCAAGATCACAAAAGCCTACCTCCTCCCCTGCCGGTATGTGATTCACACCGTTGGGCCTGTGTGGCGGGGCGGCGGGCATGGCGAGCGGGAGCAGCTGGCCTCCTGCTATCGGACGAGCCTGGCGCTGGCTCAGGCGCACAACTGCGAAACGGTGGCGTTCCCGCTGATCTCCTCCGGTATCTTCGGCTACCCCAAGGACCAGGCGCTGCGGGTGGCGGCGGACACCATCGGCGAGTTCCTGCTGGGCAGCGACATGACAGTCTACCTGGTCATTTTCGACCGCAAGGCCTACCAGATCAGCGGCAAGCTGTTCGCCGACATTGCCGAGTACATCGACGACCACTATGTGGACGCCCACACCGACACTCGCCGGGAGCGTCTGCGCGGGAGCTTTGACCTACAAAGCCAGCCGCTGAGCGTCTACGAGGATGCCGCACCGCAGTACGCTTCGGCTTCCGTGGCCTCAGGCAACCTGGACGACCTGCTGGCGCATCTGGACGCCGGCTTTTCGGAGACCCTGCTGAAGCTCATTGACCGCAGCGGCAAAAAGGATTCTGAAATCTACAAAAAGGCCAATGTGGACCGCAAGCTGTTCTCCAAAATCCGCAACAATCCGGACTATAAGCCCTCCAAGTCCACGGCCATTGCCTTTGCCATCGCCCTGGAACTGAACCTGGACGAGACCCGCGACCTCATCGCCCGGGCGGGCTATGCCCTCAGCGCCAGCAGCAAGTTCGATGTGATCATCGAGTATTTCATCATGCAGCGGGACTATGACATTTTCAAGATCAACGAGGCGCTGTTCGCGTTCGACCAGAGTTTGCTGGGGGCGTGAGAGGTAGTGGCATGGGAAAAGAAAATACATATAAACCACAAAAACTTTGGTTTATTGATAAGAACACCGGGGAAAAGGCCGTAGTATCCGCAGAAAAAATCGAGAATGGCAAAATCACCTTTTCCTATCAGGGGAAGCAATACACCATCCCGGTCAGCATGCTCGGAAAAAAGGTCTATGCCTGTCTGCCGGAAAAGCCGCAGGCAAAAGGTAGTGTCGAAAAAGAGATATTCTATCAAGGGGAGTATTTCAAATGGGTGAATGACCAATGGGTATCAAGCAGCGGATACATTCCCAAGGAAAAATATCAAAACAGGCTCTCAAGCCTGTATCAAAAGCGCCGTGAGCACTATGGTCACCCCGTGAAAGACCTCATTGCCTTTGCGCGAAAACAAGGAAAAGATGAGGTCGGAATCCATACGGCGATTCGTTCCCTGGAGATTGCCATGCTGCGGGCAAGCGCTGGTGAGGCAAAAAGTTTTTTAGCAACGCTTTGCAGCTTATACCGGCAAACGAACTCCCCCAACGCGGTCATCTCCGTGTACGACTATGTGGCAAAAAAATACGGGCAGCAGGTCGAAACAGCGCCATTTTTGACTTCGGTCTCCGCAGCATTCATGGACATTGGAGACATAGAAATGGCGAACCGAGTGAAAAACAAGGCGTTTACATTGAGCGGCGGCAACGATATTAAATTGGAAGCATTTTCGCAGAGATTTCAAGCAGAGACACGGCTTGATTGAGGCAAAAAATGTCGCCCCACAGGCGACCAAATCCTCCTTTGGCTGCGCTACAATGAGAGCGCAATCAAACGAAGGAGGGTTTTTATTATGACAGAATTGGTTTTCATCCTGGATCGCAGCGGCTCCATGGCGGGGCTGGAGGCGGACACCATCGGCGGCTTCAACTCCATGATCGCGAGGCAAAAGCAGGAGACGGGCGAGGCCCTGGTCTCCACCGTGCTGTTTGACAATGAGAGCGTGGTCATCCACGACCGCCTGCCCCTTGCCAAGGTGCCGCTCATGACGAAAAAGGAGTATTTCACCCGGGGCTGCACGGCGCTGCTGGACGCCGTAGGCGGGGCCATCCACCACATTCGGAACATCCACAAGTACGCCCGCCGGGAGGATGTGCCGGAAAAGACCCTGTTCGTCATTACCACCGACGGCTATGAAAACGCCAGCCGCCGCTATAACTACGAGACGGTGCGGCGCATGATCGAGCGTCAGAAGGAAAAATACGGCTGGGAGTTTTTGTTCCTGGGCGCCAACATCGACGCAGCCAAGGAGGCGGCCCGCTTTGGTATTGACGCCGACCGAGCAGTGAACTACAAGTGCGACGAGGAGGGCACGGCGCTGAACTATGAGGTCATCAGCGCCGCCGTGTGCAGCGTTCGAGCGGCCCAACCTCTCAGCGCCGACTGGAAACGCCGCATTGATGAGGATGTGGAGAAAAGGGGTAGATAATTTCAGGCAACTTCAAGCCACCACGCCGCTCAATTTCTGCCACGCTATAAGCAAAGAATAGGCGCTGCCCCAGGCCAGTACTTTGGCCGGGGGCAGTGTCTTTTTCACCTTCTTTTCCGCCTCACAGCGCCTTCAGCTTCCGGCAATATTCCGACTCCGCCATCTCCCCGGCTTGAAATGCCGCCCGCAGTTCCTCCGCCACGGCGACGATGTGATTCCATTCATCGGTGGAGATGGTGCCCCGCTGCTTCCGGCCCTTTAGGCGGTTATAGGTGCGGGCATACTCCTTGGCGGCGGCCTCCCGCAGTTTCCGTTTCGCCGTCTCATGGGCGCCCACGCTGCGGCAGGTCTTGCCGTGCTGGCCGAGGATGGGGCGGTCGCAATACTGGGTGTTATACCCGCCCACGGCCACGAACCAGTGTCCGCAATTCTTGCACCTGCGGGGCAGATTCCCTGCGGCAATCCCCCTCGTCAAGTCCAGATAGAAAAAGGCAATCAAGTCGTCGAAAGTGGAGCGCTCCGCCATCTTCGGCTTCCCGGTTTTCTCGTCCCGGTACGGGATAAAGGATATGTGCGCCGGGAAATCAAAGCGGAATGACGCCACGGGCGGGTCGTAGAACGGGTCGGATTCCTCGTCTATATCCACCAGCTTTGCCTTCCCGATCCCATCCTTGAAGCGGCCATAGGCGTCGATATAGTTCTCCCGCTTGCAGGAGGGCAAGTCCGCAAAATACGCCGACAGCATCCACTGGGTGTTGCGCCGGAAGTCGCTCAAGTCCTGGCCGATCCGGCTGAGCCGGGCTATCCAGCGCGCATAGTCGTCGTGAGTCTGCGTCCCCCGGGTCATCATCTCGTCCCACATCTCCCGGCAGTCCTCATCGCTGGTGAAGCAGGACGGCGCATCCTCCCGCCGCAAAATAAGCTCATACAGCGGCAGCTTCCGCAGCAGATGCCACAGCCGCCGAAACGCTTCGTTGGCGATCCCGGCGCTGGACGGATCCCGGGCGGCGAAAAACATCTGCGCCTCGTCGGCAAATTCCTTGGCCGCAGCGTCTATGTCCAGGGCGAGCTGCCCCGACACCTCCAGCGCCTCCGCCGCAAAATATCCCAGTGGGTACTCCTCTCCCGCCACGATCACGCCCGCCGCTGTAAAGTCGGCGGAAAAGAAATCCACTGCGTCATGGCTCATCCGAAACATAGTTGCCCCTCCATACCCGATTGATTTTTTTCGTGCGTGCCGATATTTCCGAAACGCCTTGCAAATGCGTTTTTATCTGTTATACTCATAATACCCGATAAGAGTAATATTGTCAATCGGGTATATTCCATCTATGAAGGGGGGGCAGCCCATCCACCATTCCATCCAAAAAGAAAGCCGCCGAACTGCGGCAACAGTCCGGCGGCACGCCGCGCTTCGGAAAACGCAGACGCCATCTGCCACAAGTCTAACAGAGAGGCCTCCGAAGCGCAAGTTCTTTTTCTCTGAATTTGAAATAAGGAGTGTTTTATGAAACGATCCGACTACACCGCCTACGACCAACTTCCGCTGTTCCTCAACGCAGAAATGACGGCCAAGCTCCTGGGGATCTCCCTCTCCAGCGCCTACGAACTCATGCACGAAGAGGGCTTCCCGGCCCTGCGCATCGGCAATCGCATCGTCGTCCCCAAGGAAAAGTTCTGCCGCTGGGTGGACCGGCAGACGGGAGGTGCCCGATGAAGCGCACCCTGCCGTGGCAGACGCCCGCCCGAAACTACTACCCCCTGCCGAAAGTCCTTTGCCGGCTGGGCCTGTCCCCCGGCGAAATCGCTGTGTACTCCTTTCTCATGTACTGCGAAAACCGCACCACCTACCAGTGCTACCCCAGCTACCGCACCATCGGCGAGGCCGTGGGCATGAGCCGCAACACCGTTGCGAAATATGTCCGTCAGCTGGAGGAAAAGGGGCTTATCCGCACGGAGCACACCACCGTCACGCTGAAAGATGGTCGCAGGCGAAACGGCTCCCTGCTCTACACGATCCTCCCGCCGGAGCAGGCCGTGGAGCAGTTCAACCGGCAGCAGCTGGCCAAAGCGGAAGCCGCCGCCGAGCGTCGCCGCATACAAGATACGCTGGCCAAACAGGCCGCAGAAGCCCCGCCTTCGCCCCTGTGAGCCGCTGTGTGGCCTCACCGGAGCGAAAACGGGTAGAAGATAGCACCCCCAGGGCTTTTGAGCGGTTTCGGGCCGATTTTCGGTGCGCCGAAATCGGGGCAGGAGAAAGGCATTGGCGCTTTTCCGCACCTATGCCGTTCACGGCAGCCCGCAGTGCGGGCTGCCACGGGGGGGTGCGGGATTTTGAGATTGACGCTGATTTAGGGGCTCCCAATATGCTTTGGCGCTATTCTTTGGAAAAATGCCCGTTTGCCCCGTGTTTTCAAGGGTTTTGGGCGGCGCAGACATACGAAAAAGGAGGAATTTTTAATGGACAACAACGGAAAAAGCCGTCACTCCGTGTGGCTGTCAGACGAAGTGTGGCAGGAAGTGGACGCATTTTACAAGCTGGATAATTGCCCCACCCGCAATGAGTTTGTGGAGAAGGCCCTGCGGCAGTATTGTGGCCGCCTGCACGCCGAACGGTCGGTCGCATACCTGCCCCGTGCGCTGCAAGAGATGCTGGAGGGCACACTGGGCGTGTTCGGCGACAGGCTGGGCAAGCTACTGTTCAAGCTGGTGGTGGAGCACAACATGACCAACCACCTGCTGGGCGGCGACATAGATATGACCCGGGACGAGTACAACAAAATGCGTGGCAGCAGCGTCCGGGAGGTGGCCTCCACCCACGGCAGCATCTCCTTTCGGGATGTGCTGCTGTTCCATCGGGAGGAGTAAGCGGTGCAAAATCTGCCACGCCGTAAGCAAAGAAAAGGGAAAACTTTCAGTAGCTTTCCCCCGCAGCTTGTGGTATGTTGTGTTGCTGCAAGGAGGTGACCTTAATGGCTAAACGAAGACCTGCCGGTGACGGCATGGTACGAAGGCGTGACGACGGACGCTGGGAGGGCCGCATCGTCATCGGCCACCGGGAAAACGGCGAGCCGCTGTTCCGTCATGTCTACGCCAAGACGCAAAAGGCCCTGCTGGACAAGCTGCACCAGAACATCGAGTGCTACC
>OLPA01001407.1_pt1 | contig 20128 bp, 24 predicted proteins | sample 1672811 | NCBI WGS metagenome assembly OLPA01 (sample SAMEA3136726, study PRJEB25190) | human gut metagenome | biome: human gut; feature: human-associated habitat; material: faeces | place: Austria | collected 2013
TAAAATCGGAGATATTTTGATCTCTAATATTCGGCCATATTTCCAAAAAATATGGCTAACTTCTGCCGCAGCCGCCAGATGATATTCTCTACTGCGGTGGTCCCATAGCGGTACTCCTCATGCCAGGCGGCGTCATAGAGCTGATCCTTGCTGAACACCTGCCCAGGAGCACTGGCCAGGAGCAGGAGCATGGAGAACTCTCCATGGTTCAGGCGCACCTCCTCCCCTGCTTTGAGCACCACCCGGCGGTCCGGGTGGATCTCTATGTCCCCAAAGGTGAGGGTATCGTGAGAAGGCGCGGCCAGTTCAATAACTTCCGCTCGCCTGCCCCGGAGCGCGTCCATGATGGCCCGGAACATACTGCCATCCGGATCCGCGGCCCGAATGATGATGACTTCTTTGATCCGCTGCACCTCCCTCCCCTCTCTGTTCCTTTATCTCATTGCCTTGCGGCGACTGCCGCCCGCTGCCAGCAGGGCCGCCCCAAGGGCCAACAGGGCGGCCTGCGCCGCAACCGCACCGATGGGCAGGGCAAAGGCCGGGTCCAGGGTCCCCAGGGTCAGTGGGTAGGCGGTGAAGAAGCGGCCGTTCCAGAGGGAGAGCGCCTCCGGCAGGGGCAGGGCCGCCAGCAGGAAGGGCGCGGCCATCCATACATACACCAGCCAGGGCCGGAGCTGCCCCAGGAGCCAGCCGCTCCCCAGAGCGAACACCAGGGCCGGAAGAAGGGTCACCAGGGCCGGGAGCAGCAGGCTTCCCCAGCCGTACCAGTGGAACATACGGCCGTAGAATACCGCCGCCTCTCCCATGCACAGCAGACTCAGCAGTGCGCCGCCCGTCAGGGCCGCGGCGCACCGGACCAAAGCGTACTGCTTGGGCGGCATCGGCGTAGCGTCCATGAGGACTGCCGCCCGCCGGGCCTTGGGCGAGGTATAGAAGGTCAGAAAGAACAGCATCCCGATCCACAGCAGAGGCAGCATGCGGGAGAGATAGTCCCCAAAGCTCCAGGGGGAGAAGGGGGCGGTGTGGGATACCCCCAGGATGGTCACGGCGTGGAGCACCAGCGCCCCATAGAGGAGCATCACCACCGCCAGCCCAATAAAAAACTTGTTCCACAGCAGCCTGCGGCATTCATATCGAAAAATCTTACCCAAGGTTCAAATCCTCCTCCGTCAGCCCGCAGGCGCTCAAAAATTCCTCATAGGTCAGATAGGGGTACATGGGGTCCAGCTCCCGGTTGAACAGCTCATGGAGGATCTGGTCCATGGCCTCCTCGCCGCCTGCCAGCTGCTCCGCCTTATAGATCTTCAGCGGCATCTCATTATACTGGCGCACCTGAGACAGACTGTTGGAGATGGCAAGCTGCACCTGCTCCGGCAGCATCTCCAGATATTCAGGATTGCGCACATAGAAGTTCAGGTAGTAGTCGTCCACCGCCCGCTGCCACTGGTCGGTGTAGTGCTCCCGGGCATAGTCCTCGCCGTACAGCTCCTTGACGATACGGTAGGTGGTGTAGACGGTCAGGCCCTCGGCAGACCAGGGGCTGGTGGGATCAGAGGTATCAAACATGTTTCCCAGGCCCCACCACTGATGGACCAGCTCGTGGATCATGACCTCACCGGCACCGCCGCCTTTTTCGGTGTTCCCCAGGTTGGCGGCGGTAAAGTCCGCCTCATCCAGCAGGCTGGCCCCGGTGGTGGCGTAGCCGCCTCCGGCCACCCGGCTCTGGATGAGCTTGAGCGTTTCACCTGTACCAAAGGACAAGGAACCATAGTGCTCGGTGCAGTAGTCCACCACTTCCTTCACCGCTTCCACGGCTTTGGCGGCCTCCATGACGGCCTGATGCTTGCGGCCGTAGTAGAACTCAATGGTCATGCCGCCGGCCTCGATGTCCTCCCGGATATAGTCCCCGGCGTAGAGAATGCCGCCGGCGCCGTTGTGTTCATACCGCCATGTTCTGGTGCCGTCCTCGTGCTCCGCGACGACCTCCGCCTCGCTGGAGCCGAAGGGGATCGCCAGCATATTTTCCGGCAGGGTGATCTCAATTTCAGCGGGATAGCCGGCATCCCCGGGCATGACATTCATCACACGGGGCGAGAGGGCCGAATTCTCCAGGCAGAGGTATTCGTCGCTCAACTCCTTGCCGCCCTGCATGGTGGGCATACTCTCCTGGGGGAAGCCGCTGTACTCCATGGTCAGCTCCACGTCCTCCTCTGCGGGAATGGTGACTTCCAGCAGGGCCTCGTTATACTCCTGGTAGGCGCTTACCGTAAAGGGAACGTCCGCGCCGTTGGCCTGGACATTGGAAATGGCGTAGCCCGGGTTGATGCCGAAGGAAACGCTCTGCTCCTGGCCGGAGGCGTTCTGGAACTGGTAGGAGGCCCGGCCCGTCACGGTGCCGGCATCGGTGTCCGGAAACACCTGGGCGGTGCGGTGGACAAAAGTGACGCCCTCGGCATAAGGGATCTCATAGAAGGACATCACCGTTAAATCCGGGTTGCTGTGGTCGATAAAGGGCTGGGCGGCATAGGCGGCGCCGGAACAGGCCAGCAGGGCCAGGGCGATCACCGGGCGGTAGAGCCGCCGGGCACTCCGGGCCAGGGAGCCGAACACGCCCTTCCCATATTGCCGGATGCAGAGATAGGAGATTGTCCAAACCCCGGCCAGTGCAAGGAGCCAGGTGAAACGCATCCAGGCCACCGACCGGAACACACGGAGGTTGGAGAAATCATCGGACAAAGCCCACACGCAGGGGTTGAGCCAGCATAACTGCCATTCCGCTGCCCACACCGTCAGGCTCAGGGCGCAGAAGGCGATAAACAGGACGATGGACAGATCCGCCCGCCGGGTGAACTGGTAGGCTGCGGCCGCCGCCAGGATGCCCAGGGGCAGCGCCAGCCCCAGAAAGAGCAGATAGGCCAGCAGAAAGTTTACGCCGGTGAACACGGCGCCGATCAGCCCCGCGCTGATGGGCAGCCAGACCAGCATCGTGAGGCCCACTGTCAGCACCGCCGCCGTCAGCAGGGCCAGCAGGCGGGTCAGGGCTGTGGTCAGAGGGGACACCACCGCGTCGGTGAGGATGTCCACCCGGCTGCGGCAGGCCCGGTCCAGCTCAAAGATGGTCAGCAGGCCGAAGAGGATGGCGCCGGCCACACCGCCGGCAATCGCGGGGTTTGCCAGATACATGGAGAGCATGGTGGTGGATGTGGCGCTCTTGTAGAGCGCCAGCCCCAACACCGGGGAGAGGACCGTCAAAGCCATCATCAGCCAGGTCAGGCGGCTTTGCAGCAGCCGCTTTAGTTCCAGGGGAAAGAGCCGCATTGTCTTCATTGTACCGCCTCCCTGGAGATCAGATAGAGGTAAGCGTCCTCCAAAGAGGGCTCCTCCGTCTGGGCATAGGGCGGCAGCTTGTCCGCCACGGCCCGGCAGCGGATGCCCTGGCTGGTGTTCACCCGGGCGGTGATGTGCAGCCCCTGCTCCAGCGTCTCATCCTTCTCCCAAAAGACGCCCACATGGCCGGCCGCCGACTGGATCAACTGCTCCGGCGTGCCGGTGAACAGGATGGTCCCGTGGTGGATGACCACGATCTGGTCGCACACCGACTGCACATCCTCGATGATGTGGGTGGAGAGAAGCACCAGATGCTCCTCGGCTGTGCGGGAAAACAGGTTGCGGAAGTGGATGCGCTCCTCCGGGTCCAGGCCCACGGTGGGCTCGTCGAAGATCAGGAAGGGGGGATCCCCCAGCAGAGCCTGGGCGATGCCCACCCGCTGGCGCTGGCCGCCGGAGAGGGTGCGGATCTTGGCCCTGGCCTTCTCCTCCAGGTTCACCGCCGCCACCACCTCCCGGATGGCCGCTTTGGGATTTTTCAGGCCCTTGAGGGCGGCCATGTAGTCTAAAAACTGGGTGACCGTCAACTCGTCGAACAAGCCGAAGTCCTGGGGCAGATAGCCGAGACTGGCTTTCAACTTCCCCTCGGCCTTAGCCAGAGGCGTCCCGTCCACCAGGATAGTCCCCCCGGTGGGCTGCAGGGCCGCCACCAGCAGCTTCATCAGGGTGGATTTGCCTGCTCCGTTGGGGCCCAGTAGGCCGATGAGGCTGGGGGATTTGAGGTTCAGGTTCAGCCCCTTCAGGGCCTGCTTCCCGCTGGGGTAGGTCATGCTGACATTTTGAATCTTGATTTCCATATTGCCGGATTCCTTTCTCACTGGGATGAGGAAAGAATACCAGGGCAATATGGAGGGAAGATGGAGGGAATGTGTGGTTTGTGTGGAGAAGCGCCGTGCAGGTAGTTCATGGCCCTATGAACTCGGAAGGTTTATATTTCTGCTATATGTTGGTCTATCTTTGCTATTTATAACCAAATGTCAGTGATTTGTCTGATACACAATTTTGGAAAAAAGCACTCTCCAGTTGAGCAAAATCCCGCGGATTTTCGAGTTGAAAAATCTTTCTATGCTTGTCGATAAAAACCACATCGTCACAAAAGTTTGCAACCAAATCAAGGTTGTGGGCTGAAAAGAGTACAAGGTTCCCTGCGTCCCGATGTTCAATCAGTAACTTTTTTAGTGTGGCAACACTTTCAGGATCAAGGCCATTAAAAGGTTCATCAAGAATTAGATTTCCTGCACCAGAAAGAAACGCCGCAATCAGATATACCTTTTGTTTCATGCCAAGCGAATAGTTTGCAATATATTCGTTCAGTGATCGCTCCGATTTGAAAACAGTTGACAACCTTTCGAGCGTTTCCGTTGCTTTTACGACATTTTGGCGATATAGCTGTATAATGCACCTTAAGTATTCATTTCCTGTCAAATTTAGAAACATCTCTTTGCTGTCTGGAACATAGAAAAACTGAAACTTAGACTTAAACTCCCGATTATCAATCCCATCAATTTCCACATTTCCGCTATCCATGCTGGCCGGTTGTGTGATGGCATTTAATAGTGTGGATTTGCCTATGCCATTGACGCCAACCAATGCATAAATCCGTTGATTGTCCAAGGAACAGGAGATGTTTTCAAAAATTATTCTGTTTCCATACTTTTTCGATATGCCTTTTACTTTAATCACGAAAACTCCTCCTGCAAAACAACCAATATACGCACTCTATCGCAACTACACAACCACTCACACAGACAGCAAATGGCAGCAGAGAAATAAAGTCATTGATTTGCGTTTTAAAATAGATTTCCCCAACAGTCAAAGTTATCGAAGCAAAAAGCACGATTACTTTGCTGATATTTCCGTGGAGCAGTTCATTTGTGCTATTGGGTGAGCGTGGCATTTTATAGTCTAAAAATACTCCAAGCCATACACAGCCATAATTCATTACGGTTCCATAAATGAGAAGCAAGAAGGCATCCCGCGCAGATATACCGTGAAAAAATGTTGCTCCCGCCCAGGACAGCAATACCGTAATTTCTCCCCAAAAGAAACCTTGCAGGGTTTTCCAGAAAAACAGTCGGTGTGTGGATACGGGCAGGAATGAAAGGTATGCTTTATTCGGATCACTGGAATAGGCAGTACTTGAAATGGTGTTCACGGCACAGCAGGATACCAGCAGGAACAATTCCATGATATATTGTTCAGATACTCCTATCCAATCAAAGTTTTGCACCAATAGCCCGCACAGAACAATCACTGTCAGGATATTCTTTATGTTTGAAAAGAAAATGAGTTCCTTGTTTCTTGATACCCGTTTCCATTCCAACAGGAAGTACGGATTTTTAATTTTTGTAGGCGCTATGGCTTTATTGGCTTTTCGATACTGGAAGTTCTGGGTGTTCAAATACCCTCGAACATATCCAGCCTTTACACAAAAGTAAGCGCAAAGAGTTGACAAAGCTGCGGCCAGTATTGCAATCAGGAGCCACTTGTCAGGGCAAAATACTTTATTCAGGTTTTCTAAAAATCCCGGCCTAAATAAAATCTCCGACACAAGGTTTCCTGCGGATAGCGCCAACAACAAAAATGCTCCATATTGTAAGAGGATAAATCCATATCCCACAATGGATGCCGGAAGCAAATTGGCGATAGCCATAGAAATCAGCAGAACAAGCAGATCAATCAAACAGCTACCTATCCAACAAAACAGCATGATTGTTACTGTCGAAAGCCAATCTGAAATGACATACAAAAAGCAGGCCCCAAATGCAGAAATGGTGACGCCTAATTGTAAACAGACAAGACGGCCAATGACTAACAGGACTAATCTGCTTGGCGACAGTGGAAAGCATAGAACATCTTTTATCCGCCGGTTTGTGAAAAGCTGATCGGGTATTTTATATATTCCTAAAAATGCACTGATCCAAATTGCAAGGATGGACACGAATACACGATAGTCAGATATTGATCCGGGCAGGTAGTGCCCCAATACATACCATATCAAGTACCCCACATAAATACCGATCATGGAAAGTGAAAGCGTAATAATGGGAGTGCTTCTGCTTTTTAAGATTGCTTTATAGAGTGTGCGCTTCATAGTTCATCCGGCTTATATCTGTGAAATATAGGATGCCATCATGATTACCAAAAGAACAGCAAACACAATACTATTCATTTTGGAAAGCCGTTTCTGCTTGATAAAGCCGATGTTTATAACCAGCGCAATGATTGGGAGTAGCCAGACAGCTAAAACGCTGGGTAACGGATAATAGGTATCACCCGTATGCAAAATAGAAATCTGCTCCGGCAGGAAGAACAGCATAATGCCGGACAGGAGAAACATCAGAAGAACAATCGCAAAATTGACGGTTGCCAGTTTTGCATTATTTTCGGTGAAATTTTCACCAAGAAGGTTTTTTAACAGTTTGCGAATCATTTTATTAGCCTCCGTTACTAAACCGGCTCAACCATTTTCTTCAAGGGTTTTCAGCCGCTTTATGATATTTTGGAAATGAACATCGTCTTTCAACGGTTCAAAGGTCTTGCAGTTAATAATGGCTTCTACCGCGCTTTTCTTAATCGTCATCTCATTGCGCGGCATATCGCTTCCCATTGTGAGCGTGTTTTCCAGCCAGCCATCTAAAAGGTCAAAGTATTCATCGCCGTGTAAGCTCAAGGGGTAGATATTGCTGGTTGCCAGTTGTGTATAGCCTTCCAGTAGCTCCAACGCTTTTTCAGAGTTTCCCAGTTTCATATATCCTTGCGCGATCGTGAAATACAGTGGAAGTATGATTCCTGGGTGCAATTCAGTCAGATTAAAAGCCTCTATCATTGCATAAGATTTTCTTGCAGTTTCTTCAAAAGCGTCTTTTTGCTCCAAACACAGCCCCAGATAGATGGACAGTAGATTGATAAGCACAACGGTATGTTGAAAAATGCCCACTTGTAAAATACTTTTGGCCTCTTTTTTGTTGCCTAAAAAGTGGTAGGCCGAAGCCAGCAATGGCTCTGTGGATGTCATAGAAAAATCTGGCTCGCCCAAAAGATTTAATACTTCTGATGGATTGCCCAGGGTTAATTGGCATAGAGCCTCCATATTGAGAGCCTGTTTTGCCAGATCCACATTGTCTGTTTCGGACTTTACCCGTTCAAATAACCTGCTGGCATCCTCTAACATTTCTTTTGCCGCAGCCTTATCCTCAACCAATGGGCTATAGTTTACATACAAGCTCCCAATCTGATACAAAAGAGGAAAACAGGAGAAATACTTTTTCGTGATCTCGCGGCATTGCTCCCGTACCTGTGCTATCGGCTGCGTAGAAAAGTCAGTTGCTAATTTTCGGTACAGGGCCCGAATCTGTTCCTTCGTCATTTGCGGCTCGTAGCCAATCAATTCGTCAATGCTGATATTAAAATAGGTGGCAAGCTGCGGTAACAAAGTAATATCAGGATATGTCATTCCTGTTTCCCATTTTGAAACAGCGGCTTTAGATACTCCCATATATGCGGCCAGTTCATCCTGGGTAATCCCGCGCTTATGGCGGTTTTCAACCAGAATACGGCCAAGATTGATTTCTTTCATTATCCCTACCTCCTAATAATAGTATAAAAAATCGGAGTTCAAAAAACAATGGAGTACCTTTTGATTTTAATTGATTAAATCAACCAGCAGGAAACCTGTATAGGCTCAAAGAGGGGTGAAAGTTTATAGCAACACAGCACCGCCCCACAATACTGAGGCGGTGCTGCAATCCACATCTTATTTCATTCCAGTTGCCAAGGAATCTGTTAACTCCTGCACCTCGGTAAAGAACCGGGACAGGTGGAATCCATCCGCCACCGCGTGGTGGATGTTCATGGTCAGCGGCATGACCAGCCTGCTGCCCTCCGCCTCGTACTTGCCCCAGGTGACCACCGGGGCCAGAAAGTCCCCCTGGTCAAACACATGGACATCGAAGTGGCGGTAGCGAACCCAGGGCAGACAGGACACATCGAAGTGATTCGTTGGCTGCCCTTCCACCACGCCCCGGAGTTCCCGGTACTTTTCCCGGTCCTCCAGGAAACGGGCGTGGAATGCCGGCAGGTCCTCCATGTAAGGCGTAACCAGCTTGGTGAAGTTCCCGTCCTCCGGGTGGAAGTGGGCATAACTGGGGGAAACAAAGTCCCAACGGATCAGGTTTCCATCCTGGTCCCAGCCCAGTTTGAACTCCTCATGGACGTTGATCACCCGAGATACCACCCAGATCATGGCCGGATAGAACTTCATGCCGCGCTGCTTGACGAACCGGACCAGCGGCGTCACATCCATGTCCACCGTCAGGCTCATGACCATCCGCATGTGGTCCATATAGAACCGAAACAGCTCACCTCTTGGCCAGGCGCTGAAATCAACCTTTTTGTAATGCATCTCAATACTCCTTTGCATGATTGGTTTTTCCGTCTCACCATGCAAGGCCATTGGGATGGGGTATTTACGTATGCTCCATACAAGCCATCCAAATCAAGCCTTGCATGGAGCCTTGTCAAGTCCGCGCTTCATTCGTTCACCTCCAAACTTTTTATATCTGAGACAGGAAGCCGCAGATGACAGCGGCTGCCTCCTCTGCGTGGGTCATCACAGCCGGGTGCCCTCCCCATTCAAACAGGTGGACTGCGGCTGCCTGGTTGGGGATCAGCGAAGCCATCTCCTGGTACTCCTGCTCCAGATCCTCTCTGCACATCTCATCCTGCCTGCTGCCTAAAAACAGGATGGGAAGGTTGAATTCCGTCAGCGGCCGGCACAAGAGCGGCCGGTTTTCCTCCGCGCATTGCAGCAGGGCCTCTGTGTCACGGTCCACGACGGTCTCCCAATCATCCCCCTGGCACCACTGATAGAACTGCCGGGCCTGGGGGGCTGCTTTTGTGGCATTCCGCTCGGCCAGCAGATTGTCGGCAAAGCGGGCATTCAGCGTGCGCCCGTCAAAGCTGTCGGCCACCACCGCGCAAAACAGGTCCGGGCGGAGCAAAGCCGCGTTTACAGCCGCCCAGGCCCCGCCGCTTGTCCCCACAAGGGAGACTTTTCCGCACTGTAAGTACTCCACCAGCGCGATGGTTTGCCGGGCCTCCTCCTGCCACAGATCCGGGGAAAACCGCTCCACCCGGTCAGATCGCCCGTTGCCTAAAAAATCAAGTAAGATACACCGGAATTTCTCCGCGTACAGCGGCATCAGAAGTTCAAACATCCTGGAGGATGCTGTGTTCCCGTGCAAAAAGAGAACGGGGCTTCCCTGCCCAAACTCCTCATAAAAGATGGCCTTTCCCTCATACGGAAAATACGCCATAGAATCTCACCTCCTGCATCCGAAAGATCAAATCATATTTCTACCATTTTGCCATACAAGCGGGCCGGGAAATCGGCTCCTGCCTGTCAGCAGTGCCGCCCGTAAAATTCATTCAGCCGCTCCGCCAGTGCCTTGGGATTTTCCTCATTCACCACATGGCCGGTATTCCCGATGACCTGCAGCTCCGCCCCCGGGATGTGCCCGGCCAGAAAGCAGGCCGATTTCAGGTTCGAACCGTCCTTCTCCCCGCAGATGATCAGGGTGGGGCACCGGAGCTCCCCCAGCCGGCCGCTGAAGTCCAAGTTTTTCATGGAGTTCCCCAGGGCGAAAGTGTCCCTCTTGTCAAAGGCCATAGACGCGAAGGCGGACTTGGGCAGCAGGCGGAACACCACGTTCTGGAGGGCGAAGGCGAATTTGGGGACCTTGTGGGGCGTGCCGATGAGCACCAGGGTCTTGACGTTCTCCGGGTGGTCCAGGGCATAGTCCAAGGCCAGGATGCCCCCCAGGGAGAGGCCACACAGGTGGACCGGCCCGCCGGTCTGGGCGCAGTATTGGGCGAATGCAGCGCGGAGATTGGGAAAGCTGGCCTCCCGCCCGTTTAAGATGGCGGACAGTTCCGGACACAGGATGTCCTCTTGGTGGTCCAGAAAAGAGATGGTTTTCTGCCAACTGCTCGCCTTGTGGCCGGAGCCGTGGATCAGGATTACTTTTTCCATTAACGCTTCCCCCCGCTCGGGATGTGATCTTCGGCACTTACTGTTCCCGTCCATAGTACCATATTGCCCAGTAGAAGTCCAGATACGCTTCGTCGGAAGCGAACTGTCAGAGTCTCTCCCAGTGCGTCAGAAGCGGTTCTATTTCCCATTGATTTTTCCGTGCCTTTCGCATATAATAAAAGTAGGGAAATCCCTACTTTCCATATTTCAGAAAGGTGGTGTGAAATCATGTCAGCAAATGCGTTTGTAGACAATGCCAAAGTCATGGCAAAGGGGCAAATCACGATCCCGAAGGATGTTCGTGACGTGCTTGGCGTGTCAAACGGGGACCGGGTCACTTTCATCGTTGAAGGAAACACCGTCCGCATGGTCAATTCCGCTGTGTACGCCATGCAGATGCTTCAGCAGGAAATGGCCGGAGAAGCGCAGCGCACCGGCCTTACTTCGGAAGATGATGTGATGGCGCTGGTCAAAGAATTGAGAAGTGAGGACGAAAAGGCATGAGAGTCCTGATTGATACCAATGTCCTCATTTCTGCCGCATTGAGCGCAAACGGCACACCTTATCAGGCATATGTAAAAGCGGCCTCTTACCCAAATCGCGGCTTGATCTGTGAGCAGAATGTGGATGAAGTGAGGCGGATCTTCAACAAGAAGTTCCCGAGCAAACTGGCGGCGCTGGACAAATTCCTTTCCGTTGCACTGCTTACTCTGGAATTGGTTCCCGTGCCGACTGAGGAAGATCGGACCGAAGCGCAGATCAGAGATGTCAATGACCGCCCCATTTTGCGGGCGGCCATTGAAGCGGGAGCCGATGTACTGCTGACCGGCGATAAGGATTTTCTGGAATCCGGGGTGAAACATCCGGCGATCATGACACCGGCAGAGTTTTTGAATATTTGACTTATGCGGAGACAGCGGGCCGAGAGCAAAGACTCTCAGCCCGCTTCTTTTTCTGATTGCCTTGCTTACACTGCCGGTCCGATATTCCGCTTCAGGGCGATGAATCCGGCCTGATCGGGGCTGTCAGCGACCAGGCTCGCTCCGCTGCGGAGCACGCGCCAGGCGATGACCAGATCAGCGCCGGGAAGGATGAGATTGACCAGCACAGCCAGCACGGAGATAGTGCCCGGACAGAGCAGGAGGAGGATGCAGCTCCCGCCGCCCAGCACGAGAAACGGAAGGAGCGTGCCAATCAGATACGCTTTGACGGACAGCACCGCCCGGCAGGCACACATGGGCAGTCCGCGGCGGGAGGTATAGGATACCTCTCCCCTTCCCAGCCGCCCCGCCAGCTTCCATCCCAGGCCATGAAGGGCCTCATGCAGCGGCAGGCTGACCGCAAGGACGGCCAGAAGGATCAGGCTGGTGTGGTCCAGCAACACCGCCCGCTCAAGCAGGAGCATCCGGTACAGTCCTCCGGCCAGCAGCACGAAGGGCAGGGCAAACAGGATGCCCCACAGGTAGGTCTGGGCAGCGGTCAGGGTATGCCGCTCCGCCCGCCAGCCCTGAGCCGTGAGAGTTTCCAGACTCATGCGATCTCCTCCCTTTTTCCGGGCAGGGCTTTCAGGTCCGCCAGGGTGGCGTCCAGGTTAGCCCGGTGCCAGTTGGCCACTTTCAGCGCTCCGGAGCTCGTGATGCCGGAGCCGAGGCCGCTCATCCCCACGGACAGCGTGCCGGAGTGGCGCCACTCGCTCAGCTCCTTCTGCTGGGCGGACAGGGCGATCTGGCCCTCATCGGTGTCCAGCTCGATGCGCCAGTTGAGCATATCCTCTTTGATCTCCACCTTGCGGATGGTGTTGTAGGGGATCTCCAGGGCCACGTCCTTTTTCAGCATGAAGGACATCCGCCCGAAGGGCAGCAGCACCAGGGAATCCTGGCACATCTGAAGGGCAAAGAACTCGTTGGAGAAGAACTTGGCGATCCGCTCGCTCATGTTGGCGGGGGCGTAGGTGACGATGATGGCCCGGTCGGGGATGGGGGTGAAACCGGCTTCCTTGACAAACTCGGTGACGTATTTTTCAGCAGGCATGGTGCATTCTCCTTTTCGTTTTTTGTGTGGCTGCTTTCGATGGTCTGAGTATAGCAGGCCAGAGCGGAGAATGGCCGTTTCTTTCGCCAATGGTCAAATTCCCTTCGCCAAATGCAAAACGCGCGGCAGCCCCAAATGGACAGGGCCGCTGCGCGTTCTCGGCGGGAGCAGCTGCTCATCCAGGCGGCTGGATTTTAGCCCTACTACCGCGCCTGTTAGGCTTTTGCTTTCCGCTTTTATTTCAGGTTTTCCAATGCGGACGGGTTCTGCTCGGTGAATGCCTGTATGGCCGAACAGTCTGTAAAGTCAGGGCAACTGCCGCAGCTGGAGAGGCCTTTTTGCATTGCGCACCTGCGAATTTCACATAAGCTTTCGCAGAACACCGTTTTTGTTCCATCCCCACGACAGCCTTCGCAGTTAATATGCTCCGGCAGAATCGGAGCATTGTTCAGTTCTGACCATAACTTGGCTGTCTTTTCCCTCAATGCCTGGTCATTGTGAATCGTCGCCAAGTAGGCATCGCAATGCTCACAGTCAAGTCCGCAGCATCCAATCATATTTTTCAAGTGCATCCATCCTCCCGGTTGATTGTAAAATTGTTCCTTCACTCCGCCCGATATTCACTTTTCGCCTTTCGGGACATCAGGCAGGTCTCCCCGTTGTCCAGCTCCACCGTCTGCTCCTTCAGGTGTACCGCCCGGATCCGGGAGCGGTTGACCAGAAAACTCCGATGGCACCGCCAGAACCCCTCCCCCAGCTGCTGGGCGAAGTGATCCAAGCTGCTGTTGAACTCCAGCAATTCATGGTCCAGGTGCATCTGCAGGGTATGCCGCAGGCCCACCGCCTCCAGATAGAGGATGCTGTCTGTGGGGATGTGCCGCACGGTGTCCAGGATCTTCACGGTGCAGTAGCTGCCCTGTCCGGGGCGCTGGGACTCCATCCGTTCCCGGATGCTCTCCAGGCAGCTCTGCACCCGGCCGGTCATGGCGGCGCGGTCGCCTTTGACGATGTAGTCCAGCGCCTCCAGCCGCAGGCGGAAGGTCTCAAAGGCAAGATCGTTGTGGGCCGTAATGAACACAATGAACCCACGGGGATCGTACTGCCGCAGCTTTTGGGCCAGCTCCAGGCCGCTCATTTTGCCGGGAAAGTCGATGTCCAGGAAATAGATGGCCGGAACGGAGTCCTGCCTTTGCAGCACCAGCAGTTCCTCCGGATCTTCCAGGGCCCTCACCGGGCCCATATCACTGTCCAGGATCAGAATTTGATTGCCGACGATCTGCTCCAGGTTCTTGCGGATGGGCAGCTCGTCATCACAGATGTAGACCGGGATCATGGAAATCACCTCCTGGGCGGTCAGGCCGCCGGGATATGCAGCTCCTGAATGAACATCCCGTCCTTCAGGTAGGTGCGGGTGGCGCAGCCGCGGCACCGGGCCACAATGCGCCGGTAACTGGTCAGCCCCGTGCCGTGGCCGGAGCCCTTGGTGGTGTAGCCTTTCTTTGCCAGGGCGGAGAGATCCGGCGCCTGCTCATAGTTGTTCGCCACCGCCAGATACAGCTCCTTCTCCTCCTGAAGCAGCACCACCCGCACTTGCCCCTCCCACTTCGGAACGGCCTCGATGGCGTTGTCCAGCAGGATGCCCAGGGCCCGAAGCAGATCGTCGGTATCCATACTCAGCTGACCGTTCACCGGCCTGAGGGCCTCCAGCACTCCCTTGATCCGCATCTGCCGCATCTTTGCCAGCTTGGTGGCCAGGAGGCTGCGCAGGGGGTAGAACTGGATGTTGTTGAGCCCGTCCATCTGGGCGATCTCGCTGCCCAGCTTCTCATCGAAATAGCTGCTGGTGCGCTTCATAAAGTCCTGGATGCCCGCCAAATCCCCCTCCTGGGCCTGGAGGGTCAGGCCGGAGAACAGATTGGTAAAGTCGTGGCGGAAGGCCCGGATCTCCTGCTGCAGCTCCTCCAGCAGGGCCATGTGGGCCTGCTGCTGCAGAATGGTTTCCTCCTGGGCCTTGATGCGGTCCTGCCCGGCGGCATACATGGCGGCAAACTGGAGCAAGAACACTCCCACCACGATCAGCGCAAAGAAGAAGGTGGCGTAATTGGCATCCGGGGTCAGGTCCGGGAACAGGAGCTGCTGCAAGGGCATGATGAGCGTCAGAGCGAGGCAGACCGCCAGGGTCAGGATCCCTCTGGCCCGGCTGCGGAACATGGCGGCAAAGTAGCGGTAGAAGCCGGACCGCTTCAGAATGGCCGCCACCAACAGGGCCACTCCAACCGTCAGCATATAGGGCACGTCCAGCCGCACAAAGGCCAGGAAGTGCTGCCGGTCAAAGAGCGGCGAGTACTCCTCCACCACATACACCATGGTGTTGTTGGCGGTGTTGACCACGAAGGTACACAGAATGGCCGCCGTAAAGGTGTGCAGCAGCGGGAGATGGTGGAGCCTGCTCATCATCAGACCCAGGATCAGCGCCATCAGCAGATAACCGGCGGTGTCAAAGACTGCGGAGGGCATATCCTCCTGCCCGGTCACCACGGTGTAGAGGAGGTACAGGAACATCGCAGACCACTGGATCACCTCCCCGCAGATGAAAAAGAGGGCCAGGGACTTCCGGTGGATCCTGCGGCCCAGGATGCCGGCGGTCAGGATATACAGGGCCAGGGCCATCATGGCCATGATGAAGGCCACGGTGCCCAGGCGATATGCCAAACTCATAAGCGTTCCTCACTCAACTGGTTTTCCGGCCGTCGCCATCCGCAGAATCCGGCGGCAGCGGCACAGCGCCAGTATTATACAATAGACGCCCTTTCCCGTCAATCGCAGGGGGCCGGTTGATTCGGGAGAAAGGAAACCGTGGCCCGCACGCCCTCCACCGTATTTTCAATCTTACACGCCGCCCCGTGGCGGTCCAGGATCATCTTCACCAGATACAGCCCCAGGCCGCTGCCGCCGGTGGCCCGGCTGCGGGAGCCCTCCTCCCGGTAGAAGGCCTCGAACAGGTGGGGCAGGGCCTCTTCCGAGATGTGGGCCCCGGTGTTCTCCACCGTCAGGGCCGCTCGGCCCTCCAGCAGGCCGCACCACACCCGCACCTCCGCTCCCTCCGGCGAGTAGAGGGCGGCGTTGGACAGCAGGTTCCCCACCGCCTTCCCCAGCAGGGAATCGTCCCCGGTGACGGTGAGCCCCGGCGTCAGATCCTTCACCAGCCGCTGATTTTTCTGCTCCAGAAGAGGCGCGTCCAGGGCCAGCTGGCGCTCGATGAGGGCGGACAGATCCACCGGCTCCCGCTTCACCGTCACAGAGCCGCTTTCCATACGGGAGATCGCCAGCATCTCCTGTACCAGATTTTCCATCCGCCCCGTCACCTGGAGGGAGCGAAGCAGGTACTTATCCCGGTCCCGGTAGACGCCAACTCCCTCCAGCATGCCGGAGAGCTGCCCCTTCAGGATGGTCACGGGGGTCTTCAGCTCGTGGGAGGCGGCGTTGAAGAAGGCCATCCGCTGCCGGTCCAGCTCCCGCTCCCGCTCCACCTCCCCCCGGAGGGCCCGGTTGGCCCGCTCCAGGTCGGTGAGGGCACCGTCCAGCCGCCGGGCCAGCTGGTCCAGGCTGCGGCCCAGCCTGCCGATCTCGTCCCGGCGTTTTTCGCCGCACTCCCAGTGGAAGTCCAGCTCCGCCATCTTCCCGGCGATGGCGCTCATGCGCACGATGGGCCGGGTGATGTACCGGGAGTAGAAGAAAGCGCACAGCAAAGAGAATACCAGCAGCACCAGCAGCAGCCAGGGGGCCATCTGCGCCAGGGCCCGCACCGCCAGGTTCTCCGCCTGGATGCGGGGGGTGACATAGAGGGTGTAGCTCCCACTCCGACCGGCAAAGGCCACCTCGGCGGCGATGGTGGCCCCGTCGGAGGCGGTGATTGTCATGGTCTCCCCGGTGTCCGCGTCTGTCCCATAGCTGACCACCGTCTCCCCCTCCGCCGTGGTGACGGCCACACGTTCATCCTCATACACCGTGTAGACCGTCAGCCTGGCCCCGGTGTCCACCAACTCCCCGTCCGGCCCCACCAGCATGGCGTTGGCCCCGGAGGCGAGGACGAACTCGTCCAGCAGTTCCCCGCAGTCCTCCGGCGCGGTGTCCGCCAGCCGCTCCACCAAATCGTCCACCTGGGCGGTGAGGTCGTCGTTCACCACGGCGGTGTAGGTGCTGGGGGTGGCCCAGGCGATGAAGCCGAAGGTAATTGCCCCGGCGAAGAGCAGGATGCCGGCGGTAATCAGGAAGATGCGGGCTGTCAGGCTTTCAGCGATCCTCTTTCGCGGCACGATAGCCCACCCCCCTCACCGTTTCGATGTAGTCCCGCCCCAGCTTGTGGCGGAGGTTCTTGATGTGGCTGTCCACCACCCGCTCGTCCCCGTAGAAGTCGTAGCCCCAGAGCTTGGAGAGGAGCATCTCCCGGGTGAACACCCGGCCCGGCGCGGCCAGGAAGGTGTGGAGCAGTTCAAACTCCCGGGCGGTCAGGTCCAAGGCCCGGCCGTCCAGCAGGGCCTCCCGGCTGTCCAGGTCCAAAGTCAGGTCCCGGTAGCGCAGGCGGCTGTCCTCCCCGGCGCTCCCCCGGCGGCGGAGGACGACCCGGATCTTCTCCAGCAGCACCGGCATGGAGAAGGGCTTCGTGATGTAGTCGTCGATGTCCAGCCGGAAGCCCCGGAGCTGCTGCTCCTCCCCGTCCAGGGCAGTGAGCATCAAAATGGGCACCTGGGACTGGCGGCGGATCATCTCACAGACCCCGAAGCCGTCGATCTTGGGGAGCATCAGGTCCAGCAGCACCAGGTCGAAGGGCTGCGCGCCGAACCGCTCCAGGGCCGCCACCCCGTCCCCGGCCACAGTGGTCTGATAGCCTGCGTCCTCCAGGTAGGCCCGCAGCAGCTCCTGGATGTCCGGCTCGTCCTCGATAATCAAAATGGATTTCATACAGCATCACCTGCCCCCAGTGTAGCATGGAAATGTGAATTTATCATGGAGATTTGATAAAAGAGCGGGCAGAAAGAATTTCCTTTGAAAAACATGACAGACAGTTGTCCGGTTCCTATGGTATAATGCAGACAGAACTACGAAAGGCGGTGCAACCCATGAAGATGGACCGGCTCATCGGCATATTGTCCATTCTGCTCCAGCAGGAGAGGGTCACCGCCCCGGAGCTGGCGGAGCAGTTCGAGGTGTCCCGGCGGACCATCCAGCGGGACATCGAGGCCCTGGGCCGGGCGGGCATCCCCATCGCCACCGTCCAGGGCGCTGGGGGCGGCATCTCCATCATGGAGGGCTACCGGGTGGACCGGACGGTGCTCACCGCCCCGGAGATGGGGGCCATCCTGGCGGGACTCCGAAGTCTGGACAGCGTCAGCGGCACCCGCCGCTACGCCCAGCTGATGGAGAAGCTGTCCGCCGGGACGGGGGGACTGGTGAGCGGCGGGGCCCACATGCTCATCGACCTCTCCTCCTGGTACAAGACCAGCCTGCCGCCCAAGATCGAGCGGATCCAGGGATCCATCGAGCAGCACCTCGTCCTCCGCTTTGCCTACTACTCCCCCAAGGGGGAGTCGGCGCGGACCGTGGAGCCCTACTATCTGGTGTTCCACTGGTCCACCTGGTATGTGTGGGGCTGGTGCCGGACCCGGGAGGATTTCCGTCTGTTCAAGCTCAACCGCATGACGGATCTCACCGTCGGGGAGCCCTTTGTGCCCCGTCCCGCTCCCCTGCCCGACCTGGCCCCGGAGCGCATCTTCCCGGCGAAGTACGTTGTCACTGTCCTCTTTGACCCTGCCTGTCGCTGGCGGCTGGTGGAGGAGTACGGGGCGGACCGCTTCACCGAGGAGCCCGACGGCCGGCTGCGCTTCACCGGGCCCTTCCCCGACGCCGACAGTGTACTTAGCTGGGTACTCACCTTCGGGGACAGGGCGGAGCTGGTGGAGCCAGAGGAACTGCGGGAGCAGCTGGGGGAGCTGGCCGGGACCCTGGCCCGTCGTTACCAAGAGGGGGACTGACATGGCATCCCATCAGGGCTTTGTGGACTACGTGGCCGAGCAGCTGCGGGAGGCGGGCATCATCCGCAGCCGGAAGATGTTCGGGGAGTACGGCCTCTACTGCGACGGTATCTTTTTCGCCGTCATCTGCGATGATCAGCTCTTCGTGAAGGTCACCCCGGCGGGGGAGGCGGCCTTCCCACAGCTGCCCAAGGCCCCGCCCTATGAGGGGGCCAAGGACTACCTCTGGGTGGAGGACGTGGACGACCGGGACACCATGACCGCCCTCACCCGCCTCACCTGTCTGGAACTCCAGGCCCAGCCGAAAAAACGGAGGAAATAGCGATGGCCTTTGACTACAAGAAGGAGTACAGGGAATTCTATCTGCCGCCCAGGACGCCGGGCCTCATCACCGTGCCCGCCATGAACTTCCTGGCGGTGCGGGGGAAGGGCGACCCCAATGAGGAGGGCGGCGCCTACAAGCAGGCCCTGGGGATGCTCTACGCGGTGGCCTTCACCATCAAAATGAGCAAACTGGGTAGCCACAAACTGGAGGGCTACTTCGACTATGTGGTGCCACCCCTGGAGGGCCTGTGGTGGCAGGAGGGCCGCCAGGGGGTGGACTACGCCCGGAAGGATGAATTCCAGTGGATCTCCCTCATCCGCCTGCCGGAGTTCGTGACCAGAGAAGCCTTTGATTGGGCCCTCCGGGAGGCCGCGGAGAAGAAGCATCTGGACCTCTCCCCGGTGGAGTTCTTCCCCTGGGAGGAGGGGCTGTGCGTCCAGTGTATGCACATCGGCCCCTATGACAATGAGCCCGCCACCGTGGCGGCTATGGAGGAATACGCCCGGGCACAGGGGTGCGAGCTGGATTTCAGCCAGGGCCGGTACCACCACGAGATCTATCTGAGCGACGCGCGGCGGACCAAGCCGGAGAAACTGAAGACCGTCATCCGGCAGCCGGTGCGGAGGTGCTGTCCTTCGGACACCGGTGCAGAAGAGAAAAAGGGGTGAGGTTATGGCGACTTCCAGGGTGACCGTCCGCTTCCCCTGCCCGGTGGAGCGGGTGTGGCAGGTGGTGACCGACCTGACCCGCACCGCCTGGCGCAGCGACCTCAAACGGGTGGAGGTGCTGGACAAAACCCATTTCGTGGAGTACACCCAAAGCGGTTACGCCACAGATTTCACCGTCACGTCCTGTGAGCCGCCTCACTTTTGGGCCTTTACCATGGAGAACAGCAATATGTCCGGCTCCTGGGAAGGTATCTTCGAGGCGGAGGAGGGCGGTACCCAGCTGACCTGCACCGAGGAGGTCAATGCAAAACACTGGTGGATGCGCCCCTTTGTCCCAGGCTATCTGAAGTGGCAGCAGAAGTTGTATCTGGACGATCTGCAGAGGGAATTAACCAGGCGGGCGGACTGATTAGAGAAAGCTGAATATCTACATTGAACAGAAAAGCGGCAGCAGTACTTTTACTGTTGCCGTTTCCCTATTATCTGGGGTTTTCGATCTTATATCCCGTGCCGATCACCGTTTTGATGTAAGCCGGACGCCGGGGATCCTCCTCCAGTTTCTTTCTCAGCCGCCAGATGGTATTCTCCACAGAGTTTGTCCCGTGCAGATATTCCTCGCCCCAAGCGGCCTCATAGAGCTGCGCTTTGGAGA
>OLPA01001408.1_pt1 | contig 20120 bp, 21 predicted proteins | sample 1672811 | NCBI WGS metagenome assembly OLPA01 (sample SAMEA3136726, study PRJEB25190) | human gut metagenome | biome: human gut; feature: human-associated habitat; material: faeces | place: Austria | collected 2013
GCTGACCGCGCCCTCTACGATCAGCGTCATGTGGTCGGTGTACTTCTGCAGCGTCTGACACACCGCGTCGGCGTCGCCAGCAATGGTGCTGTCCAGCATCTGGCGGAAGGTTTCGGCCTCCGCGCCGCGCTCTTTGACGTTGGCGGCGTAGATATGCCGCAGCAGCGTCTGCTGTCCCTGAATGGCCAGCATATGCCGGTCCAGCCGGCGGTTGCCGCAGTTGTGGTAATAGGTGCCCAGAAATTCCTTGACGGCCATTACCTCGTCGTGAGGGTTCCTGGCGTGGACGTATTCCTCCAGTCGTTCCTTCAATTCGCTGACAATGACCTCCCGGTCGCCGTTGACCATGGCCAGCCGGATGGCGGCACAGTGCAGCGTCATGGCCAGCTGCTGGATCTCCAGCACGTCGTGAGGCTCCAGCGAAATGATGTGGGCGCCTACGTTGTTTTCATAGACCACCAGCCCCTCCTGCTGCAAACGGTTGATGGCTTCCCGGATCGGCGTACAGCTGACGCCGATTTGATTCTGCAATTCATTGACATTGAGCTTCGAGCCAAGGGGAAGCTTCAGCTGAATGATGGCCTCCCGCAGTTTATCATACACCATGTCCACCAAGGACTGCTTCTTAATAGAGAGCATACCCGCCTCCAAATGTTGTTTCTTGCAAGATATAAGTTATTATAGGCATTATCTACAAAAAAATCAAGAGGAAATCTCCTCTTCCAACAAAAAAGCAGAAAATTTTCTCAGGGGGTTGCATAAATCAAAAATCGTGCTATGATATCTTGCAAGATATTAAATCCTGCTTTAAAGCAGTAAAATGTCAAAAGGAGGAGACGTTATGTACTATCAGGTGTCAAAAGAATTTTTTGAGAAGCTGCCCAACGCCTATTTCGGCGCGGTGGCAGTCCGTGGACTGGACAACACCCGCGAGATCCCGGAGTTGGAGCAGATGCTGGCGGAGAATGTAGCCGCCTGCGAGGCGTACTTTACCGGCAAAAAGCCCAAGGAGACAGAGAACATCGTGCCTTACCGCACTGCTTTTACCGCACTGGGCATCAACCCCAATAAGTTCATGTGCTCCATTGAGGCGCTGCTGACCCGCATCGCCAAGGGCAAGGGTTTCCCTCATATCAACGCCGCCGTGGATCTGGGCAATGCTGTGTCCATCAAGCACCGCCTGCCCATGGGCGCCCACGATTTGGACACCATTGACGAGGGGTTGGACGTCCGTCTGGCCGGGGAAGGGGATACCTTCATCCCCTTCGGCAGTACCGAGGAGGAGACTCCCGACGCGGGTGAGGCGGTCTACGCCTCCGGCAAGGAGATCCGTCCCCGCCGCTGGACATGGCGCCAGTCGGAGCGGGGCAAGATCACCGAGGAGACCAAGGCCATCCTGTTCCCCATCGACGGCTTCTCCGACGTGAATCAGGAGGAGGTCCACAAGGCCGCCGATGAGCTGATCGATCTGCTGCATCGCTATTTCGGTGACGGCATCCAGATCGAGGTGGGCTACGTCAGCAAGGAGCAGCCCCGTTTTGAGTTTTTCAAGTAAGACTGTCATAAAAAGAAACGCTTTTCGCGGTGCGAAAAGCGTTTCTTTTTATGCGTTTTGTTACTCCAGAATGATCCAGTTTTCCTCACGCTCCGTCACATAGCCCACGGCAGCGGCGTTGGGGATGGCGTCTTGCAGCTCTTTCAAGCAGGCGTCCGCATCGGAGGCGTCCACCGCCATCAGCAGGCCACCGCTGGTCTGGGGATCGTACAGCAGATCCTGCATGGTACGGCTGATGCCATTGCGGACGGTGACGCCTGCCTCGGCATAGTCCCGGTTCCGGTAAGCTCCGGCAGGGAGAAAGCCCATGTCGGCCAATTCCCACGCCTCCGGATGGAAGGGGACGTTCTTGCTCCGGATATGCACCGTGCAGCCGCTGCCCTGCGCCATCTCGAAGCTGTGGCCCAGCAGGGCGAAGCCTGTAACATCGGTACAGCTGTGTACGCGGTACTTCACCATGATATCCCGCGCCGCCTTGTTCAGCGTGGCCATCTGCCGGTAAATGCGAGCCATCACATCGCTGCCCACCAGCCCCGCCTTGGCGGCGGTGGTCAGTACGCCCACGCCCAGCGGCTTGGTTAGGATCAGCACGTCGCCGGGCTTTGCGCCGCTGTTGGTCAGGATGCGGTCGGGATGCACGAAACCGGACACCGCCAGACCGTAGATGGGCTCCGCGCCGTGGATGGTGTGTCCGCCGGTGATGATGACGCCCGCCTCATAGGCCTTGTCGTACCCGCCCCGCAGCAGCTCCTGCACCATATCGGCGGTCATGGTCTCGGGGATGCACATGATGTTCAGCGCCAGCTTCGGCTCGCCGCCCATGCCGTATACGTCGCTGATGGCGTTGGCCGCGGCGATCTGCCCATACAGGAAGGGATCGTCCACAATGGGCGGGAAGAAGTCAGTGGTCTGCACCAGTGCCGTATTCTCGTCCAGATAGTACACGCTGGCATCGTCGGACTTGTCAAAGCCCACCAGCAGCCGGGGGTCGCTGTGGGTGCGGAAGCCCTCCAGCAGCTGCACCAGCGTTCCTGCGCCCACCTTTGCGCCGCATCCGGCGCAGGAGGCAAGCTTTGTCAGCTTCACTTCTGTTTCCATGGTCAGCCCTCCGCTTCATCCGTGTGATACACGGTGGTGTATCCTGTGCCGTCCCACGCGGCCACCTGCTCGATCTCCTCAAGACAGGCGTCAACCGGGGAGAGGTAATCCTCCTCGCACCGGACGCAGGTGCCGCAGCTGCTGCTGAGGTCACGAGGCACCGGCATCATGCGGCAGGAGATGCCCCGCTCACCGCACAGCTGCTTGTACCGAACCGCGCCGAAGTGGGAGAAAAAGGTCACAATGTAGGTCACTTGGTAAAAGTCAGCGTCCACTCGCCATCCTTTTCGTCAACGGCCACCTGATAGCCCTGATGCTGGGCGTAGCGGGTGGTGTTCTCGCGGGAGGCGTGGTTGTCCACGATGATCTGATAAGCGTTTTCCTTGCTCTCCATAGCGCTGCGCAGCAGCACCACGGGTTCGGGGCAGGAAAGACCCCGTGCGTCGATAACTTTCATATTGGTATCTCCTTATTTCTTCTTGAAGGTGTTCAGGCAGGCGATCACGATCACCACGGCGATGCCCAGCAGCACGGCAATCTTACCGGCAGCAGTGGGGCCGTCGGCGCTGGAGGCCAGACCGAAGTTGTGGCAGAAGGCCGCGCCAACGATCAGACCCAGAACGGTTACGGCGCTGTCGGAGTTGCCCTCGCCGGACATGACCAGCTGGCGCAGCGGGCAGCCGCCCAGCAGCACGCAGCCGAAGCCCACCAGCAGCATGCCCAGACAGTTCCAGAGACCGTCAGTGTGGGCGATAGGCTGACCCTCGAAGCCCAGATGGAAGAAGGTGGCCTCACCACCTGCCACGCCGTTGAGGATCAGGTTGCAGACCAGTGCGCTGACTAGAATGGCGCCGAAGCCCATCAGCAGCTTGGGCTCGCGGAACAGCACGATGTCACGGATACCGCCCACCATGCACAGGCGGGTACGCTGGGCCAGAGCGCCCACGATAAGACCGGCGATCAGGCTGATGGCCACCGCGGCGTGCTTGGCACCGGGGCCGCCGCCCGCCTCGGTAAAGAAGATAAAGGCGGGAGCTGCCACCAGCAAAATGAACACCACCACCTGAATGGCGGGGAAGATCACGCCGTCCAGCTTGGTCTGAGCATAGGTGCGCTTCAGGGAATAGCCGCGCTTCAGGAAGAACACACCGGCCAGAATACCCAGCACAAAGCCCAGCAGGCCCAGCAAAGCGTTCAAGTCACCGCCCGCCAGACGCAGGATCATGCGGAAGGGGCAGCCCAGGAACATCAGGCAGCCCACCATCACGAAGAAGCCCAGCACAAAACGGGTGACGGGAGCGCTGCCGCCCTTGGCGGAGAACTCCTTCTTGCACAGGGCCACGATAAAGCTGCCCAAAACCAGACCGATGATCTCTGGCCGGATGTACTGCACGGCGGCGGCACGGTGCAGGCCCAGACCGCCGGCGGTATCACGCAGGAAGCAGGCGATGCAGAAGCCCATGTTGGAAGGATTGCCGAAAAAGACCAGCAGCGAGGCAATGACGCCGATGATCAGTCCGGCGATGACGATTTGGATTCGTTCGCGTTTGACATTCATGTTGGATCTTTCTCCTCTTTATAGTACTTATTATACCATACCACCATTGGCGACGGAATGTCCAATATCAATTATAGATATATCCTCTAAAAAAATTTGATTTTCCAATAAATATGTGGTAAGCTAATAAATAGTAAGGGAAAAAGGAGGGTGGAAGTGTGGAACGGATCTATCTGGACAATGCCAGCACCAGCTTTCCAAAAGCGCCCGGCGTGGCGGAGGCGGTGTACCATTATATCAGCGACTGCGGCTGCAACATCAACCGCGGCGGCTATGACGAAGCCTATCAGGCGGAGGAGACGGTGCTGCACACCCGCCAGCTGCTGACGGAGTTGTTCCACGGCCCCGATTGCCGGAACGTGGTGTTTACCCGCAATATCACCGAAAGCCTGAACGTACTGCTGAAGGGCTTTCTGAAGCCCGGAGACCATGTGCTGGTCTCCGCCATGGAGCACAATGCCGTCATGCGGCCGCTGACGCAGCTTCAGGCACAGGGCGTCACCTTTGACCGCATCCCCTGCGCGCCAGACGGTACGCTGGACACCGCCGCCATGGAGGGCCTGCTGCGGCCCGATACCCGCGCCGTGGTGATGCTCCACGCCAGCAACGTCTGCGGAACGGTGCTGCCTGCCGGAGAGGTAGGCGCCTTCTGCCATGCCCACGGTCTGAAATTCATATTGGATACCGCCCAGACGGCGGGCGTGCTGCCCATTGACATGGAAGCCATGCACATCGACGCTCTGGCTTTCACCGGCCACAAGGGCCTGCTTGGCCCGCAGGGTGTAGGCGGATTCATTCTCCAGCCGGACATGGTGCCGCTGGTGGAGCCGCTGATCGCGGGAGGCACCGGCAGCGTCAGCCATGAGGAGCGTATGCCGTCCTTCATGCCGGATAAGTTCGAGGCGGGCACCATGAACCTGCCGGGGATCATGGGTCTCCATGAGGCCCTCCGCTGGCTGAAAGGGGAGGCCATCGATGCTGTTCGCGCCCACGAGCTGGCGCTGACGGAGCGGTTCCTCGCCGACGCGGAGGAAATTCCGAACCTGCGCGTGATCGGATGCAAGGGAATGGAGGGTCGCGTCGGCGTGATGTCCGTTTTACCAGAGAACGCCGACCCCGCTCTGGTGGCCGACGCGCTGGGGCAGGAATACGGCATCATGGTGCGTGTGGGTCTCCACTGCGCACCCAATGCCCATAGAACGCTGGGGACTTACCCCACCGGCACCATCCGCTTTTCCTTCGGCTGGCACAATACGCCCCGGCAGGTGGACACGGCCTTGAGCGCTTTGCGTGAGCTGTGCGGGAGGACCACATGGAACTGAAGCAATTACAGTCATTCTGCGCCGTTGTAAAGTATAGAAGCTTCACAAAGGCGGCGGAGAAATTATACCTGTCCCAGCCCACCATCAGCACCCATGTGCGGCAGCTGGAGGAGGAATTCCAGACCAGTCTCATCATCCGCACCACCAAATCCGTGGAGGTGACGCCCCGCGGGCAGGAGCTGTACGAGTGCGCCTGCAACATCGTGAACCTGCGGGACAATCTCATGCGCAGCTGGAGCGACGAGGACGAGAAGATGATCCGCATCGGCGCGTCCACCATCCCTTCGGCCTACATCCTGCCGGAGATCCTGCCCGCTTTTCGCGCCATCCGCCCCGCATCCCAATTCCATGTGTTCCAGAGCGACAGTCAGGGCATTGTGGACGGCCTGCTGTGCGGCGCTTTCGATGTGGGCCTGATCGGCGCGGATATGCACGAGGAGGCGCTGGAACTGACGCCGTTTTATGAGGATCGTATGGTGCTGATCGCGCCGGTCAATGAGCATTTCCGGGCGTTTGCCGCCAAAGGCGGCATGTCGCTCCCGGAGATCTGCCGCGAGCCCATGCTGCTGCGGGAAAAGGGCAGCGGCAGCAAGAAATGCGTGTCCACCTACTTCGAGCGGATGGGCGTGGACGAGAGCGACCTGACCATCACGGCCCGGCTCAACGATCAGGAGTCTATCAAAAATCTGGTGGCCGGTGGATTGGGCATCTCCATTATCTCGGAAAAGGCGGCGGAGGACGCGGTGAAGGCCGGACGGCTGATGACCTTCCCGCTGCCGGAGGCTGGTGTACGGCGCTTCCTGTTCGTCGCCTGCCGCCGCGGCGCGCCCATAAGCGGCCAGACCCAGCAGTTTGTCAATTTCGTCAAGCATTTTTATGAAAACTGACGGCGGCAGCATGAGAAATTTCCGCGACATATGTGTTTTATGGCATTTGAGGCTTGCTATTGTATGTTCTGTCATGTATTATTAGTTGATTAAGTATTACTTGATGGGCGGCATGGGGATATATAATAGGAGGACTTATTATAAAGATGAAACACGATTTCAGGTATGTCTCCAAAAGAGACCCACATCTTAGAACTGTATTTAAGAATGCAGAAAATTTAATCAGGGAGGTCCAAGATGCAGTTCGAGGAAATTTTACCTTCCAGTATCGAGTGGTAGGCAGTTATGCCCGAAACATGGTTACATATGACGCTAAGTCTAACACAGGCTATGATTTCGATTTTGACCTCATCATTAACAACGAAGATGAACGGTACTCGGCAAAAGAAATTAAAAAGATACTGCAAAGAGCAATGGGGATGGTTGCGAAAAGATACGGCTATGACTTTCCGGAGGATTCTACCCGTGTATTGACGATGAAATGTAAAGATCAGAAGAACTCCAAAATATTACATAGCATAGACTTTGCCATTACAAATGAATATACGGATGAAGATGGGAATGACAGACGAGAGTATATTCATTTTGACAAGAAGAGGAACCAATATATTTGGTGCGAGCAGCCGAGTGGGGAATACAACTTGCCAGACAGAGTAACTTTGCTTAGAGACGAAGGACTCTGGGGTGAATTAAGAGAATACTATCTGGAAAAAAAGAATAAAAACGATAACCCCGATTTACACTCGAGGCAACTATTCTCCATGGCAGTAAATGAATTGATTCAAAGGTTTGGACTAGAGGTATGAGAAATTTCCGCGACTTTGATTGACAAGCGCACGGCGGTGTGATATAACTTTATAAGATAATCACATGGGAGGACATTCATCATGAAGCACATCAATACCATCGAGACTCGTGACCTTTGCGAGAGCGCCAAGAACGGCGGCTGCGGCGAGTGCCAGACTTCCTGCCAGTCTGCCTGCAAGACCAGCTGCGGTATTGCCAATCAGGCCTGCGAAAACAAGGAGACCAAGTAAACGGGTACTTGAAACTATGATGCCGCCCCTTTCGGGCGGCATTTTTAGCGTGACCCATACTACCGTGAAGGGAATTTCGATATATGATCCATCAATACAAACTGGGCGGCTATAACATCGTGCTGGACATCTGCTCCGGCTCTGTCCACGCGGTGGACGAGCTGGCCTATGACATCATCGCCATGTTCGAGAGCGAGAGCCGCGACACCATCATCCGTGAGCTGACCGAAAAGTACCACGCCGCCGAGGGCGTCACGGCGGAGGAGGTGGGCGAGTGCTATGACCAGATCGCGCAGCTGAAGGCGGCTGGCAAGCTGTTCACCGAGGATACCTTCCAGCCTATGGCGGGCGAGCTGAAGGCGCGCACCTCCGGCGTGATCAAGGCGCTGTGCCTGCACATTGCCCATACCTGCAACCTCAACTGCTCCTACTGCTTCGCCAGTCAGGGCAAGTACCATGGCGACCGCGCCCTGATGAGCTATGAGGTGGGCAAGCGGGCGCTGGATTTCCTCATTGAAAACTCCGGCTCCCGTCACAATCTGGAGGTAGACTTCTTCGGCGGCGAGCCGCTGATGAACTTCGACGTGGTGAAGCAGCTGGTGGCCTACGCCCGCTCCATTGAGAAGCAGCATAACAAGCATTTCCGCTTTACACTGACTACCAACGGCGTGCTGATCGACGATGATGTGATCGACTTCGCCAATCGTGAGATGAGCAACGTGGTGCTGAGTCTGGACGGCCGCAAGGAGGTTCACGACCGCTACCGCGTGGACTACGCCGGAAACGGCAGCTGGGAGAAGATCGTTCCCAAGTTCCAGAAGCTGGTGGCTGCCCGCGACGGGAAGAACTACTATATGCGGGGCACCTTCACCCACGCCAACCCGGACTTTCTGGAGGATATCAAGACCATGCTGGATCTGGGCTTCTCCGAACTGAGCATGGAGCCTGTGGTGGCCGCCGCCGACGATCCCTCCGCTCTGACCGAGGCGGACAGAGCCGTGGTCATGGAGCAGTACGAGAAGCTGGCGGAGCTGATGCTGGAGCGTGACAGGGAAGGCAAGCCCTTTACCTTCTACCACTACATGATCGACCTGAAGGGCGGCCCCTGCATCTATAAGCGCATTTCCGGCTGCGGCTCCGGCACGGAGTATATGGCCGTTACCCCGTGGGGCGACCTATATCCCTGCCACCAGTTCGTGGGCGACGAGAAGTTCAAGCTGGGCGATATCTGGCACGGGGTGGACAACCACGCCATTCAGGACGAATTCGCCTCCTGTAACGTCTACGCCCGCGAGGAGTGCCGCGACTGCTGGGCGCGTCTGTACTGCTCCGGAGGCTGTGCCGCCAACGCCTATCACGCCACCGGTTCCGTCCGCGGCGTGTATGAGGCGGGCTGCGAGCTGTTCCGCAAGCGCATGGAGTGCGCCATCATGGTGGCGGTGGCCCGCGAGTTGGGCGGCGCTCAATGAGTACCCCCATCTGCGATTTCGTCCGCCGCTACCGGAACAGCGATGCCGTCCGGCTCCACATGCCGGGCCACAAGGGGAAGCCTCTTCTGGGTTTCGAGCCATGGGATATTACGGAGATCGACGGCGCTGACGAGCTGTTTACCGCCGACGGCATCATCGCCGAGAGCGAGGCGCAGGCCGGCGCCCTGTTCGGCGCGCATACGGTGTATTCCACCGGCGGCTCCACCCTGTGTATCCAGACCATGCTGCACCTGACGGCGCTGTACGCCGCGTCAAAAGGGAAGAGACCCCATATTCTGGCGGCCCGCAATGCCCATAAGGCTTTCGTCAATGCCGCCGCCCTGCTGGATATCGACGTCCGGTGGCTCTATCCGGAGACAGACAGCGGCTATGTCAGCTGTCCGGTGACGGCGCAGCAGGTGACACAGGCGCTGGCAGAGCAGCCGTCCATTACGGCGGTATACCTTACCAGTCCGGATTATCTGGGAAATATGCAGGATATTCAGGGCATTGCCGAGGTTTGCCATCGTGCCAATGTGCTGCTGCTGGTGGACAACGCCCACGGCGCGTATCTGAAATTCCTGCCTCAGCCCCGCCATCCCATGGATCTGGGTGCGGATATGTGCTGCGATTCCGCCCACAAGACGCTGGGCGTTATCACCGGCGGCGCATATCTGCATATTTCCTGCACCGCACCGGCGCTGCTGGCCCGTCAGGCCAAGGCATCCATGGCACTGTTCGGCTCCAGCAGCCCGTCCTATCTCATTTTACAGTCGCTGGACGCCGCTAATGACCGGATGGAAGCCTTTTCCCGGCAGCTGGCGGAATTCCTGCCTGTTGTAGACGGGCTGAAGGCCCGTCTGGCGGCCCATGGCTATGGGCTGGCCGGAGAGGAGCCTTTGAAGCTGACCCTCTGTCCCAAGTCCTTTGGCTACACCGGAACGGAGATCGCCGGGATACTGGAGCGCCACGGAATGTACCCGGAGTTTTACGACCCGGATCATGTGGTGCTGATGCTGACGCCCTATAACGACACTGATGAATTGAACCGGCTGGAGATGGTGTTTTGCGGCCTGCCGCGAAAGGCGCCTGTCACCGCCGTGCCGCCGTCCGCACCGCGCCCTGTGCCGGTGCGGACGCCCCGTCAGGCCATTCTGTCGGAGAGCGAGACGCTTCCAATCGCGCAATGCCTGAACCGCGTCTCCGCTGCGGCAGCCATCAGCTGTCCGCCGGCCATTCCGCTGGCCGTATGCGGCGAGCGGATCGACCGACAGGTGCTGGACTGCTTCTGGTATTATGGCATCACCCACTGCGTGGTGGTAAAAGAGTAAGCGTATGAGAGCCATGGCAGCGCCATGGCTCTCATTGTAAGTAAAATGCACAAAACAACTTGTGCGAATTTGTGACTTTTTAACATAAGCGGCCATTGACTTTGCCCCACATACAGCTTATAATCGTTCAGCAAAATCCAAGAGGAAAAGTCGAGGCTTTTTATGGAACGGAAGAGTCATACCATCAAGTCGCTTTTCCAGCCCATGGATCTGACACAGGGGACATGCTGGAAAACGATCCTTATCTTTTCACTGCCCATTATATTATCCTACCTTTTGCAGCAGGTGTATTCCATCAGTGACGCGGCCATCGTGGGCCAGACACTGACGGCGCAGGAGGTGGCCGGTGTCAATGATACCACGTCGCTGGTGTTTATCTTTTTGCAGTTTGCCTTCGGCGTCAGCGCAGGCTTCTGCGTGGTTACCTCATGCAGCGTAGGCTGCCGCGATCAGGCGGGTGTTCGCCGCTCGCTGGCCACGCAGATTATCCTGTCCGCGGTGCTGACGGTGCTGCTGACGGCTCTGGCTCTGTCGCTGCTGAATCCCATGCTGGCGTGGATCAACGTAACGCCGGACAATGGCGAGGTCTATCGCGCGGCGTTTACCTACTGCGCCATCATTTTCGCCGGTATCGGCGCGCAGCTGTTCTATAACTTCATCTGCTCGTTCCTGCGCAGCATGGGTGATTCGGTGACACCGCTGCTGTTCCTGCTGTTTTCCACAGTGCTGAACGTGGGATTGGATCTGTTGTTCATCATCGTGTTTCGGTGGGGTGTGGCAGGCGCGGCCATTGCCACCGTGACGGCGCAGCTGATCAGCACCGTGGCCTGCTTTATCTATGCCTTCGCCCACTATCCGGACATCCGGCTTCGGCGTGAGGACTGGCGCATCACATGGTGGGATGTGCGCCGCCATGTGACGCAGGGTGTCCCGCTGGGCCTGCAGTTTTCCGTGCTGGCCATCGGCATCATCGTGATGCAGAGCGTTGTGGTGCAGTTTGACACGCTGGGCGGCCAGATGGTCTCCAGCGCGGCCCAGAACGGCTTCGGCGCGGCTAACAAGCTGTCCAATCTGGCGGCTACCCCCATGAACGGACTGGGCGCGGCCATGACCAGCTTCACCGCACAGAATCTTGGCGCAGGCAAGCCGGAGCGCATCAAGAAGGGTACCCTTCAGGCACTGGTCATGACGGCACTGATCGCGGCGGTCGCCGTGGCTGCCGGACTGCTGGTAATGCGGGACGGCTTTTACCTCCATGTGTTCCTCAGCGCCGACAAGGTGACGGAGGAGACCGTCCGCTACGGCAATACCTTCCTGTATGTGGATTTCAGCATGTACCTGTTTCTGGGCTTTATCTTCGTGGTACGCAACTGCGTGCAGGGTATCGGGAAGTCGCAGTTCGTGCTGGGCGCGGGCGCGGCGGAGCTGGTGGCCCGTGTCACGGTGTGTCTGCTGCTGCCGCCGCTTTTCGCCGGAGGTCCGGTCAACGCCGAGGCCGGGGTGCTGGCGTTCTATGCCCTGTGCGCGGCTGATCCCTTTGCGTGGGTCGCTGCCGACTCCGTGCTGCTGGTGCCGTTCATCCGCAACATCATGAAGAAAGATTATCGCTATATGTATAAGCGCAATACCCACCACTACGAGCTGGAAAGCGAAAGGAGCTGACCCATGACAAGAATACTGTTTGTGTGCCTTGGCAATATCTGCCGCAGTCCCATGGCAGAGTTCATCATGAAGGACATGGCGAAAAAGGCCGGTCTGGCCGACCGGTTCGAGATTGCCTCCGCCGCCACCAGCCGGGAGGAGATCGGCAATCCTGTGTATCCGCCTGCCCGTCAGAAGCTGGCCCAGCACGGCATCGGCTGCAAGGGCAAGGTGGCCCGCCAGCTGTGTGCGGAGGATTACGGCTATTATGACCTGCTGATCGGCATGGAGGAGGCCAACCTGCGGAACATGCGCCGTATCTGCGGCGGCGATCCGGAGGGAAAGATGCACCTGATACTGGAGGGTACTGCTCATCCCGGCGATGTGGCTGACCCGTGGTATACGGGGGACTTCGACACGGCGTGGCGGGATATCGAGGATGGCTGCCGTGCGCTGCTGGCGCGGCTGACACAGGAATAAGTGCAAGATCAGAGCGGGCGGAAAGAAGAGGATTTTCCGCCCGTTTTGCCATGAAAAACGTCTTGACGATACCTCCTTATTACGATACACTTACACTGAGAGAAGGGACAAATCCATAAGGGAAGGATACATATATGGTGGTAATGCAAGAGAGAAAAATGATGTTGGACAAGCTGGAGATCGGCCAGTCGGCCCGGATCACGGCAGTGGGCGGAGAGGGCGCCCTGCGCCAGCATTTTCTGGACATGGGCCTGATCCCCGGCGCGGAGGTGACGCTGGTAAAATTCGCGCCCATGGGCGACCCCATGGAGCTGCGGATACACGGCTATGAGCTGACGCTTCGGCTGGCGGACGCCGGGAAGATCGAGATCACACCGGTAGACGCTATCCGACGGACGTCCGCCACGGTGGTGAGCTGCCTTGACTGTGAGCATCCCGGTCTGGGTGAGGGCGGCAGGTTTCATGTCAAGGAAAATGAGCATCCTCTGCCGGAGGAGACCACGCTGACCTTTGCGCTGGCAGGCAACCAGAACTGCGGCAAGACTACGCTGTTCAACCAGCTGACCGGCTCCAATCAGCATGTTGGCAATTTCCCCGGCGTGACGGTAGACCGCAAGAGCGGCGCCATCCGGGATTACCCCAATACCGAGATCACTGATCTGCCGGGTATTTACTCCATGTCGCCCTATACCAGCGAGGAGATCGTCACCCGGCAATTCATCATCAATGAAAAGCCCACCGGCATCATCAACATCGTGGACGCCACCAATATCGAACGGAATCTCTATCTGACCATGCAGCTTCTGGAGCTGGATGTGCCCATGGTGTTGGCCCTGAACATGATGGATGAGGTGCGGGGAAACGGCGGCTCCATCCGCATCAACGAGATGGAGGCCATGCTGGGCATCCCGGTGGTGCCCATCTCCGCCGCCAGAAACGAGGGCGTGGATGAGCTGGTGCGGCACGCGGTGCATGTGGCCAAGTATCAGGAGAAGCCGGGACGCACCGATTTCTGCGGTATGAACGACCATGGCGGCGCGGTGCACCGATGTCTCCATGCCATCATGCATCTGATCGCCGACCATGCCGAGGCGGCGGGGATCCCCATCCGCTTTGCCGCTACCAAGCTGGTGGAGGGCGACCCGCGTGTGCTGGAGGCGCTGGCGCTGGATCAGAACGAGCGGGAGATGCTGGGACATATCATCCTGCAAATGGAGACGGAGCGGGGACTTGACCGCTCTGCCGCCATCGCTGATATGCGGTTTTCCTTTATTCAGGAGCTGGTGGACGCCACGGTGGTGAAGCCCCACGAGAGCCGAGAGCATCTCCGCAGCCAGAGGATCGACCGTTTTCTGACGGGGAAATACACCGCCATCCCGGCCTTTATCGGCATTATGGGGCTGGTGTTCTTCCTGACCTTCAACGTCATCGGTGCATGGCTGCAAGGTCTGCTGAAGGATGGCATTGCGTGGCTGACGGCGGTGGTCGACAATGCGCTGATGTCATGGGAAGTGAACGATGCGGTGCGCTCGCTGGTGGTGGACGGCGTGTTTACCGGTGTAGGCAGCGTGCTGAGCTTCCTGCCCATCATCGTGACGCTGTTCTTCTTCCTGTCCCTTCTGGAGGACACCGGCTATATGGCCCGTGTGGCCTTCGTCATGGATAAGCTGCTGCGGAAGATCGGCCTGTCCGGCCGCAGCATTGTCCCTATGCTGATCGGCTTCGGCTGTACGGTGCCCGGCGTCATGGCCAGCCGTACCCTGCCGTCAGAGCGTGACCGGAAGATGACCATTCTGCTGACGCCCTTTATGAGCTGCTCGGCCAAGCTGCCCATCTATGGCTTCTTTACCGCCGCCTTTTTCCCCGGACGGGGCGGCCTTGTGATGGTGGGGCTTTATTTTCTGGGCATCGCCATCGGTATTCTGGTGGCGCTGATCTTCAAAAACACCCTGTTCCGCGGTGAGGCGGTACCCTTCGTCATGGAGTTGCCCAATTACCGCATGCCGGGTATGAAGAACGTGGGCCAGCTGCTGTGGGATAAGGCCAAGGACTTTTTGCAGCGGGCCTTTACGGTGATCTTTCTGGCCACCATCGTTATCTGGTTCTTGCAGACCTTTGACCTGCGGTTTCAGATCGTGCAGGATTCCCAGAACAGTATTCTGGCGCTGGTGGCCAGCTATATCGCGCCCGTCTTCAAGCCGCTGGGCTTTGGCGACTGGCGCATCTCAACGGCGCTGATCACCGGCTTCATTGCCAAGGAGAGCGTGGTCTCCACCCTGATGGTGCTGGTGGGGGACGGTATCACCTCGCTGCTGACGGTAGGGACTGCCGTGCCGCTGCTGGTGTTCTGCCTGCTGTATACGCCCTGCGTAGCGGCCATCGCCTCGGTGCGCCGTGAGCTGGGCGGCAGATGGGCGCTGGGCATGGTGGCGATGCAGTGCGGCATCGCGTGGGTCTGCGCCTGCCTGACGCGGACGGTGCTGTTGCTGGCGGGGGTGGTCTGATGAATCTTGCCACGATACTGGTCCTGCTGGTGCTGGCCGCCGCTGTGGCGGCCGCGATCCGGGGCTACCGGAGGCAGGAAAAGTCCGATTGCTGCCGCGGCGGCTGCGGCAGCTGCGCTACATGTTGTAAAAAGAAGAGGTAACCATGCTGCGTTCTGCGATTTATGATCTGGACGGCCTGCTGATCGACAGCGAGACCGTCGCCTATCACGTTGACCGGGATATCCTGCGGTATTACGGCCACGATTTTACACTGGCACATTATGCCGAGAAGTACAGTGGCCGGACGATCCTGCGGAATATGACGGACTTCGTCGAGGAGTACGCCCTGCCCATCACGGTGGAGGAGGGCATCCGCCAATACGAGGAATGGGAGGCCGAATACGTCCGCCGGGGCATCCCGCTGAAAACCGGCGCACGGGAGCTGCTGGACTATTTGAAGGAACAGGGCTTCCTGATCTCGCTGGCAAGCTCCAGCATCGAGGAACGGGCCAGAACGATCCTGACGCAAAACGGCGTTACCGGTTATTTTGACTTCTTTACCTTCGGCCCGGAGGTGAAGAACGGTAAGCCCGCGCCGGATATCTTTCTGAAGGCTCTGGAAAAGACCGGCGTGGCAGCGGAGGATTCGCTGGTGCTGGAGGACAGCGACGCCGGTGTGCGTGCCGCCGTGGCGGCGGGGATCCCGGTGGCCTGCGTGCCGGATGTGGCCCAGCCCGGCGATGAGACGCTGCGAATGGCCACAGGGGTGTTCGACTCGCTGCTTCAGGTGATGGAATGGCTCAAGACAAGATAAAAAAGGTGCCTGCCGCATCCGGCAGGCACCTTTTTTATAACGCGAACCCGAAGAACAGCTTGCATACGCCGGACGGCCTTACGCCGTATACGGCGGCAAACTCCTGGACCGTACTGAACTCGTAGGAGCAATACTTCAGCACAAGGATTGTTCCAACAAAAAGCAGGATACCCAGAAGCAGCTCAAGCGCGGCATTTTCATGATAGTAATTAAAAAATTGCAAGATCATGACAATGGCACATCCGACGGCCAGCGCTGCGGCAAATTCCAAAAGGCTTCTGAGACTTCCATTATGACGGGCAACATATGGTATCGCGTAGATCAGCGTGATATAGATGAAGGACAGCATACCGGTGTAGTTTCCGGCAAAGCTCAGTACGACACGAAAGCCTCGGTGCTTTTTTATTTTTGTTACCACACCGCATATGACCGCGTTCAGAGCCAGATATCCGAAGAAAACCAGATACAGATGCGAGGCGATCCATTGGATCAGAACGGCGGTCACCATCCAAAGAAGGATGACAGGGAGCGTCAACAGAAAAAGGCACCACATAGAGAGCCTGCTTCCGGTTCCGATCGTGCCGGGCGGATACTGCAGGTGACCGCGGCCATCAAAGAAGGCTTCTCCGGGTCTTACCAGATATCCTTTTGCGTCGTAAAAGCCCATCTCAGAGGTTCTTTCGTTCCTTCATCAGTACCAGAAAACGGCAGAGACCAATGACCGCCACGATAAGGCCGCCGAAGTATCCCAATGTGATGTACAGCACAAAGATGATCACGCCCAGCACAACATTATTGGAAAACAGAACGCCCAGCGACGCAACGCCGAAAAAGCCCCGCAGTATGGCCCAACCGAAAACAAGCATAACGATGGCCAACAGGATCGTGCCGATGCGGAGCACCGTTCCGCCAAAACCAAGGTGCAGAAGCTGCAGCAGCAGACCGATAAGGGAAATGATGACCGCCGCGGCTGCTGCAGTCAGACGAGGCTTGAGATATTAGTACTGTTCCTCCGGGGTTTCACCAAATAGTTTTTCTGTCATTCTTTTTTCTCCTCCGGCTTAAAATATACCAAAACGGGATATTGTGAATATACCATTTTGGTATCCTCTTGTCAAGGAGGAATGTATGGTTTTTCGATTGAAAGAGCTGCGTGAGGCAAGGCACCTGTCCCAAGTGAGACTGGCGATGGAATTGAGCATGAGCCAGAACAGCATCAGCCGGTATGAGAACAGGGAACGGGAGGCCGGATATGAGACATTGATCGCGATCGCGGATTATTTTCAGGTATCACTGGATTATCTGTTGGGGCGGACGGATGACCCCAACATGAACGGTTGACGCTTTTGGCAGGATCGTCGTTCAAAGTATAAAAAGAAGTCCTCCGGCCCGGCCGGAGGACTTCTTTTTATACTTTGAAATCCATAAACGGGGCGAATTTTTCAGCAAACAGCCTGTCGCCGCAGTCGCGCAGCTCCTGACAGAACTGGTCATAGGCCGTCAGCAGGGCCTTGCCCTCCGGTGTCAGGGTGGCGCCGCCGCCGTGCTTTCCGCCGGCGGTGGAGTCCAGCAGCTTGAAGCCCAGGGCGTTTTCCGCGTTCTTGATGACGGTCCACGCCTTGGAATAGGCCATCTCCATCTCCAGCGCGGCGGCACGCAGGGAATGGAGCCGCTCCACACGGTGCAGCAGCTGGGCAACGCCGGGGCCGAAGCACTTGGCGTCGGTGAACAGGCGGCAGGATAGATTGTAGCGTAATTCTTCCATGAGAATATTGTACCAGCAGGAGCGCCGGTCGTCAAGGTCACAATTGACTATCTCCGCGGGAAGTGTTATTCTCATGAAAAAGAAACGGTAGGGAGGTGCGCCTATGCGCGTGTTGATCAGAGGAGCGGGGGATATTGCCACCGGTATCGCCCTGCGGCTTTACCGCGCCCGGATACAGGTGATCATGACGGATCTGCCCAAGCCCACGGCCATCCGCCGCACGGTCTGTTTTTCTCAGGCTATCGTCCACGGCGAGACGGAGGTGGAGAGCGTCCGCGCCGTTTACGCGGCGGATGTCCCAGCGGCGGAGGAGATCGCGGCGCAGGGGGAGATCCCGGTGCTGGCCGATCCGGACTGCGCCTGCCGGAAGGCGCTGCGGCCTGACGCGCTGGTGGACGCCATTCTGGCCAAGCGGAATCTGGGTACGAAGATCACGGATGCGCCCATTGTGGTGGGCATTGGACCCGGCTTTACGGCGGGGGAGGACTGCCACGCGGTGGTGGAGACCATGCGGGGTCACACGCTGGGGCGGGTGATCTACGAGGGCAGCGCCCTGCCCAACACCAATATTCCCGGCCTGATCGGCGGCTACGCCGGTGAGCGGGTGCTGCGTGCGCCGGACGACGGCATTTTTCATACGGTGCTGGATATCGGCGCGCAGGTCAAGTCCGGTGACGTGGCAGGCGAGGTGAACGGAAAGCCTATGGTCTGCACCATTGACGGCGTGCTGCGGGGCCTTCTGGTGGACGGAACGCCGGTCCATAAGGGGATGAAGTCCGGTGACGTGGACCCTCGCTGCAAAGAGGAGTATTGCTATACCGCCTCCGATAAGGCGCTGGCCGTGGGCGGCGGTGTGCTGGAGGCACTGTTGTATTTTGCCAAAGGGAATCATCCACAGCACTAATTATTTGTTAGGTTGTCTAAAGTATTGTAAGATTTTTATACGGTTTGAACAATGGAATATCCCAAAAAGCTGTGGTATAATAACGGTAACCCTGAATGTGGGGGACATTCCATACAAGTATAATTGATTGACAATAAATGAAAAGGAGCATAAACATGATCGATCTGAAAAAGTACGGTATCACCGGCGTAAGCGAAATCGTCTACAACCCCTCCTATGAAGCGCTCTTTGCCGAAGAGACCAAAAAGGAGCTGACCGGCTATGAGGTCGGTCAGGTCACTGAGTTGGATGCCGTGAACGTGATGACCGGCATCTACACCGGCCGCTCTCCTAAGGATAAGTATATCGTCATGGACGAGAATTCCAAGGACACCGTGTGGTGGACCACGGAGGGCTATAAGAACGACAACCATCCCATGAGCGAGGATGTGTGGGCCAAGGTGAAGGATATCGCCGTCAACGAGCTGTGCAACAAGCGCCTGTTCGTGGTGGATGCCTTCTGCGGCGCCAACAAGGACACACGCATGGCCGTCCGCTTCATCATGGAGGTGGCATGGCAGGCCCACTTCGTGGAGAATATGTTCATCAAGCCCACTGCCGAGGAACTGGCGAACTTCGAGCCGGACTTCGTGGTCTATAACGCCTCCAAGGCCAAGGTGGAGGATTTCAAGGAGCTGGGTCTGAACTCCGAGACCTGTGTGGCCTTCAACATCACTTCACGTGAGCAGGTCATCATCAACACCTGGTACGGCGGCGAGATGAAGAAGGGTATGTTCTCCATGATGAACTACTATCTGCCTCTGAAGGGCATCGCCTCCATGCACTGCTCCGCCAACACCGACATGAACGGCGAGAATACCGCCATCTTCTTCGGCCTGTCCGGCACCGGAAAGACCACCCTGTCCACCGACCCCAAGCGTCTGCTGATCGGCGACGACGAGCACGGCTGGGACGACAACGGCGTGTTCAACTTCGAAGGCGGATGCTATGCAAAGGTCATTAATCTGGATAAGGAATCCGAGCCGGATATCTACAACGCCATCAAGCGCAATGCCCTCCTCGAGAATGTAACCCTCGATGAGGACGGCAAGATAGACTTTGCCGATAAGAGCGTTACCGAGAACACCCGCGTATCTTACCCCATAGACCATATTAACAACATAGTGCGCCCCATAAGCTCCGCGCCCGCTGCAAAGAACGTTATTTTCCTCTCCGCCGACGCTTTCGGCGTGCTGCCTCCCGTATCCATACTGACTCCGGAGCAGACCAAGTACTACTTCCTCTCCGGCTTTACCGCAAAGCTGGCTGGTACCGAGCGCGGCATAACCGAACCTACTCCCACCTTCTCCGCATGCTTCGGTCAGGCATTCCTGGAGCTGCATCCCACTAAATACGCTGAGGAACTGGTAAAGCGCATGGAGATGAGCGGCGCGAAGGCGTATCTGGTCAACACCGGATGGAACGGCACCGGCAAGCGTATCTCCATCAAGGATACCCGCGGCATAATCGACGCTATCCTCAACGGTGACATACTGGGCGTGCCCACCAAGAAAATACCTTACTTTGACTTCGAGGTACCCACCGAGCTCAAGGGCGTTGACACCAACATTCTGGATCCCAGAGATACCTATGCCAATCCTGCTGATTGGGATGCAAAGGCAAAGGATCTGGCCTCCCGCTTCATCAAGAACTTCGCCAAGTACGAAGGCAACGAGGCGGGCAAGGCTTTGGTAGACGCCGGCCCCAAGGTGGATTAAACTTAAAACGCAGTAT
>OLPA01001414.1_pt1 | contig 20030 bp, 20 predicted proteins | sample 1672811 | NCBI WGS metagenome assembly OLPA01 (sample SAMEA3136726, study PRJEB25190) | human gut metagenome | biome: human gut; feature: human-associated habitat; material: faeces | place: Austria | collected 2013
CCGGATTTCCATCAAGATTAGCGACGAACAGCGATCGCTTCGATCTCAATCTTCAGTTCCGCAAAAAAGCTGCTTGCACAGGACTTTCCTGCCCAGTTGCTTCCTTAATAATGGCTTATGGCGTTTGCAGGCTGCTGGTCAGCCCCAAGCGAATCATGCGGTCGCTGAGGACTGCCATGTCGTCGGCTTTCTCCACGCAGTCGCGCTCCAGCCACGTCCGCAGCAGACCCACAAAGCCCAGCGCGCCGAACGCATAGCTGTAATCGAACGTCACTTCGTCCTTCTTCATCATCAGCCATTCGCGGCGGAAGGCCTCCTGCACCACGTCGGACAGCTTTTTCAGGAACTTCATATCGCCGTTCTGCCCCAGCAGCACTTGGCACAGTTCCTTGTTCTCCTCCACCAAATGGAACAACTCCTTCAGCACGGGCAGTGTATGCGTAAGCACGGTTTCGCCCTTATGCGCGGCAATCAGCTGGTTCACCTGATTGAACAGATCCTGCTCGATGCTGTCCAGCATGTCGAATATATCGCGGTAGTACAGGTAGAACGTGCCGCGGTTGATGTCCACCAAATCCGCCAGCTCGCGCACGGTAATGTCCTGCACCTGCTTTTCCTTCATCAGCTGAATCAGCCCGTGCGTAAGCAGCTTCTTCGTCCGGCGCACCCGGCGGTCTTCCTTCTTCTCCGGCTTAACCTGCATCGTATCCTTTTCTGTCATCATGGCGACCCCCTTGTTTTTCAACTCTTTCGCCAATTTTGTTGATTGTTTCCGCAATTGGCGTTTGTCCTGTTGCTTAATCAGCGTCCGAAACCGAATCTGATGATTGATTTTCGGTACACATGCTATTATACTATCCATCGTTGAGAAAGTCAACACATTGTTCACTAAAAGTTATGGATTTCAGAAAAGGAGGAACTGTTGTGAACCGATTCGCAAGGTGGATTGTCAAGCACCGTGTCGCCGTCGTCATCATCTGTCTGCTGATGCTGATTCCGTCGGTGCTGGGCATGAACGCCACAAAGGTCAAGTATGACCTGCTGTATTATTTGCCGGAAGACCTTGACACGGTCAAGGGGCAGAACATCCTGATGGAAGAGTTCGGCAAGGGCGCGTTCTCCCTGTGCATCACGGAAGGGATGAGCGAAACCGACCAGCAGGCGCTGGAGGACGCCATCCGCGACGTGCCGCATGTGGATACGGTCATCGGCTATGCGTCCATCACCAAGGGCACGATTCCTTCCGAGATTCTGCCGGACGAATACCGGGACATCTTCGAGAAGGGCGACGCGCGGCTGATGGCGGTATTCTTCGATGATACGTCGTCGGCGGAAGGCACGATGGAAGCCATTGCGCAGATCCGCAAAATTGCGGGGCAGCAGTGCTTCGTGTCCGGTCTGTCCGCGGTTGTGACCGATACCAAGCAGCTGGTGGAGGATCAGGAAGCCATCTACGTCGCCATCGCCGTTGCGCTGTGCTGCGTCGTGCTGATGCTGACAATGGACTCCATCCTCCTGCCGTTTATCTTCCTGCTGTGCATCGGCGTGAGCATCCTGTGGAACATGGGCACGAACTACTTCCTCGGTGAGATTTCCTACATCACCAAAGCAGTCGCCGCCGTGCTGCAATTGGGCGTGACGCTGGACTACTCCATCTTCCTGTGGCACAGCTACAAGGAAGAGCAGCAGACCTATTCGGACAAGGACGAAGCGATGGCAAGCGCCATCTGCAAGACCATTTCCTCCATCATCGGCAGCAGCCTGACGACGGTCGCGGGGTTCGTCGCCATCTGCTTCATGAGCTTCACGCTCGGCCGTGACCTCGGCATCGTGATGAGCAAGGGCGTTATCCTCGGCGTACTGGGCACGGTCATCCTGCTGCCCTGCGTCATCCGCCTCCTTGACCGCGCGCTGGAAAAGACCTCGCACAAGCCGCTGCTGCCCAGCGTTGCGGGCATCAGCAAGTTCGTCACAAAGCACTACAAGGTGCTGTTCGTCGTCCTGATTGTGCTGTGCATCCCGGCATTCTACGGCTACAATAACGTCGGCAAGTATTACGACATGTCCGCCTGCCTGCCGCAGGAGCTGGAAAGCGTGAAGGCGAACACGAAACTGTCCGAAACCTTTGACGTGTCCACGAACCACCTTGTGCTGGTCGATGCGGACGTGCCGCAGAAGGACGTCGTCGCCATGACGGACGAAATGGCGGAAGTCGATGGCGTGAAGCAGGTGCTGTCGATTGACTCGCTGCTGGGTGCGGGTATCCCCGAAAGCATCGTGCCGGACGAAATCCTCAGCGAGCTCAAGAGCGACGAATACCAGCTGATGCTGATTTCCTCGGAATACATTATTTCCTCCGACGCGGTGAATCGGCAGATTGATGAGCTGAACGAAATCCTCAAAAAGTACGACGAGGGCGGGATGCTCATCGGCGAAGCGCCCTGCACGAAAGACCTCATTTCCTGCACCGACCACGACTTCGAGGTCGTCAGCCTGATTTCCATTATCGCCATTTTCCTGATTATCGCGCTGGTGCTGCGCTCGATTTCCCTGCCGGTGATTCTGGTCGCCGTCATTGAAACCGCGATTGCCGCAAACCTTTGCATCCCCTACTACACAAACGTGACGCTGCCGTTCGTCGCGCCGATTCTGATTTCGACCATTCAGCTGGGTTCGACGGTGGACTACGCCATCCTGATGACGACGCGCTACTTGCAGAACCGCCGTGCGGGATCTGACAAGCGCGAGGCCGTCAGCAAGGCGGTCGCGTCCTCCGCGCAGTCGATTCTCGTCAGCGGCATCGGCTTCTTCGCCGCGACGTTCGGCGTGGGGCTGTACTCCAATGTCGATATTATTTCCTCCATGTGCTCCCTGATGGCGCGCGGCGCGCTGTGCTCGGTGTTGGTCGTGCTGTTCCTGCTGCCGGCAGTGCTGCTGGTGCTGGACAAGGTGATTATCCACACGACGCTGAAAATGAACGTGAAGAACTGACCTTATTGGTAGAAAGGATGGAAAAATCCGATGAAAAAGCGTGCTTTTGCTCTTATCACTGCGCTTTGCATGACGCTGACCTGCTTTGCCAGCGCGGAAACCGTGAAACACGAGCGTGTTTATGCCGTGACGAATGCCGCCGGCGACGCGCTGACCGTCATTGACAACGTTCGCCTTGAAAACGGCGACGCTTTGGCGGAAATCGACGACCGGACGCTGCTGACCGCGCTGGAAAACGTCGGCGGCACGGAAAAATTCACCCAGAGCGGCGAAACCGTGACGTGGAAAGCCGACGGAAACAGTATCATCTATCAGGGCACGTCGGACAAGGCGCTGAACGTGACCCCCGTCGTCCACATGACGCTGGACGGCATCGAAATCACCGCCGCGGACGTGAAAAACGCATCCGGCGAACTGGTGATGACCGTCTCCTACCGCGCCGAATCCCCTTTCCTCGCCGTGACGTTGATGCCGCTATCTGACGACGTGACCAGCGTGACCGTGGACAACGGCACGGTGCTGACCGACGGCGCGCACAGCTTCCTGATGGGCTTCGGCGTTCCCGGCGCGGATGCGGATCTGGAACTGCCCGATTCCTTCACCATGACGGCGCATGTGGACCATGCCGACCTGAACTGGATGATGACGATTGCGACAGCGCAGCCCGTGAAGGTGCTGACCGACGCGCTCTCCGACCACGCTGCGGACGCGCACACCCTCGTCAGCGACCTGACGGCGGGGCTGAACGCGCTGGCGGACGGCTCGGACATTCCCGAAAGCAACGAAGACATTCACGAACTGCTGACCGCGCTGAACACGCTCTTTGACGGCGCGGCGCAGCTCAAAGACGGCTCCATCACCCTGCTGGACGGCGTGAAGACGCTCAAAGACGGCTTGGATACGCTAAGCAGCAACAGCACTGCGCTCAACGACGGCGCGGCGCAGCTGTTTGCCGCTGTGCTGGATACCGCGAACACGCAGCTGGCCGCCGCGGGGCTGGATGCGCTGAGCATCGAAGTGCCGACGCTGACCGTCAGCAACTACGCAGCCGTGCTGGACGACCTGATTGCCCAGCTTGACCCCGCTGTCATTGACAAGACCATCGAGGCTTTGGCGAAGGCACAGGTTCGCGAGGCAGTCATGGCGCAGGAGGACAAGGTTCGCGAGGCCGTGACCGAAGTGGTGCGCGGTCAGGTGCGTGACGCGGTTCAAGCGCAGGAAGAAACCATCCGCGCCGCTGTGACCGACGTAGTGAAGGAACAGGTGCGTCAGGCAGTTGCGGCACAGGAAGATACCATTCGCGCGGCAGTGACGCAGGCGGTTCAGGCGCAGGTGCAGGACGCGGTTCAAGCGCAGGAGGATACCATCCGCGCCGGCGTGACGCAGGCGGTTCAAGCGCAAGTGCTGGAGGGCGTGCTGGCGCAGGCGGGTCTCAATATGACGGCGCAGCAGTATCAGGACGCGGTTGCGGCGGGTCAGGTGCCGGACGCGCAGCAGAAGCAGATCAGCGCGGCGGTTGACCAGATGATGGCGTCCGATGACATCAAGGCGAAAATCGAAGCGTCTGTGACCGAGCAGGAAAATCAGCTGGTCGCGCAGAACATGGCGTCCGACGACATCAAGGCGAAAATCGAATCCGCCGTCACCGAGCAGGAAAATCAGCTGATTGCCCAGAACATGGCATCAGACGACATCAAGGCGAAGATTGAATCCGCCGTCGCCGAACAGGAAGACAAGCTGGTGGAAGAGAATTTCGCATCCGCCGATGTGCAGGCGAAGCTGGAAGCCGCTGTGACCGAGCAGATTGACAAGCTGGTGGAAGAGAACTACGCCAGCGAGGACGTGCAGAACACCGTCCGCGAAAAGAAGGCGACCATTGCCGCGGCGGTGGATTCGCTCAAGCGCCTGAAGGAGCAGCTGGCATCCGTGGAGACGTTCGTGAACGGCCTGAAGGCGTACACCGACGGCGTGGCACAGGCGGGCGACGGCGCGTCCCAGCTCTACGATGGCGCAAACACGCTGTCGGACGGCATGACGGAACTCTCCGACGGTTTGGCGGAACTCAAGGCGAAGCTGACCGAAGAAGGGCTTGACCTGCTGAGCGGCGACGTGCAGAAGGCGCTCGACCTCTTCGACAACCTCGAAAGCCAGATGGCGAATGCGCCGAGCTTCGACCTCGTGGCGGACGGCATGGAACATGACATGCTGCTGATTATCCGCACGGACTTGCAGAAATAAGCGCAAAGAAAAGGAACCCGTTTCCCCTGCTGAAAAGCGAGGATTCGGGTTCCTTTTTTGTGTGCGGATTAGCTTTCCGTGGATTCTTCCTCGGCTTCCGTGTTCTCGCGAATCGCGTGGGTGTCCTCCACCAGCTGACCGAACGCATAGAGGACGAGCGAGCCAATCCACGAGACCAGCACACCGACGACGATGCTCACAACGCTCACTAACACGCCGGCTGCGCTGCTTGCTGTCACATACGAGCCGGTCAGCTGGTGCGTCATGGACAAGCTGCCAATGAGATCAATCCCCTTGATGGTCCAGAAGACGATGCCAATCCACCAGAACGCTTTCGCCAGCTTCTGAATCTTGTGACCGATGTTGTTAAACATACAGTTTTTTCCCCCTCCCCGCTTTTTCGTTGCTGTTTCGTAATATCAGTATATGTATCTGCCTGTTTTTTGTCAAGTAAAAAAATCAGCGTCCGCAGGTTGCAGGCTGCGGACGCCGTGAAGAGAGATGTCTTATGTATTGCTTATGCTTTTGTGCAGTAATCCTTGTACCACAGGAACGCGGGCTGGTAGGTGATGGCGGATTCCTCGCAGTCCATGCAGAAGCGGTGAATCGCCTTCTTCTGCGCCGCCGTGAGGGGCAGCGTCTGCGCTGTCCGCGCGCCTTGAATCACCCACCGTGCCTCCGCCGCATCCGACGCTTCCAGCAGCATCTTCATGCCGACTTTCCCCAGCGGAATCGCCATCGTTTCCAGAAAGCCGCCGTCCGTGTCGCCGCGCATGGTGTACTGCTGCACGTTGTCGGGCAGAATCGCGTACGTCGTATCCCCCGTGCGCAGCTCCATCCGGCACAGCTGGAACGGCATTCCCTCGCTGTACACGGACAGCATCACCCGCGGAAGCGCCTCAATTTCGCCGCCGCGCGGACGAATGCGCACGTCCAGCGACAGCACCACGCTGCCGTCGTCGCTCATCACCTCGCACTGTTCCGCCTCATAGCAGCGCTCATTGCGGCGGAAGTTTTCGGCATAGGTGTAGCCCGTGTGGTCGAAAGCGGACAGGTTCAGCGGCGGCGCTTCGTTCGGGAAGCGCTGGTAGAAGGATACGATGGTGGGCATGGTGAAAGCCTCCTTGGGGGGTAGATTTTTGTGGTTTTACTGTGTTGACCTGATTAGTTGCTGTCCAATCTTTTAATTATTAATAATTTCAAGTATTGCTTCTGCTTTCTCTTCCGTGTCGACGAATATCGGATCTTCATCTATCGTAAGTGCAACCACCAATGAATAATCGCTATCCAGCAAGTCATCCAGCGAACCCCATGCCGTAAGAATATTGCCCAACGCAAGTACGAACGTGGTAGCGTCTAAATCATACCACAATGTACCTTCTTGCTTTCCTGCGCTATTAGTTCCTGTCATAAAGATTGATAATTCGTCAAAGTTAAACGTAATCCATAGAAAATTGTCTACTTCGTTCCCTGTTACCTCTGAAAAGCCAGTTCCTATCAAATCGTTCAAGAACGATTTTGTAGCTGTATAGCCAATTTCCGCCTGCGCCACCACGCCGACCATCAGCATTGCGACGCACAGCAGCAGCGCCGTCAGTTTCTTCATCATGATTGTTTCCCCTTTCCTTATCCGTCGATTTCTTCCTCCACGCCCAGACAGACGTCGTATCTGTTGAAGCGCAGGGCGATTTGGTAACGTCCGCTCACCCAGCGGCGGATGGTGTCCTCCCCGCACGGGGTGATGCTCGTCGGTGCGGCCTTCGCAATCTGTTGAACCTCCCAGTACGTCAGGCCGCGGTAAACAGGTATGCTTCTGATCCGCTGGCAGAGGCTCGTCTGCGTTCCGCTCAGCGCGGTCAGCAGCAGCGCGATGCCCACCAGCAGCCATCCCCAGTACGTCATGTTCCTCCCTTCCTTGTCGCTTGGTTCTGTCTGCATTGTAGCGCCGCACCCCCCAAATGTCACGCTCACGATGTTTACATTCGCCTGATATCGCGCTCAAAACGTGTACATTTGCCTTATATCGCGCTTTTTTCCGCCAAAACGCAAAAAAATCGCCCCCGAAGGGACGATTCTTGCGAACAAGCGTTCAGTTTTCTGATTCTGGCGGAAACTCGTGAATCAGGTCAATGCTGATAGAAAATTTCAGCTCGTGACCGTTCGCATCCGTTCCGGAGATGATAAACACGCCGCGATCAACGTTCAGCTTGTCCGTACCGTAGTACAAATCCAGCGGCATTTCGCCCTTGACGAGCGTTTCACTCTCCATCCAGTTGCGCATGTAATTGTAATCAACAGCAGGCGACGAACCGTTTAGTTTGTCACCCTCATACCATTTCGCCTGCGCATAGGTCGGCGTGAACGGCACGTCGCTGACATTCGTGCTGTAAAAGTGAATCATCCAGCCGACAAACCCGTCGTCTTCTTTCATCATGTACGCATTTTCCGGCGGATAGGACAGTTCGATTTGCGCCTGCGCCTTGGGCAGCATCGGCAGCACAATGCCGACAACCGCCGCCACGATGATGACGACCGCCGCGCAGATGACCGCGATTCGCTTGCGCTGACTGGGCTGCTTCGGCTGCTCCGGCGGATTAACAAACCGACCGTCGGTTTGTTCCTGCGTTTCCTGTACCGGCTCCTGCACCGCCGGCATGGCTTCAGGCGACGGGACTGCCGCGTCTTCCGCCGCTTCATCCGCCAGAAAGTTCACATCCAGCACCTTCGACAGCTGCGCCGCCGTCGCTACGTCCGGCATGGCGCGCCCGTTCTCCCAGTGTGACACCGTCTGCCGCGACACGTTGACCAGCTGCGCCAGTGTGTCCTGCGTCATGCCCTTTGTCTTGCGTGCCTGCATGATTTTTCCGCCTATGTTTTCCATATTTTGCCCCCCCACACAAAAACAAGCAACATATCATTATTATAACGATAATTGCCGCCTTTGTCAACAAAAAAAGACCCGATTCCCGCAGAAATCAAGCCTTGCAAACGATTTTTTTATCGCGGCAGACGGGAACAAATACAGTTTTTTATTCGCCCATCATCCTGTGCAGCAAATCCTGATACGCCTGTTCAACGCCGCCCAAATCACGGCGGAAGCGGTCGAGGTCCATCGGCTCATGCGTCCGGGCATCCCAGAAGCGCGCGGAATCAGGGCTGATTTCATCCGCAACGAGCAGTTGACCGTGGTAGCGCCCGAACTCCAGCTTAAAATCCACCAGCTCCACGCCGATTTCCGACGTGAAATCCGACAAAATTTGATTGATTTTCCGCGCCGTCTCGATGAGGTAGTTCATTTCCTCGCGCGTCGCAAGATGCAGCGCCTCAACATGCGTGATGTTGATGAGCGGGTAGTCCATCTCGCTGCCCTTCAGTTCCAGCTCGATGACGGTTGTGTCCAGCTTCGTGCCTGTCGGCAGACCGATGCGCTTCGCCAGCGACCCCGCCACGCGGTTGCGCACCTTCACGGATACCGGCAGAATCTGGCATCGCTTGACAAGGCTCTGCCGCGCATCCAGCCGTCGCAGGTAGTGCGTCGGGATGCCGTTTTCTTCCAGCATTTTGAAGAACTGTTCGCTGATCGCGTTGTTGACTTCGCCCTTGCCAAGAATCCGCCCGCGTTTCAGCCCATGAAACGCCATTGCCTCGTCCTTGAAGTACACGATTGCCTGATCCGGATCGTCGGTTGCGTAAACGCGTTTGCCTTTTCCTTCCGTCAGCAGCTTGCCCAGTTCCATCGCGCCAGCGCCCCTTTCATTGCGTACAGACTCCTCTGCGGGTAGGGTTTATTGTACCATTTTTCGCCCCGCAGGACAAGGGAATTTCCGCAGCTTGCAAAAGTTTGTCGGTTTTTCACGAAAGTCAAGGATTTTTATCTGCGCTGTAACACACCACCAGCAGCCCTTCGCGGAAGGTGACCTCCACCATGTCCGCCGCGAACTCGTTGCTGCACCCCAACGGATAGTGGTATGTCAGCGTCGCGCGGGTGAGCGTCCATTTCGCGCCCGTCAGCGTCACATCCCGCACCTCCGGTGAATACGCCAGCAGCGACAGCTTCCGCCCCGGCATTTTCGGCAGATGATGCGTGCCCGGCGCAAGAATCGTCGCGCGATTCTGCCCGTCCACCAGCCACGCGCGTTCGCCGCGCAGGGCGCAGTCCGCCGCGCATTGCAGGCAAGATACCGTGTGGTCGAAGCGCCCGCCAATCGCCCCCGCGAGGATAAACTCAGTGTACCCGCGTTTGCGCCCTTGATGCAGGCAGACGACCAAATCCGTATCATCTTTTTCCGTCGGCAAGATCAGCGTGGGCACATCCGGGCGCATTGCAGCCGGCATGGAGTCAAAATCCCCGACAACCAGCTGCGGCTTCAGCCCGAACTGCCGCGCGCGCGCCCAGCCGCCATCCGCGCAAATCAGGAAATCCCCCGGCTGCGGCGCAATCCACGGCAGCTCTTCGCCCGCATACAGCGGCGTCAGGATGATGCAGCGCGGCATAGCAATTCTCCTCGCTTTGATGATGGTTTTCATTGCCCCTCGTCGCTTCGAGAAGCCAAAAATCCCCCTCAATATAATAAGAAAGCAGGAGACAAGCAGTATCCCACTTGCCTCCTGCTGCGGGGCGAAATCAGAAATTCCGCAATTACTCCTGCACGGGCGCTTCTTCCGCGTCCGCGGGAGCTTCCTCGCCCATCGCCTCGTCGTCGAAGGAGAATTCGTCTTCGGCGGCCTGACGGATGGACAGGGAGATGCGCTTCTTCTCGGTGTCAACGCTCAGCACCTTCACGCGGACAATCTGACCTTCCTGCACGGCGTCAGTGACCTTCGCGACGCGGTTCTGCGCGCACTGGGAAATGTGCACCAGACCATCCAGACCGGGCTGGAGTTCAACGAACGCGCCGAAGTCCGCAATACGGACGACCTTGCCTTCGACGATGCAGCCTTCCGGATAGCGCTCAGCGGCGTTATCCCACGGACGGGGCTGGAGCTGCTTGTAGCCAAGCTGGATGCGTTCACGTTCGCGGTCGAGGGACAGAATCTTCACGTCAACTTCCTGACCGGGCTTGACGACCTCGGACGGATGGTTGATGCGGCCCCAGGACAGATCCGTGATGTGAATCAGGCCGTCCACACCGCCGACATCGACGAACGCGCCGAACTGGGTCAGGCGGCGAACGACGCCGTGGATGATAGCGCCCTCTTCAAGGTTCTCCCAAGCAGCCTTCTTGCGGGCAGCGGTCTGCTCAGCAATGACAGCCTTGCGGGAAGCCACGATGCGCTTCTTCTGCTTGTCCACTTCGATGATCTTGAGTTCCATTTCCTTGCCAACGAACTCTTCAATCTTGTCAACATAGTGCTGCGCGAGCTGGGAGGCGGGCACGAAAGCACGCACGCCCTCAACATCAGCAATCAGGCCGCCCTTGACGGCTTCCTTGCCAACGCCCTTGACATACTCGCCCGCGTCGTACTTGGCGACGAGCGCTTCCCACGCCTTGCGGTTGACGATGTTGCGCTGGGACAGAACGACATTGCCTTCGCCGTCGTTCACTTTGACGATCTCAGCTTCCAGTTCGTCACCTTCTTTGACGTCCTGCTGGGTCAGGTCGGAGCGCTTGATGATGCCATCGGCCTTGTAGCCAATGTTCACATACACTTCGTCCGGGGTCACCTGCACAACTTTGCCGGTCACCGTCTGTCCAGCCTTGATGCGCGTCATCGTGGCCACGATGGCGTCCATGGTGAAGTCAGAGGACTGAGCCATGTTTTCGTTGTCGGTCATATGGGTTGCAACCTCCTCTAATGAGCCATCCGGTGTGGAAGCACCGGCGGTTATTCCAATTTTATCGGAATGAATATTTGCAAAGGCAGGCGGAATTTCCGCCGCGCACTCTACCAAAATTGTTCGGGGGCAAAGCGCCTTGCACGCCTCAAAGAGCTTGTGCGTGTTCGCACTGGTGCGGCCGCCGACGACAATCATGGCGTCGGATGCCGCGGCAAGCTTCTTGGCTTCCCGCTGGCGCACCGCGGTGGCGTTGCAGATGGTGTTATGCTCCTTCAAATGCTGGACACGCCCGCGCAGGACGGCGACAATCGCCTCCCAGCGCTCCGGGGGGAAGGTCGTCTGCACAGCGGCTGCCGCCTGATCCATTTCGGGCAGCTGCGCCGCTTCCTCCGCCGTCGCCACGACGTAGACCTTGCCGCGCGCCCAGCCGCATGTCCCCTTGACCTCCGGGTGTTCCCGCTCGCCCACCATAATCAGCGGACAATCCTCGCTCGTGTCCTCCGCGACGACGCGGTGGAGCTTGTTGACGAAGGGGCAGGTCAGGTCAACCACCTTGCAGCCGGCATTTTCCAGCTGCTTGATGACCTCCGGCGCGACGCCGTGACTGCGGATGAGCACCTGCCGACCCGCTGCTTCCTCGGCGGAAGCGACCGGCGGAATCCCGCGCTGACGAAGCATATCCACGACCGTCGGGTTGTGGATCAGTTCCCCCAGCGTACAAGAGGGCACGCCGCTGTCCGCCACCTGCACGGCGCTTTCGACCGCGCGGCGGACGCCCATGCAGAACCCCGCATGAGCCGCGATTTCAATCGGCATTTCCCGTTTGCATCCTTTCCAGCATGATCAGACCATTTTCTGACCTCTATATTGATTCTACATATCTTCTGATTTTCCTGCTTCCTTCGCAATTTTTTTTGAAAAAATTTTTTGTTCGCGAAAAAAGCGCGCAAAATCAGGATTTTCCGCGTTTGGAGCAATCACGCCTCCGGGTGTGCCGTCAGCGCGCGGTAGGTTTCGGTGATGCGGGCGAGCAGTTCCTCGCAGGTGTCGCGGTTCACGCCGCGCGCACGCAGGTCGTCCATCGCAATCGGGTCGCCGACGCGCACGTCCAGACGGCGGAACAGGCGCGGTTTGCCGCCGATGTACAGGGGAATCATCGGCACGCCGCTGCGCAGGGCAATCAGCGCCACGCCGGACTCAACGTGCTCCATAATCCCCTCTTTGTGGCGCGTGCCTTCGGGGAAAATGCCCAGCACGCCGCCCGCCTTCGTCACCCGCAGACAGGCGCGCATCGCCTCCATGTCGCTGTGGTGGCGGTCAACGGGAATCATGTGCAGGTGCATCAGCAGTTTTCCGACCACGGGCGCTTTCGCCAGCTCGATTTTCCCCAGGAAGTTCACTTCGTAGCGGCGAATCAGCATCGCGGCAATAATCGGGTCTGCGAAGGACGTGTGATTCGCGATGACGATGTACGGCGCGTCGAGATTCAGCTTCTCCCTGCCCGTGCAGTGCATAAAGCAGAACAAGTGGAAGTAAATCCAAAAAATCCCGCGTGCAATCGTATAGATGATGCCCTTTTTGCCCGGAACAGCCATGTGATGCTGGAAATTCTTCTTCTTTTCCGGCTGATTCTGCTCGCTCATGCCCATGCGCCCCCCGTCTTGTCCGCGACGATGCGCAGAATCGCCTCGACCACCTCGTCGAACGTCAGGTTCGTCGAATCGACCGTTACGGCGTCCTCTGCCGCACGAAGCGGGTCAACAGCGCGGTGCGTGTCTTGTTCGTCGCGGGCACGCAGATCGCGCAGCACATCGTCGAAATTCGCGTCCATGCCCTTATTGCGCATCTCCTGATAGCGGCGGCGGGCGCGTTCCTCGGCGCTGGCAGTCAGGAAGATTTTGACGGGCGCGTTCATCAGCACACGCGTGCCAATATCGCGGCCATCCACCAGCATGGGCGTTTCCTGCGCAAGGCGGCGCTGGAGCGCGACCATTGCCGCGCGCACGCCCGCGTACTTGGCGACGGTGGACGCCGCCATGCTGACTTCCGGCGTGCGGATGAAGCCCGTCACGTCGCGGCCATCCACGAGGGTATGCTGACCATCCGCCGCGTGACCGACCGTCATTGACAGGGCCTGGCACAGCGCCGTAACCGCCTGTTCGTCCTGCACGGGAACGCCTTTCTCCAGCGCGGTCAGACCGATGGCGCGGTACATCGCGCCGGTGTCGAGGTGGAGGATGCCCAGCCGCTTGGCGACGGCGTCCGCAATGCTTGATTTTCCTGCGCCGACAGGGCCGTCCATGGCAATATTCAGCACCATGCGTTGTTGTCTCCTTTTGTTTGCTTTCTATATAATACCTTTTATGTGAATCTGCTGCTTGCAGGGGATTTCGCTCCTGCGGGAGCGCAAGGGAACTTTGCGGTCGCTCCCTTAAACCCATTCGGTCAAATCGCCCGGTGTCCCATGCCGACGACGACCTCGTTGAGGTGCACCAAGCCCACGGTAAAGAACACCGCGACCGCCACATGCTCGCCGGAGCGGGCGACGCCGATTTTGCCGCCGACGGAAAAGCCCATCGCCTTCTCGCTGACTTGGCACACCGCGTCGTGTGCTGCCCCAGCAACTGCACCTTCCTCTCGGTGCGTATCACTGATGACGCCCTCGCGCTTGGCGGCGACCACGGCGCGCTCAATCATCTTCATCATCGAATCCACGAATGTGCCGCCGAAGTCCGATGCCGCGCCGACAATATCCTTTTCGGTCAGCGACGCCTTCAGCTCGGTTTCTTCCTCGCGTGTCGCCGTCATCGCCAGCTGAATCGCCGCACGAGCCACCGCGCGGCTGTCCCCGATGATTTCCAGCATTTCCTTCGCTCCTTTCATCTGGCATACCTGTTTATTATACATGATTTCCCCCTTTCCTGCAAGCGATTTTCCTGATTTTTCAGCAGATTAGCCCGCAAACCCACGCGCACGTCAGGTAGGACAGCAGCGACACGCCCAGCGCGCCCGGCAGCTTTTTCACGCCCGCCGCGCCGAGGTAGACGCTCATCGTGTAGAAAATCGTCTCGCTTGACCCCATCAGCACCGACGCGATTCGCCCAACGCGGCTGTCCGCGCCGTACTGCGCGAAAATCTCCTGCAGCGCCGCCAAACTGCCCGACCCGGTCATCGGGCGAAGGATGAGCATCGGCGCGACCTCCTGCGGCAGGTTCAGTATTGCCGTCAAGGGCGATAGCAGGCGTACAAGAAGCGCCGTCAGCCCGGAGGCGTTCATCAAGGAAAGCATGAGCAGCATCCCCGTCAGCGCGGGCAGGAGCTGCCACGCGGCGTCCATGCCCTTCTTCGCGCCGGAGAGGAACGCGCCGTAGACCTCAACGCCCGCGCATTTTCCGCGCAGAAGAATCAGCAGAACGGTCAGGATGAGGGTGACGGCGGCGGCTTTCTCCATGCGGATTCGCTCCTTTTTGGCGGATTTTGTCGTACACGCCCAGCAGAATGACCCCAGCGGCCGTCGCGGCGGCGGACGAAATCAGCATAGCGCCCCAAATGTCCGCCGGATGCTGTGCGCCTGCCGCCTGACGAAGCGTCAGCACAGTCGTCGGCAGCACCTGCAGGCCGGAATTGTTGAGCACCAGCAGCAACGCCAGCACGCGCAGTCCCGGCTCGCCGTGCACCGCCAATTGCTTCGCTGCGGACACACCCGGCGGCGTGGCGGCATTCCCCAGACCGAGGACGTTCGCCGCCAGATTCATACCGACTGCCTCCCAGCAATCAGCGTCCGGAAGCGCGCGGCTGTGTTTTCCAAATAATTTTCGGATAAGCAGCCCAAGTTTCGCCACGTCGCCCGTGCGCAGAAGCACTTCCATCAAGCCGCTCCAGAGCGTCATCGTTCCCAGCAGCGTCAGCATCAGCGAAACGCTGCTTTCCGCCGAGTTCAGCAGCGCCGACGCCGCTGAAGGCGCACGGTTTGTGAGCAGTGCCAGCATCAGCGACAGCGTTGTCAAGATGAAAAATACCCTGCCCATAAATACTTCTCCTTTCAGAAACAATTTAGCACGGATGTTATACCCATTTTGTGCATATCTGTATATTGTCTGCGCGCCAAACTACGGAACTTTTCAAGCGTATCTCGAAATTTTTTTCTTGAAAATAGCAAGAAAAAACTTATAATTCATGAAAACCCCTTGACAAACGTTAGAAAAAAATGTAGAATGACAATGCAATATGTGGAATCGTCCTGCGCTGTGCAGGAGTGCCGGACAATCCCTCATGGCAACATTACCGCTATCGAACGGAAGGGAGAAATTACTATGAAGTCTACCGGTGTTGTGCGTCAGTTGGATACCCTTGGTCGGATCGTCCTGCCCATCGAGCTTCGTCGCACGATGGACATTGGCGTGAAGGACATGCTGGAAATTTTCGTCGAAGGTGACGAAATCATCCTCAAGAAGTATCATCCGAGCTGCATTTTCTGCTCTGATGCCCGTGACGTCGTTCCCTACAAGGGCAAGCTCGTCTGCAAGAGCTGCCTGGCAGAACTGCGGAACGCGCAGGACTAATCAGCAGAAGCAGGATGGGTGGAAGCGTGGCAACGTGCCCATCCCCCCAGCGGACTGCACTGAGTGGTGCAGCCCGTTTTTTCTATGCGGATTTTTCTCCGCTCATGCGAAAAGCACTTGCCATTTTCCTGCTGATGGCGTATAATATTCTTGCAGCCTTTTCTATATTGGTTGCTTTTATCAACAAAATGACCAAAGGAAGGATACCCATTATGCTCAAAATCTACAAGGAGGATTTCACCGTTCGCTCCTACCAGACCGATTTGAACGCCCGCATGAAGCCCAGCGCAATTCTGGAAGTGATGCAGGAAGCCGCCGGACAGCACTCCGAGCGCCTTGGTCTGGGGCGCAGTGCCCTGCTGGCAAAGAACACCGCGTGGGTGCTCACGCGCGTGGAGGTCGATATGGATCGCTATCCGGCGTTCGAGGAGACGTTCTCCGTCGAGACGTTCCCGATGCCCGTGCGCCGTTGCTTCTTCCCGCGTTACTTTATTTTCCGCGACAGCAATGGCATCGAAATCGGACGCGCCGCGACGCTGTGGGTGCTGCTTGACCTCGGCACACGCAGCATGACGAAGCTCGACGTGGTGAAGGCGCTGATGCCCGACAACTCCGACCTGCTCGCGCCGCTGGGTCTGCCCGCCGCCGTGACCGAGGTGTCCGGCACGCTGCAAACCGAAATGCGCCAGCCGCGCTACACCGATTTGGATTTCAACGGCCACGTCAACAACACGCGCTATCTGGACTGGTGCTGCGACGCGCTGGGGATTGACACCATGCGCGGCGCGTACCTGAAGCACTTCGCGGTCAATTTCGACGCGGAAGTAATGCCGATGCAGCAGATTCGGACGGAGCTGCGCCGGCTGGGCGACGATTTCTCCTACTGCGGCTTCGAGGGCGACAAGCGGCACTTTGATGTCGGCGGGCTGCTCGCGCGGCAGAATTAAGCTGCGTTTTCCCGGTTTCGCGAATCTATTCACAATTTCCCATCTTGAAAAGAAGGCGTCGGTTTTCATGACCGGCTCCTTCTTTTTTGATATGGATTTTTGCTTTTACTCCCCTATTGCTTATTCCGCATTAAAAAAGCCGCCGCCCCCCCGCAAAAAGGGGCAGCGACGGCGAAAAAATCAGGTTGTGGGTGTGGTAAAAGGATTCACCTGAACAGGGGTCGAGGGCTGCACGAGCGTCTCCACCGTGTGGGTTTCCTCCGGGTGAATGACAAACGGCGCGGGCTGCGGCGCTGCATCCGCCATCGTCAGGCGACCGACGGACACTTCGTACGCCGTCTTGCCGATGACCGTGCCGTCAGGCAGCTGCTTCTGGTACGCGCGGGACTGGAAGCGTCCCAGCAGCGTCACCTTGTCGCCCACCTTCAGGTGGCTGGCGAAGCGCGCGGTGCGGCCCCAGGTGATGCAGGGGATATAATCGCTCTTGCCATAAGCGCGGTTGACCGCCAGCATCAGGTCGGCGATTTCGCGGCCGAAGGGGGTCGTGCGGTAGGAGGGCAGCTTGCACAGCGCGCCAGTCAGCTGCACCTGATTCGGGTTCTCGTCGCTGTCCGGGTCAACCAGATGCTGCGCGAAGCCCGTGATGAGCAGGCGTCCCGCGCCCTCGATGACCTTGTTGTAGCTGCGCAGCTGGCCCTCCATGCATAGCATGCTGCCCGCCGTGAGCGGCTCGTCGATCAGCAGCCGTTCGCTGATGGTGATGGGCAGAAAGTCCTCCGCCCCGCTCAGGCGCGGCACGCGCAGCGTGGTCACGTAGAATTGCTCCCCGAACAGCTCGTGCCCGAACTGCAGGTTCTGGCAGATCTGCCCCCTCAGATGGATGATGTTTCCCGTTTCTTCCATGTTGCTCACCTCATGTCATTGCTTTGGTTGCTAGGTTTCCTTGGGATGCTGCTTGCCCTGAACGTCGATGGTGTATTCGCCCTCCAGCAGCAGCTCGCTCACCGGGATGATCGTGTAGCCAAGTCCCTGGTAGTGCTTGATCACGGTGGGCAGCGCATTGACGATGTCGTTGCTGTCGTTATGGAACAGCACGATATCCCCGTCATCAACGCGGTAGGTGCATTGCTTGATGATGTCCTCCGTGCCGCGGTCCTTCCAGTCGAGGCTGTCGATGCTCCACTGCACGCATTCGTAGCCTTCTGCGCGCGCCACCTCAATCACGCGGTTGTTGTAGTCGCCATAGGGCGGACGGAACAGCGTGGGCCGCACGCCCGTTAGTTTTTCCACTTTGTCGCTCATGATACGCAGCTCGTCTTTGATGGCGGATTCGGAAAGCTGGCTCATGTGCGGGTGCGTGTCCGAATGATTGCCGATCTCATGCCCGCGCGCGACGATTTCCTTCACCATGTCCGGGTATTTATCCACCCAGCCGCCCACCAGGAAGAAGGTGGTTTTGACATCGTGCTCATCCAGAATGTCCAGAATGGAAATGGTTTTGTCCGCCCCCCAGGAGGCGTCGAAGCTGATGGCGAGCACCTTGTCGTCCCGCTCCACGCTGTAGATGGGCAGCTCGCGTTTCCCTGCCACCACGGCGGTGGCGTTGTCGCCCAGGCTCAGGGTGTAGGCGGCGCACAGGCCCAGCAGACACAGGCACAGGCCAACCTGCGTAGCGGCCCGGCGCAGGCGGGGACGGCGCATGGCTTCTTTCAGACGCGCGAGGGGACCGGCGCGCGCCGGTTTGGCGGCGGGCGGCGGCCGGAGCAGCGCGCCCTTTTCCCGGACCCGTAGAGGCTTGTTGCTCATGGGGATCACTCCTTTGCACATGTATGTATGTGCAGGGAGGAGGCGATATGCCGGCGGCGCGCCGATTCGTCAAAACGGCTCAAAAGCGGACAAAAAAAGTCCCCCGCGCGCGGCGGGGGAGAAAAGAAGGGTTCGTTCTGTCAGGCTTTTTCGTGGGACAGGGCTTCCGGGTTAAGCAGATTTTGCGGCACGCGTCCATCTAGCCGGTCCAGGATGCGCCGGCTGGCGGCGCGCGCCATTTCGTTGCGGGCGTGCAGCGTGTTGCTGCCCGTGTGGGGGGTCAGCAGCACGTTGTCAAGCGCGGCAAAGGCCGGGTTGATGTCCGGCTCGCCCGCGAACACGTCCAGCGCAGCCCCGGCGATGCGGCGGGCGCGCAGGACCTCGATCAGCGCGGCCTCGTCCACGACAGGCCCGCGCGCGGTGTTGATCAGATAGGCCGTGGGCTTCATCAGCGCGAGCATCTCCCGCGAGATCATCCCCTCGGTCTGGGGCGTGTGGGGACAGTGCAGGGTGACGAAGTCGCTTTCCGCCATCAGCGCCTCCAGGGATACGTACCTGTCGCCCAGGGCGTCGCGCTCAGGCTTGGGCGTTCGGGCGGTATAGAGCACGCGCATGCCCATCAGCCGGCCGAAATCCGCCACTTTGCCGCCGATGCGGCCCATGCCCACCACGCCCAGCACGGCCCCGTCCAGCGACGCGCCCATGCGCAGTCCCAGTCCGAACATCTCGCGCGGGGGACGGGTATGCATCAGCGCATTGAGCTCCGGAAGCCGGCGGGCCAGCGCCGTGATCAGCGCGATGGTCATCTCGGCCGTGGGCCTGGTGACGCACTCCGGCGTGTTGACCACCGGAATGCCGCGCGAGGTGGCGGCGGCCACGTCGATGGCGTCATAGCCCGCGCCGTAGCATACGATGATCCGCAGCTTTTCGGCCGCCGCGATCAGCCCGGCATCCAGCGCGGTGCAGGCCAGAACGGCGTCGGCGTCCGGCAGCAGCCGCAGCAGCTCCTCGCGGGAGAAGGCCGCGCCGGATGGGGGAATCACGACCTCATGCCCGGCCAGGAGGCTGAAGCCCTCCGCGGGCACGCCATAGGTAACGACGATTTTTGCCATTGAAATCCTTCCTTTGCTTTTGTCTCCGGCGCAGGGCATGCGCTCTGCGCAAAGCGCGGGGCATGCGGCGGCGCGCGCCGGGGAACACTGTATGCCAAACCCACTGGAGGCGACGGCATGCAGCAGAAAACCTTTTGGATGCACAAGGACCAGCAGGAATACCCCGTGATCAGGAGCCGCCACAGCGCGGACGCGGCGGTGGTGGGCGGCGGACTGACGGGGCTGATCACAGCCCTGTGGCTGAGCCGCGCCGGCCTGCGCGTGACGCTTGTGGAGGCGGCGCGCTTGGGAAGCGGCGCATCTGGGTACTGCGCGGGCGTGGCGAGCGTGTGCGGCGGGACCGGGTATGCGCGCCTGGAAAAGCAGTGCGGGGCCGCGGCGGCCAGCGCCTACGCCAGGACGCAGGCCAGCGCCTTTCGCGCCCTGCGCGACCTGGCGCGGGAGCAGGGCCCCTCCTCCGGCTGGCGGGACGCGGATGTGCGGCTGGTGGCCGAAAGCGACGGCGATGCGCGCCTATTGGAGAAGGAGGCGCAGGCCATGATGCGCGCCGGGCTGCCGGCTTCCGTAGGCCAGCCGTCGCTGTGCCCCCTGCCCG
>OLPA01001415.1_pt1 | contig 20020 bp, 18 predicted proteins | sample 1672811 | NCBI WGS metagenome assembly OLPA01 (sample SAMEA3136726, study PRJEB25190) | human gut metagenome | biome: human gut; feature: human-associated habitat; material: faeces | place: Austria | collected 2013
TTTCGCCATGAATACACGGGAAGCTGGCATCCGGGGTAAAGCCGCAGGATAATTCTTCTGCCACTTCATTATAATGTTCCATACATTTGGAACCTGTTTCTTCATTACATCCCATAATGAGACGTACTCTCTTGTTTAGCTTCACACCTGAATCGCGGAGAAGCTTCATTGCATAAAGAGCTTCCAGAACAGGTCCCTTATCATCTGTTGTTCCACGACCATAAACATAATCACCCTCGCGTGTCAGTTTAAACGGATCATAACTCCAGTCGCCGCCTACAGGTACAATATCCAGATGTCCGGCGATACCAACAATCTCATCACCCTCGCCCATCTCTGCATAACCACAGTAATTGTCCAGATTGACTGTTTTAAATCCAAGCTCCTGTGCTATCTTAAGACCTTCTTCCAGTGCTTTGGCAGGACCTTCTCCAAAGGGCTTATCCTCTGCGGGAGTGCCAAGCTGTGAATCAATGGCAACCAGCCTTCCCAGATTGGTAAGCATCTCCTCTGTTAATCCATGAATCTGTTCTTTTATTTCCATAATCATTGCCTCCAGTTTGTATTAGCTTTCGCTGAAATTTCCTCTTCCCCTATCCTAACAGATATTGGTCAGGCAAGCAACTCTTTCTCCACATTTTCGAAACCAATCCGCTCAATTGTTTCTGCAAAACGTTCTCCTTTGATTCCGTTATCTCTGAAGAAAAGGATTGCTTTCTCGATAACGTCAAGTGCCTCTTCTTTGGACGTAAAAATCCTGCCAAGTGCTCTTCCCTTTGATACCTTTTTACCCCAGCGTCCGCCGATGTAGATCTTGTATCCATAAGTGCCGTCCTCGATCGTGTGGAACGGGCATTTTCCTACGCAGCGTCCACAGTGTCTGCACGCTTCTTTGTCGATCTGGATCTTTCCATCAATGACCTTTGCAACTTTGTTTGGACACGCGGCTTCGATCGCACATTTTTTGCAGCCTTTGCAGACATCTGTGTTGACTTCCGGGATCCTCTGTCCGATAATCCCGACATCATTCAAATTCGGTTTGACACAGTTGTTCGGACAGCCGCCTACTGCAATCTTGAATTTATGCGGCAGTGCGACATCGCTGTATCCTTCATAAAAACGTTTGTAGATTTCCTCTGAAATCGCATAAGAATCCAGAAGTCCATACTGGCAGGTTGTCCCTTTACAGGATACGACCGGACGGACTTTTGCCCCTGTTCCTCCTGTTATCAGATTTTCTTTGGCAATAAACTCTCGAAATTCGTCAATATTTTCATACGGGATTCCCGGAATTTCCACAGAAAGTCTTGTTGTATACAAAAGCTCTCCGTTTCCGAACTTTTCCGCTGCATCTGCCATACAACGCTGCTGCGCTGCCGTTACTTTTCCGTTTACCGTCAGGACCCGTGCAGAAAAAAGATCTGTTCGGTAAAGTGCGGAGCGGTCAGGCGCGTATCCTGCTGGGCAGCACCCAGCGCATGGGCGCTGGCACCAACTGCCAGCAAAAGCTCATCGCCTTGCACCATCTCGACTGCCCGTGGCGTCCGTCCGACCTTCAGCAGCGGGAGGGCCGCATCATCCGGCAGGGCAATGAAAACCCGGAGGTAGACATTTACAGCTATGTCACCGAGGGTACCTTCGACGCCTATCTTTATCAGCTTGTGGAAAGCAAGCAGAAGTTTATCTCCCAGATCATGACTAGCAAATCGCCTGTCCGCTCCGCCGAAGATGTGGATGAGCAGGCGCTTTCTTATGCCGAAATTAAGGCGCTGGCCAGCGGCAACCCCATGATCAAGGAAAAGATGGATCTCGACATTGAGGTGTCCAAGCTGAAGCTGTTGAAAGCCAACCACCTTTCTCAGAAATACGCGCTGGAGGACGCCATCAGCAAGGGCTTTCCGAAACAAATCGCGGAAACGCAGGCACGAATCGCCGGGTATGGCGCGGATATTGCCACGGTCAAGGAGAATACCCATCCCAATGGGGACGGCTTCTCCCCGCTTACGCTGGCGGGCGTCACCCATGCCGACAAGAAGGAAGCGGGCGCGGCGCTGCTGGCCATGTGCCAAATGATGCTCTCCCCGGAGGCGACACAGGTCGGCAGTTATCGCGGACTGACGCTGGAGCTGGCGTTCGATACCTTCGTGCGGGAATACCGCTTGACCATGATTGGACAGCTCCGCCACACGGTCACGTTGGGAACCGATGTGTTCGGCAATTTGCAGCGCATGGACAATGCACTGGAGGGACTGCCCATCAAGGAGCAAACCTGCCGCGAGCAGCTTTCCAACCTGCAAACGCAGTTGGAAACCGCAAAGGCAGAGGTACAAAAGCCGTTTCCCCGCGAGGCGGAGCTGAACACCAAAACGGCACGGCTGGAGGAATTGAATACCCTGCTGAATTTAGACCACAAGGAGCCTGAGATCGTAGACGCCGAGCCGGATGAGGCACCACGCCCACGGGAGCGCCCATCAATGCAGATGGAACGATAAAATTATGAGGAGGTCTTTATGGGATACCAGGAGAGCTGGCTCTGCATCGAGCCGCAGCATAAATTCAAGAAATTGATCCAGGCATACGAAAAGGCGGAGCAGTCCGGCTACTATGAGGTAGCCGGGGCGGAACCCTGTTCCGTCATTGTTTTGAAACAGCCCTTTGGGGATATTCCTGCTGGGAAGAAGCTGCTGTGGGTATGCGGTGACCGCGGCTTTCACTGTGCCGCTGGCGTATTTGGCGGCGAGCTGAAATGCTCCGGCAGGCTTCGCGTGATCCCGGTGGAGGAGGTGCTGGACGGCACCGACGATCCCCGCATGGAGGGGCTGGACTTTGACAGTCCGGCCCCCAGCGAAAACGCCTATATGAAACGATACAGCGTTGCCAATTACGCCCACCGGATGCGGGCGGGATTGGCACGATAGAAAGGGACTGCACATGAATAAGAAAATTACAGAAAATGACCTATACGCAAAATTGAGGAAAGAACGCGAAGAACTCTACAAAATCATTGGTAAAGGAGAAATTACCGATCAGAAAGTCCGTATTGATAAATACGCGCATCTATATGTTCTGCAAGACGAGATGACAGAGTACCTGAGAGCACGGAGACTGAGCCAAGCAGAAATCGAAAAGCTGTATGCAGTTGAAAATTTCTATGAGTATATCCAGAACTATTTGCTTCATCACAAGGAGGTTTTTAATTACCCCTATCAAAAATGTGCTGATTCTATTCTTTATCCAGAGGACTGAGAAAAGATCGCTGGGAGGTGAGTGCCATGCCCTACCTATCTAAGAAACAGATCGCTGCCGCCCGCGAGATGGATCTGCTGACCTACCTGCGGCGGTTTGAACCGGAAGAGCTGGTCCATATCGGCGGAGACACCTATGCCACCCGCACCCACGACAGCCTAAAAATCTCCAATGGGAAATGGTGCTGGTGGTCGCGGAACATCGGCGGCACGAATGCGCTGGACTATTTGACCCGCGTGGAGGGCATTTCTTTTTTGGACGCCGTGCAGCGTATTCTCGGAGAATTGCCCCGTGTGCCGCCCACGCCAATGCGTACTGCACCGCCCGTGAAAACTGAATTTACCCTCCCACCCAAACACGCCGACACCCGGCGTGTTTTTGCATATCTGCGGAGCCGCGGTATTGACGCGGAGATCATCAACCACTGCATCAAGCACGGGCAGCTCTATGAGGACGCCGCGCACCATAACTGCGTATTTGTGGGCTACGAACATGGAAAGCCTGCCTATGGCGCGTTGCGCGGAACACTTTCGGATACCACCTTTGCCGGTGAAGTCCCCGGCAGCGATAAGCGGTTTTCCTTTGCCGTTCCCCTCCGCGCCGGAGGCAAAACCCTCTGTGTATTTGAAGCTGCCATTGACGCCCTTTCTTACCTGACGCTGCTGAAGCTGCGGGGGCAGGAATGGCGTGCCGCCAATACGCTGTCCCTCTCCGGCATCTATCGACCAAGAAAAGATGGTTCCATCCGGTTTCCCACGGCGTTGGAACAATACCTGAAGGATAACCCCGGCGTGGAACGGATCGTGCTGTGCCTGGATAACGACGGACCGGGACGGGCGGCGTCGGCGGCCATTCAAAAGAGACTTTCCGAGTATGAGGTCATCGACAACCCACCCCGCAGCGGAAAGGACTACAACGACCAGCTCCAGCTTGTGAAAGGGATCAGCGGCAGGGTAAGAACCCGTGGCGGCGAGGTGCGCTGATTGTCTTTTTCGGCTGGTTTAGGACTGCAAGCGGCCTGCGGCTGCTTTGCAGTCGCAAGCATAGCATTTTGACATCAAAATGCGCTTGTTAAGGGGTAGACCCCTTAATATCCCCACTTTAACAGGAAAGGAGCTTCCGATGAAACGCAACAATGTCAAGCAAATTACCATTCGCCTGACCGCTGACGAATACGCCCATGTCAAACAGCTTTCCAAGGACAGCGGTCTGAAAATGGAGCCTGCGATTCGGCGGCTTATCATGGGCGTGAACCTGCGTCCCCGTCCGCCTGATGAACTGCCGGAGCTGCTGCGTCAGCTTTCCGGTATTGGTACAAACATCAACCAAATCGCCAAAGTCGCCAATGCTTCCGGTTATGTCCGCAAGGAGGACATTCAAAGCATCATGGAAATGCAGGCGGCATTGTGGAGGGCGGTGAAGCGGGGGTAATGGCTGTTACCAAAGTTTTTGCCATTCGTGTCCGTTTAGACGACCGTGTGCGCTACATCACAGACGGAGAAAAGACCTCGCTGGCGTCCGGCATCACCTACATCTCTAATCCCGAAAAGACGGAGCAATTCTTTTTCACTTCTGTCCTGAATTGTAGCAGCGTGGACACCGCCCTTTCTGAAATGATGGAAACCAGGCAGCAGTTTGGCAAAATGGGCGGTGTCCTCGGCTATCACTTTATCCAGTCCTTTCAGCCGGGGGAGGTCACACCAGAGCAGGCGCACGCTATTGGGCTGGAATTTGCTAAGCGGTTGTTTGGTAAACGGTATGAGGTCGTTATCAGCACCCATTTGAATAAACACCACCTGCATAATCATCTGGTGGTCAATTCCGTGTCCTGCGTAGATGGGCAGAAATACCATTCCAGCCCGGAGAGCTACTACAACGATGTGCGCGGCACCTCGGACGCACTGTGCCGGGAGAATGATCTATCCGTCATCACTCCACAGGGTAAGGGCAAGCACTATGCCGAATGGAAGGCGGAGCAGGGCGGCAAGCCCACCGTGCGCGGTGTAATCCGCGCCGACATTGACACGATCATTGGGCAAGCCTACACCTACGATTCCTTTCTCATGCTCCTGCGACGAAACGGTTATGAGGTGCGCCGCAGTTCCAACCGGAAATACACCACGGTCAAGCCACCAGGCGCAAAGCGGGCGATTCGCCTGGACAGCTTGGGCGAGGGCTACACCGAAGCAGATATTCTGCTGCGGCTCTCCCGTCAGCGGCACGGCGGCATGACCCCGCCGACCGTCACCCATGCCGCCAAGCGTTACCGCGTGAAGGGCAAGCTGGCCACCGTCCGAAAAAAGAAGATCACCGGCTTTCATGCACTCTATCTCCGCTACCTCTACCTGCTGCGTGGGGGCAGACGGAAAAAGCTGCCGCCCAAGCTGCCATTTTCCGTCAAGCGGGAGGTCATTCATTTGGAGCGGTATGAGCAGCAATTCAAATATCTTTTATCAAGCGGGATCACCACCGAAGCGGAGTTGGAGCAGCGTATCCGTGTGCTGGAGTGGGACATTCGCTTGTTGGAGGAACAGAGAAAACCACTTTATCAAGAAAGGAGGAACACCAGCGATGAAGAAACACAAGCCAAGTACAGCGCGGAGATCCAACAGCAGACTGCCACCCTGCGTGAAAAGCGCGGGGAACTGCGTCTGTGCCGCAAGATACAGACAGACACCCCAAGGGTATCCCAACAGTGTCAGCAGGCGCAGGCTGAACGGCAGGAAAATCTAAAGAAGAAGGAGGAATATGAACATGAGTACCAGTGGCGAAACCGCTGACCTGATGGTGCGTGAGGGTATCCAGATCACCGAGAGTGCTCTCAAGCTGGCAGGGCTGGGGGCGAAAAACCTTGCCGCCCTTCTGATCGCCCTTGCCAACGACAACCAGAAGCTCGCAGGCAAGACCAACCTCAAGCGCCTGATCCACGACGGCGAGGAGCTGACCATTTTTTCTGTCAAGCAGGAGGACTTGAAGGGCTTTCAGATGGAAGCCAAACGCTATGGCGTTCTCTTTTATCCTATCGTCAACAAGGTGGAAAAGACCGGGACGGTAGAAATTATGGCAAAAGCCAAGGACGCCAAGCAGATCAACCGAATTTTTGAGCGCATGGGTTATCCCGCCCCGGTGAAGGAGGACGCTGCCGCAAAAAAAGAGAACGCCCGCGCTCCGTCCGAGAACAGCTTGACCGAGCGCGGGACTGGTGCGAGAGCGTCTACGGAACCGGCTATGGGGAAAGCTGATGCCCGCCCCTCCGTCCGCAGCCGTCTGATGGCGCTGCAAGCCGCAGCGGAGCGGGACGGCACAGCCCCCACCAAGGACACCGTGCGGGAGGCCATTCAAAAGGCTATGCCTACGCGGGAATAATTTGATTTTGAGAAGGAGAAACAATCATGGCAAAGTTAGACGATTTGATCCAGCAGAAGCAGCAGAGGGACGAGGACTGGAAGAGCAGAAAGGCGGCGGAGCGCGAGGAATTGGGACAGCTTTCCGATGATGCGGTCATGCACGTCACCAGTGAACCCGGCGCATATCTGCATTATCTGGATACGCAGGCCATCAACCCGCGATACAGCGCATCCAACGTGATGCTGGCGATGGCGCAGAACCCGGAGATCACTTACATCAACAGTCTGGAGGTGTGGAACCGGCTGGGACGCAGCGTCAACCGTGATGAGAACGGCATGAAGATCCGCGTGTCGGACACCTATATGAAGGACGGAAGAGAGTATCACGGCTATAAGATCGGGCGTGTGTTCGATATTTCCCAGACCCACGGCAAGGCCGGTGTTCCGGCGCTGAGTCTGAAAGGCAATACGCCGGAAATGGACGCCGCCCTGCGCCGATTGCTGGACAGCTCCCCCGTTCCTGTGGTCACCAGCAGCACCATGTATCAGGACGCCGTTTATGATCCTAAGACGCAGAGCATTACGGTATCCAGCCGCCTGATCGACAGTAAGATCTTCGCGGCGCTCTCCCGCGAGATCGTCCACGCCGGTATCCATGACCACGGGCGCTATCCCTACTATACCCGTGAGGACTGCGCCATGGACGCCGAGAGCGTCAGCTATATGCTCTGCCGCAATTTCGGCGTGGAGACCCCGCAGCCCGATGTGAGCCGCGTGGGGCAGGTGTTTGACGGCATGGAGGTGCAGGATCGCCGCGGCGTGGTAGACAGCCTGCAAAAGTATTTTCGTAAGCTGCAAAATGACATCCAGCGTGAGATCTCTCCGCAGGAGCGCAAGCAGCCGGAGCAGAACCGGCCCGTTCGCTGAGGAAGGAGGACGAAGCGTGAAAAAGAAAGTTGCGTTTGCACTCTGCACGGCGCTGATGCTGTGCAGCATGAGCGTTGCGGCGCTGGCCGCAGAGCCCATGACAGATGCCGATACGGTATCCACAATGATCTCTGCCGCAGATACGCTACCCGGCATTTCCGCCTATCCCGCCGAGGTCAGAGCCAGCGAGGAAAACGGCGTCTATCGTTTGGAAAAGGTCTACTACCTGACCGCGAAGGATGATCCCGCCACGATCCCCACCGCTGACTTTGAGCGTGAGGGCCACACCTATACGCTCCTTGATTTGCTGAAAAACGACCAGACAGAAACGGACACGCGGGAGCATATCGAGGTGGTCACGCTGGAGAGCAAGACCAAAGATATGGCGGAAATTCTGAAAATGCTGGAGCCAAAGCTGGAGGTCAAGACCGAGGACGGCTATGAGGGCGTCCTGTCCCTTGACCACACCACCATTCAGGTGGAGGCAGCGGGCTATGGGACCAGCAACCGCACGGTGACGGCAGAGCGCACCTATCCCAACCTCTCTGACGCCGATGTATCCCTTGTCCCCAAGTCCGTGAACGAAAATGGCCGCACCCTGACCCTTGCCGATGTGAGCTGGCAGGAGGCGGCTGTTGATCCCACGGACGGCTATGACATTCCCATTCGCTACACTGCTGTGGCAAGCTACACCGGCACCGCCACCAGCAAATATGCCACCGGCTACACCGTCACGGCGGACTATAAGGGCGACGTCACCCGTACAAGCTGTGATACGGTGGTCTACACCGCCGTTTTTTCCAGCGTTGGGAATGCGGCAGTGAAAACCGGACACAGTAGTTTTAACTGGCTGTGGCTGTTGATCCCCGTGGGAGCTGCGGCGCTGGGCGGCTGCGGCTATGCCGGTTATAAGGGCTATCACCACTACATCAATAAGAAAAGAGGGTATGCCGCATGAAAAAATATCTGACCACGCTGATGGCCGCCTGCTGTATGCTGGCGGCTTTTTCCATGCCTGCATCGGCATTGGAGTATCACTTTGACGGCCCGGACGCAGGACTGTTCGGACGCCCCACCTCGGACGATACCATTTATGTCACGATGGATAAGAATGCGAATACCGACCGCAGCAAAAACGCCGCCTATATCCCACCTGCTTTCGGAAGTCCGACCAGCTACACACTAAACGCCGGGGAGCTGCTGACACCAAACCTTGTGAGCGGTTCGGCCACGGGAACGGTCAGCGGCACAGGCGGTGTGACCGTCCTGCCGCCCGCTGCTTCCGGCAGCATCACTGGTGGGGCAATCGGCACCAACACGCCGGTGAAGCACACGGCGGTCACGGAAGACCTGTATTACAGAGATGGCTCCCTCGGAACGTTGAATATTCCTGCCATCGGACTTTCTGTCAGGGTGTATCAGGGAACGGATGCGGACGCGCTCCGCAAGGGCGCGGGCCATTTTGCCAGCACCTCCATTTGGGAAGGCAATGTGGCGATTGCAGGTCACAATCGCGGCGTGAACAACCACTTTGGCAAAATTCACACCCTTGACATTGGCGACACCATCAAGCTGACTACCCAGCTCGGCACCCGCAGCTATGAGGTATATTCTGTCAATAAGATCAGCGTAGATGATACCAGTGCCCTGAATGACAGCACGGAGAACATCATCACCCTTGTCACCTGCGTGATGAATCAGCCAGATTACCGCTGGTGTGTGCAGGCGCGAGAAAAATGATGAGATGCTGTGATGGTCATAGAAAATTAACGATTTGTGACATCAAGAAATCATTGCATAGCGGGCAGTGGCCTGATAAAATAAAGTAGAGGATGAGAAGCTATCCTCGAAAGGAAGTGTCACATGGTAATCAAGTATTCCAAGGATTCGCTGAAATTTCTGAGCAAGCTGGATAAGAAGTCCGTTGCCCGGATTAGGGCGGCGATTCAGGACTTGACCTTGACTCCCCCGAAAGGAGATATTAAGGTCATGCAGGGGTACAATGATGACCGGAAACGGCTCAGAGTTGGCTCGTGGCGCATCATTTATAAGTATGGTGTTGATAATGAGATCGACATTCTATTCATTATTGACATCGGAAACCGAGGAGACATCTACAAGTAAGGAGGTAGTATTTATGTCTGACATGGCTATTGACGCTGCCCGCATGATGGATATGCTGCCTGACGAAGATAAAAACTTTGCCTATGAATTCATCAAGAAGCTGGTAAAAGCGTGGGACCCCGACTTCACAAAAGTGACGCCGGAGGAGGCACAGCGCATCAAGGCGGCAGAAGAAAGCGGCTTTGTCGCGGACAGCGATATTGATTGGGATCATCTCAGCGCCATCGTATAACAGAAGATGGATACCGTTGATCTGATCGAACGGAAGCTGGGCGAGGTTGAAAATGCTGCGGCTTTATCTGCTGCCCGATACACAGGCGACGAAATGTTTTCCCGCATAAGAACGAATCAAACATCAACAGGACGAAAACCGCTCTGAGAAATCAGGGCGGTTTTCTTGCAAAATAGCATCAATGTTAATAACTTCCCCAAATAGAAAGTTTTTAACATTGATGTGAAAAACTTTTCTGTGCTTCTTTTCCTCGTTTTTTGACACACGGCAGTATCCGCGATACCATGAAGCCATCAAAGGATATGGAGGTACACACCATGAAGCGAGGAAGTTTTGCAGCCGGTTTTCTTACCTGCCTGCTGTTGGCTGGCGTTACCACCACGGCGTATGCTGCCGGAATCGTGGCAGAGCGCAGTCACCATCGCGTTGTCGTAGATGGAAAAGAAGCGCAGATGGAAGCCTATGTCATCAACGGCAGCAACTATGTGCGGCTTCGGGACATCGGCAAGGCTGTTGGTTTCGAGGTTTACTGGGACGGCGATGCCAAATGTGTGCAGGTAGAGAGCGGCAAGCCCTACACCGGCATCGCGCCGGTGAAAGCGGAGACCAGCGAACCTGCTTCACAGCCGGAGGTCACGAGGCCTGCCGATGATGTGGATGCCATGAAGCAGGATATCGTGGACCGCACCAATGCGCTGCGGCGTGAAAGAGGCGTTGCCGCGCTGTGCGTCAACGACAGGCTCATGCAGGCGGCGCAGGTCCGCGCCGATGAGATGGCTGCGCATACCGTCTATTCGCACACAAGACCGAATGGCGGAAAATTCAATACCGTCACGGATTGTCCCTACATGGCCGAAAATATCCATCGCATCGCAGATTGGACAATGTCCAACCAACCACTTGCCGAACGAGCAGTTGCGGATTGGTATGCCTCAACGGTTCATCATAAGAACATGGTCAATCCAAAGCTGTCAGAGATCGGTGTCGGGCTGGCAAGAGGTGTCAATGATACTGGTGACCCGTGCTGGTACTGTGTCCAGCTTTTCCTCTACGATGGCTATTCCATCACTCGGGTGGATACCCCCGCGAACAAGTAAATCATCAACTTTCACGCAAGAGCAGGTCGTCAAGATCTGCTCTTTTTATTGCGCTTTTTGGAAAGGAGAAAGACATGAAGTCAATTAAACATCGCTTGTTGTCACTGCTTTTGACGCTGGTGACAGTCTTGAGCCTGCTGCCGACTGCGGCTTTTGCCGCGTCGAACACGGGTTCCGGCCTCAAAATCACCAGCAACCAGGCATATTGGTCGACGCGCCTGCTCGCCAACGGTACGCCGTATAGTTACCGCCCGCCGCTTGTGGACGGTAAGCTCGTGTACTGCATGGATAGCGGCCTCGGCTATCATTACGCAACGCCTTCGTACCTGAATTCCTTCACATGGACGTCCGGTACCGGCGCGGACGCAGATGCGGTATTGCAGTCGGCTGTCACGAACAGCGGTCTCAGTGAAATGGACGCCGCGACCGTCGAGAACGTCAAGTGGATGATGACCTACCTCAACGACTGCAAGGCATCCAATGTTGGCCAGCTTTTTATGGCCGTGCAGACGTATGTGTGGGATCACCAAAGCTATAAAGGCGAGCCCGGTGGAGACGGCGATGCGGGCGGCTATGCCAACGCCGACACCTATGATCTGTATCTGAGCCTCATCGACTGGCTTCTGGAGCAGAAAGCACAGGAGGACGCCGAGCTCCAGCGCCAGATTGAAGAGTACACTGCACAGGGTAAGTCTGCATCCATTGTGGAGGACCAGAGTGCAAAATGGGCGGTATACGCAATTTCCAGTAACCGCAAAAATCAGTCATTCTTCAATTATTATGGTCCCCGCAAACTGGTCACTCAGGATAAGCCCGGAGGCGGCGGAGAAGAACCTGCACCGCCTGCAGGCGTTGGCAAGATCGTACTGAAAAAAACTGCCGGTGGAACCACAACCGGTCTTGCCGGTGCACGTTTCAGCATCTATTTCAACGGGCAGATCGTCGGCAGCGACATTACCAATGCGCAGGGTGAGATCTATGTTGAGGATGCCGCTACCGGCCTTTGGAGCTTTGTCGAAACCTCCGCGCCGGACGGCTATTGCGTCGATCCCACGCCGAAGAGCGTGTACGTAGATGTAACTGAGGGTGACCGCGAATACACTGTTGCGGCGGTCAACTACGAAAAGCCCGATATGAAGATCACCAAGCGCGACGCCATGAGCGGCAAACCGATTGTCGGCACGGTATTTTCGGTGAAGTCTGTTACCGGCAGCTATTCCACCTCCGTCACGACTGGCGTGGACGGTTCCGCCACCCTCTCGTCTATCCCCGCTGATGTTTATGTGGTGCGTGAGGAATCCGTTCCCGAGCCGTACATCGTAACCAATACCGAGCAGACCGTGGCGCTGCGCCCCGGCAAAACCTCCGAGGTCACTTTTGTTGACTATGAAAAGCCCGGTCTTGAAATTGTCAAGAAGAACATCGCCAACGGTGAGCCCATCGAGGGCGTGACCTACCGTATCGAGCAGATCGACGGCAGCTTTTCCACCAGCGCTACCACCGATAACCACGGCCGCATCTTCCTTGAGAGCATCCCTGTGGGTAGCTACAAGGTCACGGAGATCAATGTTCCCAGTCATGTCATTCTCTGCCCCATTCCGCAGGAGGTAGCGCTGAAATCCGGTGAGACATCTACCGTCACCTTCTTCAACGCTCTCAAGCCCAGCTTGGAGATTCGCAAGGTGGACAGTGTCACCGGCGATCCCGTCAAGGGTGCCAAGTTCCAGATCTGGTATGGCAGCAACCACACCGACACCGGTGAGCTCAACGACCTCGGCACTTACTTTTCTGACGCAAGCGGAAAAATCATTCTTCCTGAGATCAAGGATGGCTGGTACAAGGTAACGGAGCTGGAAGCGCCGCACGGCTACTCCATCAAAGAGCCTGCCACGCAGGAGTGCTTCATTTCCGGTGGCGAGAGCAAGGTGCTGACCTTTGAAAATACGCCCCTTTCTGCCATCATCATCCGCAAGGTGGACAGCGAGAGCGGTCAGCCGCTGGAGGGTGCGTGGTTCCGCATCCGCTACCTTGGCGGCACCTCCGGTACGGGTGGCACGGTCATCGGTGAGTACCGCACTTCGAGCAATGGAACCATCGTCGTGACTGGTCTCAAGGCAGGCACATATGTCTGCGAGGAGATCTCCGCGCCGGACGGGTATGTGATCACCGACGCTGCGGAAACGGTCTATCTTTCTGGCAAGGATCAGGACGTCATTACCGTGACCTTCGGCAACGATAAGATGGGTTCTTTGCTCATCGTCAAAAAGGACTCTGTCACCGGCGCACCTATTTCCGATGTAGAATTCTTTATCACCGATTCGGATGGCAGCGTGATCGGCACGGCCAACGGAAGGTATGTGACCGATAGTGCGGGCACCATCCGCATTGACGGCCTGACTCCCGGCATGACAGTCATCGCTTGCGAGGTGCGGGCAAAAGACGGCTACATTCTGGACGATACCCCGCAGAGCATCAAGATCAAGCGAAGCTCTGTCATGACGCTGGAGTTCCGCAACCAGCCCAGGGGCGGCGTTTTGGTGAAAAAGGTCGATGCTGTGACGAACGCTCCCATCTCTGACGTGGAGTTCCTTGTCACGGATTCCGACGGCAATCTCATCGGCAATGCCAACGGCAAGTTCGTGACGGACAGTGCAGGTACGTTCACCATTACCGACATCGTCCCCGGCACAACGCTCGTTGTCAAGGAAACCCGCGCGAAGACGGGGTACATTCTTGACGATACCCCGCAGACCGTCAAGGTCAAATCCAACGAAGTCACCACGCTTGAATTTAGGAATCAGCCCAAGGGCAACCTTATTGTGGTCAAGCAGGACTCCGTTACAAAAGAACCTCTGGAGGGCGTACAGTTCAAGATTGTCTATGCCGACGGTTCCTATGTAGATGCCGAGGGCGGCACGCTGTCCTCCACCGGTCTGTACTGGACGGATAAGGAGGGCAGGATCACCATTTCCGGCATCTCCGGCACCGTGATGGTCACAGAGGTCGAAACGATCCCCGGTTACACCATTGATGAAAATACCCGCACGCAGACCGTGGTTGTCAACCCCAACGATACGCAGACGCTTTATTTTTACAACACGCCTGCGGGCGGGTTGCAGATCATCAAGAGCGACAAAGACAGTGGAAAGCGTATCGCCGGGGTCAAATTCGAGATCCGCAAGATGAACGGTGAGATCATCGGCACCTTCACAACGGACAGCACTGGTGTCATCTATCTCCCCGAGGCCGAAAGTGGCTGGTACACCGTGACGGAATTGGAAGCTGCGTCCGGCTACCTGCTGGATACTACACAGCACCGTATTGAAGTCAAGGACGGTCAGACCGCGACGCTGGAGATCGCCAATCACAAGTCTTCCCGAATCCTGCTCCACAAGGTGGACAAGACCACCGGCAAGGGGATTTACGGCGCGGTGTTTCTGCTCTATGACAGCGATCACAATCCCATCGGGGAGTATGTGACCGATCAGGACGGCTACATCTACGCCGATGAGGGACTGGCCGATGGCCGCTATTATCTGCGTGAGATCAAGGCGGCGCAAGGCTATGTGCTGGACCCGGAGCTGAAAACCATCTATGTCCGCTACGGCTCTACCACAGAAATCGAGTGGAGCAATACCGCGGAGTGCGGCCAGATCCAGATCATCAAGAAATCCGCAGACGATAACGCCACCAATGGCCTGCCTGCCGGGACGCTGCTGGAGGGCGCGGTGTTTGAGATCTACGACAAGGCGGGCAATGTGGTGGACACCATCAAGTCCGACCGCAACGGACGCGCCGTTTCCAAGACGCTGCCGCTGTCCCGCTATACCGTCCGTGAGATCAAAGCGCCTGCGAATTACTCCATCAACCCCACAGTGATGACCGCCTATCTGGAATTCAACGGGCAGATCGTGACCTTTGAGGTGCAGGACAGCAGTGTTTCCACCGGCATTTCCATTAAGAAAACAGGTCCCGTGCAGGCCGTTCCCGGTCAGCCCATCCGCTATGTGTTTTCCGACATCAAGAACAGTTCCACCGTTGCCATTGATTCCTTCTACTGGAGAGATCAGCTTCCCGCACAGGTGACGCTGAGCAAAATCGTCACCGGCAGCTACAATCAGCCGCTTTCCTACAAGGTGGTCTATAAGACCAACCTCTCCGGGGACTACCGCACTTTGGCGGACAACCTGAGTACAAGCAAGGTTTACGTATTGGACGCCCGCCCCGCTGTCCTCGGCCTTGCCGCCAATGAGCGTGTTACCGAAGTCATGTTCGTGTTCGGGAATGTAAAGGCGGGCTTTGCACAGGTAGAAACGCCTTATATCTACGCCACTGCCCGCAGCGGTCTTGCCAACAATGCCAGCGTTTTGAATGTGGCAGATGTGGGTGGCCTTTACAATGGGCAGTGGATTCAGGCGGTGTCCCGCTGGCTCACTACCGTCTACACCAAAACAACGGTGAAGCTGCCCAAAACGGGGTACTAAGCCTTGCGGCAGAATGACTTTCGCAGCGCTGCCCCTGTGTGGGCGGCGCTTTCCCCATTGGTCCTCTGGCTGGCGGCAATCGCTGCCTATGCCTACGAGGACGGTATGAACCTCTTTCAATGGATGGGGCGTTTCAGCCAAGTGCTGGAGCGCCCCTTTTCCATAGGCTGGACGCCCTACACACTGAAATGTATGCTGGGGAGCCTGCTGCTCTACGGCTGCGGCATCGCACTTTACTACTCCAGCCGGGAGAACCGACGACCGGGCGAGGAATACGGCAGCGCTAAATGGGGCAATCCCAAGGAACTGAACCGGAAGTATATGGATCACCAGCATAAGGACGCCAACATTATTTTGACCCAGCGGGTCCGGTTGGGCATGGACGGCTACATCACCCAGCGCAACATGAATGTTCTGGTAGTGGGCGGTTCCGGCTCCGGCAAGACCCGTTTTTTCTGCAAGCCCAATATTTACAGTGCGAATTGCTCTTATCTTATCACAGATCCCAAGGGCGAGCTGCTGCGCGCGGCAGGCACTCTGTTGGCAGCGCAGGGCTACGAAGTACGGGTGTTCAACCTGATCGACCCCAGCCAGTCCGACGGATACAACCCCTTTTCGTATATTCACAGTGAAAAAGACGTGCTGACCCTCATTGATAACCTCATCAAAAATACCACGCCCCGCAACGCTTCCAGCAACGACCCCTTTTGGGAGAAGGCGGAGATCGCGCTGGATTCAGCCCTTATGCTCTACCTCGTCAGCGAAGCGCCCCCGGAGGAACAGAATTTTGAAATGCTGATCTACATGATGAACTTTGCCGAGGTGCGGGAGGAGGACGATCAATACCGCAGCCCGCTGGATATGCTCTTTCGGGCATTGGAGGAGGAACAGCCCAACCATGTGGCGGTGAAGCAATATAAGGCTTTCAAGCAGGCGGCGGGCAAGACCGCGAAATCCATTTTGGTAAGCGCCGCCGTGCGGCTGGCCACCTTCAATATCCCGCAGTATGCCAGAATGACGATGGTGGATGAGATGGACTTTGGCAGCCTGGGTGAGAAGAAAAAAGCCATCTTCTGCGTGATCCCTGTTGATGACAGCAGCATGAACTACCTTGTGGGAATGCTTTATACCCAATGCTTTCAGGCACTTTACCGCAGGGCGGACGAGAAGCACAACGGGCGTCTGCCTGTGCCGGTGCGTGTCATTCAGGACGAATGGGCGAATGTGGCCCAGCCGGTGTCGAGCTCGCGCCGGGTGAGCGTCCATGCCACGGGGCGGCCGTGGGGGCAGTAGCGCACCTCGCCGGAGCAGACGGCCTCGGCGAGACGCTGGAGCTCCTCCGGCTCGGAGCTGCGCCCAGCCTTTATCGCGGCCTTGCAGGCCACGGTCTTCAGAAGCTCGTCGCGCGCGGCATTTTTGTCGGGACGGCGGTTCGAGAGCAGGGCCTCCGAGAGCTCATCCAGCGCGGAGAGCGCCTCGGCGGGCTCGATGCCGCAGGGGGTGGAGCGCAGCACGAAGGTGCCGCTGCCGAAGGGCTCCAGCCCGAAGCCCAGGGAGTTTATGAGCGGCAGCTCCTCCGAAAGCGCCGCGGCAGCCGCCCTGTCCGGGGTGTAAGGCACCGGCTCCAGGCAGGTCTGGCTCATCACCTCGGCCTCGCGCAGACGCAGGCGATTATATATCATGCGCTCGTGCGCGGCGTGCTTGTCTATGACCACCAGCGTGTCGCCCTGCTGCACAAGTATGTAGAGCTCCAGCGCCTCGCCTATCACGCGCACAGGCTCGCGCCCGGAGAATATCGGCTCTTTTTCCTGCTCGGGGAGGGGCTCCGTTTCGGGCAGGCGCTGCTGCACGGGTTCGGGCGGCCTCTCCGGCTCCGATATGCGGGGCTCCTGCGCAGGCGGGGCCTCGGGTACGGGCTGCGGAACCGCATATGCGGGTTTCGCGCCCGTCCACTCGGTTCGGGCCGGGGCAGTGACCGGGCGCTCGGGCCGGGGATAGAGCTCGGCGGAGACAGAGGGGGCGCGGAAGCTGAGCGTCGGCTCGGGCGGGCACGTGACCCTGGTGTAGTCCACGCCGCCTTCTTCGTTGCGGGGGATGTCGTTGAGGTCGAGGGTGGTCACCTGGAACATCTCGCCGGCACCTTCGCAGTCAGAGCCGGTGAAGATAGGGGTGTGTACGTAGGTGAAGCCGTGCTCATGGAAGAACTGGTGCAGGGCAAAAGCAGCCTGGCCGCGCACACGGAACGCCGCGTTGAAGGTGTTGGTGCGGGGGCGCAGATGGGTCATGGTGCGCAGGTAGTCCATGCTCATCTTCTTTTTCTGCAGTGGGTACTCGGGGCCGCAGGGACCCAGCACGGTGATGGTGTCGGCGTTGATCTCAAGGGGCTGCTTGGCGTTGGGGGTCAGCACCAGGGTGCCGGTGACCTCAAAGCTGGTGTACAGGCCGCACTTGGCGATCTCGGCATAGTTGGCCAGTTTGTCAGCCTGGAAAACAATCTGGACGGGCTTATAGCAGCTGCCGTCGGACAGCGAGATAAAGCCGATATTTTTAGAATCGCGCACAGTTTTGGCCCAGCCGCAGACAGTGACCTTGGTACCATCGGCAGGGGTAGCGGTGTACAGCGATGCAAGTTCCGTTCTCTGCATGGAAATTCCTCTCCTCTATAACAATAATTATATTTATTATAACTAGTGTTGCAGGAAAAGTAAAGAACTGATTTTTACGGCTGCTGCCCGCCCAGCAGCTCCGCCAACGCCAGCGCAGCGAATTCCCCGGCCCGGAGGGCCTCCTCCAGCGTATTTCCGTGGCCGCCGATCTCGATCAGCAAACTGCCGGTGGTCAAATCCTGGTTATAAAACCGGTAGCCGCACAACACCGGCCGCGTCAGGCCGGGAAAGCGGCTCTCCATGGCTTCCTCCCAGGCGGCGGCAAAGCGCAGGTTCAGCCGCCAGTTGGGCAGGCTGATGGTGCTGCCGTTGTCGCACCCGGCAATGATCATCACCTGGGCGGTGCTTGCGCCGTCGATGGTGCACACCGGCTTGACCAGCGTGCCGTCGGCATCCTCGATGGCATCCCGGTGGACGTCCAGCACCACTTTGATCGACGGATACTGCCGCAGATACTCCTGGGCCGTGGCGCGGCTGCGGTCGTAACTCTCGGTGTAGCTGGGGGAATCGTGCAGCGTTTCGTCGTGCAGCGTGTGGATGCCCGCCGCGTTCAGCACCTCGGCCATGCGGGCACCCACGGCGCACATGTTCAGCGCGGTGTTGCGGGTACGGGCGGTAGCACTGCGGTCGTATAGTAAATCGGGCCAGGTCTGGTAGGTCTCGGTGGCGTGGGTGTGCAGGATCAAAACCTGCGGCTCATCGCTGTTTAGCTCCACGGCAAAAGGCAGGTTGGCGGTGGTCACCGCCGCCCGCAGGTCGGCGTCGGCACAGGCGGTGCTGTTGCGGATGCTGCCCGCCGAAAGTGAGATGCTGCCCTCTCCCCTGCCGTGGCGGAACTGCTCGGCCCGGATAAGCCCGGCGTCCTCGATTTGCGGTGCGGTGCTGGGCTGCGGCGTAGGGCTTGGTTCCGGCGTCGGCGAAGCTGTGGGCGTTGGCGCCGGGGCTGGCGCAGGCGTAGGCTGTACCGGTGCCGTTGTGGGGATGGGCTGCGGCCCGGGGCGCGGCAGGGCGCAGGCCACTGCGGCCGCCGGGGACTGCATGGCCAGCAAGGCATGCTGCAAAATAGCCCGCTCCGGCAGGCAGGCCGCTGCCGCCAGCACCGAGGCGCAGGACGCGGCAAACACCACCCCGCCCGCCAGTCAGATACTTTGGCAGTGCGCGGCGGAGCTTTGGAAACTCGATATCCGCCGCAGGATTTTCCGCCAGCTGCTTGGTGCTGACGGTCAGATACTTGAAAAAGGATTTGATGGCGGAAAGCTTCCGCGCCCGGGCGGCATTTTCCACGCCTTTGCCCGGATGCTGGGTTTCCGTGTGATAAACCCGGTCATTGCCCAGATAGACGAAGAACTCATAGATCTCCGTGGGGGTGATCCGGGAAACGAAGTTCAAATCCACGTCCTGGATGGAAACCTGATTCAGGTCGTAGTCATAGGGCAGCCGATCATCCCGGAAAACAATCAGGAACCGGAAAAACATCCGAAGATCCAGATAGTATTCGGAGATCGTGCGCCGGGACTGACCCTTGATGGTTTCGTGATAGGTTAAAAACTCCCGGAGAATCCGGGGGCAGTCTGACATGTCCATCTTGATAACCCATATTTGACCTTGGGGAGAGGCTGTCATACCATTTCACAAAACGCAACAAAATAAAAATTTTGTTGCGTTTTGCGGAGTTTCTTTCCCAAAAGTCAACCATGACCTTTCTGTAGATTATAAAAACAGCGTTTTCAGTTCCGCAAACGTCTCCACCTTTGCAGCATACTCCGTGACCATACCGAACCCATACGCCGCAAAGACAAACGGAATTCCCGCATCCAGTGCTGATTTCCGGTCCCCCTGAGTATCTCCCACATAGACCGGATGCTGAAAACTGTTCCGGGCAATGATTTCCCGGTTA